>Ga0114903_1000188_pt1 | contig 42158 bp, 32 predicted proteins | sample MalvirDeepMed_s2_FD_87289 | JGI IMG/M metagenome (GOLD analysis project Ga0114903, IMG submission 87289) | Marine viral communities from the Global Malaspina Expedition - Malaspina viral metaG DeepMed_s2 | ecosystem: Environmental > Aquatic > Marine > Oceanic | place: Mediterranean Sea...
ACCGGCAAGACCGAGATCGACAGGCTCAAGGGCGAAACCGCCCGCCTGAACGACGCCGTCCGGCAGGCCCGCGGCAAGGCCGACACGCTCGACAAGACCGTCGCCGAGCTGAACGCCACGCTGGACGAGAAGAACGCAAAGATCAACGATCTGCAGACCCAGGAAAGCGAACTGCGCGCCCGCCTGGCGCAGAACGAAACGGCGCTGATCCGCCACAATCAGAGTGCCGAAGAAGCCCGCCACCAGATGAGCCGGCTGCGCGACGATCTGTCGGAAAAGACATCCCTGCTGGCCGACCTCGAAACCCGCCACGCCAGGGAAGCCGCGCGCGCCAGCGAACTGGACGCACAGGTGCGCGCGCTGCACGACAGCAAGCAGGCGATGAGCCTGCAGCACACCGAGGAGATGCGCCTCAAGACTGCAGAGCTGACCGCAGCGCAGGAGGACCTGCGCACGACCGAGGCACGTCTGAAAGGCGAGCTGGCGCAACAGGTGGATCGGCTGCGCGATCTGGAAAACGCGCTGAGCCAGACCCAGAGTGCCCTGGCGCAGCGCAGTCACGAAGCCGACGAAATGCGCCACAAGAGCGCCGAGTCCGAACGCCTGCTGGAGGAAAAGACCGCCGAGCTGGAGACGTTGCGCACGACCCTGCAGGACACCGAAGAGCGCCTGTGCGGTGAGCTCAAGACGCTGCGAAGACAGACGGAGGACCACGAGGCGCTCATGTCCGCCAAGCTGCAGCGCAAGAGCGAACAGGTCAGCTCCCTCGAAGAGAACCTGAAGGCGAGATGCCGTGAACTGGCCGATATGACACGTATCCTGGCCACGAAGGAAACCGCGCTAGAGACCGAGCGCAGCACGTCGGAAGAGGCGTTGAACCGCGAACGCAAAACGCGAGAAGCAGCGGAATCCAAGTTGAACCAGTTGGAAAAGCTGCACATCGAAGACCGCACGCGCAACGCGCAACTGATTTCGGAACGAGATCAGAAAATCGCCGATCTGGACAAGTACCTGCGCACGAACACCCGGGAAATTGCCGACGTGACACGTCTGCTGTCCGACAGCGAACATGCGCTCAAGGTGGAGCGCGCCCGCCTTGAAGAGATGCGCCTGTCGGCCGAACGCGCGGAATACGCCATTCTGGAGCTGCAAAGCAGTTCTTCCTGGAGGCTGACGGCGCCATTCCGGGCGATTTCAAAACGGCTGCGCCGCAAGAGCTGAGGCGCGCAGGCTCAAAGCAGGCTTTTCAGGTAGCGCCCGTAATCGTTCTTCTTGAACATCGCCGCGCGTTTCTCCAGTGCGGCGCGGTCGATCCAGCCCTGATCGTAGCCGATTTCCTCGAGGCAGCCGGTCTGCTGGCCCTGGCGCTTTTCCAGCGTGCGCACGAAATTGCCCGCATCGAGAAGCGACCCGTGCGTGCCCGTATCCAGCCAGGCATAACCGCGCCCCATGCGTTTCACGTCCAGAAGCCCCTCGTGCAGGTACATTTCCAGCAGCGTGGTGATCTCGAGCTCGCCGCGCGCCGAAGGCTGCACCTCTTTGGCGCGGGCCGGGGCGGTGCCGTCGAGGAAGTAGAGCCCGGTGACAGCGTAGTTCGACGGCGGCACCTCTGGTTTCTCGATGATCGCCGTGGCGCGGCCCTGATCGTCGAAATCGACCACGCCGTAGCGTTCGGGATCGGCGACGCGATAGCCGAAGACGGTGCCGCCCTCGGGTTTGGCATCGGCGTCGGCCAGCTGTTCGGGCAGGCCGTGGCCGTAGAAGATGTTGTCGCCCAGCACCAGCGCCGAGGGCGCGCCGGCCAGGAACCCCTCGGCCAGCAGGTAGGCCTGCGCCAGCCCGTCGGGGCTGGGCTGCACGATGTAGGTGAGCGTGAGCCCCCACTGGCTGCCGTCGCCCAGGGTGCGGCGAAACTGGTCCTGGTCCTGCGGCGTGGTGATCACCGCGATCTCGCGGATGCCCGCCAGCATCAGCACCGACAGCGGGTAGTAGATCATCGGCTTGTCGTAGATCGGCAGGAGCTGTTTCGACACGCCCATGGTGATCGGATAGAGCCGGGTGCCCGACCCGCCCGCAAGAATGATGCCTTTGCGTTTGTTCACTTGGAAGCTCCGATATCTGCAAGAATGTCCTTGAGGCCCGCGCGCCAGTCGGGGCGCGCGATGCCGAAGGTGGCTGTCAGCGCGCCGTTGTCGAGCCGCGAATTGAGCGGTCGTTTGGCCGGGGTGGGAAAGTCGGTGGTGGGGATGTCCGCAACCTCCGGCGACAGCCCGGCCTGGGCAAAGATCTCGCGGGCGAAATCGGCCCAGCTCACGTCCGGCCCGCCCGAGAAGTGATAGGTGCCCGATTTGCCCGGATCCGCGATCAGCTGCCCGGCGATCTCCAGGCAGGCCTGCGCGATGTCGGCGGCCGGCGTCGGCCCGCCGACCTGGTCGGCGACGATGGTCAGCCGGTCGCGCTCTGCCCCCAGCCGCAGCATGGTCTTGACGAAATTCGCGCCATGCGCCGAGACCACCCAGGAGGTGCGCAGGATCGCGTGGGGCCCGCCGGCGGCGCGCACGCCCTCTTCGCCCGCGAGCTTTGTGCGGCCATAGGCGTTTTGCGGGGCAACAGGGTCTGTTTCGACCCAAGGGTCCGTGCCGCTGCCCGCGAAGACGTAATCGGTCGAGATATGCACCAGCGGGATGCCGCGTGCCGCGCAGGCCTGCGCCATGGCCGCCGGCGCGTCCCCGTTGACGACCGAAGCCTCGGCCTCGTGCTCCTCGGCGCGGTCGACGGCGGTCCAGGCGGCGGCGTTGATCACCGCGCGGGGGTCATGCGTCTCTATCGCGGCGGCACAGGCCGCGGGGTCTTTCAGGTCGGCGGCGTCGCGGCCCAGGCAGGTCACCGCCTGCGACTGCCGTGCCAGTTCCGTGGCCACCTGGCCGGTTCGGCCGAAGACGAGAACGTTCATGATGCTCGCGGTCCTTCTGTCCTGTACCGTGCGGCCTGCGCCTATGCGGTCACACCCAGCCGTTCGCCGACACCCTTGCGGGTCTGCAGTGCCCGCCACCAGTCTTCGTTGTCGAGATACCACTGCACGGTGCGGCGCAACCCCTCCTCGACCGTGACCGAGGGCCGCCAGCCCAGTTCGGCGCGGATGCGGCCGGGGTCGATGGCATAGCGGGCGTCGTGGCCGGGGCGGTCGGTGACATAGGTGATCTGCTCGGCATAGGGGTGGTTCGAGGGCCGCAGTTCGTCGAGGATGCCGCAGAGCGTCGTCACCAGCTCGAGATTGCTGCGCTCGTTCTCGCCGCCGATGTTGTAGGACCGTCCCAGCTCGCCCTTCTGTACCACCAGCAGCAGCGCCTCGGCGTGATCCTCGACATAGAGCCAGTCGCGCACATTGGACCCGTCGCCGTAGATCGGCAGGTCCTTGCCGGCCAGCGCGTTGAGGATGATCACCGGGATCAGCTTTTCGGGGAAATGATAGGGGCCGTAGTTGTTGGAGCAGTTGGTCAGCACCACCGGCAGGCCGTAGGTCTCGTGCCAGGCGCGCACGAGATGGTCGGAGGAGGCTTTCGAGGCGGAATAGGGACTGCGCGGATCGTAGGGCGTGTCCTCGGTGAACTTGACCGACGGGTCGGACGGCAGCGAGCCGAAGACCTCGTCGGTCGAGATGTGGTGAAAGCGGAACGCCTCCGGCCTGCCCTGCCCCACCCAGTAGGCGCGCGCGGCCTCGAGCATGTTGTAGGTGCCGGTGATGTTGGTCTCGATGAAATCGCCGGGCCCGTCGATCGACCGGTCGACATGGGATTCCGCGGCCAGGTGCATCACGGCATCGGGCTTGTGTTCCGCGAACGCCCGGTCCAGCGCCGCGCGGTCGCGGATGTCGGCCTGCACGAAGGCATAGTTCGGACTGTCCGCCACGCGCGCCACGTTGTCGAGGCAGGCCGCGTAGGTCAGCGCATCGAGGTTGACGACGCTGTGGCCGTCGGCGATGGCGCGGCGCACGACCGCCGATCCGATGAAACCGGCCCCGCCGGTGACAAGCAGTTTCATGGCTCAGCCCTCGTAGACGAATGGAGATTGGAAATCGGCCAGCGCCGGGGCGGCGGCATCCTTGTCCGACAGCAGCGGATCGCCCTCGAGGCCCCAGTCGATACCGCAGCTGTCCCAGCGCACCGCGCCGTCGCATTCGGGCGCGTAGTAATCGGTGCACTTGTAGAGGATCTCGGTATCGGGCGCGCGGGTGACGAAGCCGTGCAGGAACCCGGCGGGGACCAGCAACTGCTTGCCGTTCTCGAAGCTCAGCTCGCACCCCGTCCAGTGCCCGTAGGTCGGCGAGCCGCGGCGGATGTCGACGGCCACGTCGAAGAGCGCGCCCTTGCCGCAGCGCACCAGCTTGTCCTGGGCATGGGGCGGCGACTGGAAGTGCAGACCGCGGATCGTGCCGACCCTGGCCGACAGCGAATGGTTGTCCTGGACGAAATCGTAATCGAGCCCCGCCTCCTGCATCCGCTGCCGGTTCCAGCTTTCGCTGAAGAACCCGCGCGCGTCGCCGAAGCGGCGGGGCGTCAGGATCAGAACCTCTGGAATGGCGGTCTTTTCAATCTCGAGCATCAAGGGCGGTCCCAGGGAAATCTGTCGATGAGCCTCCCTTACACGGGATGCTGCCCAAGCGAAAGCACCCAGACGCAACAGCGGCCCCTTGCGCGCCCCGGCCTGTGCGTACGCTGGATTAAGCGGCTGTTGACCCCGCGCACGCAGGGTATCCGGCAGCCACCGACGGAGGTTTCATGGCCGACAATTCCCCCCGCCTCGACCTGCCCTATCTGGCGCCCGCGCAGGCGCAGAAGCACGTCACCCACAACGCGGCGCTGACCCGGCTCGATATCCTGGTGCAGCTCACCGTCACCGCCTTTGCCGCCATCCAGCCGCCCGGCGTGCCCGAAGAGGGCGCGGTCTATGCCCTGGGGGCGGGGGCGCAGGATGCCTGGGCCGGTCAGGACGCGGCGACGCTGGCGGCCTTCCAGGACGGCGCCTGGATCTTCGTGACCCCGCAGGACGGCTGGGTGGCCACCGAGGCCGCCACCGGCGCGCTGCGGGTTCTGGCGGACGGCGACTGGCGGGCGCTGCCGCTCGAGAATCTCGACGGGCTGGGGGTGAATGCCGCCTTCGATGCCACCAACCGGCTGGCGGTGGCCGCGGCGGCCACGCTGCTGACCCACGACGGCGGCGGGCATCGGCTCAAGATCAACAAGGCCACGGCAGCCGACACCGCGTCGCTGCTCTTCCAGTCGGGCTATTCCGGCCGGGCCGAGATCGGGCTGGCGGGCTCGGACGCGCTGTCGTTCAAGGTGTCGGACGACGGCAGCACCTGGACCGGGGCGCTGCATCTGCGTGGCGACAACGGCCATATCGGGATGGGCACGGCCGATCCGAAATACCCGCTGCACATCCATCGCCCCGGCACGCTTGGCGCCTCGATCCTGCTCAGCAACGGCATCTCCGGCAGCGGCCCCACCGACGGCTTCTGGTTCGGCTATTCCAACGCCGCCTATTTCTGGAACTACGAGGCGACGGCGACGCAGTTCGCCACCGCCAACACCGCGCGGATGACGATCACCGCCGCGGGGCGGGTCGGGATCGGCACCACAACCCCGTCCTGCGCGCTTCAGGTGTCCGGGCCGGTGCGGCCCGGCACCTATGCCAGCGCCAGCCGTCCCGATGCCGCGGCACAGGGCGCGGGCGCGATGATCTACGACACCGGGCTGGCGCAGCCGCTCTGGAGCGACGGCAGTGTCTGGCGCGACGCCACGGGCACGGCGGTCTGAAGCGCCGGGCCGGACGTGGCGGTCTGACTTAGGGTGCCGCGCGGCGCCTACCCCCGCCGCGTCTTCACCCAGCCCAGGAAGGCCGCGTCGGCATTGCCCAGGCGCTTGCGGCCGCTTTCGGCCCACCAGCCGCGCCAGTCCGCCTCGAGCGCATAGACATCCGCGCCGGGGATCAGACGGCGCGCCTCGTCCAGCGCCTCCGGGCTCAGCACCGGCGCGCCCACCGGGTCCACCACCGCGGCACGGCGGGTAAAGCGCATGAGGTCGCCCTCCGCCTCGGTCAGATCGTATTCGGGCAGGTTGGCATCCTCTACCATCCGCCGCAGGGCGGCGCGAAAGACCCGCAGCGGCGCGGTCGACCCGGCCTTCTTGTGCAGCACCGCGACGCTCACCGTCCAGCCGGGCTGACGCCCGCAATGCTTGCGGGCCAGTTCGTAGATGCGCCGCTCCAGCGGCTTGCGCAGGCGGAAGTACTCCCGGCTCAGCGTCAACACCGATTTCGCCAGCACCGCGCGAAAGATCCAGTCCGACAGCGTCACCGTCACGCTGATCATCCGCCCGCCGCGGCTGCGGCGGACGATCTCCCAGCTTTCGATCAGGCCGAAGCCGCGCGTGGTCTCGACCCCGCCCGTCGCCAGGTTGGTGGTGATCCGCGTACCGGCCAGCCGCTCGAAGGCTTCCTTGAGCCGCGTATAGGCGTCCCCGGAGGTGTCGCGGTTGGTGGCCACCAGGAGGTCATGCGCGGTCAGCTGCAGCGTCCGGCTGATCGCGCGGCCGGCGTTCATCGCCGCCATCAGCTGGCTCACGCAGTAGATCAGCACGTCCTTGTCGTGGATCGTCGCCCGGCCCTTGACCGAGGGCGTGACCTCCACCTGCGTGCCGTTGTGGTCATAGCGCAGCACCCGCCGGTCGGGCCGGGTGGAGAGCGAAAAGATCGGATGCTCCATCGACCCCAGATCGTCCTTGGGGGAGGCGCCGAAGATATCGCAGACGAAAAAATCCGCCGTCGGATGCCGGTCGGGTAATCGTCCGCCGCCACCCGCAGTGCCTGCTGGGGTCATGCCTTTTGCCTCATCTGTCCCGCGGCCTGCTCTGCCGCCCTGCCCCCGGTTTTTATGCGAATCCGCTTTCGGGGTTTCAGTGACGCCTACGGTAAAGTTATCCACAGCCTGCGTCCAGCATCGCCTGCCCCGCCATCGGCGGATCGGAATCGCCGCAGCGGGGGATCGGAGTCGCCCGATCGGGGGTTCAGAGTCGCATGGGCGGTCCGGGCTGCAATTTGGCCCATGAAAAACAGGGCTTTGCAGAGACCGCCGCTTGCCCGTAACGTATCAACTAACAAAAAATAACAGGGACCAAAGGGCCACCGCCCAAGGGCCGAACCTGCCAAATCCCTGAAACCTCCCGCAATTTGCTGAGAAACCACTCCCATGTATGGGTTTTGCTTTCATGTGTGCGGTTTTCTGATACTCTGGCCAAAAGGGCGCACATAGAGGCGCTGGGGCCTCCCCTCATAACGAACACCCCTCTGGCACGGGACGAGCAGCAGATGAAATCCGACCCCCGGGGCCCCCTGCCCCCCTATTTCAACATCGACCCCGATGCGGCCCTTGCCGCGCTCGGGTCCCCGACCGCCACCGCCGGCTTCGGCCAGATCGCCCGGGCCTGCAGTGCGGGGCGCGAAGACCTGGCCAGCCGCGGGCTCGAGGAGAACGGCGCGCGCAGCCTGCGGCTCTTCTCGACCTGGGAGATCACCCGCTACCTCATTCCGGTCGCCGTGGGCCATTTCCGCCGCGTGCTGAAGCAGAACCCCGACCTGCCGCAGGGCCGGTCCGAGACCGAGGGCGGCGCCAAGTGGTTCACCCTCGACGAGGTGCTGCGCCTGCGCGCGCATTTCGGCACCGAGGGATCGAAGGCCAAGGAATACCTGCCCTACCGGCCCAAGGGCCAGCCCGCCAAGATGGTCGCCGTCGCCAACTTCAAGGGCGGCGTCGGCAAGACCTCTACGGCGGCGCACCTGGCGATGTCCGCCGCGCTCGACGGCTACCGGGTGCTGGTGATCGACCTCGACAGCCAGGGCTCCATGACCTCGATCTTCGGCGGCCGGGTGGCCGACGAATGGCAGACGGTGTTCCCGCTTCTGGCGCGCCACTACGCCCGCCACCTGCGCCTGGAGAACCAGCGCCGGATGGACCGGGGGGATGCGCCGCAGCCGCTGGACGACACGCTCTCCGAGGCGCTGGAGGCGCGCGCCCAGACCCTCGTGCAGAAAACCCACTGGCCCAACATCGACCTCATCGGCGCGCAGTTGAACCTCTACTGGGCGGAATTCCAGATCCCGGTCTGGCGGATGCAGGGCCGCGGCTGGAAGCTCTGGGACGCGCTGACCGACAGCCTGGCCGAGGACGGGGTGCTCGACGCCTACGACATCGTCTTCATCGACACGCCGCCGGCGCTTGGCTACCTCACCATCAACGGCCTTGCGGCGGCCGATATCCTGCTGGTGCCGCTGGGGGCGTCGTTCCTGGAATTCGACAGCACGGGCCGGTTCTTCGACATGCTGCATTCCACCTTCGGCAGCATCGAGGAGGCCGAGAACATGGCCGCCCGCGCCCTGGGCCGCGAGGGGCTGGCCTTCCAGTGGGACGCGGTGCGCGCCGTGGTCACCCGCTACGACGGCAGCCAGCAGGCGGAACTGGCCGCCCTCATGCAGGCCTATCTGGGCCAGACCCTGTCGCCCCACCGGCAGGATTTCACCGCGCTCATCGGCCAGGCCGGCGAACAGGTGCAGGGCATCTACGAAGCCGATTACCGCGATTTCAACCGTGAAACCTATGCCCGCGGGCGCGAGACCTTCGATGCCACCTATGCCGCCTTCAAGCAGCTCCTGATCGGGTCCTGGCGGCGCGACGAACTGGGCGCGCAGGAGGCGGCGGAATGAGCGGCTCATATTTGACCGGGTGGTCAAAAGTTTCGCGCGCGAAACGCCACCGCCCGCCGCATTCAGACTCTGTTGAGGGCATATGCGTTCTCTTTCCGGGCAAAAGGAGCCTTTGACATGGCCAAGCGCAAACGCCTGACCCCGCCCAACCCCGGTTACCTCGACGCGACCCCGGCGCCCGAAGCCAAGAGCATGTTCGCCGCCGCCCCGATCGCCGACGTGGCGCGCGAAGCGGCCTCGAGCGCCGCACTCGACGAAATGGCCGAGACCCTGAGCCGCGCCCGAACCGAGGGCCGCATGGTGCTGAGCCTGCCGCTGGCGGACATCCAGCTCGACTACCTCGTGCGCGACCGGACGCTGGTCGACGATGCCGAGATGACCGCGCTGATGGACTCCCTGCGCGCCCGCGGCCAGCAGACGCCGGTCGAAGTGGCGGATCTGGGAGGCGGACGCTATGGCCTGATCTCCGGCTGGCGGCGCTGCCAGGCGCTGGCGCGGCTGGCGCAAGAGACCGGAGAGGACCGGTTCGGCACCGTTCTGGCGCTGCTGCGCCGGCCCGAGGACGCCTCGGACGCCTATCTCGCCATGGTCGAGGAAAACGAGATCCGGGTGGGGCTGAGCTATTTCGAGCGCGCCCGCATCGTCGCCAAGGCCGCCGAAAACGGTGTCTATGCCAGCGAAAAGGCGGCGCTTGCGGCGCTCTTCGCCTCGGCCTCTCGGCCCAAGCGGTCGAAGATCGGCAGCTTTCTCACCCTCGTGGCGCAGCTCGACGGCGTGCTGCGTTTCCCCGAGGCGATCGGCGAACGCAGCGGCCTGGCCCTGGCCCGTGCGCTGGAGGACGATCCCGGCCTTGCCGCGCGGTTGCGCAGCGCGCTCGAGTCCAGCCCGCCAGCCGATGCCGCAGCGGAACAGGCCCTGATCGACGCCGCCCTGAAAGCCCCTGCAGAGCCGGACAAAAAGACCCTGATCCGCCCTAAAATGCCCGCAGACCCCGCACAGGTGTCCAACATCTTCGCCGAGCCGCAGTCTGGCGAGCGGCTCACCGAGGCGCAGGTGCGCCGGGCCCGCGCGGGCGGCAGCGAGGTGGCGCCCGGGGTCTGGATGCGTGTGTTCCACAACGGCGACATCGCCATCAGCGGCGACAACCTGCCGCCCGACCTGCATGCCGATCTGCGCGCCTGGCTGGCGGCGCGGCTCTGACGCGGTCCCGGCTTTCTCCGTCCGGCGGGATTTGCTAGACCGGCGCCACGCAACCCCGAGGATGCCATGCCCGATACCGCCGCCCCTGCCCCCACCGCCGCCCAGGCCGCCCGCGAGGTGCTGGCGCTGGAGGCGCGCGCGCTCGACGCGCTGGCCGCCGATCTGCCCGCCGATTTCGCCGCGACGGTCGATCTGTGCTGAACACCGCCGGCCGCGTCATCGTGTCGGGCGTGGGCAAGTCGGGGCATGTGGGCCGCAAGATCTCGGCCACCCTGGCCAGCACCGGCACGCCCAGCTATTTCGTCCACGCCGGCGAGGCGAGCCACGGCGATCTGGGCATGATCAGCGGCGGCGATGTCTGCCTGATGATGTCCAACTCCGGCGAGACGCCGGAACTGGCCGACGAAATCGCCTATTGCACCCGCTTCGGCATCCCGATCATCGGCATGTCCAGCAACCCCGACAGCACCCTGATGCGCGCCGCGACCCTGCGGCTGACGCTGCCGAAAATGCCCGAAGCCTGCCCGATGGGCATGGCGCCCACCACCTCGACCACCATGATGCTGGCGCTCGGCGATGCCTTGGCGGTGGCGCTGATGAAGGCGCGCGGTTTCGAGATCGCCCATTACCGCGACTTCCACCCCGGCGGAAAGCTGGGCGCGCAGATGAGCCGGGTCGCGGACCTCATGCACGGGCGCGACGCCCTGCCCCTCGTAGAGCCTGATATGCCCATGCCCGAGACGCTGCTGGTGATGTCGGCCAAGGGCTTTGGCATCGCCGCGGTGGTGGCCGAGGACGGCGCGCTCATGGGCATCGTCACCGACGGCGACCTGCGCCGCAACATGGATGCGCTCATGCAGCGCAGCGCCGGGCAGATCGCCACGAAACACCCCGTCACCGTGACGCCCGACGTGCTGGCGGCGCGGGCGCTGGCGATGATGAACGAACGCAAGATCTCGGTGCTGCTGGTGGTGGACGACGCGGGCCATCCCGAAGGCGTGCTGCACATCCACGACCTGCTGCGGGCGGGCGTGGCATGAAGACGACGCTGATCATCCCCGCGCGTTATGCCTCGACCCGTTACCCCGGCAAGCCGCTGGCCGAACTGACCCTGCCCTCGGGCAGGAAAAAGAGCCTGATCCGCCTGAGCTGGGAGGCTGCGGTGTCGGTGCGCGGCGTCGATGCCGTCTACGTGGCGACCGACGACGACCGGATCGCGGACCATGCCCGCGGCTTTGGCGCCGAGGTCGTCATGACCTCGGACACCTGCCGCAACGGCACCGAACGCTGCGCCGATGCGCTGGATCGGGCCGGAATAGAGACGGATCTGGTGGTCAACCTGCAGGGCGACGCGCCGCTGACCCCGCCCTGGTTCGTCGAGGACCTGATCGCCGCCATGGGAGCCGATGCCGCCGCCCAGGTCGCCACCCCGGTGCTGCGCTGCGACGCGCTGACCTACGGCCACTTCGTCGAGGACCGCAAGGCGGGGCGCGTCGGCGGCACCACGGCGGTGTTCGGCGCGAACGGCCATGCGCTCTATTTCTCGAAAGAGGTCATTCCCTACATCGACCCCGGCAAGCTGCCCGACCCGATCCCGGTGTTTCACCATGTCGGCGTCTATGCCTACCGTCCCGCCGCCCTGCGCGCCTACATGGGCTGGCCAACGGGCAGGCTCGAGGCGCTGGAGGGGCTCGAACAGCTGCGCTTCGTCGAGAACGGCACGCCCGTGGCCTGCACCGAGGTGGAGGGCCGCGGCCGGGTGTTCTGGGAACTCAACAACCCCGCCGACATCCCCCGCATCGAAGCCGCATTGAAGGAACTCTGATGGACATCCGCGACACACGCACCGTCACCGTGGGCGATATCGCCATCGGCGGGGCCAATCCCTTTGCGCTGATCACCGGGCCCTGCCAGCTGGAAAGCCTGGACCACGCCCGGATGATGGCCGAACGGATCGCCGAGGCCTGCGCGGCTACGGCGACGCGCTTCATCTTCAAGGCCAGTTACGACAAGGCCAACCGCTCCTCGCTGGGCTCCGAACGCGGACTGGGCATGGAGACGGGTCTGGAGATCCTTGGGCGTATCAGGGACGAATTCGGCTGTCCTGTGCTGACGGATGTGCACCTGCCTGACCATTGCGCGCCCGCGGCCCGGGTCTGCGACGTGCTGCAGATTCCCGCCTTCCTGTCGCGCCAGACCGACCTGCTTCTGGCCGCCGGAGAGACCGGGCGCGCGATCAACATCAAGAAGGGCCAGTTCCTGGCCCCCTGGGACATGGCCAATGTCGCCGCCAAGGTCGCCAGCACCGGCAACGAGGCGATCCTGCTCTGCGACCGCGGCACCAGCTTCGGCTACAACACGCTTGTGTCGGACTTTCGGGGGCTGCCGACCATGGCCGCCACGGGCTACCCGGTGGTCTTCGACGCCACCCATTCGGTGCAGCAGCCGGGCGGGCAGGGCGCGACCTCGGGCGGGCAGCGGGAATTCGCGCCGGTGCTGGCGCGGGCGGCCTGCGCGGTGGGGGTGTCGGCGCTGTTCATCGAGACGCACCAGGACCCGGACAATGCCCCCAGCGATGGGCCCAACATGATCCCGGTGGACCGCATGGGCGCGCTGATCGGGCGTTTGCGGGCCTTCGACGACCTGCGCAAGCAGGGCGGAGATATTTGACCGAATGGTCAAAAGTTTCGCGCGCGAAACGTACGGGAGCACGGAGACTGCCGACGCCCCAAGGTGGGACAGTCTGTGAAATCAGGCTCTCACCCGCCTGAATTAACCTGCCGGTAAGTCTGGTTCCAAAACCCCTTACGTGGAAGCGCCCGGCTTTGTCCGCCGGATCAAGGGTTTGCGCATGGCCCGGAAAAATTGACACGACTTGTGCCAAAGCGCCGTTTTTGCGCCACGGTCCTGTAAACCTCCCGACAGCAAAGGTTGCGACTTCCTGAAGCGTTCACAGCGCGAAGGACCGCTTCAGATGCCGACCGGAATCCGCCACATCGGGACCACCACTGCCGCCGGGTTCGACTTGCCGATCGCCGCCATGTCGATGACGCGGGTCATGCAGGAGACGGCGACGCGCATTGCGATGGCCGATTACGCCTATGGCGCCACGCTCGAAACCGATCTCGGCCCCGGCGGGCTGCCGCCGATGCTGGCCACCGACTGGCACAGCCCCGGCACGCGCCTGGCCCTGGCGGTGTCGGGTCACAGCGGCGCCAGCCTGCCGCGCGCGGTGATCGACACCGCCCGTGCCGCGCGCGACGCCGGCGAGGGGGGTGGGCAGCGCGCCTACCTGGGGCCGGGCGCGCATCAGGACGATGCCGCCACCGTCCTGGCCACCCGGGTGGGCGGCCAGGAGCAGCTGTTCGTCGCGGCGATGGACGGGGCGGGGCTCACCGGCTTTGCCATCGGCGCCGGCGGCGTGCCCGGCGGTCCCCGCGCGCGGGCGGATACGGCGCGGCACTACCTGGATGCGGTGACGGACCTGGCCGCCGTGGAGACGCCCGGCGGCACCTATCTTTACGCGGCCTCTGCCCGCGAACACGGGATCAGCGGTTTCCGCGTCGGGGCCGATGCCCGGCTCGATCCGGTCGAGGATCTCGGCCGCGCCGAAAGCCTGCCGGTGCAGACCGTGACGGCGCTGGAGACGGCGCAGCTGGCGGGGCGCAGTTTCGTCATTGCCGCCGCCGCGGGAACGGACAGCCTGACCGTGCTGCGGGTGGCCGATGACGGCAGGCTGAGCGTCGCCGATCATCTGCTCGACGACCGCCACACCCGCTTTGCCGGGGCGGCAGAGCTCGAGGTGGTGACGGTCGGGGATCAGGTCTTTGTGCTGGCCGCAGGACGGGACGACGGCATCAGCCTCTTTGCCCTGACGCCGCTGGGGCGGCTGGTGCATCTGGACACCCTGCCCGACAGCCTGGCGGCGGCGCTCGACGGCGTGTCGGGGATCGCCGCGCAACCCGTGACCGGCGGGTTCGAGTTCGTCACCACCGCGGCCGGAGAGGCGGGGTTGAGCCTCTTCAGGGTCGATTTTGACGCGCCGGGCACGGTGTCGATGCGCAATTCCGGCGCGGTCAACGGCACCGGAGATGACGACATGCTGGCGCTTGGCGGCGTCGCCGGGACGATTGTCGCGGGCGGCGGGGACGACATCCTGTCGGATGGCGCCGGGGCCGACCGGCTGACCGGCGGGGCGGGCGCGGATATCTTCGTCCTGCAGGCCGATGGCGCGCGCGACGTGATCACCGACATCCGGCCCGGGCAGGACCGGCTGGACCTGTCGCAATGGGCGTTTCTTTACGACCTCGATCAGATCGACCTGGCCAGCGCCAGCTGGGGGGCGGTGCTGCGCTACGGCGACGAAGAGCTGGAACTGCGCAGCTTTGACGGCACGCGCCTCGATGCGGCGGACCTGGCGGCGCTGGTGCCGGAACTGCCGGGCCGGTATGCGGTCGAGATCGCGCCGCTGCGCGAAGCGGAGGCCCCGGCCGATCCCGACCCCTTTCCCGATACGGTGCCGGGGCCGGATCCGCTCGCCCCTCCGGCCCCTGCGCCGGCGCCGCGACCCACGCCTGCCCCGGTCCCCGCGCCGACGCCGGTTCCCGCGCCCGTACCGGTTCCGGCCCCGACGCCAGCCCCGGCACCAGCCCCGGCCCCCGCGCCCGCGCCGGTCGCGGGTCAGACCCTGCTTGGCGGGGCCGGGGCCGACAGCCTGAGCGGCGGCGACGGGGACGACAAGATCGACGGTGCGGGCGGCAACGATACGCTGCACGGTGGGGCGGGCGACGACGGTATCAAGGGCCGCGCCGGACATGACCTGATCTACGGCGGCGCCGGCGACGACCGGCTGCCGGGCGAGGCCGGCAACGACCGGATCTTCGGCGGCGACGGCAACGACCGGCTGGGCGGCGGCCTGGGCCACGATCTGATGGTGGGCGGGGAAGGCAACGACCGCGGCGGCGGCGGCGAGGGCAACGACACCCTGCGCGGCGAGGCGGGCAATGACGTCTTTTCCGGCGGCGCCGGCACCGACGCGCTCGAGGGCGGCGATGGCAACGACCGGCTGGCGGGCAGCTGGGGACACGACACGGTCAGCGGCGATGCGGGCAACGACACGATGGGCGGCGGCGCGGGCAATGATTTCATGCGCGGCGGCGATGGCGACGACGTCATCGGAGCGGGGGACATGAACGACACGGTGCGCGGCGGCAGGGGCGACGATTTCCTCGGCGGCGGCGAAGGCGACGATTATCTGCGCGGCAACGAGGACAACGATACGCTCAACGGCGGGTACGGAAACGACACGCTTTCGGGCGGAACAGGCTCTGATGTCTTCGTTTTCAACGCGCTGTCGGGGGGCGGCCGCGGCCTGGTCACCGATTTCGAGGACGGCACCGACCTGCTGCGGCTGGTGGGCCGCCGTCTGCCCGGCAACGATCCCCTGAGCAAGCTTGGAATCGCCGATGTGCGCCTCGGCGGTGAGGACGCGGCGCAGATCGTCTACGGCGATCACACGATCCTGTTGCCTGGCGTCTCTGCGGCGGATCTGAGCACGGACGACTTTCTGTTCCTGTGACGCCGGCCGCCGCGGGCGGGCCGGTACCCCGGTCCGGCCCGGACAAGAGCGAGAGCGGGGCTTGTGCCCGCAGGGCAGGGTTTCTAAAACGAACCCTGTCCGGCGACGCCGGGTCCCGGACCGTTCACCCCCAGCCCCGGCAAAGGCGCAGCATGGCCAAGACCCTCTATCTGCATGTCGGCATGCCCAAATGCGCCTCGACCTCGATTCAGGGGGTGCTGCGGACCCATGCGGATCTGTTCGCCGAACACGGCAAGTTCTACGACATCCCGCCGCGCGACCGCACCGAAGGGCAGGGCAACGTCACCGGGCTGCTGGCCGATATCCGCAACCGCCGCACCTCCAAGGTGCGCGAGGCGCTGAGCTTCTTCCTGGATCGCGACAGCGATGTCATCCTGAGCAGCGAGATGTTCATCGGGCTGGCGCGCAACAGCCTCGCGGACGACCTGATCGCCCGCGCCCGCGAGGACGGGTTCACGCCGAAACTGATCTGCTACGTGCGCCGTCAGGACCACTGGATCGAATCCGACTACAAGCAGCATATCAAGGGCGGGTCGGACTGGGACGACGCTATCGGGTCATTGGTGAAGACGCGCATCAAGAACAAGGTTCTGGATTATCACTGGCTGCTGAAGAACTGGGAGCGCAGTGTCGGGCGGGACAACATGACCGTTGTGCCGCTGCAGAGCGGGCAGGACGACCTGTATCCGCTGCAGCGGTTCCTGGAATTCCTGGACATGGACCCGGCCCTGGCCGGCGATCTCGCGATTGCGCGCCAGAATGTCAGCCCTCCGGTGGGGCTGATCGAGCCGATGCGCTATCTCAAGCGGGCGCTGCGCCTGAAGGGGATGAAATCGACGCAGATCCCCAAGCCGCTGCACGTTTTCCTCAACGAAGCGCCCGGCCGCATCGAGGTGCCGCAGCGGCGCTACCTTCTCAGCCACAAGCGCCGCGTGTCCCTGCTGGAGCGTTACGAGAAAAGCAATGCCGCACTGAGCCGGGACTATCTGGGCGGGCAGCCGGCCTTCGACACCGACGTGCAGGACGACGGGGTGGGATCCAACACGCTGGCGACGGAGGCCGCCTCCGTGCTGGCGGCCTGGATCGTCTCCAACCCGGAACAGCTGGAGCGATCCGGCACCGACGCGGCGGCTCAGGCCGATCCGTCGGGTGAACGGCGGCGGCGTCTGCGTCAGGTCTGGCGTTATTTCGTGAGCAAGTCGCGGTAGTAGCGCCGCAACAGCAGCAGACCGGTGGTCACCAGGGTGCCCGAGATCATACACACATAGATCACCGACACGTATTGCGCGTCATAGGTGGCATAGATCCCGGAGCGCCCCTGGCCAACGATATGCACGAGGGGGTTGTACCACAGGTAATCCTGCAGAGGCTGCGGCACGGACTCGAAGGTGTAGATCACGCAGGACACGAAAAACAGGGGTCGTGTCACGATCGACCAGGCCTGATTCCAGACCGGGAAGGCGGCGGACAGGAAACAGTTCATCACCCCGACTCCCAGGGCAAAGAAAATGGCCAGGAACAGGCTCAGCGCGATGGCGGCGGGATCGAGGATGACCTGCAGCCGGAAGAGGATGATGATCGAACTCATCACGAGGAAATAGATCATCACGTTGGTCATGGCGTTCAGGATCAGCCGTGCCAGCAGCGCATCCATGAAGGTGACCGCCGGGTAGGCCAGCAGCTGGCGCGAGAAGCGCAGCGACCCGGCGATCTTGGTGCTGATCGTTGAGTACATCATGAACGGCAGCAGACCGGAGGCGAGGAACAGCGGGTAGCTGGTGCCGATGGAGGGCGAGCGGAAGGCGAAGGTGAACAGGATGGACAGAAGGATCAGCCCGCACACAGGCTCCAGGATCGCCCAGAGATAGCCAAGGGTGGACCGACCGTAGGTGGTGGACATTTCCCGCATGATCAGGGCGACGATTGTGCGCAGCGTGTTGGTCTTGCGGGGTGTCTGTGCCGACCCGACCGGTTCAGCAATTTGTGTCATAGAAGCCTCTAGCATTGAAACCCTGCGTTTGGTAGGGACGTGGAAAGCTAGGGTACGCCCGCATCATAGGCGAAGAGTTTCGATTTGGAAGAGGCAGCGAGACCCAAACCAGAGGCGCAGGACAATGCGCCCAAGAAACCCCGCAAGCCGCCAAAACCCGCTGTTTCCCGCCCCGCAGGGTCAGCCAGGAATCAAGATGCGCCGCCCCCCCGCCCCGCGATCGGCGCGGCGCAGCCCAAGAAGCGCCACTACATCCTGCTGCTGTCCTTCCTGCTTTGGGTCATGATGCCGCTGGGCGTATCGGGCTGGTACCTTTACGTCGTGGCGGATGAACAATACGCCAGCCACATCGGCTTTTCGGTCCGCAAGGAAGAGGTCGGATCGGCGGTGGAACTGCTGGGCGGCATCACCGAACTGTCGGGGTCCAGCTCGTCCGACACCGACATCCTGTACGAGTTCATCCAGTCGCAGCAGATGGTGCGTGCGGTCGATGCGCAGCTGGACCTGCGCGCGATCTACACCAATCCCGAGGATCCGGTTTTCGGCCTGGGCGAAGATGCCCGTATCGAGGCGCTGTCGCGCTACTGGGGCCGCATGGTCAAGGTGTTCTACGACAGCGCCTCGGGCCTGATCGAGATCCGCGTGCTGGCCTTCGAGCCGCAGGCCGCGCAGGACATCGCCCGCGCGGTGTTCGACGAAAGCAGCGACATGATCAACGAGCTGTCGGCGATCGCCCGTGCCGACGCGACCCGCTACGCCAAGGAAGAGCTGGAGCGCGAACAGGCCCGGCTGCGGAGCGCGCGCCAGGCGCTGACGACGTTCCGCTCGCGCACCCGGATCGTCGACCCGACCGCCGACATCCAGGGCCAGATGGGTCTGCTCAATTCCCTGCAGGCCAAGCTGGCCGATGCCATCATCGAACGCGAGCTGCTGCTGGAATCCTCGTCGCCCAACGATCCCCGGGTGACACAGGCGCAGAAGAAGATCGAGGTGATCGAGAGCCAGATCAACGAGGAGCGCGGCCAGTTCGGCAACGAGGGAGATGCCGATTTCTCAAGGATCCTGGCGGAATACGAAGCCTTGCAGGTGGATCGCGAATTTGCCGAGAAAAGCTATCTTGCCGCCCAGGCCACCTATGAAACGGCGCTGGCCGAGGCGCAGCGCAAGTCGCGCTATCTGGCCATGCATATCGAGCCTACCCTGGCCGAAACCGCGGAATATCCGCAGCGGCTGATCCTGATGGCGCTGATCGCGGCCTTTCTGTTCATCAGCTGGGCGATCATGGCGATGGTCTACTACTCCCTGCGGGACCGGCGCTGAGGGCCGGCCGGGGCCTGCATGTCCGCCTGCCGCGATGGCAGGCCAAATCGCCATGGAGGCGCGCGTGATCGAGCTGCGCAATCTCAGGAAGACCTTTCATCTGAACGGCTCTCATACGGTGGTGGCCGACAACATCAACGCGGTCTTTCCCGACCGCACCTGCGTTGCCGTGCTGGGGCGCAACGGTGCCGGGAAATCGAGCCTGTTGCAGATGCTGGCGGGCACGCTGGATTACGACAGCGGCGAGATCGTCTCCACCGGCAGCATCTCCTGGCCGGTGGGCTTTGCCGGATCGTGCCATCCGGAACTGACCGGTGTCCAGAACGTGCGGTTCGTGGCGCGGGTCTACGGTGTGGAAACCGACGATCTGGTGGAGTTCGTGCGCGACTTCGCCGAGTTGGGAGAGCATTTCAACCTGCCGGTGCGCAGCTATTCTTCGGGGATGAAATCCCGATTGGCGTTCGGCATGTCCATGGGGATCAAGTTCGACACTTACCTGGTGGACGAGGTGACCGCGGTGGGCGATGCGTCCTTCAAGGCCAAGGGGGAGCGCCTGTTCACCGACCGGCTGCGCAACAGCAGCGCGATCATGGTGACGCACGGGCTGGGCCAGGTGAAGCGCCTGTGCCAGCATGCGGCCGTGCTGGAAGACGGGCATCTGTATTATTATACCGACCCCCAGGAGGCGATCCGCCATCACCAGGAACTGATGAAAAGCCCGCCGCCAGACAAGAACAGGGCGCGTTAGGGTCTGTTTTTGGAGGAGGTCCGCGCGGCACCGGAGGCGCGCCGCCGGTGCGCGGGCGATCATGATCGCCCCTTCGGTTCGTCTGCACAAACCGCCTGTTCGAACCTGCAAACGCTTCCCGGAGCATTTGCGGGCGGGCTTCACCCCTTCGCGCCCTGACCCCTGGAATAGACATCCTCGTAGCGCACGATGTCGTCCTCGCCCAGATAGCTGCCCGTCTGCACCTCGATCAGCACCATCGGCAGTTTGCCCGGGTTCTCCATCCGGTGCACCTCGCCCAGGGGGACGTAGACAGACTGGTTCTCGCTCACCAGCTTCACCGTCTCGCCGATGGTCACCTGCGCGGTGCCTTCGACCACGATCCAGTGTTCGGCGCGGTGGTGATGGCTTTGCAGGCTCAGCACGCCGCCGGGTTTGACCACGATGCGCTTGACCTGGAACCGCGGTCCCAGCGCCAGCGTCTCGAACCGGCCCCAGGGGCGGTGCTCCCAGGGAAACTCCTCGGCCTGGGGGGCCTGTTTGGCGCGCAGGGCGGTGACCGCCTGCTTGACGTCCTGCGCGCGGGCGCGGTCGGCGACCAGCACCGCGTCGCGGGTGGCGACCACCAGCATGTTGCTCAGCCCCAGGCCCACCACTTCGAGTGCGGGGTCGTCCGAGCGCAGCAGGCTGTGCGTGCAATCGAGCGCCGTCGCGGCCCCGGTCAGGGCGTTTCCGGCCGTATCAGAGCCTGTTTCCCGCCCCACGGCATCCCAGTCGCCCAGGTCCGACCAGCCGGCGGCGAACGGCACGCAGACGATGTTTTCGGCCCGTTCCATGATGGCGTGGTCGATCGAGATGTCGGCGACCTTGTCCCAGGCATCGGGCGCCAGGCGGAAGAAGTTGAGATCCGCCGCGGCATCGCGCACCGCCGCCTCGACCGGGGCCAGCAGATCGGGGGCGTGGGTGCGGAAGGCCTCGACGATGGTGCGCGGCGAAAACAGGAAGATGCCGGCGTTCCACAGATATCCCGTGGCCGCGAGCATCCGGGCCGCGCGCGCGGCATCGGGCTTTTCGACGAAGCGCGCGACGGGGCGGGCGGGGGCGCCGGTATCCGGGCCCAGTTCGATATAGCCATAGCCGGTTTCGGGCCGGGTCGGGGTGATGCCGAAGGTGACAAGCTGCCCGGCCAGCGCCGCGTCGACACCGCCCTGCACCGTGCGCACAAAGGCGTCGGCATCCGGAATGGCGTGATCGGACGGCGCGACCAGCATCAGCGCCTCGGGATCGCGCGCCAGCAGCCAGAGCGCGGCGGCCAGCACGGCGGGGGCGGTGTTGCGCCCGGCGGGTTCGATCAGCACATCGCCGGACGGCAGGCCGGCCTGGGCCAGCTGATCGGTGACGATGAACCGGAAATCGGCCCCCGTGATCACCAGCGGCGGCGCGAAACCCGGTCCGGACAGGCGCCGGGCCGAGGCCTGGAACAGGCTCTCCGGCGCGGTCAGGGCCGAAAACTGTTTGGGATAGCTCTTGCGCGACAGCGGCCACAGGCGGGTGCCCGACCCGCCGGCCAGAAGCACGGGAACGATTTTCATGTCAGGCCCTTTTCCGCGGTTTCTCTGTGGCGACGATAGGCAGGCGGCGCCGTCAGCGCATCCGCTTTATGCGCCCGGCAGTGCGAATCCGGACAGAGTGTTGTCATAACCGAACGCCTCGAACAGCGCGTGGTTCTGCGGCGCAAAGGCCGTCTCGATCAGGGCGATGCGCGCCTCCGTGCGGCCCGGGTCTTCGGTGTCGGTCGTGTGGTAGGCCGCGTGGAACAGGTCGCGGATTTCCGCGTCCGGGCGGGAGGGGTCGCGCATCGCGGCGGCCAGGCGGTCGCAATCCACCATGCGCAGCGACGGGTTCGTCATGTAGCGCGGCACATCCCAGTCCAGCGGCAGATCCGGACCCACAAGGCGCGACAGCACCGGGCGGATCGCGCGATGACTGTCCACGGTGACCCGGGCGGCGCCAAAGCACTGCTGCCAGTTGGTCAGGAAGGTCGCAGGCTTGAGGTTGTGGACCCGGCGCAGGGCGAATTCGTCGAAACTCTGGCCGTTGTAGGGTCTGCGTTTGGCCAGGAACTCCTCGAAGAACTGCTTCATGAACTGCGAATAGTCCCCGAAGATGAATTCGGAAAACGGGCGCAGAAACGCCAGTATATGCACCTCGGTGCCGGTTGCGCGCGCCAGGCCGGCCAGGGGCGCGCCGCGCCGGGCCATGGAGTAGAGGTCCTCGTGGCTGAGGATGACCGTGTCCACGCCATCGGCAAAGAACGCCTCGTACCCGGCGCGGTCAAGCTTGTCGAGCTCTGCGGCATTGCCGGGATGGCCGCCGCCGTCATGCGGATAGCGGATGCCCTGCGCCAGCAGCTGCGCCTGGTTGCGCAGCAGCACCTGTTGCAGGAAGGTCGAGCCGCATTTGGGCGAGCCGACATGCAGGATCAGCCGCCGGGTCATGCGGCGCGCCCGGCGGTGAGGGGGGCCAGCCGCCGCGACAGCCGGTCGATCGTGGCCTCGAGCGTCGGACCCAGCGGTGCGAGGTCGATTTTCCGGTCGGCCTCGTCGACGGCGGGCAGGTGCCAGGCGCGGGACAGCGCCTGCGCCAGCGCCGGCACCGTGGCCGGCGCCGACAGGATCGCCGGGCTGAGCCGTCCCAGGTCCTTGGGGCCGAAGCTGTTGGTGACCACCCGGACCCCGGCGGCGGCCATCTCCAGCGGCGGATGGCTGGGATGCGGCGAATACATCAGCGACAGGCCCAGGTCGGTGCCCAGCAGATAGGCGGGGTACTTCTCCCACGGCAGTTTGCCGAGGCTGCGCAGCTCCAGCCCGCGCGGCAGGGTCACCGGCGTGTGGGACATGCCCAGGGACACCAGGTCGATATCGCCGGGGGTCAGCTTTTCGGTGTCGATGAAGCGGGCCAGCGCCTCGATCGCGGTGGCATACATGTTGCGCGCGACCTCGGGGCGACCGTAGACCGCCAGCCGACGCGGGCCCGGGCCGCGCCCGGGCCGGGGCCGCGCGGCATAGCGGGCGATGTCGATGGCGGGGCGGAAGGTCAGCGCGTCGGGCCCGGCGAATCCGAAGCCCTGCTGCTGGAAATGATCGCGCAGGAGCGTGGTGTTGAAGATCGGCACGAAGTCGAGATCGTAGCTGGCCAGGGCGTCGGCATATTCCGGACCCCAGGCGTAGAAATTCGGCTCGAAATCCTGGATCAGGTAGAAAAAGCGGCTCTGTTCCAGCCTGAAACGGCGAATGAGCCTGTCGGCCACATGCGCACTCCACCACGCGGTCGCGAGGAAGACATCGCCCTTGTGGGCCGGGATGGTGCCGCTCTTGACGCCGCAGGCCAGGCTGATGCGCGCGGCGGTGCCCGCCGGCGCGTCGCCGGGCAGCCGGTTCAGCAGGAAGGCGCGCGAGGCGGGCTGCGACGACACCGGCAGGTCGGTGGCGACAAAGCGCACCGTGTGGCCGCGCGCCGCCAGACCCAGCCCGATATCGAGCGCGGTGACGATCCCGGCAAAGACCTCGGTGGGATTCAACGTCGGCACCAGCACGGTCAGGGCGGGCGTGTCGGCGGTGAAGTCGGGGTCCCAGCGCGGTTCCTTGCGGATGTCGGTATGGGTGGCATACGGCACCGGGCGGGTGGCGACCTCTGCGGCGTTCCGCGGCCGGGCCGGGGGCACGCCGGGGCTGAGCGAATAGAGCCGGGTGTCGAAGCTTTCGATGGCGGCGCTGAGCCCCGGCCCCAGCGCCTCGCGCAGGGCCCAGGACACCCGGCCGATGCTGACCACGGCAAAGCCGGCGGCGATGCGCGCCAGGCCCAGATGCCCGGTCAGTCCCAGCCGGAGGGCATCCCAGAGATGGCTGCCGGTGCCGCGCAGCCGCTTGAGATAGGGCCGGAGCGGCGTGAGCGTGGTGCGCCCGGGTGTCAGCTGCCCGTCGGCCAGGGCATCGCTGATCCGGGCATGGGCGGATTGCGCCAGGTAGCGGGCCAGCGCGTAGGAGGCCGCCTCGCGCCGCAGCCACATGGCATCGGGCCGCCGCCGCCGCCCGGCGCGCAGCCAGCCCTTCTGCCGGTCCACCGCGCCGATGGCATTGGTGCCGTGCTGGCGGTAGTCCACCAGGGGCGCGTCGATCCGCGCCACGCCGCCGGTGGCGGCGGCGATCAGGCCGAGCCAGAGATCGTGGTAGAAATGCACCCCCGACTGCTGCGGAAAGGGCAGGGCGAGGCGCATGACCTCGGCGCGCATCAGCAGGGTCATGCCGGTGATGGTGTTGCGGTACAGCAGGCCGCGCAGGCCGGGGTGGCGGTGGCGGCGTTCGAAGCGGAACATCGAGGGCTGCAGCACGCTGGTGCCGTCCGGCCCCACCAGCCGCGCGTCGGAATGCACCAGCTGTGCGCCGCTGCGGTCCAGCTCGGCGATGCCGCGGGCCAGCCGGTCGGGGTGCCAGACGTCATCCTGGTCGCAGAGCGCGATTAGCGGATCGCCGCCGTCCATCGCCCCGGCCAGGGCCTGTGCCTCCCAGAGTCCCGCCTCGAAGGCGCAGACGGCGTCCATCTCGCTGTCGCAGGGCACCGTGACCGTATCCCGCAGCCCGGCCTCTGCGGCGGTGCGCGTCACCAGATCCTCCGACACCCCGTCGGCGATCACCGCGATCAGGCGCAGCTTGTCGTGGCTTTGCCCGGCGAGCGAGGCCATCTGCGCGGCCAGGTACGCCGGGTCGGGCCGGAACACCGCCATCACGATCAGCACGGTCGGTACGGGGGCAGGTGGGGAACTGGAGGACATGATGTTCCGGAACATGACGATACGCGCCGTCCCTAGCGGTCCGGCTGGGGCGGCGCAACCATGCCCGGGTCCCGGTTCACGCAGAGATGTCCGTGCCGTGCCCCTGGCGCCCGATGCTGTCATAGGCGTCAAAGCCCGCCTCGGCGGCATCTTCGGCGCTGTAGATGTTGCGCAGGTCGGCCATGCGCCGGGTGCTCATGCCGTTCGCGATGCGCGCGAGGTCGAGCGCGCGGAATTCGTTCCATTCGGTGAGGATCACCAGCAGATCCGCATGGGCGGTGGCGGCATAGGGATCGGGCTCCCAGGTGACGCCGGGCAGCAGCGCCTCGCCCTCGTGGCGGCCCTGCGGATCGGTCACACGTACCCGGGCGCCGCCGCCCACCAGCGCCGGCACGATGGTCAGCGACGGCGCGTCGCGCATGTCGTCGGTATTGGGCTTGAAGGTCACCCCCAGCACCGCCACGGTCTTGCCGTTGAACGACCCGCCGCAGAGGTCGCGCAGCTTGTCGATCATCCGGCGCTTGACCTCTTCGTTGACCTTGATGACGGCCTCGGTGATCTGCATCGGCTGGCCATGTTCCTGGCCGATCCGGGCCAGCGCCTTGGTGTCCTTGGGAAAGCACGACCCGCCATAGCCCGGGCCCGCATGCAGGAACTTGTTGCCGATGCGGCCGTCCATGCCCATGCCGCGGCTGACCTGCTTGACGTCCGCGCCGACCTTTTCGCAGAGCGCGGCGATCTCGTTGATGAAGGTGATCTTGGTGGCGAGAAAGGCGTTGGCGGCGTATTTGATCATCTCGGCCGATTCCAGGTCGGTGGTGACGATCGGGAAATCGCGCAGGTAGAGCGGGCGGTAGATCTCTTCCATCACCTTGGCGGCGCGGTCGGTCTGCACGCCGACGACGACGCGGTCGGGCTTCATGAAATCGTCGATGGCCGCCCCTTCGCGCAGGAATTCGGGGTTGGAGGCGACGTCGAAGTCGAGATCGGGATTGGCGGCGCGCACGACCTCGGCGACCTTGCGGTTGGTGCCCACGGGCACGGTCGATTTGGTGACGATGACCATGTAGTGATCGGCGGCCTTGGCGATCTCTTCGGCGGCGGCCATCACATAGGTCAGGTCCGCATGGCCGTCGCCGCGCCGCGTCGGCGTGCCCACGGCGATGAACACCGCATCGGCGCCGGCGATGGCGGCCTTGAGGTCGCGGGTGAAGGTCAGGCGCCCGGCCTCGACGTTCTTGGCCATGAGCCGGTCGAGCCCTGGCTCGAAGATCGGCACCTCGCCGCGTTCCAGCATCTCGATCTTGCGGGGGTCCTTGTCGACGCAGACGATATCGTGCCCGAAATCGGAAAAGCACACGCCCGAGACAAGGCCCACGTAGCCGGTGCCGATCATTGCGATTTTCATGGAATATGTCCTTTGCCGGTGCTGAATATGCGGCGGTTAAAGCCCTGCGCGGCTTCGGTGTCAACGCGCCGAACGGGATCGTCGGCGGTCTGTGGCCCGCGCTGGCCGGCAGGGCACGGCCCCGAGGCGGCCCGCAGCCGTCGCAGAGACGGGCGTGGCCCGGAATGCTCGAGAATTCCGAGCCGGGTTCCTCGCGGAAAACGCGCCCGCCTCAGAAGATCTGATCGTAGTCTCCGACGCCTGGCTCCTGGCGGATCACCGCGTCGAGCTCGGCAAAGATCGCACGCAATTCCTGCTCGCTTTGCGCACTTTCGCAGACCACCACCAGGTTGGGGGTGTTGGAAGAGGCGCGGACAAGGCCCCAGGAGCCGTTTTCGAGGATCAGCCGCGCGCCGTTGACGGTCACCACCTGGCTGATCTTCTGTCCCGCAAGCGTGTCGAGCTTTTCGAGGCGGGCGACGGTGCGCTCAAGGATATCGTATTTCTCGGTATCCGCGGCATAAGGCGACAGGGTCGGCATCGACCAGGTGCGGGGCAGGGCGCGGCGCAGGTCCGACATCGACTGGCCGGGGTTGCGGTCCATGAGCTTGCACAGTTCCACCGCGACGCGCATGCCGCAGTCGTAGCCGCGCCCGATGTCGCCCGACAGGAAGTAATGCCCGGATTTCTCGAACCCGGCGAGCGCGCCCAGATCGCGCACCCGGCGCTTCATGTGGCTGTGCCCGGTCTTCCAGTAATCGGCGGTGATGCCGTTGGCGCGCAGCACCGGATCCGAGGCGAACAGCCCGGTGGATTTCACATCTGCCACGAAGGTTGCGCCGGGATAGAGACTGGAAAGGTCGCGCGCCAAGATCACGCCGACCTTGTCGGCAAAGATCTCCTCGCCCTCGTCGTCGACCACGCCGCAGCGGTCGCCGTCGCCGTCGAATCCCAGGGCCAGGTCCGCGCCGCTGTCGCGCACAGAGGCCGCCATGTCGTGCAGCATCTCCATCGCTTCGGGGTTGGGGTTGTAGTGGGGGAAGGTGTAATCGGGGGTGCAGTGGCTTTCCACCACCTCGACCCCGATGCGGCGCAGAAGCTCGGGCGCGAAGGCCCCGGCGGTGCCGTTGCCGCAGGCGCAGACCACCTTGAGCGGACGGGTCATCCTGAAATCGCCTGCGAGATCGTCCAGATAGGCGTCGCGCACGCCGTCGACGAATTCATAAGCCCCGCCCGGGCGCGGCTGGCCGCGGCCCCCCAGCACGATGTCCCTGAGTTCCGCCATCTCGTCGGGGCCGTGGGTCAGGGGGCGGTCGAACCCCATCTTGACCCCGGTCCAGCCGTTGGGGTTGTGCGACGCGGTGACCATGGCGACGGCGGGCACATCCAGGTGGAACTGCGCGAAATAGGCCATGGGCGACAGGCACGGGCCGATGTCGCGCACGGAGATGCCCGCCTGCATGAGCCCCAGGATCAGCGCATTCTTGATCGACAGCGAATAGTCGCGGTAATCGTTTCCGACGGCGATCACAGGCTCTATGCCACGCAAATGCATCTGCGTGCCGAGGCCCAGACCCAGCGCCGTGACGCCGGGCAGGTTGATGCCTTCGGGGTATGTCCAGCGCGCGTCGTATTCGCGAAAGCCGGTGGGGGCGATCATCGCGTCGCGCAGAAAGGCCCAGGTGTTCGGGGTGACCGTGGACAGCGGCTGCGTCATGGAGGGTCTTTCTGGCTGGCTGCTCTTTTTCGAGAAACGCTAGAGGCTTTGCGCAATCGGTTCAACGGCGGTGCGCGGGCTTTTCATTGCCGCGCGCTGGGATAGGGTGCGGGCAGCCCTGACCGGAGCCTGCCGATGACCGACGATCCCGCCTCTCTCGATCCCGACGACTGGGATGCCTTCCGCGCCGCGGCGCATGACCTGCTCGACAGCTGCATCGACCGGCTGGCGGCGGCGGGGGATCATCCCTGGCAGCCGGTACCCGAGACGGTGCGCGCGGGCTATGCGGTGGGGCCGGTGGCCGCCGATCCGGCGGCGCTCGCGGACAGGCTGCGCGACGAGGTGCTGCCCTATGGCACCGGCAACACCCATCCGCAGTTCTTTGGATGGGTGCATGGCACGGGGCTGGCTTCGGGGCTCCTGTCCGAGATGGTGGCCGCGACGATGAATGCCAATTGCGGCGGGCGCGATCACGGCGCGGTCTACATGGAGCGCGCGGTGGTGGACTGGGCGCGCGGCGTCTTCGGGATGCCCGCGGGCGCGAGCGGGCTGCTGGTGGCGGGCACGAGCCAGGCGACGGTGATCGCCCTGGCCGCCGCCCGCGCCCGGGCGCTGGGGCCCGAGGTGGTGGCGCGCGGGATGCAGGGCGCGCCGCTTGTCGCCTATGCCGGGGCGGGGGTGCACAATGCCGCGCAAAAGGCGCTGGCGCTTCTGGGCATCGGCGCCGAGGCCCTGCGCAGGATCCCCGACGGTTCGGCCGGAACAGACACGGATGTGCTGCGCGCGGCCATCGCCCGGGACCGCGCCGCCGGCCTGCATCCCTTTGCCGTGATCGGCACCGCCGGTTCGGTGGACCTGGGCCGGTTCGACGATCTGGAGGCGCTGGCGGATCTGGCTCGCGATGAAGACCTGTGGTTGCATGTGGACGGCGCCTTCGGTGCCTGGCTCGCGATCGCGGGAGAGCCCTGGGCGGGACGGGTGCGCGGCATCGGACGCGCCGACAGCCTGGCCTGCGATTTCCACAAGTGGATGTACGTGCCCTACGATTGCGGGCTGGTGCTGATCGCCGACGAGACCTGGCACCGGGCGGCCTTTGCGGCGCGGCCGTCCTACCTCGAAGGGCAGGCGCGGGGGCTGGCGGGGGGCGATCCGTGGTATTGCGACTACGGCGTGGACCTGTCGCGCGGCAATCGCGCGCTCAAGGTCTGGACCGCGCTCACCGCCTATGGCCAGGACCGCCTTGGCGCGGCCATCGCGGGCAATTGCGCGCGGGCGGCGGACATGGCGGCGGCGGTCGAGGCCGCGCCGCACATGGCGCTTTTGGCCGCAGTAGAGACGAATCTCTGCGTCTTCACCGCCGATTCCCGGTTACCGGCGGAGGATCAGTCGGCGCTCAACCGGCGGATCGCGCAGGACCTGCAACTTTCCGGCGAAGCGGTGTTTTCCACCGTGGAGATCGGCGGCGTCACCGGCCTGCGCGCGGCGATCACCAACCATCGCACGCGGCCGCAGCACATCCGCGAGGCGGTGGCGGCGGTGCTGCGGGCGCGCGGGGACTAGAATCGCCCCGGGGGGGGCGATACGAGAGACGCCGTCCGATGCGCTTGGGCATCGGCGCAGCAGGATCGCCCTTCGGGCGATACGAGAGACGCCGTCCGATGCACTTGGGCATCGGCGCAGCAGGATCGCCCTTCGGGCGATACGAGAGACGCTGTCTCTCGTGCTCTCTGGAGGTTTATCGGCAAGATGAAGCAGGGGCTGGGTGGTCACGGTCTGCGCCGGAGGCGGTCCGGTTGTTCGGCGTGTCAGCCGTCGCGGCGCAGGGTGTAGAGCGCGCCCGCCTCGAGCGGGCCGGTGACCGTGGTTTCGCTGCCGTCGGCCCAGCGGATGTGCAGCGACGCGGCGGCGGTGGCGCTGCCCAGGCCGAAATGCACCCGGGGGGCATCGAAGGACATGAAGCCGCCGCCGATCTGAACCTCGCGGCTGAGGCGCCGGCCGTCCTCGGTGGTCAGGGTCAGCACCGCGCCGATGCCGTCGCGGTTGCCGGCGCGGTCGTCGAGCGCGATGGCAAGCGCGTTGCCGTCCTGCGCATTGTTGCGGAAGACCTGCAAGGGGCCGTTGACCGGGTGGGTCACCATGTCGAGATCGCCGTCGCCATCCATGTCGAAGGCGGTGGCGGCGGCGGTCATCAGGTAGTCTTCGAGGCCGAAGGGGACGGAGGCTTCGGTGAAGGTGCCCTCGCCGGTGTTGTGGAAGAAGAGGTTCGAGGGCGAGACCTCGTTCGGAACCCAGGTGCCGTTGACGATATAGACATCCTGCCAGCCGTCATTGTCGAAATCCGCCACCTTGGTGTCCCAGGACCAGCCGCCGACCTCGAGCCCGCGGGCGGTGGCGGTGTCGCTGTAGGCGCCGCCCTGGCCCTCGAGTTCGAGCAGGACGTTGGAGCGCAGGATCTGCTGCACGCCGGCCTCGGCCTCGTCGGCGGTGACGGCGCGGACGGGCAGGAAATGCAGGTCGCAGAAGCTGCGCGGGCGCGGCTGGCTGTCGGGGATGAGGGCGCAGATCTTGGGATCGTTGCGCTGGATGGCGAGGTCCTTGACCAGCATCGCCTTGCATTCGGCCTGCAGCGCGCCGCTGAGTTCGGTGCATTTGCTGGCATAGGTCGGGTCGAAATTGTTGCCCGAGCGGTACCAGGTCTTGATCTCCATGTTGCGCGCGCAGGTGGCCCTGGCCTCCGGGTTCCGGATGCTGTCGCAATAGAGGGCGAGGTCCTGCATCTTGAGCTTTTTCGACACGCCCGAGGACCGGCCCGCGATCTGCGCGAAGTAAAGCTCGGGCAGGCCGTCGTTCATGAGATCCGCCACCTTGATCGCCATGGTGGTGGTGGTGGTATGGGGCAGCCTGGCATCGGCATGGGTGATCTGGCGCAACCCGCCCGCGCCGTCGCCCATGTAGAGGTAGTCGGGGATTTCGAAATCGTTGCCCACCAGCAGGTCGGCGGCGCCGTCGCGGTCCACGTCCGAGAACAGGATCGACAGGGTTTCGCCGGGGATGCCGGGCAGGTCGGTGTAGTCGGTGCCGTCCAGCGTGCCGCCGGCGTCGTGGCCGTTCCAGACGATGCGGTTGCGGCTTTCCTCCCCCGGCACGCGGCGGTACCAGCCCGAGGTCCAGTTGCCCAGGGCGAGGTCCAGATCGCCGTCGCGGTCGGGATCGCCAAGGCTCAGCGCCAGGCTCAGCACCGCGGCGTCGCGGTTGGCGATCGGGGTGGGGGCGCCGGGGAAGCTGCCCTGCACGTTGCGCCAGAGGTAATTGCCTTCGCGGTAGCTGGCGAGGATCAGGTCGCGCCAGCCGTCGTTGTCCACATCCGCCAGCACCGCGTTGAAGATGGCCATGTCGGCCAGCGGGCCCAGATCGACACTGATCCGGGCGAATTGCCCGGTGCCGTCGTTGGCATAAAGGTAAAGCCCGGCCTCGGTCGAGGCGACGACAAGGTCGAGATCGCCGTCGTTGTCGATGTCGCCCGAGGCCAGGCTGCGGCCTTCCCAGAAGGGCGGCCACATGTCGGTCATGGAAAACTCCAGCGGCTTGTCGATGCCGATCTGCGCCGCTTCAATCCGGGTGAACCCGGTGTCGGCGGCCGGGGACTTGGCGGCAAAGGGCGTGGCGGTGAGGCGGACGCGGTCGGCATCGGCGCTGGTCACGCTCCAGGGGTCGGCGGTCGCGGCCTCGGCCGCCCACAGCAGCCGCGGCGCGTCGGTCTGCGCCTCGCCGGTCAGCATCTCGAGCGCCCGGTCGGTCTGGCGTTCGTGCCAGGCCTGCGCGCCCCAGCCCGCGACCATGCCGAAGATCATCACCGTCGCGGCCAGCATCCAGGCGGCGCGGCGGCCCACCGACTGCGCCACGATGAACCAGGAATAGACACTGAAACTGCCCAATGTGAACAAGAGCGCCATGACGTAGCCCTGGCTCATGCCCGAGGACAGCAGCACCCCTGCCATCACCACGTCGAAGCCGATGGGCACCGGCAGGAACACCCCGACGGCGGCCACGGCGATGAGAACGAGCAGCGAAAAGCCCGCGCCCATCACCGCCTCGGTCGGCAGGAAGATCGCCACAACCGTGCCCAGGAACCCGGCGAGGATCATCAGCGGCACGGTCATCTTGACGATGTACCAGAGGTTCTTTGCATAGGCCTTGGCCACTTCCCAGACCGCCACGTGCAGACCTTCGGCGGTGGGCGCGCCCAGCCCCAGTTCCGCCGCCGACCAGGGCGTGTCGATCCGGTGTTCGGGGGCAATCTCCACCCGCGGCAGGACCCGCGCCATCAGCGGCACCACCGCGAGGATGATCACCAGGCTCAGCGCGATCTTGGTCAGCGCCATGTAGAGCGGCAGCAGCGAAAAGAGCATCGTCAGCACCACCACGTTGAGCGTCGGCGAGGCGATCATCGCCGACAGCGTCGTTTCGGCCCGCAGCCCGCTGGTGTACATGCTCCGCGCGATCGGGGCGGCGCAGTTGACGCAGACCCCCAGCGGCGTGCCGATGACGAGCCCGAGAACCGAGTTCGAGAACCGGCCCTTGAAGCTCTTGGTGCGCAGGTAACTGGCGGCGGTGAGGAAGGCGGCGGCGAAGAGCACGCCGAAGGTCATGCCCTTCTTGTTGGTGTTGATCCAGTTGAGCGTCGACCAGAAGATCCGCTCGTAGATCGTCATGTCGCCGGTGATCGGGAATTTCGCCTCGAAGCTCAGCGCGTCCTCGAGCTGGATCGCGCCCGACATCATCGCCTTTTCGTTGAGCGCGGGATAGCGCGAGCCGGTCCAGAACAGGTAGGCGAGGACCGCGACGATCAGGACGGCGAGCAGGAAGCGTTTTTCGTAGGGTTTTGCAATGAGGCTGGACATGGCGGGTGTGTCACCTGGGACTGTGGAATTGGGTTGAGCAATGGCAATGGACGACGGGAAAACCAATGGCGCAGAGGGTAAAGGCTTTCTTCGTTTCGCGCCAGTCCCAAGAGCAGGATCCGACAGCCGGATGCGGGCATGAGACGGGGCATCGACGGGCCGCGATGCGGCGATCCGGGCCTTTGCGCGGCGCGGTTCATGCCTGCCACATCCGGACTCCGGTCCCGCGGTGCGCGAGGCTGTGCCACATCGCCGTGCCGGGGGGCGGCCCGGCGCTGGCACGGCGGCCTTCGGCGTTGTTCCGCGCCGGGCGCGCCGCGGCTAGCCCGCTTTGCAGGCGTTGTGGATCGCCGCTGCCGACCCGGCGACGAAGCGGATCATCCGGCAGATCTCGGCCACCTCCGCCAGGTCCGCGGCCCCGCCGCCTGGCAGCAGCATGACCCGGTCGCAGAGCGCCTCGGTGCGCGGCAGCGAGAGGCCGGGGTTCGCGGCGGCGTGCGGCGGGCTGCGGTGGCCGCCGGGAAAGAAATAGCGCCGCGCCCAGATGCCTTCGGCGGTCAGCAGTTCGACCAGCCGGTCGCGGGTCAGGCCGAAGGCCCGGGCATCGACCTCGGCCACCACGTAATGGTGGTTGTTGTCCTCTGCCGCGGGCGGGCATTTGAGCCGCAGCCCCGTCAGCCCCGCCAGCCCGTCGCGATAGGCGGCATGCACCGCGCGCGCCGCCGCGCGGGTGGCGGGAAAGGCGTCGAGATTGGCCAGCCCCATCGCCGCATGCAGTTCCGACATCTTGGCGTTGACGCCCGTGCAATCGACCCTGTCACTGCCCGAAAAGCCGAAATTCCGCGCCAGCCGCAGCTGGTCGGCCAGGGCCGCGTCGCAGGTGGTGATCAGCCCGCCTTCGCAGGTGTGAAAGGCCTTGGTGGCGTGCAGGGAAAACACCTCGGCCCGGCCGAACCGGCCCAGCGGATGGCCCCGGTGGCGGGCGCCGAAGGCATGGGCGGCATCGAAGAGCAGCGGAATGCCCGCCGCGTCGCAGAGCGCGCCAAGTCCGTCGATGTCGCAGGGGCTGCCCCAGACATGGGTGGCCACGACCGCACCGGTGCGCTCGGTCAGCCGCGCGGCCGCATCCGCCGGGTCCAGCGCCATGTCGGTGCCGACCTCGCAGAAGACCGGGGTGAGGCCGCGCAGCGCCAGCAGGTGCGCGGTCGAGATGAAGGTGTAGGAGGGCAGCAGCACCTCGCCCCGGATGCCCAGGCACTGCATCACCAGGTCGAGTCCGGCGGTGGCATTGCTGGTCAGCACGCAGTGCGGCACGTCGAGGAAGGCCGACAGGCGGCGTTCAAGCTCCTGCACCAGCGGGCCGTCGTTGGTGAACCAGCGCCGCTCCCAGACCGCGTCCATCATCGCGTCGAAGGCGGCGCGGTCGGGCGCCGCCGGGCGGTTGACGTGGCGCGGCGTGTCGAACACCGGCGGCGCGCCGAACAGCGCCAGATCCTCCGGCCCCGTCAGGGGCTTGCGGTGAAACGAGGGGGCAGGGCTGTCGGGCATTCGAGCGCTCGCGTGAAGATGCGGATATCCCTGACACGTTTCCGGGGGGCGCTCAATCCGGCACGGGATCGCCGCCGTCGGCAAAAGCCGCGCCGGGCGCGCGGTAGGCGGGAAAGAAGCCGCCCGGTCCGGCATCGCCCGCCAGAGTGTCGTAGCGCGCCGCATCCAGCACCTTGCCGCAGATCAGCGCGCTGCGGGTCTGGGTGGTCCAGCCCGCCTTGAATCGCGCCAGCCCGTCGCGCGCGGCGTCGTCATGGCCCGCCGCACCGCCCAGGTTGGCATGGGTCAGGCCGCGCGCCTCGAGCGCCTCGAGCGTGGCGTGGATCAGCGCGTAGCTGGTGTTCTGCCGGTGCGCCCGGGGATCGAGGAACATCAGGTGCAGGTTGGCGGTGGCGCCGTGGCAGAAGCTCAGCATCGCCCCGGCGAGGCCCGCGCCGTCGCGTGCCGTCATCAGAAGCCCGCCGGGTACCGCCAGCTGCTTCGCCACGGTGGCGGGCGACAGCGCCTGAAGCCCGCGCACGCGGTGGCGGGCGACCGTGGTCTGGTAGAGCTCCCAGAGCGTGCCGGCCAGGGCGGCGGGATCGGCGACGATCTCCATCTCGTGCGTTTCCAGGGCGCGGCGGGCGATGCGGCGCATCTCCTTGGGGCGGCTACGGCGCCAGTCGGCGGTCAGATCGGCGACGTAATGGGTCTTGAACGGGCGGCAGAGATCCCAGCCGCGGGTGGCCTTCTGCACCGTCCCGGTGGCGAAGGGATCGGCGACGAAGGTCAGCGAGACCGCCCCGGGGATCGCCAGGGTTGACAGGTCCTGGTCCAGCGCGCTCCAGTCGGTGCACATGGCATAGGGATAGGGGCCGATATAGTCCCAGCTGTCCGGCCCCAGGGGCCGGCGCAGCAGCTGCAGGCCGCTGGCGGGCAGCCGGACCGGCGTGCCGAAGTCGCCGTAGCTTTGTCCGAAGGCCGGGGACAGGTAGCCGGGCTCTGCGCCGGTCATCTCTCGATCAGGATGTCGTGCCGGTACCAGGCCCCGGCGATCGCCGGATCGGCGTCGGTGAACCGCGCGGACAGACCCAGATCGGCGCAGATCGCGCGCACCTCGTCGGCCCCGTACCAATGGGTGACGAGGTCGCGGCCCAGAAGCCGGCGCAGCCGCAGCCCCAGCCCGGGATTGAGCCGACGGTCGAACGCGTCCCGCCGCGCCGCATCGGGCACGAAGGCGAACAGCAGCCGTGCGCCGGGCGCGGTCATCGTCTTCAGACGCACCAGCAGGTCGCGGAACTCGGCCTTGGAAAAGTGCTGCAGGGCGGCGTTCATCAGCACCCGGTCGAACCCGCCGCCCAGGTCGTCGGGCAGGCGTTTGGCATCCGCCACCCGGTAGTCGAGGTTGGGGGCGGCGCATTCGGCCTTTGCGACGCGGATCATCTCGGCAGAGAAATCCATCGCCACGGTATGGGCGAAATGCCCCGCCAGCGCCCGGGTGACGACGCCGTTGCCGCAGCACAGCTCCAGCAGCGTGGACCGCGGCGCGGGATCGAGCTGGGCCAGGAGTGCCGCCAGCATCGCCTCGAACTGTGCCGGACCGATGGGTTGGCCCTGATGGGTATGGCCGACCTGCCAGAACAGGCCCTTCCCGGCTCCGGCGGCGGCGCGGCGGTCGTAATATCTGGAGACCCAATTCATCTGACGGCTTTCCGGCTGCGGTGGTCCCGCAGATACCGTGCGGGGTTTCGCCTTGTCCAGCGTCTCTTGGCTCCGGCGCCGGCAAAGGTGGTGCGGGTGCGGGCGATTTGTTAAGGCAGGGACGACAGATGGCGCAACGGCTGGCGGGACGAGATGAAACTGGAATTTCTGCTGTGCGGCAGCCCCACCGACGGGTTCTTTTCCCAGATGGCGTTCTTCCGGCTCTGCCTCGACGCGCTTGGCGGCGACGAGGCGCGCGCCCGGCTGGTCTGCACCTTCGGCGATCACACGGTCGAAGAGATACCCGCCCGATGGCAGCCGTTTTTCGAGCGGATCGAGGTGCACTGGGCGCATGCGCCGGGGGCTCCGAACCCCGCCCATCTGCACCAGCACGAGATGCGGTTCGATCTGCTGGACCCCACCGCCGATCTGTCGGTGCTTTGCGATGCCGACGTGGCGGTGCTGGCGCCGGTCGGGCCGATGGCGCGCGAGTTGCTGGCCGAGCAGGCCCTGGGCGGGGTGATCGCGCATTTCCATTTCCCCTGGGAGGGGCGTGACCGGAACCCCGGGCGCGACTGGCCCGAGATCGCCCGGGCGGTTCTGGGGCGCGATATCGCCACGCCATACCGCTATACGCTGGTACCGCAGGAGGACCCGCCCGAGGCGCCGTTCTACATCAACTACGGCATGTTCGCCGGACCGCCGGCGCAATTGGCCGCCTTCCACGCCCATGACCTGCAACTGCGCCCCAGGGTGGCGGCGCAGCTTGGCGACTGGTGGGCGCCGCAGGTGTCGCTGGCGCTGACCTGCATCGACCTGGGCCTGCCGGTGCGTGCCCTGCCGATGCGCTGGAACTTTCCCAACGATCCCATCGCCGACCGGATGTACCCGCAGGAACTGGAGCATGTCGTGTTCCTGCACTACCTGCGCGGCCAGGCGTTCCGCCGGGATCGGGTGTTTGCCGATGCGCAGGCCTTTGCGCGATTTCTGGACCGCCCCGTGGAGGGGTCGAACGCGGTGTTCCAGCGCGCTGTCGCCCGGATCACCGGCGGGCGCTATCCGTTTCCCGGATAAGCCCTGCCTCGCCCAGCCCCAGCGCCCGCACCGCGGCGAAAAGCCGGTCGCGGGTGGCGTCGTCATGGCGCCGTCCGCCAAGATCGCCGGTCCGGCAGGCAGGATGCGCAGGGTCCAGATAGGCGCGGGCAAAGCGCGCATTGCTCTCGGCGTAGCGGTCGCGGAGGGCGCGGGCCTGCGCTGCGCTCAGCAGCACCGCGGGCAGATCGCCCGCCGCGGCGAACCCGGCAAAGAGCTTGCGGTAAAGCGGTTGGCGGGCCTCGATCTCGATCCCGTTGAGCAGCCGTGCGGCCAGCAGCGCCCGCGCGCCGATGGACCGGTTGGCATAGCCTGCATCCTGTGCCGTATCTTCGGGGGCGGGCAGATCGCGGGCGGGCAGGCAGTCGAGGAACCGCGCCACCGCATCGCCCGCCGCCCCGTCATAGACCCGGGCCTGGATGTTTTCGGCCCCGAACCGTGCCGCCCAGGCCGCGCATTCGGCGGCATAGTCGGCCCCTTCCAGAGCGTCGGCATAGGCGGCGGGGCTGCGCGTCTCGCGCATGAGCTTGACCATCTGGTTGTATTCGGATTCCGCCAGCTCGTCCTGCGACCGGACCAGAAAGATCACCCTGACCTGCAACTCGACCCCCAGTGCCGCGATCCAGTCGGCCAGCGCATCGAGATCGGCGAGCGGGAAATTCTCGGAACTCAGCAGCAGCGCGGGCGCGGTGCTGGCGCGGATCTCTGCCGCCGTTTCGGCGCGGATGCCTGCGGGGTCCCTGGCGGGGATCATGGTGCCGGGCGGGTCGGTGATGAAGCTCTTGGCGAATTCCTGGTGGCCGACGCCGCGCCCGCGGTCGCCCGCCAGCAGATAGTCGATCCCGGCGGCCAGCAGCGCGTCGCGGTTGCGCCCCAGATAGGCCTGTTGCGCGGTGGTGCCGGTCTTGCCGCGGCCGATATGCAGATAGAGGGTCTTCAAGGGGCCCGGTCCGTTGCGAACATCGGCGCCATAGGCCCCCTGGACGTCTCTGCTGTCAACCCCGGAGGGTCAGTCGCGCCGGGCCAGGTGCGCCTCGACCGCGGCCAGCCGCTCCTCGAGCTCCGCGATGTAGAGATGCGCCTTCTCCAGCTCGTTGAGCATGCCGCCGGTCATGGCGGTGATGTTGAACGGGCCGTCCTCGGGCGTCGGGCCGACATTGGGCAGGTGCTTGTTGGCCTTCATCAGTGCCGCCTGTTCGGCAATCGTGGGCAGCGGATAATCCGCGTCGAACACGCGGTCGCAGCCCGCCGAACAGGAGCCCGCGGTGAAAAGCCGGCCCTGGATCGTCAGATCGCCCGCGGCGTTGACCGTCATCTCGGGTCCGTCGGCCACCCCGTCGGCGATGAGGAACCGGTTGGGGGCGGCCTGTTCGTGGGTGAAATACCAGATCGTGCCGGCCTGCTGGTTGTCGAACGTGATGTAGGATCCGCCGGTATTGGTCAGCTTGACCATTTCGCGCGTGCCGCCCGGGCTGCCCGCGACGTTCTCCACCAGAAGCGCGGCCGTGCCGTCGCCCCGGCTGATATGCAGCGCGGCATCGGGGGTGGCGTCGCCAAGCCCCACATTGCCGGAGGCCCCGACGAACAGGCTGTCGCCGGGGGCGGAGGTGCTGACCTGCAGCGGAACCGCCCCGGAGGCCGTCACGTTCTGCAGCGCGAAGGACTGTTCCGAACCGGTGATCTGCCAGATCTGGTTGCCCAGCGTGGCGTTGAACTGCTCCATCCGGATACCCGGACCGGAGTCGCCGACGATGTGCAGACGCTCCTGCGGGATTGCGGTGCCAAGTCCGATCTGGCCCAGGTCGTCGACGTAAAGCGCATTGGCCGGCGCGCCGCCCTCGAGGCGGAAGATCTGACGGTTGCTGTCGACATTGCGGATGGCGAAATAGTCGAAACCGCCGGACCCGCTGTCATTGGCCGTCAGCTCCCAGTCGGTGGTGGAGAAGCCCGCGGTGGTCGAACTGTCGGCGAAGCGCAGGCGGGTGTTCTCGTCCTTGAGCTTGAGGGTCTGGCCGGTGAGATCCTCGAGCAGGCCGCAGTCATCCCCGGCGCACAGATCGCCCGAGATGCTGTAGGGTCCGAGGAGCAGGGTCTGGGCCGGTGCGGCAGAGGCGGCCAGCAGGCCGGCGACGACGAGACCGGGACGGAAAAAGCGGTGATGTTGTGACATGATACTATTCCCTTGAACAAGCAACGATGTGATCCGCGTGAGACGCGGATACCCCGAGCATGCCATGGCACCGCCGTTATTCTCCTTATAGGTGTGCTAGCTATCCATAAATACAACTTGAGCGTGCTATTTTCGCAACACGGCTGACAGCCGTCCGATCAGTCCGCGAAGCGCGCTTCGAGCTTTTCGAGCCGCAGGGTCAGATCGTTTTGGACCGCTTTCAACGCGGCGTTTTCGCTGCGCTGCGTCGCCAGGTCCGCGTGCAGTTCGGCGATGTAGAGATGCGCCTTCTCCAGCTCGTTGAGCATGCCGCCGGTCATGGCGGTGATGTTGAAGGGGCCATCCTCGGGCGTCGGGCCGACGTTCGGCAGGTGTTTCTTGGCGCGCATCAGCGCGGCCTGTTCGGCGATCGTCGGCAGCGGATAATCCGCGTCGAAGACCCGGTCGCAGCCCGCGGCACAGGAACCCGCGGTGAAAAGCTGGCCGGGGATGGTCAGGTCGCCCTCTGCCGTGAGGGTGAACTCCGGCCCATCGGTCACCGCGTCGGCGATGATGAAGCGGTTGGGGGCGCTGTTCTCGTGGGTGAAGAACCAGGTCGTGCCGGCGGCGAGGTTCTCGAAGGTGAAATAGGACCCGCCGTTGTTGCTGAGCTTGAACATCTCCTGCGCGCCGGACGCGCCGGTGTCCTCGATCAGCAGGCCCGCGGTGTTGTTGCTGCGCGTCACGTGCAGCGGGGCCGCGGGTGTCCCGGTGCCGATGCCGACACGGGCCGTGCCCGCATCGGCATAGATCAGCGGGGCGAGGCTTTGGCTTCGAACCTCGAAATCGTAGTCGTGCCGCCCGGTGTTGAACGAGGTGACGGAGGTTCCGATAACCTGCGTCAGGTCCGGCGCACCGGCACTCAGAGAGAATATCCCCTCTTCGCTGGTCGGGCGTTTGATGGCGAAATTCCCGAAATCCTCGATGCCGATCTCATAGCTCGGCCCCCCACCCGCACCGATGTCCGTCCGGTCGATCCGGATCGCGGAGCTGGTGGCGGTCACCATATTCAGCCGCGCCTGCGGGAGCGACGTGCCCAGCCCGATATCGCCATCGGGGGCCACGAAAAACGCGTTGGTGGGGGCCGCGGCGCTGACGGTCAGCGGGGTGGTGCCGTTGGTCAGATCCTGCAGCATGAACTGATCGCGCTGACCGCTGAGGATCTCGTTGGCCTGCAGCGCCCAGTCGGCGGTGGGAAAGCCGGTGGTTGTCGAAATGTCTTCGAATTCGATCCGGTTCACGGCGCTCTTCAGCTTGATCTGGTTGAAATCGCTGCTGAAGCTTTCGTCGGCCGCACAGGCATTGCCCACACACAGATTGTTGCGGATGGTGGGGTTCGTGTCGGACAGGACCTCGGCGCCAGCCAGGCCGGGTAGCAGGCAGAGCGTGGTGGCGAAAAGATGTCTGAAGGTCATTTCACGTTCTCCGGCACCGGGCTTAGCGGGTGGTCTGCAAGAGGGTTTCAATCTGGGCGAGGCGGGCCTCGATCCCGCGCAGGCGAGTCAGTTCGGCCTCCTGCTCCAGCGTATAGAGCGTGAGCTCCTCGACCTTCTTCAGCAGCGCCATCTGCATCGCGGTCATGTCGAGGCCGGTGTCGGCGATCTGCGCGGCCGACGGCACATCCGGCAGGTGGCGGTTGGTGTCGATGAAGGTCTGCACCTCCGAGAGCGGCCGCAGGGCGTAGCCCTCCTCGAACACGTAATCCGGCACGTTGAGCGTTGTGTTGCCGGAGATGAAGTTGCCCGGTATCGTGATATCGCCCTCTGCCGTCAGGCTGAACTCCGGCCCGTCCGTCACCGCATCGGCGATGATGAAGCGGTTGGGCGCGCTGTTTTCATGGGTGAAGAACCAGGTCGTGCCGGCGGCGGTGTTGTCGAGCGTGAAGTACGACCCGCCGTTGTTGCGCATCGCGAACATCTCGCGCACCGCCGGGGGCGAGCTGATCAGGTTCTCGACCAGCAGGCCGGCGCTGCCGTCGTTCTTTTGCACATGCAGGGCCGCGGCGGGGTTGTCGGTGCCAAAGCCGATGGCGCTGTTGTCATCGATATACAGGCTGCCGTTTTCGGCCCCGGCGCGCACCACGACGGGGATTTCATTGTCGTCGACATTCTTGAGAAACCAGTTGAGGCTGTTGCTGAGGATGTCCCAGTTGCCTGCCAGGCTGCCGGTCGACTGCATCCGGAAGCTGGCGGTCGATCCGCCGACCAGGTGCAGCTGGGCCAGCGGCATGGCGGTGCCCAGGCCCAGCCGTCCGGCGCTGTTGAGCCAGAAGCTGTTGTCGGGCGCGCCGGGCAGGATGGTGAAGGGGGTTCTGCCGGCGTCGAAATCATGCACCGAAAAGCGGTCGATACCGCCGCCCGAATAGGAGTCCGCGTCATTGACCAGCAACCCCCAGTGGCGGCTGGGATGTGTAGAAACGGATTGATCGTCGAATTCGATGGCGACGCGGCTATAGGACAACTTGAGCGGATAGTTGATGTCGAAGCTCTGCGCGGCGGCGGTGGTGGCGCAGCTGTCACCGAGGCAGAGATAGCCCTGGATCACGCTGTTGTCCCGGGTATGCAGGCTGCCGTTGAGATCGAGATCGCCGTTGATGATCTGGTCCTGCGCCATGGCGGGGGCCGCGGAGAGCAGCAGCGCCAGGGCAGGGCCGGCGGGGCGGAAAAGCGGGAAAACGGGCACGGCAGTATCTCCTTTCTGGAAACGGACGCCTCGGCGGCGGTGTGAAAAACCCTTGGTCAAAGGCCCGCCCCCTTGGGGCGGACGGCGCCAGCCTAAAGGCGTTTGACGCCTCTGTCACATCGGGATGCCCGTCAGGGACGCGCCAGGAGCGCGTCGATCTGCGCCTCGAGCCGGGCGATCCGCGCGTCCTGGGCGGCCAGCTGCGCCTCGAGCGCGGTCTTGTCTCCGGCCTGGGCGGTCACCACCCGATGCAGCTCGGCGATGTAGAGATGCGCCTTTTCCAGCTCGTTGAGCATGCCGCCGGTCATGGCGGTGATGTTGAAGGGGCCATCCTCGGGGGTGGGGCCGACGGCGGGCAGGTGCTTTTTCTCGCGCATCATCGCCGCCTGTTCGGCGATCGTCGGCAAAGGATAACCCGCGTCGAAGACCCGGTCGCAGCCCGCGGCACAGGAACCCGCGGTGAAAAGCTGGCCGGGGATGGTCAGGTCGCCCTCTGCCGTGAGGGTGAACTCCGGCCC
>Ga0114903_1000189_pt1 | contig 41921 bp, 51 predicted proteins | sample MalvirDeepMed_s2_FD_87289 | JGI IMG/M metagenome (GOLD analysis project Ga0114903, IMG submission 87289) | Marine viral communities from the Global Malaspina Expedition - Malaspina viral metaG DeepMed_s2 | ecosystem: Environmental > Aquatic > Marine > Oceanic | place: Mediterranean Sea...
GAGAAGACGAGTTTCGATCCACTCGCGACGATGAGAGAAATCCTGACCTGTCTGAGCGTCGCGTCCGCACAAAAAAGCGCGGCGGACACAGCGGCTGACGCAGTGGTAGTAGGGTGTCGCCTCAACGGCTGTGTGCAGACACTTAGTTTAAGAAATCAAAGAAGCGGGATTAAATGGGATAAATTGGGACAAAATGGGCTGAAAGGCGCGTGGAATGGCGCTTCAGCGCAGATGGCCATTCGGATCGGCAACTTGGGCATGGTTTGCGACATTCGGGAGAATGATCCATTTGCGCCAGTTGATTTGCGACATTGAAGCCGCAGCCGATCCGCCCTTTAAAGCATCTTTAAATCCTGACTAATCGTCTACAGATCCCTCCTGGGTTGTGGCACCCAGAATCACAGCCTCAACCACCTTTTCGGGCAATACGTTATCACTCAGCAAGTCGCGCTCCAATAGCATGCGGATAATGCGCCCCGTCGCCCTGGGAGACAGCGTGATGCCCAGTCGGATTTTCGCCTCCTCCACTTCCTCTACTACCTCGGGCAGCCTGTTATAAGCCTCCGCTGGCAGTCCTGGCCGTTCGGACGACTCTGCAGCGTCGACTGGCATCCTTCCCGTTGTCAGCCAGTCCAAACTGACGCCGCCCACCTCAGAGATGATCAGGGCCTTATCCAAACCAGGGATCGTTCCGACCAGATATTTTCGCAACAAGCTGTCGCTGAATCCGCACTCTTTTGCGAACGAAAGGACCGAGCGAGCCCCAATCACGTGCTTTAGCCTCTCTTTAAATCCGCGTTCTAGTTCGAGCAACAAACTAGAACCTTGGACATTCTCACCTTCCGCTGGGTTCATGTTCCACCTAAGCAATTGAATATAAAACGATTATAAGTAAGCAGATAGTCTCGCCGCACAAATCCAAACTAGAACGCTGGAAAACTTGCATAAACACAAACCACGGAGCTATAGTATGTGGCACATACGCAAACTATAGAGCTTGTCGAGGTTTACAACATGAGCGTAAAAGCAAGACCTAAAAAAGCGGGACGCAAAAAAGACTGGCATCCCGCCGATATTGTGGCGGCCATTCGCAAGGCTGGCTGGAGCTTACGAAAACTATCACTACACCACGGCTATGCCGACGCGTCGACATTGAGCAAAGCCATCGAAAGGCCCTGGCCAAAGGGTCAGAAGCTAATTGCTGATGCGATCGGTGTGCCACCAGAGAAAATCTGGCCAAGCCGGTATGAGCAGAATAGCACTCCGGCGCGGGCGAATGCCCGGAAAGGTGAAACTCAGGGAAAGGCTGCATAGCTGGCGACTCCTTATCTGCTAGCTCCAAACAGCTTATCGGCGGAATGAACTCAGCATAAGAGCAACCCGCCGCCCATTTTGGAACTGTGATTTTTGGGACTACCCAATGCGCCGTAGAAGTTGGAAAAAAGTACACGCCCAGTCGCTCCGGCAAGCCATGGAACTATGCCTGGAGCATGCGAAGGAGAAGAAAAACCTCTCCGTTGACCAAGTCGCTGACCTGATGGGCGTGAACAGTAAGTGGACCCTCTATAAATGGCTCGAAAACGGGCGCATGCCTGCGATCCTGATTCGTCCATTTGAGCACGCCTGCGGCATCGCGCTGATGACCGATTACATCGCCTCATCTGCCCAAAAGCTGCTCATCGATATTCCCACCGGCACCCAAGCCAGCCAGGACGAGCTGATCGAGCTGCAAGAGATCACGACTCAGGCGATCGGGCTCCTGAACCGGTTCTATCGCGGCGACGTCGATGCGGACAGCGTCATCGGCGGTGTGACTGCCGCGATGGGCCGCTTGGCAGGCCACCGCGCCAACGTAATGAAGGACCAAGCGCCGGAACTACCGCTGTTTGAGGACGCAAAAAATGGCCAGTAACTGGTATGCGCTCTCTGAGTTGGCGGGGCTCCCTGGAGTACCTGGTACGCCCCAGAAAGTCCGTTTAAAGGCGAAGCGCGAGCAATGGGAATCGCGCCGCCGCTCTGGTCGCGGCGGCGGTTTGGAATATGCGTTTCAGTCTCTGCCGGTCGAAACCCAGGCGGCTATCCTCGCATCAGAAGCCGGTCCTGCCTCCACCGCGTCGGCTAAGCCGACCAAAGGCCCCGCTGATCGCGAGAGCCTCTGGAGCACCTACGACCGCAAACCGCAGACTCTGAAAGACCGGGCCGAGCGACGCCTCAAAGCGCTGCTGGCCGTTGAAGCCATCATCGCCAGCGGCGGCAAGAAAACCGTCGCGGCTGAACAGGTCGCCGCCACGTTCGGAGAGAGCCGGGCCACCATCTATCGCTGGCAGAAACTCGTTGCCGGCGCGGATCGCAGCGACTGGCTGGCCCTGCTGGTGCCCAGCTACACGGGCCGAACCGCTCGTGCCGAAATCAGCGAAGAGGCCTGGCAGTACTTCAAGGCTCAGTTTCTCAGGGCCGAAGCGCCCACCGTTGCCACCTGTTACCACTGGACCAAAGAAGCTGCGAAGACCCACGGCTGGAAGCTGCCCTCAGAGCGAACCTTCCAGCGCCGTGTTCGCGAGATCCCTGCATCGATTCGCGTCCTCGCTCGCGGCAGCGAAGAGGAGCTGATGGCCACCCAGCCCTCCATTCAGCGCAGTGTTGCGAACATTCACGCGCTTCAGTGGATCAACGGCGACGGCTATAAGCACAACGTATTCGTGCGCTTCCCGGATGGCACCATCGACCGCCCAAAAACGTGGTTCTGGCAGGACGTCCGCAGTCGGATGATCGTCGGATTCCGCACCGACAGAACCGAGCATTCAGACGTTATTCGCCTGTCCCTGGGCGACGTCATCAACCGATTCGGCATACCCGAACACGCCACCATCGACAACACCCGCGCAGCGGCTAACAAGTGGCTGACCGGCGGTATCAAGAACCGCTACCGCTTCAAGGTCCGCGAAGAAGATCCGGACGGCATCATGAAGCAGCTCGGCATCCAGGTGCACTGGACCAGCGTCCTGGATGGCAAAGGCCACGGCCAGGCCAAGCCCATCGAGCGGGCATTTGGCCAAGGCGGCCTCGGTGAATACTGCGACAAGCGCTACGAGCTGCGAGGAGCCTACACAGGCCCCAACCCCAGCGAGAAACCCGATAACTACGGCTCCAAAGCCATCGACTTTGACCAGTTCGTCGCCGTCCTCGCCGATGCCGTCCGACAGTGGAATGAGAAGGAAGGCCGCCGCACTGAAGTGTGCGCAGGCCGGCTCAGCTACAAAGCCGCCTTTGAAGAAAGTTACCGGGCCTCCGGCCACATGATCCGTCGCGCCACAGCTGCCCAGCAGCGGCTTTGGATGCTGATGGCGGAAGCGGTGACCGTGCATCGCGATAGCAGCATTCAGCTTTCGATCAGCGCCGGCCCTGATGGGCGGAACCGTTACGGCAGCGATGGATTGATCGACTACATCGGTCGGAAAGTCGTGGTGCGGTTTGATCCGGCCCGGCTCCATGAAGAAGTGCACGTGTACCAGCTCGATGGCCGCTACATCGGGCCGGCGGACTGTATCCACGCCGCAGGCTTTGGGGACACCGGCGCAGCGCGTGAGTGGGCGAGAAACCGCAAGGCGAAGATACGCGCCACCAAAGACCAGCTGGCAAGCGAAAAACGCATGACCGCTCTGGAAGCGGAGCGGTACACCCCGCAGCCAACACCGGAAGAAACGCAGCCGATGCAGACCGACGTCACACGCCTGGCGTTCTCGAAACAGAAAAAAGTGGCAGGCAGCGATATCAGCAGCAACGACGAACCATCAGCCGCCGACAAATACGGCTGGAACGACCTGATGGTCGCAAACCTGGAAAACCTGAAGAAAGGCATTTGAAGCGGCACGGGAGCGGCAACTCCCGCGCCGTAAGGAAGCGCCCGAAAGGGCAAAACAACAAAGCGAGGTAAGCATATCACATGACTAAAGAACAGCGAGAAGCCATAAAGGCCCGGCACGACCAGGCCCTGATTCAGCAGGTTGACGAGATCATGGACGCCGAGGGACTCACCCAGGCGACCGTCTCCAAACTCACCGGCGTCGGCGCGGCGCGCCTGAATCGCTGGCTCAAATCCATCTACACCGGCGACGTCGGCCCGATTGAGAGCAGTATCCAGCGCTGGCTCGAATCCCGCACGGCTGCTGCCGAGTTGGGAGAAACCCTCCCCAAAGACCCAGGCTGGGTCCGCACCCCAAGCGCTACCGCCATCATGGCCGGGCTCACATTTGCCCAAACGGCCAGCTCTATCAGCGTTATTTACGGCGGCGCGGGCGTTGGTAAAACCTCCACCATCCGCCAGTACCAGTACATGGCGCCAAACGTCTGGGTGGTCACTGCCAGCCCCACCGCAGCCCGGCCTGGCCCCGTGCTGCACCGCATCGCCCACGCGCTGAACATACGCGCCACCGGCGCGCTACACCTGGTGGAAACCAGCATCATCGAACGGCTGCGCGAAACACGCGGCCTGCTCGTGATTGATGAGGCGCAGCACCTCTGCAACCGGGCGCTCGACGCCGTCCGCTCGATTCACGATGCGGCCAACGTCGGGATCGTGCTTGCCGGTAACGAAATCGTCTACTCCCAGCTCACCGGCGGCAACCGCGCCATCGGGTTCGCCCAGCTGTTCAGCCGCGTCGCCAAACGAGTGCGGCTCAGCCGGCCACAGGAAGCCGACATCCTCGCAGTGCTGGACGCCTGGGAAATCGCAGACACCGACACCCGCCGACTCTGCGTGCAAATCGGCACCCGCCCAGGAGCCCTGCGCGGCCTCAATAAAACCCTGCAAATGGCCACCATGTACGCCCAATCCGCCAACAAACCACTGACCGCAGCCATCGTGCGCGATGCGTGGAAAGAACTGGGAGACGACCAATGAAAACCCCATTCCGCCGCTACATCTCCGCGCAGTCCAACGCTGGTATCGCGATCGCCCTGAACCGCAGAGAACTGCCGCGCGTGCAGCTTTTCACCGGTGGCCAGCGCGGCTACCCGATCGTGATCAGCGCCGATGAAGCGATCGCCATCCGCCAGGCGCTGGCCAGCCGGACCAATACCGACATCCCCATCGCCGGAGAGGGCTGCACCCTGCGCACCGCCCGCCTGCATGGGCTCACCCGCCTTGAGCTGCACTGGCCCTGCCGCTGGATCGAGCCCCAGCAACTGCTGCTCAACAAAGCGCAAAGCGCCTTTGCGCAGTCCGCCCTGGAAGACCTCATCGAAACAGTCATCGGAAAAGGAGCCGCCGCGTGAAACCGTACCCAACCGCCTACCTGGAGCGTCACGCCGCCGATTACGCCGCCGCGCTCATGCACAAGCACAACGTCACGCTGGAGCAGTACCTGGCAGAGCCAACGCGGTACGAGCACCTGCTCACCGCCCCGTTCCCGCTGCTGCCGGCCCAAACCCGCGTGCGTGTATCACTGATCAATGACGAGCGGCATCAGGAAACCCTCGCCCGGCTAGAGCAGATGGTCCGCGAGGCAAAGGAAATGGAAGCCGCCAAAGCCCGCCGCCGCGCGCGACTGGCCACCAGAGGCATGGCCAAAGTGCTGGCGTTTCCCAACAAGCAACCCACACCGTAAAGGACTTCACCATGAGCACCATCGAACACGCGGACCAGTTCCGCCGCAACGCCCAGGGGCACCTGGTGCCCCTGGAACAGATCAAAGACATCGACCGCCTGCGCGACGACCTGGTGAGCGATGTCATCGCCAAAGTGCGCCGGCTGCAAGCTGAAATGATCAAAGCCAAAGCCGAAATCGCCAGCGAAGTGGACGCCTTCCTCACCCTCAGCGCCCGCGAATACGGCACCGAATACGGCGGCAAAAAGGGCAACGTGACCCTCACATCGTTCGATGGCCGCTACCAGATCAAGCGCGCCATCGCCGACCACCTCGCGTTCGACGAGCGCCTCCAGGTCGCAAAGCAGTTGATCGATGAGTGCATCCACCGCTGGACCGAAGGCAGCCGCTCCGAAGTGCAGGCCCTGGTCGAGCACGCATTTCAAACCGACAAAGAGGGAAAGATCAGCACCGCCAGAGTCCTCGGCCTGCGCAGCCTCAAAATCGAAGACCAGCAATGGCAAAAAGCCATGCAGGCCATCATGGACTCCATCCAGATCACCGGTTCCAAAGCCTACATGAGGTTTTACGAACGCCACGCCCACGACGGCCCGCACCGGCAAATCCCGCTCGATGTAGCGGCCCTTTAAGTACCCGTTAAACCAACCCAAAACCACGATTAAGGAAGCGTTATGAACAAAGCAGACCTGGTAAGCGTCCTCGCAGAGCGAAGCGGCCTATACAACAAACAGGCCACGGCACTGCTGGACGACCTGGCCGACGTAGTGCAGGCCCAGCTCGCCACCGGCGGAGAAGTCACCCTGCCGGGCATCGGCAAGCTGGCCGTCACCGAGCGGGCCGAGCGCACAGGCCGCAACCCCCAAACCGGCGAGGCCATCACCATCCCGGCGAGGAAAGCCCCGAAATTCACCCCGGCATCACGGCTGAAGGAGGCCGCTAATGGCTGATCAAGTCCTTATCAAACTTGTTGAGCATGAAACAGGAATTGCATCTGAACTCACGATGGAAAAGTCCCCCGGAGAGCCGCTGACGCTGGTTGAGTTGGTAGCGATTCGGATGACGAATGAGATTGCCCGCCTCATCCAGGAAGAGCAGGCGCAGATGGCCAAGCGGGCCGACGACGGCAACGCCACAACACACTAAGCGAAACGCCCCACGGGGCGTATGCCAGGCGTGGTTGCCTGGCACTGATGAGCAGCCCTTCACATTCCTAAGGAGATGCGTAATGGACGCCAGAACCTTGGAAAAAATAAAAAAATGCCTTCGGTTAGCTAGTTCCGGAAATCCTAATGAAGCGGCTACCGCTATGCGCCAAGCGAAAAAGCTGATGGAGAAGCATGGGCTGACAGTTGAAGACGTCGGCATAAGCGACATCGATAGCGAAACGGTGGCAACGGGCTCGGGTAAAACTCCGCCGAGATACATCGCAATGCTGGCTAACGCCGTCACGTCTGCTTTCGGTTCAGAGTGTGTGCACAAGGCGTGGTGGAATACTGCTGGTGATCGGCTGCAGGGAAGATTTGAGTTCTTTGGTGTCGACGGCGCTGGAGAGGTATCGGCTTATGCCTTTCTGGTCCTTCTACGCCGCCTGAAGCGAGATAGAAACGCCTATCTGGCAACGCTTAATAAGAGGTTAAAGCGTGCTACCAGAGTCCGACGCGGCGACTTATACGCGGAGGCCTGGATCTATACCGTCGCTCAGCAAATCGACTCACACCAGCGCACAGAGCCCGAAACTACGCTGATTGAAGCATACAAAAAGCGCCGATTCGGGAATGGGCTTTCGACGATGCGAGGCCGGGACAATACCAAGGGCATGAGCCAGCACGACAGCGACGCGCAAACTCGGGGCTTTCGTGACGGCAAAAAGGTCGGTTTTTATAAGGGAGTTAATGGATCAGAGCAAGTGGCAATCGAAAGCGGTGGCCAGTCATGACTCGCAATAACCGCCAGAAAGCCACCGCCCAGATCCACATCGCCCGCAAGCAGCTGGGCCTGGACGAAGACACCTACCGGCAGATGATCCGCACCGCCACCGCTGGCCGGCGGGAATCCTGCGCCGATTGCACCATCGGCGAGCTGCACCAGGTGCTGCAGCACCTGCGCGATCGCGGCTTCAAAGCCCGCCCGCGCCAGCGCGTGGGCCAGCACCCCGGCACCCCCCACAACCTCGATAAAAAGGCCGGGCTCCAGAAAATCGAAGCCCTGCTGGCCGAGCTGAAGGCCCCCTGGGCCTACGCCGACGCCATCGCCCGGCAGCAATACGGCATCGAGCGCGTGGCCTGGCTCAAAACGCCCGAGCAGTTCAAAGCCATGATCGCCGCACTGCATGTAGAGCTGGAGAAGCGCCAGCTGCTCGCCGCGTTAGAGCAACTGCTCGCCGAGCGGAATCTAACGCTGGCCGAAATAGAAACCACCTGGGAGCTGCCCAAAAACTGGCAGCGCCAGCGCCGCGTCCTTAAGAAGCTCATCACCCAGTTTGAGGGCCGCTGCGCATGAAGCTCGGTCGCTGCCCCATCTGCCACAGCCACATCCAGCTGGAGGCGCTGATTCAGGACGACGCCGGCAGCGAACTGCTGGGCCTGCTCGCCGGCCTGGGCCGACCGCTGGCCCGGCCATTGGTGCAGTATTTAGGCCTTTTCCGGCCAGAAAAATCCGACCTCTCAAATGCCCGCGCCCTGCGCCTGGCGCAGGAAACCATCGCCCTCGCAGACCGTGACTCCCTCACCGCCGCACTCAACGAAACCGTGCGGGCTTTGCACGAAAAGCGTCAACAGGGCGTCGCAAAACCACTCAAAAACCACAATTACCTGGCCCAGGTGCTTAAATGCATAGCGCCCGACGCCCGCCCGGCGATGGCCCAAAAGCAGAGCCAGCCCACAAGCTGGACCAAACCCCAGGGCCGAGAAGAATCGAGCCAGGAATCCCAACGTAAATGGGCAGCAGACATGCGGAAATTTGGGCTAGACCCAGACCAGTTCCGCATTGATAAAAACAAAAAGAGCCGTAAAAAATGAACGCGCAAACGGAAATTGCGGAACTGCTGCCAGCCAGCATCGCCGATTTAACCGACGTCATCGGCCTGCCCGCCGTGCTCGATCTCATGAAAGCCTACGGCGGCACAGAGCTATGGATACCTGCCAAACTGGCCCACAACCACCCACTAATTGACGCCATCGGCCCCGAGGCCGCACAAACGCTCGTCGAATACGCCGGCACCGAGAAAATCAGCGTACCGCGCGGCACCGGCATCGAGCGCGAATGGCGCAACCAGGGCATCCGCCGCGACCGCACCCACGGCGCGAAAATAGACGAGCTAGCCCTGCGCTACAAGCTCACCCGCCGGCACATCATCAGCATCCTCAACGCCAACCCGGCGGACGACCGGCAACAGGACCTGTTCGGATGAACGACCCACAAGGCCGCCGCGACGCCCAAATGCGGCGCAGGCTGAATGCGCTGCGAGGTTTGCGTAAGCGTTGATTTACCCAGCCCGTTGGGGCTATGCTCATTGGCGAGGCTTCGAAACCTCAGTCAAACAGCGTTGCCCCAACGAGCGAAAACGTTGGTTTTTTTGTGCCCGAAAATCGGCACAACTCCCGTTAGGTCGGGAGGGCTTGGCTATACAACACCCGCAAGGGAAAGGCTAAGCGCAGCTCTGTTTGGCTGTTTCGAACCTCCCGGCACCCCTTCGGCTTAGGGGCTATTCGAAAGACAAACAGGAGGCCATTGTGGCTACCCATCTTGATTTACCCATCGAACCCCGCCAGATCGGCGATAATCACCTTCAGACCATCAACGCCCGTGATCTGCACGAACGCCTCGGCGTACGCCGCGATTTCTCGACCTGGATTAAAGGGCGCATTGCTGAGTACGGCTTTGAAGAGGGAGCTGACTACTGCTCACCAAATTTGGGGAGCAGAGAAAATCAAGCACTTAGCGGGAAATTCGGCAACCTGATTGCGGGTCTCAACCGCAGGGATTACCACCTCACGCTCGAGATGGCCAAAGAGCTGGCCCTGGTGGAAAACAACGATCACGGTCGCGCCATTCGCCGGAGCCTGATTGCCATGGAAAAGCAGATGCGCGAAGAGCTGCCCGCGCTGATTGGCGCTTTACAGCATGAACTGCTGCTGGCCCGCCCTGAGTGGCAGCAGGTGGTGCGTTACCAGAGCTTGGGGCTGAGCCAGAGCGAAATCGGCAAACTCGTGGGCATGAAGCCCTCGACCGTGCGCGGCAAGCTGCGGCGCTTGAGCCAGTGCCGGCTAGTGAGCTACCAGCCAGACCCACGGATGACCGAACTCGGCAGGCTAGGCCGTGCCGCCCAGCTCAGTGATGGGAGCGAGTCATGAGCCGGTTCATCAGCACCATGGACGCCTGGCACGAACTGGAACGGCTCAAAAACTGCCGCCGCGCCATCAGCGACTTGCTGGTGCCCGAGGGCGACCTGCACATCGTCAACCGCGATGCGCTGTGCCAGTTGCTAAGCTACCTGGATGAGCAGGAAGAGGATGTAATGGCGCATCTGGAGCCGCTCCTGCGCCTGGCAGGCTAAACCGCTAAACTCAACCAAGCCGGGGCAACCCGGCTTTTCACTTTCTATGTTTCCGTTGTCAAAAGGAGTTGCAAAACGTGTTTCCAACAGTGTTATTTATCTGGGTTATCTGCGCGGTAGTGGCCGTCATAGCCGCTAACAGCAAAGGGCGCGACCCTCTCGCATGGGGCGTCATCGGCTTTTTGTTCGGCCCGCTGGGAGCGCTGGTGGCCGTTGCCGTACCCGAGAGCGAGCCCGGTAAAGAGAAGCAGGGCCTGCAAACCGGAGCCCTGAAAACATGCCCACGATGCGCGGAATCCGTCAAACCCCAAGCGCAGGTCTGTAAACATTGTGGCCACGAATTCGGGAGCCCGCTGCCAGAGGACGCCGCTGCCCACCGCGCCCTTCAAAGCGCCATCGCCGCAAACGATATCGACACGGTTCGCCAACTCATCAGGAATGGCCTCGTGCTGGCAAGCAACCCGTTGCCAATAAGCCACCTGGAATACGCAGAAATGCAGGAAAATGCAGAAGCCGTTGAGCTGCTGGCCTACCACCTGGAGTCGCAAGCCCACCAAACAACTTAGAGGCTGGCACTCTCGCCAGGTCACACCACTGGGCAGGTGTCGCGTTCGCCCTCGTGCAAGCGGCATCCATGCCGGGCTGGAACTGCATCCATGCAATCCGGCGCTCATCTTACGTAATTGTTAATGAACTGCCTGCGGGAAAAAGTAACCTCCGCGTGTAAGATAAATCGCACATTCGCGGCCCCGGCGCGGCTTGCCAACCTCCAGCGCCCGGCGTATTGTTTCCCTGCCTACCCCGCAAAGCCCGCACGTGAAGCCCTTCACGTTCCGCCATAAGTCGCCGACCCCTAACCTGAAAGCCGAACCGTACCGGCCAATTTCAGATTAGAGGGTTGAACCCGTGTGAACAGAATCCTTCTCTCCAGAAACTTCTTCCTCGACGAGTTCACCCGCTCTGAAACAGCAGCGCGATTCGGGCTCGATGTGAACGTTGAGCAAGACAGCGACACATTCCGGAACCTGAAAACGCTTTGCGAGCAAGTGCTTCAGCCCGCCCGCGATGCGCTTGGCCCGATTTTCATCAGCTCAGGCTACCGCCCAAGGCTCCTTAATCGCGCGATTGGCGGCAGCCCAAACAGCTATCACATCTCTGGTCTAGCTGCGGATATCGCAGTCTCCGGAACAAGCTCGCTCAGCGCTGCCCGATGGTTCGTTCACATGGGTCTGCCATTTGACCAAATCATTCACGAGTTTGGCCGGTGGGTACACGTCGGCATTGCGAGACCCGGCGAAATACCGCGCCGGCAGGCGCTCACATCGGTTCGAAAGGATGGTGAAACCCACTACGTAGTGGGGCTTCACATGCCCCAGGACGCGCTGAAAATGGTGAAGGCATGAGTTGGGACTGGGACGGCATCAAACGTGTAGTCAGTAAAACCGCGCCAATACTCGGCAACGCCCTGGGGCCTGCCGGTGGCGTAGCCGGGTCGCTGATTGCCGCCGCACTGGATGTAGAGCCGGAACCGAACGCGATTGCTCAAGCCCTGGAGCGCGACCCAACCGCCGCGATCAAGCTACAGCAACTGCAAAACGACCACCGAGAGCGCCTGGAAGCCATGACCCTGGAAGCCGAAACCGTGCGCCTACAGGAGATCAACGCCACCATGCGCGCCGAAGCGGCGGCAGATGATCCGTATGTCCGCCGGTGGCGGCCTACGTGGGGTTATGCCACCTGCCTGAGCTGGGTGATCACCTTCCTCGCTATTGCGGCCGCAATCGTCGGTGCCGCGTTTGTGTACCCGGAGCATGCCGACAAAATCCTCGGTGGCATCGCCACTCTGGTGGGCTCAATGCTGACCCTTTGGGGCATCGCCCTGGGTGTGCTCGGCATCAACATTCGCGCCCGCAGCCGGGATAAGCGCGCCCGCGCAGGGCAAGACGGAACCGGCGCACTGGAGCGCCTGGCAGACGCCCTGGCCAGGCCGGCGCGGGATTGAGGCATGGACGAAAAGCACTTTGAACAGGCGGCGGATTACACCGAGAGGCTCACTCGTCAGGGCATCCGTGCCGCACTCAACCAGGAGCACGGGAAACCCCTGGAAATCAATGGCGAGCGGCACTGCAACGACTGCGAAGCAATCATAGATCCGCGCCGCATCGCCGTTTTGCCGCGCTGCACGCGCTGTCCGGACTGTCAGCAGGATCATGAACTACGGAGTCGCTGATGCTCGAAGCCATGGACTACAAAGCCGCCGCCTTCTGGCTGAGCGCACTGCAAATGCTGGGGCTCATAGCCTTGTTTGTGTACACGCATTTGACGAACAAGAGCAAAGCCAACGAGAGCGCAATATCCGGGCTGCGCGCGGATATTCACGAGCACATCGACGGGCTGGAAGCGCGAATGACTATGTGCGAGAGCCGCGGTGCAGTTATGGAGCGCCGGCTTGAAGACGCGCCCAAGCACAGCGACCTATCGCGGATTTACGACCGGCTCAACGTTGTGGCGGAAGACCTCTCGAAATCGAGCGGGCAAATGCGCCAGCTCAGCACTCAGCTTTCCATGATTAACCAGTACCTGCTTACCGAAAAGGGGCCAAAACAGTGAGTTACCACGAGTTTCAGAGCAGCGGCGTGCGGCTCGGCATCCTCCGGATCCTCGCTCGCCGAACCATGTACACCGCCAATGAATACAGCCTTAACGACGAGTTACAGGGCAATTACGGCCATCATCTGGGCAAAGATCGCCTACACAGCGAGCTGGCCTGGCTGGAGGAGCAAGGCCTCGTCATTGTTCAGCAGCCCCGCGCCGGCTGGCTCATCACCCTCACCAGCCGAGGCAGCGACGTGGCCGCAGGCCGGGCATGCACGCCAGGCGTCGCCGCCCCCCAGCCGGGAGCCTGATATGCCGCCGCGCTCGAAGATCTACGATCTCCCACCGGAGCTACGCGATGAGCTGAATGAGCGGCTCGTCAGCAGTGGATTTCAGGACTACAAGGGTCTCACTGACTGGCTGGAAGAGAACGGTTTCAAGCTCTCCCGCTCAGCCGTGCACCGCTACGGTAGCGCGCTCCAGGAAGAGTTCGATGAAGCGATGAGTGCGGTTCGTAAAAGCACCGAAATGGCCAAAGCATGGTCCGAGTCAGACGAGGACTCAAAGGGCGCGCTCATGGGCGCTACCAGCCAGATGGTGCAGCACCAGCTTATGCAGATAACACTGGCACTGAGCCGCGCAGAGCACGAGCCGGAAAAGGCCGCCAAACACATGGGCACCATCAGCCACGCACTGGCAGACCTGGGCCGCATGACGATCAACCAAAAGAAATGGGCGCGGGAACTGCGCAAGGAAATGGCCCGAGAGGCCGCCGACAAGGCAGCCGAAGTGGCCAAGCGTGGCGGCCTGTCTGCTGAAGTGGTCAACGATCTGCGGCGCGAGCTGCTGGGGATCGCCTGATGGAAACGCTCACCATCGCCCAAGCGATCGCCGATGGCGCTGACAGCATAGCGTTTGCCATCGTTGCAGCTGCCTTTGTGAGAGGATTCTTGAACAAGTGAGCCCGAACCCCCTCTCCGAAGCCATCGCCGATACCAGCAAAGCCAACACGCCGCCCGCTGTTTTGCTGGGCTACCAGGCGCGCTGGGTAGCCGATCCCAGCCAGCTCAAAGTCTCTGAAAAGTCCCGGCGAACCGGTCTCACCTGGGCTGAGGCATCGGATAACGTACTGATCGCCGCCTCCGAAAAAGCCGCCGGCGGGCAGAACTGCTATTACATCGGCTACAACCAAGACATGGCCATTGAGTATATCGACGCCTGCGCCATGTGGGCGCGCGCGTTCAATCACGCTGCCGGCGCGGTTGAAGAGGGAATCTGGGAAGACGATTCCGACGACAAGCACATCAAGACCTACACCATAAGATTCCCCAATAGCGGCCACCGGATCGTGGCGCTCTCCAGCCGGCCAGCCAACCTGCGGGGCAAGCAGGGCGTGGTGATCATTGATGAGGCCGCTTTCCACGATCAACTCGGCGAGCTGTTAAAGGCCGCCATGGCACTGCTCATCTGGGGCGGAAAAGTCCGGGTGATCAGCACCCACAACGGCGACCAGAACCCGTTCAATCAGCTGATCAACGACATCCGCGCCGGTCGGCGCAAAGGATCAGTTCAGCGGATCACCTTCCGCGAAGCGGTTGACCAGGGCCTTAACCGGCGCGTGTGCATGCGCCTGGGCAAAGAATGGAGCCAAGCGGCGGAAGATGAATGGGTCCAAGGCGTTTACGACTTCTACGGCGATGCCGCCACAGAAGAACTGGATGCCATCCCGGCAGAAGGCTCTGGCAATTGGCTGCCCAGATCGCTGATCGAAGCGCGGGCACGCAAGGGCCTGCCGGTGCTACGTCTCAAGAAAGATGACGCCTTCAAGCAACTGCCCGCTGGCTGGCGCGAGGCCGAAATCCATGACTGGTGTGAGCAACACATCAGGCCGCTGCTACTAGAGCTGGATCCGGCCCTCTGGGTCGCTTTTGGGCAAGACTTCGGGCGCACCATCGACCTTTCCGTGCTCGTGCCCCTGGTCATCGGTGGCGACCTGGTGCGCCGGTGCCCGCTTGTCATCGAAATGCAGAACATCCCGTTTGAACAGCAGCGGCAGATCGTGCATTACGTGCTCAGCCGAGTCGCCAGGCTACAGGCCGCCGCGCTGGATGCCACCGGTAACGGTGCATACCTGGCCGAGGTCACCGCCCAGGCATTCGGAGCCCATAGAGTCGAAGAGATCAAGTTTTCAGATGCCTGGTACCGGGACAACATGCCCCCGCTCAAGGCCGCATTTGAAGACGGCACCATCGAGATCCCCGCAGATAACTTCATCGTGGACGATCTCAGGGCCATCCAGATGATCAACGGCGTGGCCAAGGTTCCGCGTAACAGCCGCCAGAATGGCCGCCACGGGGATGCCGCCATCGCCATAGCGCTGGCTTACTACGCCAGCCGAATGGATCCGGCCCCCATCGAATACACCCCGGCCCCCAACTACAAAAGCCGCTGGAACGGCGAACCCGCCAGCGATGACGACGACAACCACTACCTAGAGGAGACCGGCGCATGGTGAGCATACTCGACCACCGGGGCTACCCCATGCCCCGCCAGCCCACAGACGACCTCGCCGAGCCGCAAACCGCCCGCATCGCCCAGCTGTACCGCGAATTCAGCGACCACCCCAGCCGTGGCCTGACGCCCGCCAAACTCGCCAGCATTCTGCAGGATGGCGAAGAAGGCCGGCTCGAAACCCAGGCCCGCCTGGCTGAGGACATGGAAGAAAAAGACGCCCACCTGTTTGCCGAACTCAGCAAGCGCCGCCGGGCCTTGCTGGGCCTCAACTGGTACCTGCGCCCACCCAAAGACGCCACCGCCCAGGAAAAGCGAGCGACGGAAGACCTGGAATCCGCGATCCGCGACATGGATTGGGAGGATGTCGTCTACGATTCCAGCGCAGCGATCCTCTACGGCTATTCGTGCCTCGAATACGACTGGGAGCGCAGCGAGGGCCAGTGGCTGCTCAAAGCCGCCCAGTACCGCCAGCCGGACTGGTTTATGTGCCCAGCGCACGACCGCAACCTGCTGGCCCTGCGCACCGAAGATGGCCAGGGCGAGCTGCTGCGCCCCTGGGGCTGGCTGGTGCATACCCACAAAGCCAAAAGCGGCTACCTGAGCCGTGGCGGCCTCGCGCGGATCCTCGCGTGGCCGTACCTGTTCCGTAACTACTCTGCGCGTGACCTGGCAGAGTTTCTGGAAATTTACGGCCTGCCGCTGCGGCTCGGTAAGTACCCGGCGGGGGCCACCGATAATGAAAAATCCACGCTCATGCGCGCCGTGGTGAATATCGGCCATGCCGCCGCCGGCATTATTCCGCAAGGTATGGAACTGGAGTTCCAGGAAGCGGCAAAAGGCGCAAGCGACCCGTTCATGGCCATGATGCACTGGGCCGAGAGCAGCATGAGCAAAGCCATTTTGGGCGGCACGCTCACCAGCCAAACCGGCCAGAACGGCGGTGGAGCCTACGCGCTGGGCGAGGTGCACAACGAGGTGCGTCACGACATCATGATCAGCGATGCCCGGCAAATCGCTCGCACGCTCACCGAGCACCTGATCACCCCGCTGGCACGCCTCAACACCGGGTTAACCCGAATGCCCACCTGGGTGTTTGAAACCGACCAGCCTGAAGACCTGAAGCTGTTCGCCGACGCGCTGCCCAAGCTCGCCGCCGGCATTCCCATCAGCGCCCGCTGGGCACGGGAGAAACTCGGCATCCCGGCCCCGGAAAGCGACGACGACGTGCTGGACTTCACCCCCAGAGCCGCCCAGCCCACCCCAGGGCCAACCACCGCCAGAGCCGCCCTGCGCACCCAAACCGAGAAAGAATTCCCGGACCAGGTCGCGCTCGATGAGGCGCTGGAACTGATCGCCAGCGGCGAATACCAGCAAGACCTGACCCCGGTTCTGGCCCCCGTGCTCAAGCTGGCCGAGCAAGGGTCAGAGGCGCTCATGCAGGGCCTCGCGGACCTTTACCCGGAGATGAGCACCGAAGCCCTCGAAAACCGCCTGCGCAAAGCGCTGTTCGCCGCCGAGCTGTGGGGTAGCATCCATGCCCAGCAGTGAGAAAACCGCTCAGCTGCGGGCCGCAATGGCCATGGAACCCAAGGACGCTGTGGCTTACTTCCGCAGCAAGGGCTACCAGATCACGGACCAATGGCAGGAGATGGAGGGCCGGGCGCACGCCAGGGCATTTACCGTGGCAAAAGCAGCCAGCATGGACGTGCTGGAAGTGATTCGGAACGGCTTGGATAAAGCCCTGGCCGAAGGCACCACCGAAGAAACCTTCGTTAAAGAAGTGACCCCGCGCCTGCAAAAAGCCGGCTGGTGGGGCAAAGAAACCCGCACCGACGCCCAGGGCAACGACTACGAAGTGCAGCTGGGCAGCCCCTGGCGGCTGAAGAACATCTACCGAACCAACCTGTCCACCGCCTACAACGTAGGCCGCTACCGCCGGCAGCTGGCTGCGGTGGAGTTCCGGCCTTACTGGCAATACCTGGCCGTTATGGACACCGAGACCCGGCCCCTGCATCGGTTGTTGCATGGGAAAGTGTTTCGCTGGGACGACCCAGTCTGGGCCGTGATCTACCCCCCCAACGGCTGGGGCTGCCGCTGCCGCGTGAGAAACCTCACCGACCGCAACCTGGAGCGCGAGGGTCTGACTGTAGAAAACGGCGCGGACTGGATAGAGACCGTAGAGCGCGAAGCCGGCATCGACTACCAGACCGGCGAAGTGATCACCGTGCAGCACAGCCAGGTGCGCCTGCCAGACGGCAGCGTTATGATCCCCGATATCGGCTGGGACCATAATCCCGGTTCGGCTGCGTTTGGCGTGGATGCGGCCATTGCCCGGTCCATAGGCCGGGTGACTCACACGGGCCTGCGCAGCCAGGTCATCAACAGCCTTAACAATTCAGAAGCCCGGCAGGCCGTATTTGAGCAGTGGATGGGCAGCGCCCTGTACAAACTGGAAACTCGCCGGAATATCGGCGAACAGCTCGCCCAGAACCCCAGCCGTGAACGCCAGCGAGAGCTGCAACAGAGCCTGGCGCAAACCGGCCTGAGCCAGAAAAACTGGCAGCCGGTTATGTTCATGCCAGAGGAGCTGGGCGCGGCTTACTTTGAGAAAACAGGGCTGATGCCTTCGCGGCTGATTGTGGTCAGCGAAAGCCAAGTGGAGCATCTGGATAGTGACAGGCATATCCGAGAAGGTGCTGCAGTAAGTCGTGAAGTGTATCTGGCTCTGCCCAGGCTTATGGCTGATGCTGAGAGCGTCTACCGGGATAAGCGAAATGGTCGGTTGCTGTACGTGCTGGAGCGGAATGCAGACGAAGTTGCCGTTGCTGTGGTCGGCCCCGAAGAGCGAATGGAAAAGAGCCAATCGTCAGTGGTGGACAAGCTGATTAGCGCCTATTGGACGACGTCCGCAAGACTTACAAATGCAGGGATCTACGAAAGAGTTTACCCGAGGGATTGAGAGCCCAGCAGGTGGCGGGACTCGAACCCGCAACACATACCGCTGCACATAAGCGCAGCGACATAGGCTCTACCAGTTGAGACTTACACCTGCCGGAACCCCAATATCACCACAAAAGCAAGGATTTTTCAATGTCCATCATCCACATCAACGCCAACGATGCCGAAGTGGTCGACTCCCTGCGTGAACTGGTCCGCCGTATCGAGCGGCCAAGAGATGCCATGGAAGAAATCGCCCAGGTACTCGAAACCGCCACGGCGGCAGCGTTCAGCCAGGAGCAAGACCCAACCACCGGCGAAGCCTGGGCACCGCTCAGAGAAACCACGCTACTGCGCAACCCCAAGCGCCGGGGCGGCAAAATCCTCCAGGCCAGCACCCAGATGGCCAACAACATCACCAGCGATGCAGGCGACGACTTCGCCGAAATCGGCTCCAACAAAGTCTACGCCCCCACTCACCAGTTTGGTGCCGCCAGGGGCGCATTCGGCAAAACCAAGCGCGGCGGCCCAATTCCCTGGGGAGATATCCCCGCCCGCCCGTTCCTCGGCATCGGCAGGGACGACGAGCAGGATATTCTAGACATTGCTACCCGTTTCCTGCGCAACGCCGTCACGGCCGCCTGAGCGTGCCGCAACACGCCGGGCGGCCATTGCCCCAACTGAAAATCGATCACCCCAGCAGTGGCGATTCTAACGCCCGTCTAACGCGCATCCGCATCAATGTTCTGGTCGCCCTCATCGCGGTGCGGTAGTATCCGCTCTGCCAGATACCCTGAATGCGCGGCTCTCGCCGCCGTTAAAGGGGGTTTAAAAGGGGTTTCTCTGAGAATTAAGGCCAACGTACCGCCAGGCCGGTGCAGCGCCTTCCAGAGCCTCTGAGGGCTTCGGCCTATTCCACGCTTCGCTCGGGTCAGTGCCGGGCACACTCAACATCTACCGCCGCGCGTGAAGCCCTTCACGTTCCGGGCTCGCGTTTCAGTCGCCAAACTGGCGGCATGAAAAAATCATCTGCCATTCAATTCGCCGCACTGACGGCCCGCATCCGAAAAGCCGGATCCGAAATCCAGCTGTTCCCTGCTGGGCTGATCCGTGCCCGTGACGGTCGGCCCGAAGGGCTGACCGGATGGCAACTTGACGAAGCAGCGGCCAAGGCCCTCATCGAGCGCGCCGCCGCCCGGCAAACGCCATTCGTCATCGACTACGAGCACCAGACCCTCTACGCCGAAACCTCTGGCCAGCCCGCGCCTGCCGCCGGGTGGTTTGATCAGCTTGAATGGCGCGAGGGCGATGGTCTCTACGCTATCAACGTCGAGTGGACCGCCCGAGCTTCCGCGCTCATCGAGGGCGACGAATACCGCTACCTCTCCCCCGTGTTCGGTTACGACGCCAAAACTGGCGTGGTGACCGAACTGTTAATGGCCGCCGTTACCAACAACCCGGCCATAGATGGCATCAGCGACGTCGCTGCCGCCCGATCCCAGCACAACCCCGAAGCGAAGGTGAAACCCGTGAATAAAGAGCAATTGAAACTGCTCGGCCTGCCGGAAGACGCGACGGAAGAGCAGATCACCGCTGCTCTGAAGTCGCAAAGTCAAAAGCAGACCGCAGCAGAGCAGGAAGTGGCCGCCCTGCGTGCCGAAGCCGGCAAATCGCCGGACCCAGCCAAATACGTGCCCGCCGATGCCGTCGCGCAAATGCAAACCCAGATCGCCGCGCTGACGGCTCAAGTCACCGGCGGCGAAGTCGACCGCCTGGTCGAAGCGGGCCTGGAAGATGGCCGCCTGGTCAAAAGCCTGGAGCCCTGGGCGCGTGAGCTTGGCAAAAACGACATCGCCGCGCTGCGTACCTACCTCGGCAGCGCTCAGCCCATCGCCAGCCTCACCAGTCGGCAAACGGATGGCAAAAAGCTACCGGCAGAAACGGAAGCACTCACCGCCGATGAAATCGCTGTGTGCAGAGCCACCGGCATCAGCCAGGCGCAATTCATCGAGGCTAAGAAAGCCGAGGAGACAGCCCAGTGATTATAACCCCGGCAACATTAACCGCCCTTATGACGACGTTCCGCCGTGAGTTCGACGCCGGCGTCACCTCCGTAGAGCCCGCCTGGAACAAGGTCGCCACGCTGGTGCCCAGCACCACCAAGGGCAACACCTACGGCTGGCTGGGCCAGTTTCCGCAGATGCGGGAATGGATCGGCGATCGTGTTGTAAAAGACATGCAGGCCCACGGCTACGAAATCCTCAATAAAAACTGGGAAAGCACCGTTGGCGTGCCGCGCCCGGATATTGAGGACGACAACCTCGGCATCTATCTGCCGATCATGCGTGAGATGGGCCGCGCTGCGGCCATTCACCCGGACGAGTTGATTTACCCGCTACTGGCTGCCGGCGGCAGCACGCTGTGCTACGACGGCCAGAACTTCTTCGACGACGATCACCCGGTTTACGCCAACGTCGATGGCACAGGCGCAATGACGGCCACCAGCAATCAGGACATTCCCGGCACCCCGCAAACGCCGTGGTATCTGCTGGACGTCAGCCGCGCCATCAAGCCGCTGATCTACCAGCAGCGCAAGCCGCCCGTGTTCACGGCCATGACGAGCAACGACGACGAGCGTGTGTTCAACCGCAATGAATACCGTTACGGCATTGACGCCCGCAACAACGTCGGCTTCGGGTTCTGGCAAATGGCATACAAGAGCCAGCAGCCGCTGAACGCCACCACATACGCTGCGGCCCGCCAGGCCATGATGGGCTTCAAAGCTGACGGCGGTCGCCCGCTGGCCATCCGCCCAACCCTGCTGGTGGTGCCCTCAACGCTGGAAAGCCAGGCGCTTGAAGTGCTCAAGAAAGAGCGGGATGCCGCCGGGGCCACCAACGTCTACCACAACTCCGCTGAACTGCTGGTCACCCCCTGGCTGAACTAAGCCAGGGCTGACCCCCGGTAAATAAGGAACCGATATGGCTACGACCAAAACCGCAGCCGCTGCAAAGAAAGACGAAGCCGCAGCGGCTGCAGAGAAAGATTCGGCACAGCCGGCAGCGAGCACGCAGGCGAGCGGTGCGCAGGAAAAAGCCGCAGGCACTGCAAAGGCCGACGACGCGAAGGATACCACCCAGCCAAAAGTCGCCGCTGGCGACAATGCTGCCCCCGGCACCAAGGATGCTGCTCAATCCTCTGGTGCCGGGAAAGGGGTCAAGCTGCGCGTCGTTACCACGCTGAACCGCCGTGTGCGCGCCGGCGTTGAGGTAACGAAGGAGCCGCGCGTGATTGAGGTGGACGAGCGGACCGCCAGAAAGATTGAGGCGGATCCCTACATCTCAGCGGTACGTCAGTGAGCTACGCCAGCCAGGCGGACATGGTCGATCGGTTCGGTGAGCAGGAGATGATCTCGCTCACCGACCGCGACCGCACCGGCGCGATTAACACCGAGGTTCTGGAGCGTGCTCTCTCAGATGCCACGGCGGAAATCGACAGCCACCTGGCAACCCGTTACGAACTGCCGCTGACCAGCGTCCCTCGGGTGCTGGTGCGGCTGTGCGCCGACATGGCCCGCTACTACCTGCACGACGACAACCTGCCGGAAACCGTTGCCGCTCGCCATAAAGCTTCTACGGAACTGCTCAGAAAGGTCTCCTCGGGGCAAGTGTCTATCGGCAGCGGGGGCATGGGTGACGCGCCTGAAGCGACCGATGGCGCAGAGATTGTGTCCGGTGGCCGCATCTGGGGCCGCGACGACAGCAAAGGGTACATCTGATGGACCTCGATCACTGGCGCGAACGAATTAAAACCGCCGCAGACGATCAGGCCCTGGGCCTGACTGCCGAAATTGCGGCAGACGACAAAGCTCTAGGCCAAGTTCGCCTTCCCGCCGTGCTGGTCGTGCCGGGTCGGGAGCGGGTGAAAACCTCGCACATGATCGGCCCCAATCGCCACCGCGTTGAGATCGAAGTACTGGTGCTGACCGGCGTTCGCCGGGGCAATGCGGCTCTGGGCGGGGAGATGGTCGAAAAGAGCGAGGCCATCCGAACCGCCACAAAAGACCAACTGATCGACTGGCTTCCGCCGGGCGCGGAAACCGAAATCGAATGGGCAGGCGGGCAAATCCTCGATTTAACCGCCGACGCTTACTGGTGGGTAGACGCCTACAAAACCGAGTACTGGAGAAACTGATGGCCAAGCCAGCCGCACCCAAAACACCGAAGCAGTTGCCAAGCGAAGGCGGGCAATACCAGCGCGCCGCCACTGGCAAACTCACCCGCAAGCCCGCGCCCGCGCCGGAAAAGGCCGAGCCAAAAACTGAGGAGAACGCTTGATGGCCGGCTTCAAAATGCGCAAACGGTTGATTCTCGCAAAAATTGAATCGACCTATGGCACCGACTCATCGCCCACAGCAGCGGCTGACGCGGTATTGGCACGGTCGGTAGAAGTTACGCCCCTGGCCGGCGAGGACATCCAGCGTGAGCTGCTGCGATCCTATTACGGCAATGCACAGAGCGTGGCAGGTGAAAAACACGTTGAGATGACCGTCGAGGTCGAGCTTGCCGGCTCTGGAACCCCCGGCACTGCTCCAGCCTGGGGAACCTTGCTGCGTGCGTGCGGCTTCGCAGAAACCACCGCTGTATCGGACGTGACCTACAACCCAATAACCGGCGGTGAAGAGTCGATCAGCTGCTACGTCCACCGTGACGGCATTTTGCACAAATTCACGGGCGGCCTGGGTTCTGCTCAGTTCACTACTGACGTGAACACCATCCCGTTCATCCGGTTTCGATTTCTGGGCCTGTTCGCACCGGTTTCCCAAACCGCTATCCCGAGCGGCGACTACAGCGCGTGGACACCGGCGGTGCCGGTCACCAATGGCAATACGTCGCCACTCATCCTGCACGGCACGTCCCTGACGTTCTCACGGCTCAGCGTCGATATGTCAGTCGACGTCAACAAGAACCTGGTCGTGGGTCAGGACACCGCCATCCAGATTTCAGGCCGCAGCCCCTCCGGTACCGCCGTAATTCAAGAGCCCGACCTGGCCACCCTGGACCTGTACGCCAAAGCCCTGGCCGGCGACTCCGGAGTATTTTCGCTCATCCACGGCACTGTCGCCGGCAACATCGTCTCGTTCACCGGCCCGAAGGTCGCCACCGGCTCACCTTCCGAACAGGACTTGAACGGAACGCAGATGCTCTCTGTGCCGCTCACCATTAACCCGGATAGCGGTAACGACGAGCTGGTGATAACCGTCAGCTAAGCCGCTAACCCATTAACGAACAGGCGTTTTTCACATGTTCAAGCTCAACACCGAACGCACCTACCAATACCCCGTCACCGTTACCGTATTCACCGGCGACGTGGAACAGCAGGGCAAATTCACAGCCACCTATAAGGTGGTCTCTAACGACGTTTTAAGAGCCCCTGAAAACGCAGATAAAACCCTGCTCGACCTGGTGTTGGTCGATGTGCACGACATCGAAGTGACCGGAAAAGACGGCCAGGCGCTCACCGGCCCGGCACTGCTCGCCGCCGTAAAAGCGGACCCAGCCGTCAGCACCGCTTTGGTCGCGGCCTACCAGGAAAGCGTCACAAAAAAGAACCGACCGCGAATCTAAAAGAAATTGGCACCGCCTGGGTAAACGGCCCGCAAGCCGACCCTGGTGGTCTGGAGGCCGACGCGGCGGCCTTCGGCATCGATCTCGGAGCACGAGCGGCGGAGCCAGATGACGGCACCGCCGTTTTGCCGGAAAACTGGGAGGCACTGCAAGTTTTCCTCGCATGCCAGACCCAGTGGCGCTACGCCGGAATGACCGGAGTCCGCACCGGGCTGGACTACACCGCACTGGATGTGGTGATGCGGATCCGCCAAACGCAAGACCTGCAAGATGCGCTCTGGCGAATCCAGGAAATCGAACGCGCCGCCCTCAACGCACTACGCGAGCAAGCTGAATGAGCGACATGGAACTCAAACTCCGGATTACGGCCAACACGGACGGCGCGCCCGCCGTGGTGCAGGGCGTGACTCGTGACGTCCAGGGTTTGGGTTCGGCGCTCGACTCAACCAATCGGCAGACCCAGCAAAGCGCCAGCGGTTTTGCCCAGATCACTACCGCAGGCGATGAAGCGGCCCGCGCGCTACGCGAGCAGCGGGCCACCGTCGCCCAGGCCACCATTCAATTACGGGATTACGCCGCCGATCTGAATTTCGGTACCGGTGCGCTTGAGCGCTCTAACGTGGCCACGCTCCAATCCGCACGGGTTATGTCCGCGCAACAACAGGCGACTCAACAAAGCGCCAGTGCGCTGGGCCAACTCTCCGCTGCTCAGGCCGCCCAGAATGCCCAAGCGGCGAATTCCGCTGGGCTGTTTGGCCGTTTGAATGGACTGACTCAGCGGGTCACCAGCAGCTTCCGTGTGCAAAAGGGCATCGTCCAGCAGGCCGGTTTCCAGTTTCAGGATCTGGCGGTGCAAATCGGTGCCGGGACGTCCGCGTTCGTGGCGTTTGGGCAGCAAGCTCCTCAGCTCCTCGGCTTTCTCGGTCCTGGCGGTGCGATCCTCGGTGGTGTGGTTGCCGTCGCATCCATCGTTGGCGGCATTCTTTACTCATCCCTCGGCGACGCTGAGGACGCCACCGACGCGCTGGCAGACTCGCTGGAGCGGCTGGATAACGTTGTCAAATCCAATGACGGCGTGCCAGAACTGGCGCGTGAGATTCGCGAGCTGGCTGAGGTGAGCGCGTTGGCCGCCGAGGCGCGGATCGAATCTGGAATTCTTGCTGCTGAATCTGCGGCTAAAGCGGCTGCCGGCAGCATTCGAGATGCGTTTGATAGTGTCGCTGATACCGCTGGGCTGTCAGATCTCTCGGATTTCTTCAGTCAAGATATTGCTTCACGAGCGAAGCTTTTCTACACCACTGGCCAGTTTTTGTCTGGTGCAACCACGCCTGCTAAAGAACTGCAAAATGCCGTTGACGACTTAGCGGAGTCCTTGGGGCTAGCGGGAGAAGATGGCAACACAGCAGCCAGAGAAATATTTGAAGCCTTGCGCCAGCTGGATGCCACCCCAACAACGGAAAACTTCACCGCGCTGGAAAACACTATTGCCGGAATCGCCAGAAACAGCGGCAAAACCAGCGATGTGCTCAAAGCCCTGGTAGGCGACCTGGGCGAGTTTTTCGATTCCGCACGAGATGCCGAAGAGCGCGCCAAGTTCCTGCAGGAACGACTGGAAAAGCTGAGCAAGGGTGAGGGCCTGGAGCAGCCCGATGGTGGCCGCGATACGGAATCCCGCGATCGTCTCATCGAGTCCTTCGAAGAAGAGCTGGCCCTGCTCGAACGCCAGCAGTCACTGCTGCAATCCCGGCTGTCTGTAAAACAAGCCGCTGCCGCCGCCGAGCGCGAGCTTCGCCGCGAGCGCTTGCAAAGCGCCGGCATTGAGTCTGAGCGAATTGAAAAGCTGTTCAGCCTGGAGGACGCCATCGACGCGGCCAGTGCCGCTGAACGCAAACGCCAGGCGCAGCAAAAGGCCAGCGATTCCGTAGCCGAAGAACTCACCCGCTTACAGCGCCAGCAGAAGCTGATCAAAAGTGGTACGGAAGCGACTGAAGCGGCAGCAGTGGCAGAACGTGAGCTGCGCCGCGAGAAGCTGATCAGCAGCGGTGTGGATGCCCAGCGAGTAGGCCAACTGCTGGCGCTGGAGCAAACCATCCGCAGCACGGTGGAAGCGGAGAAGGAAGCCGCCCGCACCCAGGCAGACCTGGAACGCTCCGCCCAGTCACTGATCAACGAGCTGGACCCGCTCGGCGCGGAGTTTGAATCCCTTTACCAGAAACAGCAGCTACTGATTGCAGCGAGCAGCGCTGGGCTGATTTCACCGGCCCGGCGCGATTCACTCATCGAGCAGTTGGTCACCGGCTTCGCGCAAGGTGCAGAGCAAGGCGGCGACGAAGCCGCCGATAAGTTCGAGAACCGCTTCAGCAGCGCCGCGCAAACGGTTTCCCAGGCATTGCAGAACGCCATCGCCGCCGGCGACTGGGATACGCTCGGCGAAGGCATCGGCAATGCGATCGCCACCACGGCGGCGGCAGCCGTTAGCGAACAGATCAGCCAGTCGCTGGCATCCAGCGTCAGCGCCGAAAGCGGCTTGCTGGCTCAGGCCGGTGCGGCCTTTGCCGGGCCAATCGCCGGGGCTGTTGTGGGCGGCGCGGTCCAGTTGGCCATTCGCGAGCTGGATGATTATTTCAGCGACAACTTCGACCCGACGGCCCAACGCCAGGCAACGCAGGGCACCGGCTCGGTTTTGGGTGACATCAACGCAAAAAGCCTCAGCATTCAGCGGGCAGTAGAGGGAACCCAGAATAGTTCAGAGCAGTTGGTGGGCATAAACCGATCCATGCTCACCGCTCTGCAGACGGTTCAGAACGGCATTACCGGAGCCTCCGGACTGATTGCGCGCGATGCCCTGGGGCAGGACTTCGGCGTTAGAACCGGCTCGACTCTAACGGAAAGCCAGCAGCAGGCCGCTGGCCTTGGCGCGCTGTTCCCCGGTGCGGCGCTGGGATCTGCGGCCACTTTGCTATCAAATCCCGCCTTCGGAATCCCGGCACTGCTATTTGGCGACGATATCGCGGGAGACATCGTTGGATTTGTGGACGACCTGACGTTCGGCCTGCTCGGAAAAATCGGCAAAGCCCTTGGCGGCAAAACAAAGAAAAAAGATGAAGGCATCCGCATCATCGGCGGGCGCATTGCCGACCTGGTCGACGACACTCTCGTTGAGGCATACGGCACATTCCGCACCAAGAAAAATTTCCTGGACGATTACGACACGTTCGAGCGCCGCGTGGCGCTGGATGAACAGGTTTCAAACCAGTTTGAAGCGGTGTTCGGCGGCATTTTCGACTCAGTTGAAGCCGGGGCCAATGCGCTGGGCCTGCTGCCGGCCCGCACGCAAGCGAAGCTGAACAGCTTTGTGCTGGAAACCACACGAATCAGCCTGGAAGACCTGAATCCGGAAGAACAGCGCGCCGAGCTTGAAGCCGTATTCGGCAAGGTGTTCGATGACCTGGTGGGCGTGGTGGTGCCGTTTGCCGCATCCATGCAGCGCGCCGGTGAGGGCCTGGGCGAAACCCTGGCGCGCGTTGCGACTCAAGTACAAGTCGCCCAGGAAGCCGCCGACCGGCTGAATTTCGATTTTGATCCGGAGCCCACGCGGTTTGCCGGCCTCGCACGTTTCGACCTTCTCCCGACCCAGGGCGTGTTCTCTGATCTGGAAGCGGCAAAAGTGGCGCGGCTTTCCGAGGCGCTGGTAGAAGCCGCCGGCGGCGTCGATCAATTCCTTGGCTCCATGCAGTCGTTCATCCGCAACTTCTACACCGAGGCCGAGCAATTCACGCTGGCTCAGTCCGATATCACCCGCGCTCTGGAGCAGCAAGGGCTGGCGCTACCCGAGACGCGGGCGGGCTATGTTGATTTGCTCCAAGCCCAGAACGGTGCCACCGAATCCGGGCGCGAAGCGATCGCAACACTCCTGCGGCTCCAATCGGCTGCCGATGAGTACTACACCCGCCTGGAAGACCAGCAGGAAGAGGCGCACCAGGCCGAGCTGCGAGCACAAGAAGAAGCCCGGCGCGCCGCAGAAGACGCCCGCCGGGCACAGCTCGACCTGCTCAACGAACAGCGCCGCACGACCGGCGAACGCCTGGCAAGCGCCGAGGCTGCCGCCCAAAGCGTCACCGACGCCCTGAAAACCCTCAACGGCCTGAATGCGGATCCGCTGGCCAGCCAGTCCCAGTCCCTACAAACCCTGCGCGACATCGCCGCGTCCGGCGTTGTGACACCGGGTGATCGTCTCAACAGTGCGCTGACTGGTGCCACTCAAATCGACCAGGCTGATTTCGCTACGCTCGCGGATTACGTGCGCCAGATCAGCCTCACCGGCAACGTGCTCAACGAGCTGGACGGCATCACCCAGGAGCAGGTCACCGTAGAGCAGCAAATGCTGAACTCGCTCGACCGACAAATCGAGCTGCTTGAAGAAGGCAACGCAGAGCAGGTAGAGGCCATTGTTAACCTGCAAGCCGCAGTGGATCGCAACACCGCCGCCGTAGCCGGCAGTGGCACCGCATCCGCTGCGCCCGTTGCCCGGCAATCGAGCCAGGTGCTGTCTGTCGACGGGCTAGAACGCCTGATCAGTGAACTGGCCGCTCAGCTCGAAGGCTCCCAGCTCATCATCGCCCGCCACACCCAGCGCGCTGCGCGCATTCTTGAGCGCATCGAAATCGATGGCATCGAGGTGCGCCAGTGAAACTGATCAAGCCCCAAGCCCTCGACGCCCAGAAAATCTCCAGCAACGCCAGCGCAGACGGCATCGCAGCCTGGGAACCGCAGGGCCTGGACCGCCTGGGCTCACTCACCGGCATCGTGGCTGGCATTGTTGATGATTTCCTGTATTTCACCAGCTACATCGGCGTCAGCTCGGGCAAAAACACCATCCGCCGCCAGGATCTTTCAACCGGCACCATCTCCGGGACCATCGCCAGTTTTGACGGCGACCCGGTCCAGCTGGTGGTGAGTCCGGACGGCACAAAAGCCGCGCTCACCCGCGTCAACGCCCTCGGCCCTGGTATTGAGGTGTTCAACCTCTCAACAGGCGCAGTGCTGTTTAAGCGGGAGGCCAACGTGGAATCAGCCGGGCCAATCGCCTGGGCTCCGGATTCGCTGTCCATGGTCTACACGCAGAGGAACGTTGGTGCGGATGACGGCAAGCCCTACCACGTTGCGCCGCTGGTCGATTTTCTGGGCACTGCGTATGTCCGCGCGCTATTGATGGAGGATTCGCCCGACGGTCGTTCAACACCGCGGCTGTATCCGATCAAAGCCATCGACTATCTGTATGCAACAGCGGTATGGCTAGTGGGTGATATCCCGAGGGTGGGAGCCGCTGACGATAACTGGGGCTGGCAATGGCAATGGACTCAGCCGGCTGGTGAACCCGTAGTCGGGGACACGTTCCTGGGTTTCGGCGATTTAAACTTCCTGCTGACCAACGCCAGTCGGAATGAATTGCTGATGGGCTTCGCCGACGGGGTCCGGGTTTACACGCTACCGATCCCGGATAGCTTCCCGCCGCCAGTTCAGACAATCCCAGGAAACTTCGTGCAGGGCACCCGCAGCCAGGACGGCTCAGAATTCTACTTCCAGGCGGGCTCAACACTACCCCAGCACCGCCGCTTCGCCGCCGCTGACTACACCGAGCTGGACGCCTTCCCAGCCACGACCGCCGAGCAGCCTGTAAAGCAGATGCTCTACGGCACCGATTACGCAGTATTCCTGCGCAACAACTACCCCTACCAAATCGTAGATCGCGCCACTAACGCCGCGATTTCTCAGTTTAATCCCGATGTAAAAACCGGCGAGCGCTACACGTTCCGCGATGCCATCTGGGAGGTGCTTGCAGACAACGCCGAGCAGCCCGACATCGGCGCGGCCGCAAACCCCGCCACCTGGCTGGAGGTTCGCAAAACCAACGCCGTGCGCATGATTGACGGCAAGGTCGGCAGCGTCTCTACCGCAGCAGGCCCGTTCGTTATCGACATTCTGCCGGCCACGGCTATTGACGGTTTGGCGCTGTTCAACGTCCAGGCGTCAGCCATCACCGTCGACATCATCGACCCGATTCAGGGCCTGGCATACACCACTGGGCGCAAGTCGCTGGCCGACAACTCCGCCATCGGCAACTGGCACGACTACTTCTACGAGCCGACTGGCCTGCAAACCGACACGGTGCTAACCAATCTGCCCCGGTACCAGGGCGCGACCGTTCGAGTCACCCTGCAAGACGTGGCGGGCCAGGCCCAACTGGGCGAGCTGGTGGTGGGCAGCGTTTTCGATATCGGCGACACCGTGTTCGGTATCCGCACCGGCGTGTTGGATTTCTCGCGTAAAGAGCGCGACGAATTCGGTAATTTCCGCGTTATAGAGCGAGGCTTCAGCAAGCGCGCCGATTTCCCCGTCTCAATCAGCGCCCGCCGCGTGGCCGGCACCCAGTCCCTGCTTGCCGGCCTGCGGGCCACGCCTGCCGTCTACATCGGTGCCGAAAACCTGCCGGAAACGCTCATTTACGGGTTTTATCGATCGTTCGAGCTGGTCGCCACCGGCCCGAGATTCAGCGAATTTTCCCTGGAAGTTGAGGGCCTCACCTAATGCCATTGCCAACCATCTCAGCACTGCCACCGGCCCCAAGCCGAAACGACGACGGCGAAACGTTCGCGGATAAAGCGGATGCCTTCGTCGCAGCCTTGCCGCAGTTGCGCTCCGAACTCAACGCCTACTCAGCGGCTCTGACAACCGAAGGCATCGCCGGCGGCGGCACATCATCAATCGCACGTTCCACAGCCATGTGCATCGGCGACTCGCTGATCGGAAACGGCTACGACCTAAGTACGCCAACAAGCAAAAACGCGAAAGCCAGGGGCTGGGTCAACTGGATATGCGTCGCGCTACACCAACGCATTCGCGTGATCGATTCTTTCGCCGCCGGCGGCAGCCGCATCGACGCAATCCGCGCCCAGTTCACCGACCACATCAAAGAGCTGGACCAAAAACCCGGATGGCTGTTTATCAGCGCAGGCGGCAACGATCTGCTGGACGACGACAGCGCCACCGCTGTCGATGCGCTCAAGACCAAAACCGTGGACCTGATCGCGGATGTACTCGGCGCGGGCATTATCCCGGTAATCCTGCTGGGCGGCGCGATCGACGCAGCCCTCGATAACAACCTTCGGTCGGGCCTCTACAGCTACTTCCACTGGCTACGGGACTACGCCGCACAGCAGGGCAACATTGTGACCGTCGACGGCTTCATGTGCGTTCTGGACCCAACCAGCCTGGAAGGTAAGCCCGTACCCGAATACCTCTTTGACGCGAACGTGCACTACAGCTGCCTGGGCGCTCAAATCGTCGGCAAAAAAGCGGCCAAAACCCTGGCCCCGCTGCTGCCAGTAGTTGACCCGTGGTACGTCTCCCTTAATGACGGCCACGGCACCACCCCGAACGTCTCCGATAATGCGCTGCTCTACGGCACCGGCGGCGGCCTGCAAGACGCCACCGGCCAGGTGGCGGATCAGTTCTCAGTGCGCGGAATCGGCTCCATCACCGTCGCGTGTTCGAAGGTAGCGGCAGACGCCGACGACGACTTCCAGGGCGAGTGGCAGCAGATTGCCGTATCCGCAGGCGTGGGCGGCTCTTACGCCATCCTTTATACCTCCGAAAACTCCGGCTACAGCATCGGAGAAGAGCTTTTCACGATGATGGAGGTCGACGCCCAGGGCATGACCGAAATGGCCGGCGTGCATCTGGAACTCACCTGCAAAGACTCCGGCGGCGGCATCCTCGCCCGCTCCCGCGCCAACATCTACAGCGACCCAGCCGAGGAAATGAGCGACTTCTCAGGCGTGCTGCACACCAACAAAATCGCCGTTCCAGCAGGTACCAGCTACGTCCAGATGGCGCTCTACATCACCCCCGTCAGCGGGGCCTCAGCCGCCAGTGCGACGATCAAATGCCGCCGCAACATCATCCGCAAATATCAGTCAGGAGCTATCTAATGAAACGCGTGATCCTGTTTATTCTGGTTAGCCTTGCGTGGTCCTGCGCCAGTGCCCAGACCACTACCGAAGCTGACCTGCGCAGCGATTCACATCTGTATTTCGCCCCACCACTGGCCCGGACCGATGGCAGCGCATTGGCACCGATCGACATAAAGAGTTACCGCATAAAATGCGGAGAAAATTCAACTGACTGGACGCCCGGCGAACTCAATGCAAGCGGGGATTACAGCCTGCCGCTGAAGCCGATGCTGCCAGGCCCCGGCGAATATCGCTGCACAGTGGTCGCTATCGACCAGGCCGATATGCGGTCCCGAGAGTCTGATAGCGTCACCGTGATATGGCACGAAGCGCCCACCGCAATCGATCAGCTCGGGTGCAGACCCACCTGCGAAATCGACGACGCCGGCCCTGTGCTATTCGCAGACGAATTCGCCGAATCAGAGCCATCGCCCCTGGACGGTCGCACCGCGAGCAGCGGCCAGCACTGGGAGGCCGGGCCGTATTTCGTGGCGGCAGACGGAGCCGTGCGCTACACGCGCAAGTACAGCGGTTCAGCTCACATCGCCGGTTTCGATCTGCCTGACGCCTACACGGTGCAAACCGCGTTAGCCGTGGCCGGGCTGGACAAGACTGTGGGATCGAAACCAGCGAGTTACATGGCGCTGCTGCTGGGCTTTGACGACGACGACAACCATATTTCAGTGCTGTTTACAGGCCAGGTAATGCGCCTTTACGAGCGCGTTAAAGGCAGCACCAGGTTGCTAACCGAAACGGCTATGCCGGACCTGGTGGATGGCGAGGTATCTGCGCCGATCGTAATCGCGGTTGAGCCTGGCCGCATCACCGTAACGGCAGGCTCCTACCTGCTCGCCGATGAGGCGATCGGGCCGTCGGCAGGCACCGGGTTTGGCCTGAAGGGTTACAACGAGTCACGCGGGCCGGGCTACGGGCTCGACTTCATCGAGATCTCAGGGCAGTAATTTATGGCTCAGTTCTGGATCGACCCCAGCAATTTCGACGGAGCCAACTGGTCCTACTGGGCCATGCAGGGCAGTCCGCGCAACTTAGTTGTTGGGGACGATGGCGGCACTCCTGCGCTCCAGTTTGTGGGCGGCGGAGCATTCGATTACACCGCAGCCCTTTACACGCCCGCCGGCGGATCGGCAAACGCGGAAGTGTTCCTGCTGATGAGAATCACAGATCAGGACGGGACAGGTAAGGCCGGTGGAGTAGTATGGGCGGACCCGACGGCAGGTGATGCTTATTACATCGATCAGAACTACGACGACAGCGCCTATTTTTTCCGTTTCGATGGTGGCAGCCGTTCGAATTTCGCGAACGCTGGTTATGCGCGGGGCATTGTGTATTTCAACAGCCGATTCCGCGTCACGCAGGGGGCGGGCGGCGAAGCACTCCTCAAATATAAAGCTTGGGATTTAGGAGCACCGGAACCGGCTGGCTGGATCACAGAGGAAGCTGATTCAGTGCTTGCTGCCCCTGGTCAAACCGGCGTTTTCATTCGTGAGCGCAATGCGGTGTACATCGCCGGAATCGGCATTGGCACCAACGGCGACCCAGCACCCACCAGCGCCCCCACCACGGGAACCGGATTCAGCACAGCGCTAGCCCCAACCCTTGCCGCCGCAGCGCTTCAGCCGTCAACGTCAGCCATCGGCACGGCATCTGCAGCGATCCCCACGATTGCCCAGGCCATCGCCGCCCCGGCAGGTCTCTCCGCTGGCCTCAACACCCAGGCGACTCCGGTTCTGGCTCAGTCGTCCACTATCGCGCTGGCCGCTCAATTCGGCGTGAGCGCCACCGCTGCGGTTTCTGCATCCAACGCGACCGGCCAGCCACTGGCGGCACAGGCAGGCAATGCCCCGGCAATCACTCCAACGCTGGCCAGCGCCGTCGCTCAGCCGCTGAATCTAAGCGCCGGATTCACCGCCACTCCAACGCCATCGGCAGCTCAAAGCGTCACGGTCGCGCTCTCCGCTCAGGGCGGCGTATCGGCAAGCCTGGCCCCAGCCCTGGCGACCGCCAACGGCCAGAATCTTGGTATTACAGCCGGCACCTCCAGCGATTTCACCGCCAACCTGGTCCCAAGCCTGGCGACGGCTCAATCGCCACTGCTGGTGCTCAACGTCGGTTTCAACGACGGCACGACCGCCTCAACTGGCCAATCGAATCTGCAGGCGACGCTGGCCAGCATCGGCCACAGCGCACAGGCCCATTCGGTAATCGCTAACGCCCAAGGCCGGCTCCTGGAGCTGCTGGCGGGAATGAGCACCAGCGCCGAGCCCGCGCTATCCACCGGCAACGGCCTGTCGCTGGCCGTAGTAACCGGCAATAACGAGCAATTCCTGGTCGCCCTGGCACCGGCCCAAGCCAGCGCCCAGGGCACCGAGCTGGGCCAGCAGATCGGCCAGATCCAGTCCCTGGCCACAACCCTGGCGCAAGGCACCACAGTGCCGCTAACCACCATCGCCGGTTCCGCAATGCTGGCCACGTTGGCCCCGCAAGCCGCAACCGCGACCCTGCTGCCGCTTAACCTGGTGTCCGGCGTAGCCGAATCAGCCACTGCAGCCCCGGCGACCACCGGGCATCTAACACTGGATGCAACCACCGGCCAGCGGCTCACCCTGGCACCGGCTCAGGCCGCCGCCCAGGGCCAGCCACTACAACTATTTACCGGCCTGGTAATCGGACGATTCCGCACTACCAGCCTCGTCGACAGAACCCCAAACCGGAGCCTGGTGGCTCATCAACCGCGATACTCTATAAAGGTGCTCTCATGACTACCAAAGCCTACAACGCAGCCCGCCTCGCGCTCGCCAACGGCGATATCGACTGGGAAGCCGGCTCGTTCTACGCCATTCTGGTCGACTCTGACTACGCATTTAGCGCAGCGCACACCACCTACGCCAACGTCTCAGGCGACGAAATCACCGATGACGACTACGCCCCAGTCGAGATCACCGGCGCGTCGGTGGCGCTGGTCGATACCGACGACGTGCTCTACGACTGCGACAACATCAGCTTCGGCTCCAATGTGAGCATCAACGCCAGCGGCGGCCACCTGATCATCCTACAGGGCTCAGCCGCCTCCCCAGCAGCCGGCGACGCGCTGGTGTTCGCGCGTGAAATGGCCGATCCCAGTGCCAGCACTAACAGCGTATTCACCGTAAACACCCCTAACGGCATCTACCGGATCAACGCCGCGTGAGCACCGTCTATCTGGATCGCGAGAACTGGATCGAGTGGGAGCTGCGCACAGACAGCAGCCCCATCGAAGCCAACGCCGTCACCCGCGCCGTCTTCTGGCTACCGGGCAGCGCGGCGGTCAGCGGCGAGCCAGTTGTGTTCGACACCGACACAGATACAGACATCACGCTCACATCCGGTGCCACCCGAGTACGACTCAAACCCGGCAATCGCGGCCTGACCCCAGGCCGACACACCGGATTTCTGACCATCTACGACACCGCAAACCCCGGCGGCATAGCCTGGACACAGGTTCAAATCCGCGTGGTCGAATGGCAGCCGTAAAGGAAGGAATAAAGGAAGAAAGGAGAAGGAGGCGACCGGTCAGTGTTGTAGCACAGACCGGACCTAGACCCACAGTGCTTGAGACTGTGAGCCCAGCAAGGCCCCCTGCCGCGTGCACGCAGCGGGCGGAGCCTATCAAAACAGAGGCCCACATGACACATTGCAAACCGATTATCCCTTGGATTGGCGGTAAAAAACGCATCTCTAACGAGATCATGAAGCGATTCCCAAAGCACACCTGCTACGTCGAACCTTTTGCCGGTGGTGCTGCCATATTTTGGGCCAAAGAGCCCGCAAAAGTGGAAGTGATCAACGACATCAACGGCGACCTAGTGAACCTTTACCGCGTCGTTAAACACCACTTAGAGGAGTTTTTAAGGCAGTTTAAATGGGCCTTAGCCAGCCGTCAGATCTACGAATGGGAAAAGATGAGCCGGGGCGAAACCCTGACCGATATCCAGCGCGCCGCCCGATTCTTCTACCTGCAAAAACTAGGGTTCGGAGGCAGTGTCGCCAGTCACAATTTCGGAACCGCCACGACCTCAAGGCCCAGATTCAATCTTTTGCGACTGGAAGAGGATCTCAGCCAGGCCCACCTGCGCCTTGCATCCGCTTACATCGAGCAAATGCAGTGGGACAAACTGATCGAACGCTACGACCGGCCCCACACGCTGTTCTACCTCGACCCACCGTACTGGCAAACCGCCGGCTACGGCGTCCCGTTCGAGTTCGATCAGTACGAGCGCATGGCGCAAATGGCGCGAGAAGCACAGGGATCGGTAGTCATCAGCATCAACGACCACCCCGATATAAGACGGGTTTTTCAGGGCTTCAGATGTCAGGAAGTCGGCATCAAATACTCATCAGCAAACGGCAAACCAACGCCCGCAAAAGAGCTGATCATCTGGAACCAAAACTGCGAGGAGAAAAAAGCACAAGAAGGAAGCCCGTGAAGGGCTTCACGAATTTCGCAAACCAAGCGCCGAATTTCGCAAACCGCTTGGCGGCCTACAACGGCGATTTGTGCGTTCCTTGCACGTGGCATCGGTAACTCCATGTTCCAATAAGCTGTATGGATGAACAGTATCAGATGTTACAGGATGCAGCTACTTTTGTAGTGCGTGTCCAAGTAGACACAAGTAGACAGTGATGAAGAATATGACAGCACAACATGACGTTGCTTGGGAGTCCCTCCCAACAGGCCCCGTGACAGCAGCGTATAAACGCATGGTGGATGCGGGAGAGGTGCGACGAGATGAGGCGCAGGTCGCTCTGGCGGCAAAATTCGATGCCCTGCACGGTTCTCTTACCTCGCTCCCACCAGTAACAGTACGCAGCGACGAACTGACAGAGGGCAGCTTTAAAAACAGCAGTCCACTGTTACGGTTACTGGCGCGATCCTTGGCACATGCTCAGTATTCTCTTCGAAAGAAGTTCCATTTGTGGTCTTTTGGTCCACCACCGCGAGGCATGTACATTCATGGACCGGTCGGGGTCGGTAAGAGCTTTCTAATGGATCTCTTCTACGCGTCGGTTTCTGTTCCTGGTGAAAATTCTGGCTGTACTAATGACAGCCACAAACACATAAACATTACCAAACGCCGCGTCCACTTTCACGAATTCATGCTAGATGTCCATCATCGAATCTTTGTCTACAAACAGGAACACCCACAAGGTGATGCAATCCCCTTTGTCGCGCAACAATTGGCACAAGAAGCCCAACTCCTCTGTTTCGATGAATTTCAAGTGACAGAAATTGCCGATGCCATGATTTTGAAGCGACTGTTTTCATTATTATTGGATTGGAATGTCGTGATGGTGGCCACCTCGAATCGATCCCCCGATACCTTGTATGAGGGGGGCATCAACCGCTCCCTCTTTTTACCATTCATCGACATGTTGAAAAACACGTCCGACATTATTTCTATGGAGAATTCCCAGAAGGATTATCGACTTGAAAAACGAGCGGATGGTCAATCCTATTTTTGGTCAGACAATGATATTCATGGCGATAATAATACTAACAAGAAAATACAGGCGCAGTTGGAAGAGATATTTGGTGACACTGCATCCGGAACTGAGGCCGAGACCATTCCTGTGCGCTTTGGCCGCACTGTCCACGTTGCCCGACGCAATGCCCGGTGTGCCTGGTTTGATTTTTCCGAGCTGTGCTACCAACCGCTTGGGGCGGCTGATTATATTTCCCTCTGCAGCCGATTTCCGGTCATCATCATGGAATGCGTCCCCCAGCTGGATGCCAATCACCTCGACGAAGCGCGACGGTTCGTGACCCTCATTGATGCCTGTTATGAATCTCGCACCCGCTTGGTGCTGACGGCACAAGTCCCCCTCGACGAATTGTTTGTTGATTTTGAAGCGCAAGTCGAGAGCAGTGATGGAGATGAAGAATTGATTGTCAATGAGAAGGGGGGGAACTCGAGTTCCTTTGCGACGACCATGATTCGCACCAAAGAAGGTGAATATTATGAGTGGTCGGCGACGGGGCGAATTGGCGTGTCACTGGCAGAGCTATCGTCCGCCAATGATCTCGCCTTTTCCTTTCGACGAGCCGCGTCTCGGTTGGTTGAAATGGGAGGACATGAGTGGGGGCGGCAATGACGAAAGGTCGCAAAGCGGACATTCAGGTAGGCCGAGTTACGGGGACACCCACGCCAAGTTTCGGGAGAGACTTCTGATAGGGTGGGTGTCTCGATAGTTTTGTCTCCCAAAGTTTCGGGAGAGACTTCTGATAGGGTGGGTGTCTCGATAGTTTTGGTCAAAAAACGAACTATAAATCGCGCTTATTCTTGAAATCTGGAGCAGTTCGGACCTCAGAAAACACGCAGATTTTGCGTACGAGCGCCATCGTAAGAAGGGACAAGGATTTTTCTACAGCTTCGTTAAGTTTCTTGACCGCACCTGTTAACCGGTGCTATTGATAGCATCAAACCGTTGACCAGGTAACCACTGTGCAAGTGAAATTTTCCGAGGATGTCATTCCTTTATCAGACCTGAAGATCAATCCCGGAAAGGTGGTTGGTCGAGCGCAAGATACGCATCGCCCCATCTTGCTCACCAGCCGTGGCCGGGGCATAGCTGTTGTTCAGGGGCTCGAGGATTATGAAAGAACCGCAGAGGAGTTGCGGTTTGTTAAGGCGGTGGCGAAGGGGCTCATGGACGTTCGCGAGGGCAACACCGTATCGTTGGAGGACGCCAGGAAAACGTTGGGTATCAAGTAAATGCAATTACGCATCGCACAGTCCGCTCTTGAGGATTTGCAGGCTATTCAGGAGTATTACAAAGAGCAGAACGATGATGATTTTGTGGCTGCTATCCTGGAGCACTGTGAAATGCTTCGAAGCCATCCTGACGCTAGCCGAGTTGTTCCTGAATTCAACATGGATCATATTCGCGAATTGATTCACGCGCCGTTTCGAGTTGTCTATCTCAGGCAGGCTAAAGAGGTTTTGCTCATACGAGTCTGGCGGAGTGAGAGGCAGCTCGAATTACCAGCAAACGAAACATAACCAGGCTCGGCGACGCCTACTACATTACGGCTTCGCCTCAATTCCGTGGCCGCGCGTGCTGAGCGGCGTTATATTTCGCAGGGAGTTCTGAATTGCTCAACAGGTCAGCTTTAATCCTTCGCTACAAAGAGCCAGCGGTCCGTTGGATCAACGAGGCTGACCCGGATCCTGACGGCCCCGAACTCAAGCTTGAGGATGTCAACGAGGAGCGCACTGTCTACCTCATCCATGAAGAGGCGGCCGACACTCCCGACCAACTCAGGAAGTGGGTCAAAGCTAATTTCCGTCCACTATTCGAAAGCGAGCTCGGCGGGTGGTACGTCGATCCTGCTTTATGGCCCCGGAAACTGACTATGAAATTGTTCGACGAGTGGTTCACCGTCGAGTGCCATACGGTGATATTCGATACCGTTGGCGGTCCAATCGAGGACGACGAAATATAGCGAATTGCTTTAGTTCGTTCTGGCCTGCGGTGTCCACGAGACGCCTATGTCGGGTTATCGCTCATCTCAGCTTTACACAGACTAAGGACGGTCCGAATTGAAGTTAGCCAATGTAGTTCCTTGGGGCCGCTCTCTTGCTGAATACCAAGCGATGTTTGGGTTGTCAGGAGAAGACCTGAACAAGCGGATTCTTGGCTGTGGGGATGGTCCGGCGAGCTTCAACGCTGAGGCCACAAAGCAGGGGAGTCAGATCGTTTCTTGTGATCCGGTTTATAGATTCGGGGCAAAGGAAATAGGTCGTCGGATTGATGAAGCATATCCGGACATTATGGCCAAAATGGAACAGGGGGCAGACAACTATATTTGGAATTCTCTAGGGAGCGTGGCCGAGCTTGGTAGAGTTCGGATGCAAGCCATGAAGGAGTTTCTCTCTGATTTCGATAACGGATACCGCCAAGGCCGGTATATACCTGCATCATTGCCGTCTTTACCATTCTCTGAAACCGCTTTCGATCTCGCTCTCTGCTCCCACTACCTTTTTCTCTACAGCGACCACTTAGACGAGGTGACTCATTTGGCAGCAATGAGAGAACTGTGCAGAGTAGCGTCTGAGGTTCGCATCTTTCCTGTTATCTCCCTCGATGGAGAGGTATCGAAACATTTGGATTCGGTCATGGCGACACTATCCACAGACGGTATTGATGTATCGTTGCAGCCTGTCAGCTACCGGTTCCAAAAAGGAGCTACTGAGATGTTGGTGGCAAAGGCCGCATAACCAGTGACTGTCTCCGGATGCATCTTTGCTAGGCTCCGGTAAGCCCGAAAGCCAAGCGTCAATATTAAAAATCAGGAGGTCACATGCAACGGACAGCATCGCATATTATTCAAGGAGTTAACCTGCTTCTTCTATGCCTTCTCCCTACCTTTGCTCTCGCCGGACAATCCATCCCTGAGAACTATGTCACCAGTAAACCGCTGGTACTGGAGCTGCGGTATTGTGAGTGTCGGGCCACCGAATCAGGTGGTGGGGCCTCCGAGCTGCTGCCAAGCTTCCTGAGGGACTCGGCAATTTTAAAGGTTGGCGTGTCGAGCGAAGACAAAGGCTTTGTGTCTTCGAGTGATTTGTCTATCGGTTATGAATTGAAGCCGGTTGACGGCTCGCCCGGCCAGTTTCAGTTCGGCTATGCCGGAAGTTACACCACAAATGATGGCAGCATTGCAGGCAAAGGCGAAGCACTGCTCGTTAAGGGGCAATGGGTCAGCCTTTTCGAGTCGCGACATGACAGTGAAGCAGGATCGCAATACAGCAATGTGGCGGTGCGGTTGGCTGAGGCAGATGGTTTCTGAAGGCGAATTTTAGCGGGGCAAGCAATTTTGTAACGACCGGAGTTATGCCAAGGAGTTATGCGGACCCCCACGCCAAGTTTCGGGAGAGACTGCTGATAGGGTGGGTGTCTCGATAGTTTCCTTGGGGTGGGTGTCTCAATAGCTCTCGCGGCCGCTTACTTTCAGGGTTAGGGCGTACACGGAGAAACCCATGAAGGCCATTTACTTGCTCCTTTGCGTTCTCGGGACAATTCTGCCGTTGTCTCAATTCGTCCCATGGTTGATGGATAACGGCTTCAACTTGGCTCTGTTAATAACTGAGATTTTTGCAACTCGGATTTCTTCCTGCGCTTGGCTCGATGTAATCGTGTCCGGGGTGGTTGTGCTCTTGTTCGTACTCATAGAGGGAAGAAGGCTAGGCGTTCGTAATTTGAGGGAACCCTTCGTGGCAATGTTTACGGTCGGTGTTTCACTGGCATTGCCGTTATTCTCATTGCTTCGTCAAGTTCGCCTTGAGCAGCGCTCTAACGAAGTATTCCGCTCAAACGCCGGCAATGCCGGCGCCGGTCAATCCGGGCGTTAACTAGCAAAGGATTGATCGATGCAAGGTGAATGTCTCTGCGGGATAGTGAAATTCGAAATTGATGGTGAGATACGTAATCTCTATCAATGTCACTGCTCGCTATGCCGCAAAGCCACAGGGGCTGCTGCCAACGCAGCCACGTTTGTGGAGGGTTCCAGTTTTCGTTGGATCTCAGGCCAAAGCGAGATTCGGACGTTCCAAAAGCCAAGCGGTTTCCGGAGCGATTTCTGTTCCAATTGTGGGAGTCCGGTTCCGAATAGCCTGCGGCGCATCGAGATGGTTTGGGTTCCAGCTGGTTTACTCGATGAGCTTTCCTTATCAAGGGTGGCTGTTCATCTCCATACAGCATCCGCCGCGCCATGGGAGCAGGAATCTGCAGAGTGCGCTCGATTGGAGGACGGTCCTGATAGCTTGGAAGCACTGAACAAATTGTTGTAGTGCTTTTGTAGTGGGTGTCTAAGTAGACAAGTAAACGGTATGGGGGTCGTGCTAAGTCGCTAAGTCGCCGATATCGAAGAAGCCTATCTAATCGCTGTTATTAGGACCTGAATCAGTGACTCCGTTTTTAATATACCCGCCTGAGCACCAGTCAGGCCAGGCTGTGCATTATTTTGGATGGAGTCAGGTTATTTTGGGCAGGAGTGCGTAATCCGAGCGCTCTTCGC
>Ga0114903_1000191_pt1 | contig 41597 bp, 38 predicted proteins | sample MalvirDeepMed_s2_FD_87289 | JGI IMG/M metagenome (GOLD analysis project Ga0114903, IMG submission 87289) | Marine viral communities from the Global Malaspina Expedition - Malaspina viral metaG DeepMed_s2 | ecosystem: Environmental > Aquatic > Marine > Oceanic | place: Mediterranean Sea...
CTACCTGGCCGGGTTCGGGGCCGAAAGCTACCGGATCGGGGTCGAAGACGGGCACCGCATCGCGCGCGGCAAGATGGACGCCGTCATCGCGCGGGATGTGCGCCTCGATATCGGTGGCGACCGGCAGCGCATCGACCGGATCGACACCGATATCGAGGCGCACATCCCGCGCGATGACGGCGTCCATCTTGCCGCGCGCGATGCGGTGCCCGTCTTCGACCCCGATCCGGTAGCTTTCGGCCCCGAACCCGGCCAGGTAGTCCGCCGAATAAGGCACCAGCGCCGACAGGTCCCACGGCTCGATCGCATCGACCGTCTTGCCCGGCAGCGTGGGGGAGGCGAGGGCCAGCACGTCGTCGAAGTCCCGCGCAACGGTGCCCGAGACACGGGTCCAGCGGATGGTCATGTCGGTGCGCGTCTTGCCGTCCGCGCCGCGCCGCCGGGTCCGGTGAACGCGGCCGCGCTGCCCGCGATAGGCGGACCGGGTGCGGGCGTCGAAGGTCCAGTAGGGCAGGTAGACGCCGCTCATCCGGCGGCCCTTACGGGCGAAGCGGCGCAGGCCGTTGGGGGCGAACCACAGCCCGCCCAGCCAAGCCGTCATGTCGCGGCGGGCCTGATCCTCGGTCAGGGCGAAGGGCAGCAGGGCGCGCGGCCTGATCTGCTGGTGCGGGTCCGGGTCGGTGACGACGGGCGTGGCGCAGAACGGGCATTCCATCGCGGTCCGCGCGGTGTCGAAGGTGACCTCTGCCCCGCAATTGGGGCAGCGATGGGTGCGGGCGACCTCCAATTCCATCTGTGGAATGCGGTTCGACAGGGCGGCTTCGAAATCAAGCTCGCGGATCGCCTGCGGTGCAGGGTCCGGCGCAAGCTCTTCTTCGTGGCCGCAGAAGTCGCAGTGCAAGGCGCCGCGGGTTGGTTCGAAGCGCAGGTCGGCACCGCAGGACGGGCAGGGGAAATGATGCCCCTCGTCCGACGGCTGGTCGGGGGCGTCGTCATCGGTTTCGGAAGGACGGGACATGCGTGTCTGCGGCTGGCTCGGTCAGGTCGGCGGTGGGGGCGGGGGCATCACGGTGAACAGGCGGGCAAGGGGCGTGATATCCTCGGCCCGTTGCCAGCCGTCCTGGCCGGCGGTCCAGACGAGGGTGTCGCGGGTCAGGTGCCCGTCCTGCGCCATCCTGCCCAGTCGCGCGGTCGAGAACGGCCCCTCTGTCGTGCCGTCCCTGGCGATATGCCAGACCTGTTCGACCGGAGGCGGCGGTGGCGGCGCGGGACGCGGGCCCCAGGGGCCGGCGGCGCCCATCTGCATCCCCAGCCCCGCGCCGAAGCCGGTGCCCATGGCCGCCCCCGCCGCCGAGCCCTGTTCGGTCAGTGCCTCGGCCGCCTGAAAGCGCGTGTACCGGTCCATGTCGCCGATCACGCCCATCGACGTTCGCTTGTCCAGCGCGGCCTCGACAGCCTCAGGCAGGGAGACGTTCTCGATATAGAGTTCCGGTATTTGAAGGCCGTAGGCGGCGACGGTGGGGGCGATGGCCTCGGCCACCAGCTTGCCCAGATCGGCGGTATTAGCGGCCATATCCAGAACGGACAGCCCGCTGGAGGCCAGCGCCCGGCTGACCTCCTGCACGATGACGTTGCGGATCTGAAAGCTGATCTCGTCGGCGGTGAATTCGCCGTCGGTACCCACGATCTCGGTCAGGAACAGGGACGGGTCGGCGACCTTGACCGCGAAGGTTCCGAAGGCCCGCACGCGGGTGGGGCCGAATTCGGGGTCGCGCAGGATGACAGGGTTCTTGGTGCCCCATTTCAGATCGGTGAACCGGGTCGTGTTGACGTAGTAAATCTCGGACTTGAAGGGCGAGCGGAATCCATGATCCCAGTGCTGAAGCGAGGTCAGGATCGGCATGTTGTTGGTTTCGAGGAGATAGAGGCCGGGCCTGAAGACATCCGCCAGCTGGCCTTCATGGACGAAGACGGCGGCTTGGCCTTCGCGCACGGTCAGCTTGGCGCCGTACTTGATCTCGTGACCTTCCCGCTCGAACCGCCAGACCATGCGGTCCTGCCGATCATCGACCCAATGGATGACATCGATGAGCTGACCCTGAAGGAAGTCGAAGATGGGCATCGCGCGCTCCTGCGTGGTTGTCGGGACCTGTATAGGGTGGGGGGATGCGGATGCTAAGCGCAGAATCGGGCCGTCAGCTTTCCCCGGGGATCAGTTCGGCCGCGATCCGGCGCACGATGGGTTCGGCCTCGTCCAGCGTCATGCCCGGGCGAAGACGGTCGTCGTAGAGCATCGCCAGAAGCTGCTCGTCCATCGTGGTCAGAAGCGCAAATTCCTCGTCGTCATTGAAGATCGAGGGGCGTGCGCGGGGGCTGTCATTCGCCAGGCCCAACCCTTGCGCGATCTCTTCGTGGAAGCACGACAGGCGCAGAAGATCGGGGTGTTCGCCGCGGATGATGGCGACGGCGCGGTTGTACCGACCGGTCGTGCCAGGATCGACGGCGAAGACGATACAGTAATTGTTGCGCGGCAGGTCGAGGATGGATTGCAGCGCCGCGTTCTGCAGTTCGGGCACGAGGCGCCGTAATTCGTCGCCCATGTCGCGTCGCTCGGCCTCGTTCACGATAAAGACGGTGAAGTTGCCGTTCGTCGTGGTGGGGGTGATCGGATGACCCGTGACCCGGGCCAGCCGTCGGGTGAACGCGATCACGTCGTTGCGGTCGCGGGTCTGCTGTTCCACGGGAATGGTGTCGCCGAACCGGGTTTCGATCCGGACGGGGATCTCCCAGCGATGAAGCCGGGACTCGGTTTCGCGGGCGACCAGGACCCCGCCGTTCGGCGCGTATTCCTCGTAGAAGGCCAGCCGCAGGAACGTGTCGGCCAGACGGCGAGCGTCCCACGGGGTATCGGGACCGCCGCCATCCTGGCGCAGCAAGCCTTGAACCAGCAGCACTTGCTCGATCCGGTCGTAATAGGCCGACAACTCCTTGCTTTCGGGCTCAGGCTCGGCGGCTTCTGGGGCCGGCTCAACCGCGGGTGCCGGAGGACGTTCGGGGCGCGAGGGGGGGACCGGGACGGGGTCTGCGGGTTCCAGCTGCGCGCATCCAACCAAGGTGATCGCAGTCAGGAGGGCAGGCAGGACCGCGCGCAAGATCAAACGGCTTTCCGAACTTGATGCGACTTGGCGGCCGACAGGGTCTGTTTCAGGTCCGCTTCCATCTTCTGCAATTCGCCCTCGGCCTCGGCCCGCGCCTTCTTGCCCTGATCGGCGATCTGAAGAGACTCTTCTATTGTGGCGATCAGCTCGGCATTCGCGGATTTCACGGCCTCGATATCGAAGACACCGCGTTCCACCTGGGTGCGCACCTTGGCATTGGCCTCGCGCAGGTTCTTGGCGTTCGAGGTCAGAAGGTCGTTCGTCAGATCGTTCGCTGATTTCACGGCGTCGGCGGCATCCTCGCTGCGCTGGATGGTGACGGCCTGGGCCAACTGCGTCTCCCACAGGGGCACGGTGTTCACCAGCGTCGAGTTGATCTTCATCACGAGGCTCTTGTCGTTTTCCTGCACCAGCCGGATCGAGGGAAGGGACTGCATCGTCACCTGCCGGGTCAGCTTCAAATCGTGGACCCGGCGTTCCAGGTCATCGCGTGCGGCGCGAAGGTCGCGTAGCTGCTGGCTGTCGATGACGTCGTCGCCGCGACCGTCCGCGGCGGCGGCTTCGGCGGCGGGGATGTCTTCGGCGTCGAGGCGGCGCAGCTTTTCCTGCCCCGCGGCGATGTAGAGGGCCAGTTCGTCATAGAAGTTCAGCGTCTTTTCGTAGAGGACGTCGAGCGCCTTGATATCCTTCAGAAGCTGGTGCTCGTGACGATGAAGCTGGCCGGTGATGTCGTCGATCTGGGCCTGCACGTCTTCGTATTTCGCGATGAAGCGAGACAGCGGCGCCGCGCGGCCCAGCATGCGTTCGAAGAACGTGCGGTTGCGACGCGCGTCCAGCTCGGCGCTGGAAAAGCCTCGCAGGGCCGAGACCATGGCGCGCAGGCTGTCGCCGGCGGGCCCGATATCCTTGTTCTTGACGTCCGCCAGCATCGACTGGCTGATCTGCTGAAGTTCTTCCTGCGCTGGCGCGCCGAAGCCGATGATCGAGCCGGTGTCGGTGATGTCGATCTGCGACAGCCGCTGGTCGATGGCGGTCTTCGTTTCCGCATCCGCGCCGTCATATGGCGTGATCTCGGCCGAGGGGGACACGGTCGCCTCAAGCGCCTCGATCTCGGTCGAGGGGCCGGGCTTCAGGGGGCGGTCGTTCATCCTCGGGTCTCCTTGGTTTCGCCCATGCTCACGCCTTCGCGGTCCAGTCTCTCGCGCAGAACGTCGATCTCGATATCCAGGTCCGTGCGATCGTCCAGCAGCATCGTCTCGGACCGCCGCGCGAATCCTTCCTCAAGGTCGTCGAGCAACGCAAGAAAATCGTCGCGGGCGGCCTCGTCATGCCCTCTTTGCGCAAGGCTGGCATATTTTACAGCCGCATCCTTCGCGCCCAGCAGATATACGCCGAGCCATCGGCGCGCCTGCGGCAGGTCGCGCGGGTCTTCCTCGACCCGGCGGAACAGGGCGCGGGCCGTATCGGCGAAGCCGTCCACCCGGGTCAAGAGATGCCGGTCGCCAGTCGCGCGGATGGCCGCGCGCATGTCGGCCAGGTGCGCTTCGGCCTCGTCTACCGCGGCGGCGACCCGTTCGGACTGCCAGCCCGGCGCCCCGCCGGCGATCTTGTTGCGCATCGGGTCAACACCGAAGGCGGCCACGTGCAGGACGACCCCCAGGACGGCCAGAACGATGGCGCCGCCGACGGCCGGAAGCCCGGCCAAGGCCAGACCGGCCCCGGTCAGCGCCGCACCTAGGGCCTTGCGGGGTAGGGCGGGGCGGCGGGCCGTGGCGCGCGCGTCATAGGCATCCTGCGCCTTCAGCCCTTCGCGGGTCATCCACGCCGCCCCGCTGAGCGCGAAGAACGCCGCCAGGTCCAGGGCAAGGCCGGTCGGTGCCTCGCCGAACGCGGTGAACAGAAGCGGGATCGGTGCGATATACAGCGCATTGGCCCGCGCGCCGACGCGCGAGCGTCGCTTGACAGCCCAGCCGCCCTTCGCGCCGCGCGGAGAATGCGGGCCACCGAAGCGTTCGGGCATCAGCCTGCCCCCCAGATCGCGGCATAGAATATCAGGGCGACCAGAAGGACGAAGGACAGGCGTTGCATCGGTGTCTCTCCCAACGGGGCTTGGCGCAGGCGCGCGCGTGCATCGGTCGCGACCTGGCCCAGCGATCGAAGCGCCAAGGACACAAGGGCCACGACAAGCGCGAGGACGAGCGCGGTCAGCAGAAGGCGGGGCATGGAGGCTCCTGTTTCATCCCGACCGATATATGAACGCGCTACGGTCCCTTCTAGGTGCGGATCTGGCGGCGGGCTTCGGACTTGCGTTCCGCATCCAGCTTCCGGCGATACCGCGACTGGATGATCTCGACCGCGAAGAGCACGAGGACCGAGAAGTAGAACGTGGATTTCGACATCGGGACCAGCTCGAACCCGAACACGTGGATTGCCATGTCTTCGGCCGCCTCGTGGGCCATTCCCATCGCCTCGGCGCCGTGGACGGCAGCCTGACCGGCTTCACCCAGAAGGACGACGCCGACGATCAGAAGAACGAACAGGCCCAGAACCTCGAACATGCGGTTCTTCTGGATGAACGCCGTAACCCAGTCGGCCAGCGCCAGCATCGCGATGCCCGACAGTATGATCGCCGCCGCGAGGATCAGGAAGACGTCCGTGATTGCCAGAGCAGACAACACGGAGTCGAACGAGAAGACGAGGTTCATAAAGACGATCAGCATGATCACCTGAAACGCTGACTTCCCGGTCTTGTCCCCCGTCGCCTGACCGATGTGATCGGTCGCCAGCATGTGGGTGATCTCCTTGACGGCAGTGTACATGATAAAGATGCCGCCCAGAATGAACACCAGCGTCGAGAAATTGACCCCGCCGGTCAGCACGCCGTCCCAGTTCAACACGAAGAACGGTTCGCTCAGCATGTCGATCAGGCGGATCATGGCGAACAGCAGCACGATCCGCAGCGTGACGGCGATGACGATCCCCCAGAACCGGACCTGCTTTTGCTGGGCCACCGGCGCGCGCTGGCTTTCGATGGAGATATAGAGAAGGTTGTCGAACCCTAGAACCGCCTGCAGAAACAGGAGCATCAGGAGATTACCCGTATTTTCGAAAGTCAGTAGATCGGCCATGCCTCGTGTCCTGTCGGTTCTGGATCGGTGGGTGTCGCTATTTGCGCCGCTTCACGGTGGATTTCGGGGCCGATTTCTCGGCGAAGCCTTCGGTGGACAATCCCAGCTGATCGCGCAGGACCTTCGGTCGAACCTCTTCGACGTCCCCGGGTTTCAGATCGCCCAGGCGGAACGGCCCGAATGAAATCCGCAGAAGGCGTGTAACCGGAAGGCCGACGCTTTCCATCGCACGCCGGATCTCGCGGTTCTTTCCCTCGCGCAGGCCGATGCTGATCCAGGCATTCGCGCCTTGCTGACGGTCGATCCGCACGTCCATCGGCTGGAAGCGCTCGCCCTCTATCGTGATACCCTTGCGCAACGGCTCGAGGTCGGCATCCTCGGGGGTGCCGTGGACGCGCACGCGGTATTTGCGCAGCCATCCGGTCTTGGGCAGTTCCAGCTTGCGCTTGATCCCGCCGTCATTGGTCAGAAGCAGAAGCCCCTCGGAATTCAGATCGAGGCGACCGACGGATACGACGCGCGGCAGCTCGGGCGGAAGGCTTTCGAACACCGTCTTGCGCCCTTTCTCGTCCTTGGCCGATGTCACCAAACCCTGCGGCTTGTGATACAGCCACAGGCGCGGCGTGTCGGGCGGGCCGATTTCCTGCCCATCGATGGACACGCGGTCCCGTTCGGTGACGTTCAGGGCGGGGCTGTCGATGGTCTTGCCGTTGACGGCGACGCGCCCGGCCTCGATCATCCGCTCGGCCTCGCGTCGCGAGGCGCGGCCGGCGCGGGCGATGACCTTGGCGATTCGGTCGCCTTCATGGGGTGTGTTGGACATATCCCCGTCCTAGACCCGGTGAGCCGACTTGCAAGCGCAAGCGCCACAGATAAGCGAATTCGGCTGGACTGGCGGCATGCGCCCGGGCAAGTCCAGATGCATGGAGCGGTCCGCACATATGGCGCTGGCGCTGGACGCCGCACGTGACGCCGCGCAACGCGGCGAGGTGCCCGTGGGCGCGGTCGTTGTCAGTCCTGAAGGCCGGGTGTTGGCCGTGCGCGGCAATGAGACCCGGGCCACGCACGATCCGTCCGCCCATGCCGAGGTGCAGGCGATCCGGGCCGCCTGCGCCATGTTGGGGCAAGAGCGACTGCCCGGCGCATCGCTGTACGTCACGCTGGAGCCGTGTGCCGCCTGTGCCGGGGTCATCGCCGCGGCCCGGATCGCGCGTCTGTACTATGGCGCCTCGGACCCGAAATCAGGTGGCACGGAACACGGCGCACGTGTCTTCTCGCATCCGCAGGCGCATCATACGCCCGAAATCTATGCGGGTATCGCCGAGCGGGAGGCCGAAGCGCTTCTGAGGACCTTCTTTCAGGTACGCCGGGGCTAGATTTCCCCGCCGAAACCCGGCCCAGTGTCCGAAACCTTGCAGGAGCCGCCATGACCGATCTTTCCCACCTCATCGCAGTCGGCGCCGGTCGCGCCCCCGCCGATCTGGTCTTGCGGGGCGGGGCGGTCCTGGATGTGGTTACCGGAGGGATGATCGAGGGCGACGTCGCGATTGCAGGCGGCACGATCGCCGGGATTGGCGCCGATTACGACGGCCCTTCTCGCGACGTGTCCGGCCTGACACTGGTGCCCGGATTCATCGACACGCATCTGCACATCGAAAGCTCGCTGGTGACGCCGTCGGAATTCGCGCGTCTGGTGGGCGCTCGCGGGGTCACGACGGCGATCTGGGACCCGCACGAGATCGCGAATGTGCTGGGGGTCGCGGCGTTGGACTGGGCGATGAACTGTGCCGCCAACGCCCCCATCGACATCAAGGTGATGCTGTCTTCCTGTGTGCCCTCATCGCACATGGAGACATCGGGCGCCGAGATCGGGGCAGGGGCGCTGGCGCGGCTGGCGGATCACCCGCAGACCCGGGGGCTGGCCGAGTTCATGAACTATCCCGGCGTGATCGCCGGCGATCCCGATTGCCTTGCCAAGCTGGAGGCGTTCTCGGGGCGCCATATCGACGGCCACGCGCCGCTGCTGTCGGGGCGGGGCCTGAACGCCTACACCGCCGCGGGCATCCGCACCGAACACGAGGCAACCAGCGCCGAAGAGGCGCGCGAGAAGCTGTCGCGGGGCTTGCGCATCCTTATCCGCGAGGGGTCGGTGTCGAAGGATCTTCACGCCCTGATCCCGCTGATGACCGACCGTCTGTCGCCCTATCTGGCGCTTTGCACCGATGACCGGAACCCTTTGGATATCGCGGAGGAAGGGCATCTGGACCACATGATCCGCACGGCGATCGCCGAAGGGGTCGATCCGGTGGTCGCCTACCGGATCGCCTCGCTTTCGGGGGCCGAAGCGTTCGGCTTGAAGGATCGGGGGCAGATCGCGCCGGGCAAACGCGCCGATATCGTGGCGATTGGCGCACTGGCGCAATGCGATGCGCAGGCGGTCTGGGCGAATGGGGTCGAATTGGGATCGGCGCGCGGTGTCCCGGATGCCGAGATCGGGCGCAGGTCCGTCCGAATCCCGGCCATCACGGCCAGCACCTTCCGGATGCCGGGGCAGGGTGCGACGCCAGTGATCGGCGTGCGCGAGGGGATGATCCTGACCGACCACCTGACCGAAGACCTCTCCGCGACTGAGGGCGACCGCCGTCCCGATCCCGCGCGCGACCTGGCCCGCGTCACCGTGATCGAACGGCACGGCCGCGCCGGCACCATCGCGTCTGGGCTGGTGCGCGGGTTCGGTGTCGAACGGGGGGCCATCGCCTCGACCGTATGCCACGATCATCACAACTTGATCGCGGTCGGGGTCGACTATGAGGACATGGCCCTCGCTGCCCACCGCCTGGCCGAGATCGAGGGCGGCTTCTGCGTGGTCGAGGACCGGAAGATCCTTGCGGAACTGGCCCTGCCGGTCGCCGGATTGATGAGCCAGGGAAGCTTCGAGGACGTGCGCGCAGGACTAGCCGGTCTGAGGGAGGCGGCGCGGTCGCTGGGCGTGACCCTGAACGAGCCGTTCCTGCAATTGGCCTTCATCGCGCTTCCCGTGATCCCGCACCTGAAGATCACGGATCTTGGGCTAGTCGATGTGGACCGCTTCGAACTAATGAAGGATGTCTGACGGTTGGAGCGGGCGATGAGATTCGAACTCACGACCCTAACCTTGGCAAGGTTATGCTCTACCCCTGAGCTACGCCCGCGCGCCAACCCGTCTGACCGATGGAGCGGGCGATGAGATTCGAACTCACGACCCTAACCTTGGCAAGGTTATGCTCTACCCCTGAGCTACGCCCGCGCGCCATCGGTAAGCGCCCATCTATCCAACCGGATCGGGACACGCAAGAGGGCGCAATCCAGTTTTTCAACCTGCCTCGAGGGGACACGTGGTCTCCCGCGTTTTCAGGTGAAGAAATAGATTCGGGGGGAGGGCTTCTGGAGGCGAGTACCGGAATCGAACCGGTGTACACGGATTTGCAATCCGCTGCGTAACCACTCCGCCAACTCGCCGAAGCGCGTTCCTCATATGCCCCGCGGTTCAGACCTGCAAGCGGATATCGTTACGCTGCCCCGCCCGGCGCGTTCGCTGACCGCCAATGTGATGATCCGGCGCGGGATGAAGCGTTGCCGTCATTCTATCGATATGGCAAAGCGGTCGGATCGGAGACTTGGAAGGGACTTGGGATGACCGATTTCGCGAGCCGCCGCAGGATCATGGTCGACACGCAGGTCCGGCCCTCTGACGTGACGCGGTTTCCCATCATCGAGGCCATGCTGGACATCCCGCGCGAGAAATTCGTGCCGTCGCGCCTCGTCGAAGCGGCTTACCTGGGCGAGAACCTGATCATCGGGCGGGGTCGCGCCATCCTCGACCCCAGGACGCTGGCCAAGATGCTGAACGTACTGGATGTCGGTCCCGGTGATCTTGTGCTCGATATCGCGCCGGGGTTCGGTTATTCGACCGCCGTTCTGGCCCATCTGGCGCAGGCGGTGGTGGCCGTCGAATCCGAAGAGCCGCTGGTGTCCGAGGCCGAGTCTTCCTTGGCCGAAGTGGGGATCCACAATGCTGCCATCCAGCACGGGGATCTGACGCGGGGCGCGCCGGAACACGGTCCCTATGACGTCATCGCGATACAAGGGGCCGTGGATGTTCTTCCCGACGCGATTATCGAGCAACTCGCCGAAGGTGGGCGGATCGCGTGCATCTTCTGGGAAGACAACCTTGGCATCTGTCGTGTCGGCATGAAGGTCGATGGGTTCATCAGTTGGCGATATGCGTTCAACGCCGCCGCGCCGGTGTTGCCAGGGTTCGAGCGCAAAGCGGAGTTCACCCTATGAGGCTGCGATCGCTTTGCCAGGCCGGGGTCGCGGCCTTGATGATCGTCTCGGGGCCCTTGTCCGCCCAGGCGGAGACGTTGGCGGACGCATTCGTGCTGGCCTATCGCCACTCAGGTTTGCTGGAAAAGAACCGGGCGGTTCTGCGTGCCGCGGATGAGGATGTCGCGAGCGCCATCGCCCAGCTGCGCCCCATCATCAACTACACCGTTCAGGCGCAGCAAAGCTTCACGGCTCCGAACGGGTTCGTGCCGCCCACCACCGATACCACGCCGACGACTGCAAGCGCTGCGATCACCGCAGAGCTTTTGTTGTGGGACGGGGGAGCCAGTCGGCTTGCCATCGATGTCGCCCGCGAAACGGTCCTGGCGACCCGACATGGCCTGTTGCAGGTGGAACAGCAAGTTCTCTACAACGCGGTGCTGGCGTATCTTTCGGTGCGCGAGGCGATCGCCTTCGTCGAATTGCGGCAGTCGAACGTTCAACTGATCACCGAGCAACTGCGCGCCGCGCAGGAGCGCTTCGAGGTGGGTGAGGTCACGCGGACCGACGTTGCGATCGCCGAAGCCCAATTAGCGTCGGCCCGGTCCAACCTGGCGGCGGCGCTGGGGGATTTGGAAATCGCGCAGTCGCAATACGTTCAGGCCGTGGGCCAGGAGCCCGGAAACCTGACTCCGATCGAGGCGCATCCGACAATCGTCAACACGCTCGCCGCCGCGCAGGACATCGCCCGCAAAACCCATCCGACGATCCGACGTGACATGCGCGGGGTGACCATCGCGGAGTTGAACGTGCTTCGGGCCGAAGCGCTGACACGGCCGCAGATTACGGGGTCCGGTCGGTTGTCAATCGACGATGAGTTTGTCGAACAAGGATCGGTTGGGATTCAGCTGAGCGGCCCGATCTATCGCGGCGGTGCGCTGTCGGCCGCCTATCGCCAGGCGGTTGCCCGCAGGGACGAAAGCCGCGCGGATCTGCACATAACTGTGGACGATATCCTTCAGCAGGTTGCCGAAGCCTGGGCGCAGCAGGAAGTTGCGATTGCCCGGATCGCGGCGAACGAATTGCAGGTACGCGCGGCACGTGTCGCGTTCCGTGGCCTGCAGGAGGAAGTCAGCCTTGGCGCGCGGACGACGCTGGACGTGCTGGACGCCGAGCAGGACCTGCAAGACGCGCGTGCGGCTCTGATCTCTGCCCAGATCGCCGAGATACGGTCGGCCTATTCCTTGCTTTTCACCATGGGGCTTCTCACGGCCGAGTACCTGGACCTTGGCATTCCGACCTATGATCCGAGCTTGTATTACAATGCCGTCAAGGACGCACCCTCGGGCCGTGTCAGTCCCCAAGGTCAGAAGCTGGACAAGGTTCTCCGCGCTATCGGGCGTTAAGCTTTCCTCCACACCGTTGTGCCAGAATCCGTTTGCCCGTACTATGGGAGGCGAGCAGGAATAACCGCGAAGGTGGGCCATGTCGGACGCAATGTCATCCGATGAGATCGATCGGGTTTTGAACAATATCCGTCGTCTGGTTTCGGTCGAGGGCGATCAGAAGTCTTCCGGAGGCGACCGGCTGGTGCTGACCTCCGATCTGCGGGTCGGTAACGGCGCACCGCAGGCGCAGCCCAAAGCAGAGCCGTATACCGCCGCCGATGATACCTTCATCGAAATGGCGCAGGCGGATTCGGACGCGGATGGGGCGAAGAACGATTTGCCCCCGATCCTCGAAGTCGTTACCGACCCTGCCACGAGCCGAAGCCTGGAAGAACGTATTGCCGGTTTGGAGGCCGCGATCGGGCGCGGGGAAGAGTTCGAACCCGACGGAAGCGAGGCGCAGGATCAGCATCGCCCGGATAAGGTGCCAAACCTCAGATCGGACATCATGCACGAGGTTGTCGACGAACCCGACAACGACGCGCAGTCCCAGGATTCCGCGGCAGATGTGCCTGATAACCAGGACGAAACCCTTGATCCCCCGATGGGTGATCCGATGATGGCTTTCGACCGCCATGACCGTGTACATGCGCCACATCCGGAAGGCCCCACGGAACCGCGGTTTACTCATGCCGAAGACGATCCGACCCCGGAAATGCAGTTCTCGCACCGGTCCGATCCTTTGACGTTGGAGGATCCCGAAGAGGTTCTGGACGAAGAGGCTTTGCGCGATTTGATCGCCGAGATCGTGCGCGAAGAGCTCGCTGGAACGTTGGGAGAGCGGATCACGAGAAACGTGCGCAAACTCGTACGGCGGGAAATCATGCGGATTCTGTCCGCACGTGATTTCGAGTGATCCTGCCTAATCTGAAAACGTCTTACGGCAACCATTGATTGCGTTGCCCCTGAAAAAGAGCACTTGGCGCACCTTGCCTAAGAAATATTGAGGTGCTTCGTTCTTTGGCGTTGAATTGCTTTTGGGGGCCTAACCGCTGTAAGCGGTGAACGCCCCAAAACTTCGATCACTGAAAAGCTGATCGTATCTATGAATACCGATTTTAGTGCTATCCGTATTCAGAAGATCGCCAGCGCTCTGCGACGGGAATGTGGCTCGGCTCCAGAGCAGAGCTTTTACCATTTGATCAACAAGAAAGGCGCCGCGGAAGCTAACCGCGACGCCCTTTCGCTGTGCCGGCGCAAGTGACCGACGGGCAAGGCCCTCAGAAGATCAAGCCGCTTCGGCCTGAGCGGCGTTGCGCCGCTCGCTCTCTTCGCGGCTGAGAGCGACAGATGTGCGCACGCCTTTCTTCACGAATTCCATAAGGCCAGTCACCACCCGCTCGTTGGGGTCGATGCCAGCGCAGCTTAGAACCTCGCGACCGTCGCGAGAACGCGCCCAGCGGGCGATCTGTTCGGGTCCGTTGCCGTATTTCTTGTCATCCGCAATCGCATCATCGAGCGCGGCCAGAACTACAGCCGCAAACAGCTTGCGGGCGCGGTTGCCTTGCTCGTGATTGAAAGCGGTTCCGTCAACGAAGTCGGGCATTCGTCGTTCCTTGTTCTTGGTCTTGGCGGTGGACGTGGCGTGCCTTATGAAGGTTTTGTGTCGCCAAGTGGTATGTCGTTTTCGTATATCACCTATGCGCTGGACGCATTCGACTACTTCCATTGGACTAGATAGGCCGTGTTGCGCGATGATCGATGCACAGATATAGGCTCGGACAGATCATCATCAACCTTGTGACGTAGTTTCGCCATATGCCTAAAATCAACGGAAACGAAATTCGCCCCGGAAACGTGCTGGAGCACAATGGCGGCCTTTGGGTCGCCGTGAAGGCCGATCACGTAAAGCCCGGCAAGGGCGGGGCCTTCGCGCAGGTCGAGCTGCGCAATTTGCGCAACGGATCCAAGCTCAACGAGCGGTTCCGGTCGGCCGACAAGGTTGAGAAGGTGCGCCTGGAACAGAAGGACCAGCAGTTCCTGTACGAGACCGACGGCATGCTGGTCTTCATGGATTCAGAGACTTACGAGCAGATCGAACTGCCAGCCGAGATCCTGGGCGAGCGCCGGCCGTTCCTGCAGGACGGCATGACCATCCAGATCGAATATTACGAGTCCGAGGCGCTGAACGCGACGTTGCCACAGAAGGTGACCTGCAAGGTGGTCGAGACCGAGCCGGTGGTGAAGGGCCAGACTGCCGCAAACTCGTTCAAGCCGGCGATCCTTGACAATGGCGTGAAGGTGATGGTGCCGCCCTTCGTCGGGCAGGACGAGGATATCGTCGTGAACACCGAGACGATGGAATACGCCGAGCGGGCGTGACTTGGGATCGGTCCGGCCACAGGATATGGTGGGCGGACCCTGCGTGCGGCCGACGGGGCGTATGCGCAACGATACCGTGTCGGTGCGGGCGCTCTCTTAATCCTGCATCGCCGCACGGCGGCGTAGGGGCGCGGCCGTCGATGTGCGCCAATCGCGCCGGACATTCGCCGTGTATGGGCCGGTCGAACGCCGGACACGCGTCCCGCCAGCGCCGGGCATGTGTCGGATATCTGTCGGGCGGCCGCCGGGCATGTGCCGGACGGATGAAACTTCTAGCATGGGAAATGGGGCGGCGATGCTGAACGTGGTCATCGCGGCGGTCATCGTGGCGACAGGCGCAGCCTTGATCTGGCCGCCGATCCGCAAGGCCGCGCTGTGGCGCGCGGCGATCACGCCGCTGGCGTCGATCATTGGCAGCGGGTTCCTGGTGCTGGGGCCGATCCTTGACATCACCTATGGCGCGTTTGCCCCTGTGGTCATGGCCGCCCTGTGCGCCGTGGCATGGGGGTTGGGAAGCGCGATCCGGTTCAATATCGCGGCGATGGACTGGAACGCCGCGGACCGCGGGCGACTGGAGACGCTGGGGGCGTGGGCACTGGCTTTCGCATACGTGGTCTCGGTTGCCTATTACCTGAACCTGTTTGGGTCCTTCGCGCTGCGGCTGACGCCGTTCGACACGGATTTCAACGCGCGCTTGGTGACGACGGGGATGTTCGCGCTGATCCTGGCCATCGGGTGGGGCAAGGGGTTCGCGGCGCTGGAACGGGCCGAGATGATCTCGGTCGGGGTGAAGCTGGCGATCATCGCGGGGCTTCTGGTTGGGCTGGGATGGACCTTCGCCGAACGTGCCGGGGCGGGAGAGCTGGTGGCCAAGACGCCCGACATGGGCGGTTGGGCCGGGGTGACGATGGCCTTCGGGCTTCTGGTCACCGTGCAGGGGTTCGAGACGTCGCGCTACCTGGGGGCGGAATACGGCGCCGAGGTGCGGATTCGATCGATGAAGCTGGCCCAGGCCATAAGCAGCGTGATCTATGTCGTCTATATCGCGATGTTCGCCTACCTGTTCGCGCCCTCTGCGATCGAGTTGGACGAGACGGCGATCATCGAACTGATGGGCCGCGTCGCCGCCATCCTGCCTTTTCTTCTGACAGCCGCCGCCCTGAGCGCGCAGTTCAGCGCGGCGGTGGCCGATACCAGCGGATCCGGCGGGCTTCTGGCCGAGCTGACGGGCGGCCGCGTATCGCCGCGCACAGGCTACGCGATCCTTGTAGGGTGCGGACTGGCGCTGACCTGGGGTCTGGGGGTGTTCGAGATCATCAGCTGGGCCTCGCGCGCCTTCGCCGTGTACTACGCGATCCAGGCGACGCTGGCGGCGCAAGCGGCGCGGGGGGGCAAGTCCGTGCTGTTCTGGGGGTTGGCCACGCTGGCGGCCGCGATCGCGATCCTTGGCACCCCGGTGGAGTGATCAGGCGCCCGCGGCCTGTAGGCAGCGTTCGACCATGCCGCGATAGCTTTCGCCGAACAGCCTTAGATGCAGGATCGCGATCCATAGGCGATATATGGGCCGTCGGTGTTCCCATCCTTCGGGGCAAGGCCCGTAGGCCGCGAAAAATTCGGCCGGCGGCATACCGAACGTCGTGAGTGCAGCCAGATCGACCTCGGCATCGCCGTAGTAGCACGCAGGGTCAATCAATCCCTTGAAGCCGCTGTCGAAGACGAGGTTGCCGTGCCACAGATCGCCGTGCAGCAGGCTGGCACGCGGCTGTCGCGGAAGCAGGTCCGGCAGGCGTGCGGCAAGCCGTTCAAGGCGCTGCGCGATGTCGGCGGGCAACGTCTCGGGCCAGGCCAGAAGGCGGTGTTCGGCCCAGAACGCGGGCCAGTCGTCGGACACGATTGCGGGCTGGGGCGCCGGACCGATTGCGAAATCCTCCTTCCACCCGAAATGGGGGCCGACGGTGGCGTGCAGATCACAGATCGCATGGCCCGCTTCGGCCCAGCCGGCCTTGGTGGGAAACCCTTGGGGCAGGCGGTCCATCACCAGCCACTTGTCGGATGTTGCCACGACCTGTGCCGCCGGGCACCCGGCAGCAGCGATGGCCTGGAGCATCCGTGCCTCGACCCCGGGAAGGGCAGAGGACTTGGCGACCCGTGGGCCGCGCGGCGTATCAATGGCGATCACCTCTGAGACATCCCCGCCGGAGAGGTGTTCGGAGACGGTCACATCCGTTCCCAGCAGGTCGGACAGCACTTTGGCATCGTCGGTCATGATGGCCGAACGCGCCTCTTCCGGTTTGGTTCATGGAACGCGAAAGCGACCGTGGAGGTTCAGGCCATACCGGGTTGGTAAAGAGGATGTGACATGGGGGAAGCCCAGTTCAGTTTGGCGCTGGTCGATTATGCGATCATCGCGGCATATTTCATCGGCGTTCTGGCGCTTGGTCTGTATCACTCCAAGACCCGTGGGGACGAAAGCGACGATTACTTCCTGGCCGGGCGGAACCTGGGTTGGTTCGTGATCGGTTTCTCGCTCTACGCGTCGAACATGAGCGGGTCGAGCTTCGTCGGCCTGATGGGCGGCGCCTATGCCAACGGGATCGCGATCTACAACTACGAATGGACGGCCGCCATCGTGTTGATCGCCTTCGCGATCTTCATCCTGCCCAGCTATCTGCGCGCCAGGATCGCCACAACGCCCGAGTTCCTCGAGCTGCGGTACGACGTGCGCTCGCGCCGGGCGTATTCGCTGTTCACCATCCTGGCCGTCATGCTGATCGACGTCGCCGGCGCGCTGTACGCGGGCGGGCTGGTCATCGCCAACACGTTCAGCTTCCTCAACATCTGGACGGCGGTGGCCGTACTGGCGCTGATCGCGGGGGTCTATACCGTTCTGGGCGGGCTTGCTGCGGTGGTCGTGACCGATACCGTGCAGTCGATCCTGCTGATCGCTGGGGGACTGGTGATCTTCGTGCTGGGGATGCAGGAGATCGGCGGCTGGGACGCGATCTGGACGGATCTCGAACCCTCGAAGACCTCCCTGATCCTGCCGATGGAGAATGATTTCACCCCGTGGCACGGGTTATGGGGGGTGACGCTTCTGTCATTCTACCTGTGGACGATGAACCAGTTCGTGGCGCAGCGGACCCTGGCGGCGAAGGACCTGAAGAACGGTCAGATCGGTGCGTTGTTCGCGGGGTTCCTGAAGCTGCCCAACATCTTCATCATGATCATCCCGGGGCTGATCGCGCTGAAGCTCTATCCCGATCTGGAGACCCCGGATCTGGCGTTCCCGAAGCTGGCGTTCGAGCTGATGCCCATCGGGATCCGCGGGCTGGTGATGGCGGCGCTGATCGCGGCGATCATGTCCTCGGTCGACTCGGCGGCGACGGCTTTGTCGTCGCTGGTGGTGAAGGACTTCGTCGAGCCGGCCAAGCCCGACTGGTCCGACAGCCGGCTGGTTGCCATCGGTCAGATCGCGACCGGGTGCTTTCTGATCTTCGCCGCCCTCTATGCGCCGCTGATCGGGTCGTTCGAGTCGCTTTTCGGGTATTTCCAGAGCTCGCTGAGCTATATCGTGCCGACCATCGTGGCCACTTACATGGTCGGACTCTCGATCTCGTGGTCGAACGGGAACGGGGCGTTCTGGACCATCGTGGGCGGGCTGGTCATCGGCATCCCGATCTTCATCCTGAAAGAGGTGTTCAGCGTGTGGGAGGCCGTGGGCCTGCCGCCGATCCACTATACCGTGATGGGCACCGCGCTGTTCTTTATCGGGATCGCCACGAATCTGGGGATCTCGGCCATGACGCGGCAGCCGGACAAGGAAGGCGTGGACAAGCTGGTCTGGTCCGCCGAAGAGGCGAAGAAGACCTTCGGGTCGTTCCAGAAACCCTATTACTTCGATCCGCTTCTGTGGGCGCTGCTTCTGGGGATCGCCACCATCGGGTTCCTGGTCTGGTTCTGGTAAGGGCGCTGAGGCGTGGGCGGTCAGGGCCGCCCGCGCCAGCTGACGGTAGCGTCGCCGGCCTGCATCGCCTCCGACGCGCGGTCGAACCGCAGCCAAGCCAGCCCCGCACCGCCTGACTGGGTGAACAGCGTCCCGGCGGGCTTGCCGTCGATGCTGATGGGGGTGCCGATTTCGGCCGTGCCGTCGACGCCGACGGTCACAAGGCCCTTCTTCAGCTCGGTCTTGTGCTTCATGCGGGCCGTGACCTCTTGCCCGACATAGCAGCCCTTGCGGAAATCGACGCCGTTCAGCCTGTCGAATCCCATTTCAAGGATAAAACTGTCGTTGGGGATCAGCTCGACCCCCGAGACGGGCACGGTCAGCGCGACGCGCAGCGCGTCCCAATCGGTGCCGTCATCGGCGCCTTCCCGGTCGATCCGTCGCCAGCCGAGGTCCGGGTGACGCGGATCGGGCATTGCTCCTTCGGGCGCGGGACCGGTCCCGCGCGAGACGGCGAGGTCTGTTACTTCGATCTGAACCTTGCGACGCAGGCGATACATCGTCAGCCGCGCGGCAAGCTGGTCGGCCATGTCCTCGGCCACGTCGATCAACAACCGGTCGCCGTCATGGGCGACGAAGAAGTCGAACAAATACTTGCCCTGCGGCGTCAGAAGCGCGGCATAGGCCAGCCGGTCGGGCTGCGTGACGTCGTTCGTCACGAGGTCTTGCAGGAAGTCGATGCGTTCGGGTCCCGAAAGGGCGATGATGCTGCGTGTCATGGGGCATGAAGTCGTGGTGCCGCAGGGCCGCGTCAAGCCGTCAGGTGAGATTGACGCCCCGCGATCCCCGGCATACCCATCGCGGATGAGCTTGTCCCACGGTCGCCCCTATCTTGCCATTCCCGGTCCCTCGGTCATGCCCGAGGAGGTGCTGAGGGCCATGCACCGCTCGGCCCCGAACATCTACGAGGGCCAGATCGTCGACATGACCGCGACCATCGTGGCCGATCTGCGCCGGGTGGCGCGGACCAAGGGCGATGTGGCGATCTATATCAGCAATGGCCATGGCTTGTGGGAGGCTTCGCTGGCCAACGTGTTGGCCCCCGGCGACGCGGTTCTGGTGCCGGTGACGGGCCGTTTCGGGCATGGCTGGGCAGCGCAGGCGGGGCGTATGGGCGCGGAGGTCCGCCTTGTGGATTTCGGCAAGCAGCAGGCGATCGACCCCGCCCGGGTCGCCGAAGCGCTGAAGGCGGACACCGAACACCGGATCAAGGCGGTGCTGGCGGTGCATGTCGATACCTCGACCGGCATCCGCAACGACGTGGCCGCCCTGCGGCGCGCGCTGGACGAGACCGGCCACCCCGCACTTCTGATGATGGACGCCATCGCCAGCCTGGGATGCGACCGGATCGAGATGGACGCGTGGGGCGTCGACGTCCTGCTGGCAGCCAGCCAGAAGGGCCTGATGACCCCGCCGGGGATCGGGTTCCTGTGGGTGTCCGAGAAGGCGCAGGCCGTGCGCGACGGGATCGAGGTGACCAGTCCCTATTGGGACTGGGCACCGCGCCTGCACCCCGAAGGGTATTATCAGCATTTCTGCGGCACCGCGCCGACGCATCACCTGTACGGCCTGCGCGCCGCGCTGGACATGATCCTGACCGAGGGGTTGGAGAATGTGTGGAACCGCCACGAGGTCCTGGCGCGAGCGATCTGGGCGGCGGCGCAGCGCTGGGGTGCGGACGGTCCTCTGACCGTGAACGCGCCCGAGGGTGTGCGCAGCCATGCGGTAACGGCGCTGCGTCTTGGCGGGGACATGGCCGACCGCCTGCGTACGTGGACCGACACCTGCGGGGGCGTCACGCTGGGCATCGGCCTGGGAATGGCCGAACCCGGCGACGTGGATTTCGGCGGGTTCTTCCGCATTGGACATATGGGGCACGTGAACGCGCATATGGTGCTTGGGGCGCTGTCGGTGATCGAGGCCGGAATGACAGCCTGCGAGATCCCCCATGGGGACGGTGCGCTGGCCGAAGCGGCGCGCATCTGCGCCGGAGCCTGACGCCGCGTTTCAGGTCTTGAGGCGTCCGAGCCGGGTAATTCCCTTGTCGGCCAGGTACGACACGCCCATCGCGCTGAGCAATCCGGCCAACGCCCAGATCACGAACAGGGCGATGAACACTAACGGTGCCAGCGAGACCAGGAATGGCGTCGTGAAATTGGGGGCGGGTTGTCTCTCCATATCGCGAAGAGTAGGCGCGCCGGTCTGGCTGTCACGTTAAAAATCCGTGAGGGCCTTGGGCAGGGTGTCGGCCAGCAGGTCGAGATCCTGTTCGGACCCGCAGGAGATTCGGATACATCGATCCAACGGCGCCACGCCCGGCATTCGGGTGAAGATGTCCCGTGCGGTCAGGGCCTGCAACAGCGCGCGTGTGCGGTCCCCGGATCCTGTGCCGAGCGCCACGAAATTCGCGGCCGAGGGCAGGGGCGTCAGGCCGTTCTGCTGCCCGATCCGTGCAATCCGGTCGCGTGCGGCGGCGATCCGGGACACGGTTTCGGTAAGGTAGGTCTGGTCGCGCAACGCGGCCAGCGCGCCGGCCTGGCTGACCCGGCTGAGCCCGAAATGGTTGCGGACCCGTCCGAAGGCCGCGATCAGATCCGGCTGCCCGATGGCATAGCCCATGCGGATGCCGGCCAGCCCATAGGCCTTCGAGAATGTGCGCATCCGGACGACGCGCGTATCCTCCGGGTCGAGCGGGGGCGCCGTGCCTTCGGGCGCACATTCCAGGTAGGCCTCGTCGAGGACCAGCAGGCAGCCCTGCGGCACCTCTTCGATCATCCGGGCGATGCGGTCGGCGTCGTGCCACGAGCCCATGGGATTGTCGGGATTCGACAGATAAATCAGCTTGGCCCCGGTGTCGTGCGCCCTGGCGATCAGGGCATCGGGATCCTCGTGGTCGTCGCGATAGGGCACCTTGTGCAGCGTGCCGCCATAGCCCGTAACGTGGTAGTTGAACGTCGGATAGGCGCCGTCGCTGGTGACGACCGCGTCGCCCGGGGCCACCGTCAGGCGTACGAGCGAACCCAGAAGCCCGTCGATCCCGGCGCCCATCACTAGATTCCCCATCCCCACGCCCAGATGACGCGACAGGGCTGTGCGCAGATCGAAGCTCTCGGGGTCGGGATACATCCAGGCCTCGGCCGCGGCGTCGGCCATGGCCTGGATCGCGCGGGGCGAGGGGCCGAAGACGCTTTCGTTCGCGCCAAGGCGCGCGCGAAAGGACGCGCCCCGCTGCCGTTCCTGTGTCTCGGGGCCGACGAACGGCACCGTGGCGGGCAGGGCGGCGGCCAGCGGGGTCAGGCGCGGGTCGGTCATATCTCGGCCAGCCGCGCCTCGGCTTCCTTCATTCGGTTGCGGTCGGCGGTCTTGTCGGCCAGCAGCGCCTCGGTCTCGGCCACGACCTCCTCCGGCGCGCTTTCGCGGAACTTGGGGTTCTTCAAACGCCCTTCGAGCCCACGGATGTCCTTGTCGAGCTTGCCGAGCGCCTTCTCGACACGCGCCTTCTCGGCGTCCACATCGATGATGTCGGCAAGCGGCAACGCGAAGGACCCACCCTGAACCGGCAGGATCATGGCGCCCTTGGGGGCGGGGCCTTCTGAGACGTCGCCCAGTCGGGCCAGCCGTTCGATCAGCGCGCGATTGCGGTCGAAAGCACGGCGGCCGTCGTCGTCCAGTTCGACCATCAGCAGCGGCGCGTGAAGCGAGGCGGGGACGTTCATCTCTCCCCGGACCGACCGGATCTGCTCGATCAGGCCGATGACCCACGACATCTCGCGATCCGCGGCCGGGTCGATCAGGTCGGCGGCCGTATAGTCCGGCCAGGGCGCATGAACGAGGCGGGTGTCGCGTTCGGCGTGGCCCCAAAGCTCCTCGGTCAGGAAGGGCATGAAGGGATGCAGCAGGATCAGGCACTGGTCGAGGACATAGCCCATGGTCGCCCGGGTTTCATCGGCCGCGTCGGTGTCGAACAAGGGTTTCGACAGCTCCAGATACCAGTCGCAGACGCGGCCCCAGACGAAGGCATAAAGCGTGTTCGCCGCGTCGTTGAAACGGTATTCTTCAAGCGATGCATGAACCGCGTCGCGGGTGCGGCCAAGTTCACCCAGAATCCAAGCATTCGTCGTTTCACGAACGGTATCAGGGCGTTGCGTACCGGACTTCACTTGGTTCATCTCAGCAAAGCGGAACGCGTTCCAGAGCTTGGTGCCGAAATTGCGATAGCCCGCAACCCGGTCCTTCGATAGCTTCAGGTCGCGCCCCATTGCGGCCATCGAGGCCAAGGTGAAGCGCACCGCGTCCGCGCCGTATTCGTCGATCAAGGTCAGCGGGTCGATGACGTTGCCGAGCGATTTGGACATCTTCCGCCCCTTCTCGTCACGGACGAGGGCGTGGACGTAAACGGTATGGAAGGGTTTTTCGCCCACCATCGCATATTGCATCATCATCATACGGGCGACCCAGAAGAAGATGATGTCGAAACCCGTGATCAGGACGGAGGAGGGGAAATACTTTTGCAGCGCCTCGTTCTGCGCGTCCTTCTCGGCATCGCCGGTCCAGCCCAGTGTGCCCAGCGGCCAGAGGCCGGAGGAGAACCACGTGTCGAGGACATCGGGGTCTTGCCAGAATGGCACAGCCGATTGCATATCCCACCCATCAGGATCAACAAGGTACTCGCCGGGCTCCCGTGCGACTTCCTTGAACTCCGGAATATGCCCCGCTCTTTCCTTCCAAATCTTGGCAATTTTCTCCTTCGCGGCCTCGGCGTTGACGGCGCAGACTTCGACGATCGGGTGGCCGGCCTTGCCTCGTGGGCCATCCCAATCCTCGAGTTTCTTGGTTTCTTCCCGCAGAAACGCCTGTCCCCTGGCCGTCTGCGCCAAATCGCCGCCAACTCTGACTGTCGCCTTACTGATCTGTCCATTGAAGTCAGGCGCGATGGCAGTCCAGACCGGAATCCGGTGGCCCCACCAGAGCTGGCGCGAGATGCACCACGGCTCGATATTCTCGAGCCAGTGGAAATAGGTCTTTGCGTCGCGCTCGGGCAGGATCTTCGTGCCCTCGGTCGAGCCGTCGGCGCGGGCTTGCCCCTGGCGCACCGCGTCGATGGCGGGGGCGACGATCTTTTCGGCATCGACGAACCACTGGTCGGTCAGCATGGGCTCGATCACGACCTTCGACCGATCGCCGAAGGGCTGGGTGATCGTCTTCTTCTCGACCAGCGGGATCATCTCGGCCTGCCGCGTTTCACCGCCTTCCTCGGGCGCGATGGGCGCCTTGGCGGCCGGTGCGCCGAGGCGGGGATCGGTGTCGGGGACCATGACGGCCAGACCTTCCCCGGTGATCGCGTCGATGACGGCCTTGCGCGCGTCGAACCGGTCCAGACCGCGCAGTTCCTCGGGGACGAGGTTGATATGCGTGGCGTCAGCAGGCGCAGGCTCCGCGCCGCGGGCGATGCGCCCCGCAAGCTGAGCGGCCTCCTCGTAGGACAGGCCGTCGGTTCGCATACGCCCCTTCGTGTCCATCAGCGCATAAAGGGGGATGCCGTTGCGGGTCGCGACGCCGTAGTCGTTGAAGTCGTGCGCGCCGGTGATCTTGACCGCGCCCGAGCCGAAATCAGGGTCGGGGTATTCATCTGTGATGATCGGGATCAGGCGCCGATGTTCCCGGGGGCCGACCGGGATTTCGCAGAGTTTTCCGACGATTGGCGCGTAACGCTCATCCGAAGGGTGAACCGCGACCGCGCCGTCGCCCAGCATGGTTTCGGGCCGGGTGGTGGCGATCGAGATATAGTCCCGCTCTTCCTCGAAGAGGGTGTTCCCGTCCTCGTCCTTCTCGACGTAAGTGTACGTTGCACCGCCGGCGAGAGGGTACTTGAAGTGCCACATATGGCCGGGCTGGTCTATATTCTCGACCTCGAGATCGGAGATCGCCGTCTCGAAATGGGGGTCCCAGTTCACCAGCCGCTTGCCGCGGTAGATGATGCCCTTCTCGTAGAACTCGACGAAGGTGCGGATGACGGCGGCGTGGAAGTCCTGCCCGCCCGGCGTGTCGCCTGGATCGCCGGGGGCCCCGCTCATCGTGAAGGCCTCGCGCGACCAGTCGACCGACGCCCCGAGGCGTTCGAGTTGGCCGCGGATGTTGCCGCGCGATTGCTTCTTCTGTTCCCAGACGAGATCCAGGAAGTCTTCGCGTTTCATATCGGTCCGGCGGCGATTGGTCTTGGCCAGCTCGCGTTCGACCACCATTTGCGTGGCGATGCCCGCGTGGTCGGTGCCGGGCTGCCAGAGCGTATCGAGCCCCTGCATCCGCTTCCAGCGCACCAGGATGTCCTGCAGCGTGTTGTTGAAGGCGTGCCCCATGTGCAGCGAGCCCGTCACGTTGGGCGGCGGGATCATGATCGAGAATGTCTCGGCATCGGGGCGGGCGTTGGCGCCTGCGGCGAAACAGCCCTCACGCTCCCAAAACTCGTAGATGCGGGGCTCGGCGCTGGCGGCGTCGAAGGTTTTTTCCATGGGCATGGGGTCTGGTCCTCGGATCCGGTCGGGGTCGGGATAGCCAATCGCGCGGGCGAGGGAAAGGCGGCTTTGAGGCTGGCATTCGCCTGCGGTGCGGGGCAGGTTGGCGCCGAAAAGGAGACCCTGCCATGCTGAAATTCGGGAAGAGCCAGCCGGTGATGCGGCGCGAGGACGTTCGGTTCCTGACCGGAGGGGGGCGCTATGTCGGGGATCTGATCCCCGAGGGCGCGCTGTGGGCCGCCTTCGTTCGCTCTGACGTTGCCCATGGACGGATCGTGTCCGTCGATCTGGATGCGGCGCGCGAGATGCCCGGCGTGGTGCTGGCGATGACGGCCGAGGATGCCGAAGCCGCCGGCGCCGATCTGGGGATGAACTTTACCACTGCGCCCAATCGCGACGGCACGAAGGGCGCAGCCCCCCTGCGACCGTTCCTGGCAAAGGGCCATGTGCGCTTCGTGGGCGAACCGGTGGCGGTCATCGTGGCCGAGACCGAGGCCGCGGCGCGCGATGCGGTCGAAGCCGTGGTGCTGGAAATTGACGACCTGCCCGTCCATGCCGAGGTCGCGCCGGGCGGAACTTCCGTGCATGACGAGGCTCCCGACAACGTGGCGTTCGATTACGGCCTGGGCGACGAGGCCGCGACAGAGGCGGCGCTGGCCGGGGCCGCCCATCGCGTGCGCCTGCGGGTCGAGGACAACCGTATTGTGTCGAACCCGATGGAGACGCGCGCCTGTTTCGCCGAACCCGAGGGGGACCGGATGCATGTCTGCTATGGCGGGCAGGGTGTGTGGTCGCTGAAGAAGGAACTGTGCGAGCGTCTCGGGATGGCGCCCGAGGCCGTGCGCGTGACCACGCCGGACGTGGGCGGCGGATTCGGGACCAAGGCGTCGAACTACCCCGAGTATTTCTGCGTCGCGCTGGCGGCATCGCAGCTGGGCCGTCCAGTGGCGTGGGTCGCGTCGCGTGGCGAGGGAATGCTAACCGACAATGCGGGTCGCGACCTGGTCAGCGAGCTTGAGCTGGGGTTCGACGCGGACCACCGGATCGTCGCCTACAAGGTCGATACGCTTAGCAATCTGGGAGCCTACAATTCGAACTTCGGGCAGATGATCCAAAGCTACCTGTTCGCGCGGGTGCTGACGGGGACCTATGATATCGGGACGGCCTGGCTGCGCGCCCGGGGGATCTTTACCAATACCGTGCAGGTGGACGCTTATCGCGGGGCCGGGCGCCCCGAGGCGATCTTTGCGCTGGAGCGAGTGATGGACCGGGCGGCGCGCGAGCTGGGCCTCGATCCGTGGGAGCTGCGGCGCAAGAACTTCGTGGCCGAGGGGGCGTTCCCCTATACCACCGTCTCTGGCGAAAGTTACGATGTGGGCGCTTTCGCCCGCGTTCTGGACCGAGCCCAGGCTGCGGCGGACAGGGCCGGCTTCGCCAAGCGGCGCGACGCCAGTGCGGCGCAGGGGCGGCTTCGGGGGATGGGCGTCTGCTATTACATCGAGTCGATCCTGGGCGACCCGTCCGAGGGCGCGACGGTCGAGTTCACCGATGACGGCGGCGTGCGGCTTTACGTTGGCACGCAATCGAACGGGCAAGGGCACGAGACGGTGTTCGCCCAGTTCCTGGCCGACCAGACCGGTATTCCGGCCGAGGCGATCGAGGTGGTTCAAGGCGACTCGGATCGGATCGAACGGGGCGGCGGGACAGGTGGATCGCGTTCGGTCACGACGCAGGGCACCGCGACCCTGAAGGTGGCGGGCGACGCCATTGCCGCGTTGGCGGAGTTCCTGTCCGACGAGGAGGGCGCCGAGGTCGAGTTCGACGATGAACGGTTCCGCATCGCAGGATCGAACGAGGCGCCGTCGGTGCTGGAGGCGGTTGCGCGTGCGCGGGCGGCTGGGCGTGCCGATCTGACCCGGTTCGAGGGGCGAGACACGCTGCCCGGACGGTCCTTCCCGAACGGCGCCCACGTGGCCGAGGTCGAGATCGACCCCGAGACCGGCCATGTGGTGGTCGAACGCTATACCGTCGTCGACGATTTCGGCAACCTCATCAACCCGATGCTGGCCGCGGGGCAGGTGCATGGCGGCGTGGCGCAGGGCGTCGGTCAGATCCTGATGGAGCACGCGGTCTATGACGCGGAGGGCCAGTGCCTGACGGCCAGCTTCATGGATTACGCCATGCCGCGCGCGACCGATCTGCCATCGGTGGATTTGTCATTCGAGCCTGTGCCGTCGACGCAGAACCCGCTGGGCATGAAGGGCTGTGGCGAGGCCGGGACCGTGGGCGCGATGGCGGCGGTGATGAACGCGGTTGAGGACGCGCTGTGGGACAGGGGCGTGCGCGACCTGCAGCCGCCGCTGACGCCGGGGCGGCTGTGGCAGACGATACGAGAGGCAGATGATCGACCGCTCGCCGCTGAATAAGGTCCTCCGCCAAGCGCGGGCCTGGATCGCGCGCCGCGGCAAGGTGCGCCAGGTCTCGCGCGGGGTGCGGCGCGGCTCGACCACGCTCGTCGTGATCCTCGACGGGACGATGTCGAGCCTCGAGCCGGGGACGGAGACCAATGCCGGCCTGATCTATCGTCTGCTGGCCGAGCGGACTCCGGCGCGCGACCTGGCCCTCTATTACGAGCCGGGGATCCAGTACACGAACTGGCGCCAGTTGCGCGACGTGATCGAGGGGCGGGGCCTGAACCGCCAGATCCGGCGCGCCTACGGCTGGCTTGCTTCGCATTACCGGCCTGGCGACCGGATCTATCTGTTCGGGTACTCGCGCGGGGCGTATGCCGTGCGGTCGCTGGCGGGTGTGATCGACCGGCTGGGTCTTCTGAAGGCCGAGGCCGCGACCGAGCGCAATGTCCACATGGCCTATCGCTATTACCGGACCTTGCCTGACAGTGCGGGCGCGCGGGATTTTCGACGCCTATATTGCCACGACTCCGTGGATATCGAGATGATCGGCGCGTTCGACACGGTCAAGGCCTTGGGGATGCGGGGGCCGATCCTGTGGCGCTATTCCCAGATGGCGCACCGGTTCCACGACCACGCGCTGGGGCCGTCGCTGAAGCGGGGTTATCACGCGCTGGCCCGGGACGAGACGCGCGTGGCCTATGCGCCCGTCATGTGGCGCCTGCGCGAAGACTGGGTCGGTACGTGCGAGCAGGTCTGGTTCCCAGGTACCCATGGCGACGTGGGGGGGCAGCTGGCGGGTGTGGGCGCGGCGCGGTCGCTGTCGAACATCCCGCTGGTCTGGATGCTGGACCGGGCCGAGGCGGCTGGGCTGGACCTGCCAGAGGGATGGCGTCGCCGCTATCCGATCGATCTTCAGGCGCCGTCCATCGGACTGAATCGCGGATTGGGTCGGTTGCTGCGCTATCGCACCCCGCGCGCGATCGGTATCGACGCCAGTGAGCGGACGTTCGACCCCACCGGGGACCTTCCGAACAGCCGCACTGCCGCGGTGTCGCGGCGGGCGGTATCCTGACCTGCCGCCATGCGCGCCCGGATCAGGCTTCGGGCAGTTGCATGATCAGGCAGGTGGTCGATCCGGTGGCATAAAGTTTGCCGTCCGCAGCGCCGCGAAGCTCGCCCGAGGCGATTCCGGTCGAGCGACCCGCATGGCTGGTCCGGCCTTCGGCCAGCACCTCGACCCCGGGGGGCAGTGCGCGGCAGATGTTTATCTTGTATTCCAGCGTCGTGTAGGTCGATCCCTGCGGTACCTTCGTCATCACCGCGCAGGCCATGCAACTGTCCAGAAGCGTGCCGTACCAGCCGCCGTGCAGACCGCCCATGGGATTGACGTGGTCGAATTTCGGCGTGCCGCGAAAGACGACCCGCCCATCCTCGACGGTATCGAGGCGGTAGTTGATGCCTTCGGCGATGGGCGGCTCGGAAAAGCGGCCTTCCAGCATCGCGCGCATGAACGCGAAGCCCGACATCGACCGCATCGTCGCCATGTCGGGCAGATCTTCAGGGGTTCGGGCAAACATGGCTTACGCGTCCTTGCCCAGCATGGCGCAGGCGTCGCGGTATTCGCGGGTCAGGCGGTCGCAAAGCTCGGCCGCGGGCAGGATGTCGTGGATGGCCGCGACGCCGTGGCCCGCCGACCAGACGTCCTTCCAGGCGCGCGCCTCGCTTTCCATGTTCATCGGCCCGTGATCGGGCAGGTTGTCCGGGTCCAGCCCCTGGCTGATCATCGAGCCACGCATGAAATTGGCGTTCACGCCCGAGATCTTGGGGGTATAGACGATGTCGGTCGTGGTGGATGAGACGACCATATCCTTGTTTTCCTGGCTGACCATCGCTTCCTCGGTGGCGATGAAGCGGGTGCCCAGGTAGGCTAGGTCGGCGCCCATCGCGCGCGCCGCAGCGATCTGCGCCCCGGTCGAGATGGCGCCCGACAGCACGATGGTACCGTCGAAGAAGGACCGGATCTCGGGGATGAAGCCGAAGGCGGAAAGCGTGCCGCCATGGCCGCCCGCGCCGGCGCAGACCGCGACAAGGCCGTCGACGCCCGCCTCGACCGCCTTTTCGGCGTGGCGGGTCTTGATGACGTCGTGGAAGATCTTGCCGCCATAGCTGTGGACGGCGTCGACAACCTCCTTCACCGCGCCCAGCGACGTGATGACAAGCGGCACCTTGTGCTTCACGCAAAGCTCGAGGTCGGGCTGCACCCGTTTGTTCGACTTGTGGACGATCAGGTTGACGCCGTAGGGGGCGGGGCTTTCCACCTCGGCCAAGCGATCTTCGATCTGGGTCAGCCAGTCGCCGAAGCCTTCGGTGGTGCGCTGGTTCAGGGCCGGGAAGGTGCCCAGAACGCCGGACCGGCAGCATTCCACCACGAGGTCGGGCCCCGAGGTCAGGAACATCGGCGCCGCGATGGCGGGGATCTTCAGGTTCTGGAAATCGTGCATGTCGGTCCCTCCCGGTTTCGCGCCCCACCTTGGCGGGGCGTGACCGGAAGGCAAGGGGGACGGCGCGTCAGAACTGCGCGCCGTCCGGCCTAATCAGTCATCCCAGTCGGGCGCCATGCTGTCGGGCGAGATCAGGCGGCCGTCGGGGCGGGCCAATCCATCGATGCGCGCGACCTCGTCGTCCGAAAGCGAGATCTCGGCCGCGGCGAGGTTCGGGGCAAGGCGCTTTTCCTTGCTGGTCTTGGGAATCGCGATGCCCCCCTTGTGCAGTATCCACGAAACCGAGATCTGCGCGGGCGTCGCGTCGTGCTGGGCCGCGATCTCCTTCAACGTGGTGTCTTCCATGACGTCGCCGCGGGCGAGGGGGGAGTACGCCTCGAACGGGATCGACATGGCTTCCATTGCTGACATCAGGTTGCGCTGGTCGATGAAGGGATGAAACTCGACCTGATTGGCGGCGATCACGTGACTCATCACCGATTTTGCCTCTTCCAAGAGGGCGATGGTGAAGTTCGACACGCCGCCGAAGCGCACCTTGCCTTCGTCGATCAGCGCGTCGAGGACGGGCAGCGTTTCCTGCAACGGCACCTCCTTCGAAGGCCAATGCAGCAAAAGCAGGTCGACGTAGTCCGTCCCCAGCTTCTGCAGCGATTCCTCGGCCGCCAGCCGGAAGGATTCCGCGTCGTGCCGGGCGGGCAGGATCTTGGTGGTCAGAAAGATTTGGTCGCGCGGCACCTCCGAGTCGCGGATGCCTTGTCCGACGCTTTCTTCGTTGCCATAGGCCTGAGCCGTGTCGATGTGGCGATAGCCTTCGGCCAGCGCGGCGCGGACGAGGTCGGCGGTGCCGCCGGGGTCCATCTGGAAGGTGCCGAGGCCGAGATTGGGGATTTTCGCGGGGCCGATACCTGTGATGGCCATGGGGATGCTCCTGTGTCTTTGGGTCGGGCAGTAACGCGACGGCCCCGCGGAACGTTTCGCGGCCTGCGCGTCCTTTTCGCCCCTCAGCCCGTGGCCCAGGTCGCGTCTTTCACCGATTGCATCGCCACGAAGGTCGAGGTGTGCGCAACATGCGGCAGGGTCGAGATGTCGGCGGCCAGCACCTCGCGGTAGCGGGCCATGTCGGCGGTGCGCACCTTCAGAAGATAGTCGAATGCGCCCGCGATCAGGTGGCATTGCTCGATCTCGGGGATCGACTGGACGGCTGCGTTGAAGGCGGCCAGCGCCCCTTCGCGCGTGTCGTGCAGCTTGACCTCTACGAAGGCGACACGCTCGCGCCCCAGGCGCACGGGATCGATGGTGGCGCGGTAGCCCGTGATGAAGCCTTCGGTTTCCAGCCGCTTCAACCGTGCCTGGACCGGACTTTTCGAAAGGCCGACACGGCCGGCCAGTTCGGTGACGCTGATCCGCCCCTCGATGCCCAGCACTTCGAGGATCGCCTGATCGAATCTGTCGAGATCGCTGAGCTTCATTTGACTTGCGGCCCCGTCGAATTTCAGTCGATCCGCCCGCGACTTACCGCCCCGGCAGTGTGACATCCGGTCGATATCGCCCTATGTTGATCGGATTAGCAAGTGGAGGAGTGCATCATGCCCCGCGACACAGCCTTGCCGCCCTCGGTTCTTCCGATCTCGCCCTATCCGGACCCGGACGCGGTCTTGCAGCGGCTGATTGCCGAAGCGGATCTGACCCCCGAGGCGCGTCGCGCGATCAAGGAAAAGGCGGTCGGGCTGGTCAAACGCCTCCGAAACGATGCCGATCCGGGCCTGATGGAGGTGTTTCTGTCGGAATACGGGCTGTCGACCGAGGAAGGCGTGGCGCTGATGTGCCTGGCCGAGGCACTGCTTCGGGTGCCCGATGACTACACCATCGACGAGCTGATCGAGGACAAGATCGCCCCCGGCCAATGGGGATCACATCTGGGCAAATCGTCCTCCAGCCTCGTCAACGCCTCGACCTGGGCGCTGATGTTCACCGGGCGGGTGCTGGACGAACGTGACACGCGTCCACTGAAGGCCCTGCGCGGCGCCGTCAAGCGCATGGGTGAGCCGGTGATCCGCCGTGCCACGCGCGAGGCGATGCGCGTCATGGGGCGCCAGTTTGTACTGGGCGAAACCATGGACAAGGCAATGGACCGCGCCTCGAAGATGGAGGCGAAGGGTTATACCTATTCCTACGACATGCTGGGTGAGGCGGCGATGACCTACGCCGATGCCGAGCGGTATCGGAAAGCCTATGAGGGCGCGATCGAGAAGATCTCCCGCGCCGCAACCAAGGGCGACATCGCGACCAATCCCGGGATCTCGGTCAAATTCTCGGCGCTGCATCCCCGCTATGAGATGGCGCAGCGCGACCGGGTGCTGGACGAACTGGTCCCCATCGTGCGCGAACTGGCCGCCCGCGCGGCCGAATTGGGCATCGGCTTCAACATCGACGCCGAGGAACAGGACCGCCTGACCCTGTCGCTGGAGATCATCGAGAAGGTGCTGGAAGACGACCGACTGGCTGGCTGGAACGGTTTCGGCGTCGTGGTGCAGGCCTACGGTCCGCGCTGCTCGTCGGTGATCGACTGGATCGCGCAGACGGCCGAGCGGCTGGACCGCAAGCTGATGGTTCGTCTCGTCAAGGGTGCTTACTGGGATACCGAGATCAAGCTGGCCCAGCAGGAGGGGCTGGAGCGGTTCCCGGTGTTCAGCCGCAAGCCCGCCACGGATGTCAGCTATATGGGCAATGCGCGCAAGCTGCTGCGCCATCGCGACCGGATCTATCCGCAATTTGCCACGCACAACGCCCATACGGTCGCGGCCGTGCTGCGGATGGTCGAGGAGGAAGGCGCCAAGACCGATGAGTTCGAGTTCCAGCGCCTGCACGGCATGGGCGAGGCGCTGTATGACATGCTGATGAAGGACGAGGGGATCCGTTGCCGGATCTATGCCCCTGTCGGCGCGCATCGCGACCTGCTGGCCTATCTGGTGCGGCGTCTGCTGGAGAATGGCGCGAACTCGTCCTTCGTGAACCAGATCGTCGACGAGGAGGTCCCGCCCGAAGAGGTCGCCGCCGACCCGCTGGAGGCGATGGGGTATCACGCGCCTGTCACGCCGGGGACGGATATCTTCCTGCCCATGCGCCGCAACTCTCGCGGCTGGGACCTGGCCAATCCGGAACACCTGGAAGAAATCGAGGCGGCGCGTCGCCCGTTCCGCGCCACCCGGTTCGAGGCCGGACCGCTGATCGCGGGCGATACATCGCCGGACGATATGATGGAGCGCGAGAGCCCCAGCGATCCATCCGACGTCGTGGGCGAGGTGCGCTTTGCCAGCCGCACCGATGTGGACACGGCGCTGGACGCGGCACGCACGTGGAAGGCGTCGAAGGACGAGCGGAGCGCGATCCTGAAGCGTGCCGCCGACCTCTATGAGCAGAATTTCGGCGAAATCTTCGCCGTCCTGGCGCGCGAGGCCGGCAAAACGCTGCCCGACGCGCTGGCCGAGCTTCGCGAGGCGGTGGATTTCCTGAACTACTATGCCGAGGAATTGCTGGAGCTCAACAGCGAGCCGCAGGGCCGGTTCGTCTGCATCAGCCCGTGGAACTTCCCGCTGGCCATCTTCACCGGCCAGATCTCGGCGGCTTTGGCGGCCGGGAATGCTGTGCTGGCCAAACCGGCCGAGCAGACGACGCTGATCGCCCATCTGGGCGCGCGCCTGATGCACGAGGCTGGCGTCCCGGCCGAGGTCCTGCAGCTTCTGCCTGGCGCGGGCGAGGTGGGCGGCATGCTGACCTCGGATTCACGGATCAACGGCGTGGCCTTCACCGGCTCGACCGAGACGGCGCGCAAGATCAAGCAGGCCATGGCCGACAATTGCGACCCCTCGGCCACCCTGATCGCCGAGACGGGCGGGTTGAACGCGATGATCGTGGATTCGACCGCGCTGCCCGAACAGGCGGTCCGCGATCTGGTTCAGTCCGCCTTCCAGAGCGCGGGGCAACGATGCTCGGCCTGTCGGTGCGTCTATGTGCAGGAAGATGTGGCGGAAGGGTTCCTGGAGATGCTTACGGGGGCGATGGACGCGTTTCGTCCGGCCGAACCCTGGGGCATCGAATCCGACAGCGGCCCGCTGATCGACGCCGAGGCGCACGTGAACATAGCGTCCTACGTGGCGAAAGCGAAGGACGAAGGGCGACTGATCCATCAGACGGACGGGCCTGATCAGGGGTATTTCCTGGCGCCCGCGCTGGTGAAGGTGAAAGGCATCCACGAGATCGAGCGTGAGGTTTTCGGCCCCGTCCTGCACGTGGCGACCTTCAAGGCCAAGGAGCTGGACCGGGTCATCCGCGCCATCAATTCCACCGGCTACGGCCTGACCTTCGGTCTGCACACGCGGATCGACGACCGGGTGCAATACGTGACCGACCGGATCGCGGCGGGCAACCTTTACGTCAACCGCAACCAGATCGGCGCGATCGTCGGCAGCCAGCCCTTCGGGGGCGAGGGGCTGTCCGGCACGGGACCGAAGGCGGGCGGGCCGTTCTACGTGCCGCGCTTCCAGAAGCCCGTGACGCCGGACGTGCCCGAAAGCCCGATGGTGATGCCCGGGCCGACGGGTGAATCGAACCGTCTGCACCTGGTGCCGCGTCCCGCCGTCGTGTGCCTTGGCCCCACCGAAGAGGACAAGGACAAGCAGGTAGAACAGGTCGAGCGACTGGGCGGCAAGGCCCGTAAGAGCTCGGCCGAGCGCGATCTGGCGATGGAGCCGGAGTTCGGCTGCGCGGTCTGGTGGGGCGACGAGGCGACGGCGCGGAAACTGACGCAGGAGCTTGCCCGCCGCGAGGGGCCGCTTCTGGGCTTGCAAACCGGCCCCGTCACGGTGGCGGACGTTCTGCACGAACGTCACCTGTGCGTCGATACGACTGCATCGGGCGGGAACGCGCAACTTTTGGCCGAGGTGGCCACCAACGATCCCCGCGCCCAGGGCGAGAAGCCGACGACCGGCCCTCAGGTCTGAATGGAACGGCCCAGCTCCGGTGGCTTCCCCCGGAGCTGGGCACGGCTTGATTATTCGCGGATCCGGGACACTTACGGGCGATGTTTCCGATCCGCGACCACAATCCCAGCCGCAAGACGCCTTATGTCACTTACGCCTTGATCGCGGTGAATATCGCGGTGTTCATCCTGACCGCGCCCTATCTGGACAATCCCTATTTCCTGGCAGACTGGGCGTTGATCCCGGCGCTGTTCGCGCCCTCGACCTATATCACCTCGCAATTCCTGCATGGCGGCATCCTGCATCTGGCGGGCAACATGTGGTTCCTTTGGCTGTTCGGGGACAACCTGGAAGACCGGATGGGGCGCCTGACCTATCTGGGGTTCTACCTGGCCAGCGGTGTGGCTGCGGGGCTTGGCCAAGCGTTTTCCGACCCCGGGTCCACAATACCGATGGTCGGCGCCTCAGGGGCGATCGCGGGGGTCATGGGGGGCTATCTGCTGCTGTTCCCCAAGGCCCGGGTGGATGTGCTGGTGATATTCCTGATCTTCTTTCGCATCTTCGCCATTCCGGCCTGGATCGTTCTGGGCATCTGGTTCGCCATCCAGATCGTGTCGGGCGCGTCGGCGCCGGCGAATATGGGCGGCGTGGCGTATTGGGCGCATGCGGGGGGGTTCCTGGCGGGGCTTTGCCTGACCTTTCCGCTGTTCCTGCGCCTTGGCGGGCCGGTGTTCTGGAACCGGACCCACGGCGCGCCGCCATACCCCGAGGCCGATTATCGCTGGCGCCGATCCCCCATCCCCAGCGCGGGGCGTCGGAAATGATGGTACGTGCGACCTGCCATTGCGGCGCGGTCGAGATCGAGGCGACCCTGTCCGAGGAGCTGGCGAAGGCGCGCCGCTGCGACTGCTCGTACTGTGCGCGGCGGCAAGGGGCCAATGTCTCGGCCCGCGTCGGGGACGTGACAGTCCTGCGCGGTGCGGATCGGCTGAGCTTGTATCAGTGGGGCACGATGACGGCCAAGCACTGGTTCTGCTCAATCTGCGGGATCTACACGCATCACCAGCGCCGGTCGGACCCGGGCGAGATCGGGATCAATGTCGGCTGTATCGAAGGTGTCGATCTGCGCACGCTGGAACCGATCCCGACGACGCGCGGCGGGGGCGACGGAACCTAAGGCCGCCGCAGTTCCTTCGTCAGGCTGTCGAAGACGCCGGGGTTTCCGGCGACGATGGTGCGAGAGGTGAAGATATCCTCGCCCGCGAGCGGTTCGACGAAGCCCCCGGCCTCCTTCACGATCAGGATGCCCGCGGCAACGTCCCAGGGCAGGATGCCGCGTTCCCAATAGCCATCATAACGACCCGCGGCAGTGTAGCACAGGTCAAGCGCGGCGGCCCCCCAGCGGCGTACGCCTGCGGTCGCAGGCAAGATGCGGCCCAGATCTTTCAGCTTTAGCGGAAGGTCGGGCCGGTTGCCAAAAGGCAAGCCCGTGGCGAAGATGCTTTCGATCATGCGGGTCCGGCCAGACACCCGCAGGCGCTGTTCGTTCATGAAGGCACCCGCGCCGCGTTCGGCCCAGAACAGCTCGTCCTTGGCGGGGTCGAAGATCACGGCCGAGACGATATCGCCCTTGTGTTCCAGCGCGATCGAAACCGCCCAGTGCGGCAGGCCGTGCAGGAAGTTCGTCGTGCCATCCAGCGGATCGACGATCCAGCGGCGGGTGGGATCCTTGCCGGGAACCTCTTCGCTTTCCTCGGCCATCCAGCCGTAATTCGGACGCTCGCCCATCAGGATGTCGCGGATGGTCTCCTCGGCCGCGGTATCGGCGCGGCTGACAAAATCGCCCGTGCCCTTGACCGAGACCTGCAGGTTCTCGACCTCCCGGAAGTCACGGACCAGTTTGCGACCCGCCGCGCGGGCGGCCTTGACCATGATAGTAAGATTGGCGCTGCCCTGCATGATCCTGCTTCTCTGCGTGGTTCGGCCCCGCCCTATACGGCCCATGCGGACCAAAGCCAACCTTTTGCGGGGAAATGCGTTGATAGATGTGAGGGGACGCCGAGAAGGAGGATTGCATGAATTTTGTTTGGGTGTACGCCGCCGCGGTTCCGAGGGACCGTAAGGAAAGCTTCACGACCCACGCCAGGGAAGCGGCAGAGATGTTCAAATGCGCCGGCGCATTGTCCGTTCAGGAGAATTGGGCGTGCGAGGATGTGGACGGAAAGCTCAGCTCGTTTCCCGTCGCGGTCGGCAAGGCCGACGACGAGGACGTCGTCGTGGGCTGGGTCATATGGCCCGATGAAGACACCGCGCAGGCGTGCATGGCTTCGATGGAAGACGATCCGAAGTGGCAGGATATGGGCGAACGCCCCCATGACGGCAAGCGGATGCTGTGGGGCCATTTTAGGCCGGTGCTGATCAGCTAGCGCCGCATCATCTTCAGGGGCTCAGTCCGTGCGAGGCGGAGCAAATGCGCCATGTAGGGTTGGTCCGCTTCGGACTCGCGGACTGCCGCGTAAAGTCTGCGGGTCACGCCCCCTTTCGTCAGGGGCAGAGTCACGTAGTCGGATTGCAGCCGCACGTCCCGTACCACCCAATCGGGCAGGACCGCCACACCACGTTGACTGGCAACGAGGATAAGGATCATTGCCGTCAATTCGACCTGCCGGATCGCGGCCGGTATGACACCCGCCGGTAGCAAAAGCTCGGTAAACACGTCGAGCCGTTCGCGCGGAACCGGGTAGGTGATGAGCGTCTGGTCGGCAAAGTCGGAGGCTTCGATATACGCCTTCTGCGCCAGGGGATGTGACGAGGCGGCAACGAACACGGGCTCGTAGTCGAAAAGCGGGACGAAGGTCACGCCTTTCAAAGGCTCAGGGTCGGAGGAGACGACAAGGTTGACCTCCTCGCGTTGCAGGGCGGGCAGGGCGCCGAAGGCAAGGCCCGGGCGGATGTCGACATCCACATCGGGCCAGGCCCGGCGGAACTGTTCCAGCACCGGGAAAAGCCATTCGAAGCAGGCATGACACTCGATGGCGATGTGAAGCCGTCCGGACCGACCCGCGACCAGGCCCGCGAACTCGGCTTCTAGCGCGGCGACCTCGGGCAGGATCTTTTCGGCCGCGCGCAGAAGGCGCAGACCGGCATCCGACAGTTTCAAGGGCTTCGATCTGCGGACAAACAACTCCACGCCGGCCTGTTCCTCCAGGTTCTTGACCTGATGCGACAGGGCGGACTGGGTGATGTTCAGCCGATCCGCCGCCCGCGCCAGCCCGCCTTCGTCATGGATGGCCTTGATGGTGCGCAGGTGGCGGAACTCAATATGCATACTGGCGTCGGACTCATGATGATCTTCGAGATTATGAATTTGTCTCACCAAAGCCCATGTGGGACAAGGCAGGAAATCAGAGGTGACCCGATGACGCGCATCAGCTACGAATTCTTCCCGCCCAAGACCCTCGAAGCGTCGTTCCGGCTTTGGGATACGATCAACGTGCTGGCCCCGACCGCGCCCGATTTCGTTTCGGTCACCTACGGGGCGGGCGGGACGACCCGCAAGTTGACGCACGAGGCCGTCACGACGATCAGCAAGTCGACCGGCCTTCGGGTCGCGGCGCATCTGACCTGCGTGGATGCCTCTAAGGCCGAGACTCTGGAGATCGCCGAAAGCTATGCCGCCGCCGGGATCACCGACATCGTGGCGCTGCGCGGCGACATGCCGGGCGGCTGTGCTTTCGCGCCCCATTCCGAAGGGTTCGCCTCCTCGGTCGAGCTGATCGAGGCGCTGGCGGCGACCGGCAAGTTCACCCTGCGCGTCGGGGCCTATCCCGACCGCCACCCCGAGGCCGCATCGGACAACGCGGATGTCGAGTTCCTGAAGCGCAAGATCGACGCCGGCGCAACCGAGGCGATCACCCAGTTCTTCTTCGAGGCCGAGACCTTCCTGCGGTTCCGCGACCGCTGCGACAAGGCCGGGATCACCGCCCCTATCGTGCCGGGCATTCTGCCGATCGAAAACTGGAAAGGCGTGCGCAAGTTCGCCGCCAGCTGTGGCACGGTCATCCCCGACTGGGTGGACCAGGCGTTCGAGGCCGCCGACCGCGACGACCGCTCGGACCTGCTGGCCACGGCGATCTGCACCGAGATGAGCTCGGAGCTTCTGGCCGAGGGCGTGGACAAGCTGCATTTCTACACGCTGAACAAGCCGCATCTGACGCGTGACGTGATCCACGCGCTGGGCCTTGCGCCCGAGCCGGGTCTGGAGAAGGTCGCCTAAAGACGCTTCTGGAAGAAGATGCGCGATTGGCCGGGCGGGTAATCCTCGATCCGGCCGATTTCGGTGAAGCCGTGGCGTGGATAGAAGTCGGGCGCCTGGAAGGAATAGGTATCAAGCCAGATGCCCGTCTTTCCCTTGTTCCGGGCGATGTCTTCGATCCGCCGCAGTAGGCGAGAGCCTAGACCGGCCTGACGGTAATCGGGGGCGATGCCCAGCAACTTCACGAAAACCCAATGGCTGCCGATCTCGGCGTGGAGGGCACCGGCGAAGGTATCGCCGTCCCATGCTTCGAGGATGCAGGGCGCATTCGTGAACGGGTGGCCAGCCTCTTCGGCGTGGGCGGTCAGAACCGTTTCGACCTGATCGCGGGCATCCGGCGATACCGTATCGCTCTCGCGAATCTCGACCGTCATCGCGACAGGGGCGCAACGCGCGCCAACCCCTGGACCTTTCCGTGTGCCGCACCCGAATCAATGCTTTCGGCCGCCGTGGAGACTCCCTCCGCAAGGTCCGCGGCCTTGCCGGCGACGACCAACGCAGCGGCCGAGTTCAGGAGCACGGCGTCGCGGTAAGCCGAAGGCTCTCCCGCAAGAAGCGCGCGGAAGGCACGACCGTTCGCTTCGGGGGTGCCGCCGACGATCTGGTCGAAGGGGTGCTGTGGCAGTCCGGCATCTTCGGGCGCGATCTCGCTCATCTCGACTTTGCCGTCTTCAAGTACTGCGACCGTGGACGGGCCGGCGATCGACAGCTCGTCCGTCCCGTCCGAGCCGTGAACCAGCCAGGCCCGGGTTGATCCGAGCCGCCCGAGGGTTTCGGCCATGGGGGCCAGAACCTCGGCCGAGAAGGCACCCGTCAGCTGGTATTTCACCCCGGCCGGGTTGGTCAGGGGCCCCAGGATGTTGAAAATCGTCCGGGTCCCAAGCTCGACCCGGGTGGGCATGACATTGGCGATGGCCGGGTGATGCATGGGCGCCATCATGAAGCCGATCCCGACCTCGGACAGGGCGCGTTCCACCACGTCGGGCCCCACCATGACGTCGATGCCCTGCTGGGAGACGACATCCGCCGCGCCGGATTTCGAGCTTAGGTTGCGATTGCCGTGTTTTGCGACCGGCACGCCGGCGCCGGCAACCACGAAGGCCGCGGCGGTGGATATGTTCAGCGTGCCCTTGCCGTCGCCGCCGGTGCCCACGATGTCCATGGCACCTTCGGGCGCGCGCACCCGACGCGCTCGGGCACGCATAGCAGCCGCGGCGGCAGCGTATTCGGACACCGCCTCGCCCCGGACGCGCAGAGTCATCAGAAAGCCGCCGATCTGGCTGGGCGTTGCCGCCCCGTCGAACAGGATATCGAAGGCGGTGCGCGCCTCGTCCTCGGTCAGGGGGCGGTCGACGGCGGCTGCAATCAGGGGCTTCAGCGCGTCACTCATGCCGGAACGGGGGTCATGTCGAGGAAATTTTTCAGCATCGCGTGGCCGTGTTCGGACCGGATGGATTCAGGGTGGAACTGGACGCCGTGGATCGGCAGGTCGCGATGGGCGAGGCCCATGATCGTCCCGTCCTCCAGCTCGGCCGTGACTTTCAGGGTCTCGGGCAGGCTGTCGCGAGCAACGACGAGGCTGTGATAGCGAGTTGCCGACAGCGGCGAAGGAAGCTGCGAAAAGACGCTTTCGCCGCCGTGATGCATGATCCCCGCCTTGCCGTGCACGATCTCGGAATGACGCACGACCTTTCCGCCGAATGCCTGTCCGATGGCCTGGTGCCCCAGGCACACGCCCAGAAGGGGCACGCGGGCTTCGGCCGCCGCCTCAACGAGGTCAAGGCAGATGCCGGCGCGATCGGGATCGCATGGTCCAGGCGACAGCAAGATCTGGTCGGGCTTCAGGGACATGGCTTCAGCGACGGTCAGCGTATCGTTACGGTGGACCTGCACCTCGGCACCGAGTTCGCCGACGTAATGGACGAGGTTCCAGGTGAAGCTGTCGTAATTGTCGATGAGAAGAAGCACGCCATTGGTCCTTGTCGTCGGGGCGGGGCTGGAAGGCCCGCGCGTGAGGCGTATAGATGGGGGATTGGGCGGGCAAGCGTCAAGACGGGCAGGGAGTTTGCCGTGAAGGGTGTTCTGGCGGGTTTCGGTGGGGGCGCGGTCCTAGGCGTGATCGGAGTGGCGGCGGTGATGACGCTGGTGCCTCCGGTCCCCGAGACGGCCGTGCGCCCGACCCCCCCCGAAGCAGAGACGAGCGTTGGGCCGGACGTCTTCGGGACGGATAAGCTGATGCGCGACCTTCGCGTGCGCGAGGAGGAGGAGCTTGTCGAACCGATCGAGAAGGGGGCAACCGGGGCGGACTCTGCGGCCGAAATTACAGAGCCCTCGGTGGAGACTGCGCCCAACGCGCCGGATGTGATGGCCGAACAACCGGCCCTGTCCCAGCGCACGTTAGACACTTCCACGGTTCCGCGGCGCAATGGGACGCGCGACGCGGATGTCGCGGCAACCGCCGAATTCGCGGGCCTTCAGCCCCCAGCGGGGCGAGATACGCCGAAAGGACTGA
>Ga0114903_1000192_pt1 | contig 41424 bp, 45 predicted proteins | sample MalvirDeepMed_s2_FD_87289 | JGI IMG/M metagenome (GOLD analysis project Ga0114903, IMG submission 87289) | Marine viral communities from the Global Malaspina Expedition - Malaspina viral metaG DeepMed_s2 | ecosystem: Environmental > Aquatic > Marine > Oceanic | place: Mediterranean Sea...
CACTCTTCGATGACCGCGCTTGGCCCACTCTTGCGAACGCCTTGTTTTACTGGCTGATCCGGGCACTTCCCGCGTCACATAGGCTCTTCCGTCATCACTGTAAGAATGAGTGTCAACCAACAACCGGCCTTCGCCTGCAAGCCCGTCTCCCACGCGCCCCCCTGCGACACAGGTTCGTGCAACTGAACATGCCGCTATTTAGGCATCACCCCCGCTTCATCCACAACTTATCGTCTTATCCCCAAAAATATAGCTTTACAGACGCTACCCGACACAGGCACCATATCTGGTAAGGGACGTGGGAACAGCCCCCGTTCCTAGAGCAGGCACCTAGCGATTGGGACACTGCCGAACCCGGTCGCTACACAACAACAGAGGTGGCGCCATGGCCCTGTCCGAGCAGTACCTGGAAGAGGATATTCACCCGATCGACATCGTCGAGCATCTGGCCGAACACCATGACTGGGATTTCGAGCGCATCGCCGATGACCAGATCGCCATGGCGGTCGAAGGCCAGTGGCGCACCTATTCGATCACCCTGGCCTGGTCGGGCTACGACGAGACCCTGCGGCTGATCTGCACCTTCGAGATGGAGCCGCCTGCGAACAAGTTGCCGCAGCTTTACGAAGGGCTCAACTCGGTCAACGACCAGTGCTGGGCCGGGGCGTTCAGCTACTGGGCCGAACAGCAGCTGATGGTCTACCGCTACGGCCTGGTCCTGGCGGGCGGCAACGTCGCGAGCCCCGAGCAGATCGACACGCTGATCACCGCCGCCGTGCTGAGCGCGGAACGTTACTACCCGGCGTTCCAATTGATGGTCTACAGCGACAAGACCCCCCGCGAGGCCCTGCAGGTGGCTATTGCGGAGGCGTACGGGCGCGCGTAACTCTCCTCCCTGACGCGCGTTGAAAAGGGCCGGGCGACCGGTCCTTTTCTTGTCGGACGTACGAAAACGAGGATCAGGACATGACGATCACCAAAGCCGAAGAGCTTGACGGGCTCAAGGTCATCGGGCGCATCGTCGCCAACACCCTGCAGGCCATGGCCCGTGCCATGGAACCCGGCATGACCACGCGGGACCTCGACGACATCGGGCGACGGTTGCTGGAGCGCGACGGCGCGATTCCGGCGCCGGAGGACACCTACGGCTTTCCCGGTGCCAGCTGCATCAGCGTGAACGAGGAAATCGCCCACGGCATCCCCGGCGACCGTGTGCTGCGGGCTGGCGACCTGGTGAATATCGACGTTTCGGCCTCCAAGGATGGGTACTTTGCCGACACCGGCGCCTCGTTTCGCATGGCGCCGGTCAAGCCGTCGGTCGACCGGTTGTGCCGCGATGGCCGGCGGGCCATGCAGATCGGCATCGCGCAGGTGGGCAGCGACCGGCCGCTGGCCGGGATCGGACGCGCCATCGGACGTTTCGCCGAGGCGCGGGGTTACACTCTGATCCGAAACCTCGCCAGCCACGGTGTCGGCCGCGCCCTGCACGAGGCGCCGGGCGAGATCCCGACATGGCCGGTCCTGGGCGACCGCCGGCGGATCAACCACGGGCTGGTGCTCACGGTCGAGCCGTTCCTGTCCCGAGGCGGCCTCTGGGCGACCGAGGGCGAAGACGACTGGACCCTTTACAGCGCCCCGCCGGCGCCGGTAGTCCAGTACGAGCACACGGTCGTCGCGACGGACCGAGGTGCGATCATCGTGACGCAGCCGGGCTGAACGGGGCGTCGGAACACGCCACGCAGCCAGCGGGACGCGCAGGAGAGCATCATGAAGGATACGCAAATCGCAAGCCGCGGACTCGTGCTTCTGGGCTGCGGCAAGATGGGGTCGGCCATGCTCGAAGGCTGGCTGGACCGAGGCCTGCCAACCGGTTCGGTCTGGGTCATCGACCCCAACCCGTCGGATTGGCTTCAGGGCACGGGCGTCCATCTGAACGAGGACCTGCCCGACGATCCGGCGCTGGTTCTGGTGGCGGTCAAGCCGCAGATGATGGGTGACGCGCTGCCCTCGCTTCAGGCCCTTGGGCACGGCACGACGCTCTTCGTCTCGGTTGCCGCGGGCATTCCCATCGCCACTTTCGAGCGGCTGCTGGGGTCCGAGACGCCGGTCGTGCGGGCCATGCCCAACACCCCCGCCGCCGTGGGCCGCGGGATCACCGCGATCATCGGCAACGCCCATGCGGGCGACCTCCACCTCGAACAGGCGGATCTGCTGCTGAGCGCTGTGGGCGAGGTCGTGCGGCTCGAGGACGAGGCGCAGATGGACGCGGTGACAGGCGTCAGCGGATCGGGTCCGGCCTATGTCTTTCACATGATCGAATGCCTGGCCGCCGCCGGAGAGGCCGAGGGGCTGACGCCGGACCTTGCGCTGCAGCTGGCGCGGGCCACGGTCGCGGGGGCCGGACAGCTGGCCATGTCGGGCGAGGATCCGGGACAGTTGCGCCGCAACGTGACCAGCCCCAACGGCACCACCCAGGCGGGGCTGGAGGTGCTGATGGACGACGAGACGGGCCTGCCGCCGCTGATGCGCGCCACCGTCGCCGCCGCCGCCCGCCGGTCTCGGGAACTTGCCAATGGCTGAGATCACCTATGACGACTTCGCCGCCGTCGACATCCGCGCCGGTCGCGTGACCCGCGCGGAGCCGTTTCCCGAGGCGCGCAAGCCGGCGATCAAGATGTGGATCGATTTCGGCCCCGAGTTCGGGGTGAAGAAGACCAGCGCCCAGATCACCGTGCATTACACGCCCGAGGTGCTCATCGGCCGGCAGGTCATGGCGGTGGTGAACTTCCCGCCGCGCCAGATCGGGCCGTTCATGTCCGAAGTGCTGGTGCTGGGCGTCTCGGACGCAGATGGCGCCATCGTGCTTCTGGCGCCTGATCGCGACGTGCCTTTGGGCGGCAGGATGCACTGAAACGCCGAACGGCGCGCCCGGTTCAGGAGCGCGCCGCCGGGCGTCGGGGGCCACAAGGCGCGGCCCCCGGAACCGTGATCAGCCGAACATGTCGGAGGTGATGCCCGCGTACCAGCCGATGCTTTCCTCGTAGGTCGCCTCGCGCAGGGCCGCATTCTCGCCGGTGTCGCTGATGAACCCGCCAGTGCTGGCGATCTTTTCCTCGGTCGCCTCGTAGGACGCGCCGACCTTGACGCCGTTGTTCTCGGAAATGAGCGACCAGCAGGTGTTGGAAAAGCGCGCCGGGAAGACCTGCGAGTCGGTGAGCGCACCGCGCACCGCCATGGCGCAGACCTTGGCCTGGCTGTTGGCCGAAAAGCCCGATTTCGGCATGTCGCCCTGCGCCGCCGCATCGCCGAGGATATGGATGTTCTCGTCCATCCGGCTTTGCATGGTTTCCGGCACCACGGGCGCCCAGTTGCCATCCGTCAGACCTGCGCTCTCGCAGATCAGACCGGCCTTCTGCGCCGGGATGACGTTGACCACAGCGGCGTTCACCACCTCGCCATCGATGTCGACGGTCATGTCGGCGGGGTTCACCGACGTGTTCTCGGCCCCGAAATCCGGCCCGATGCGGGTGATCATGCCCGAGTAGTGCTGGTTCCAGCCTTCCTCGAACAGCGCCTGTTTCGAAAAGCTCTCCTTGGGATCCGAGATGATGATCTTGGCCGTGGGATTGTTGGCCTTGAGGTAGCTCGCCACCATCGACACGCGCTCGTAGGGCCCGGGCGGGCAGCGGTAGGGGTTGGGCGGTGCGACCATGACGAAGGTGCCGCCTTCGGGCATGTCTTCAAGCTGGGCCTTCAGAAGCTCGGTCTGCGATCCGCCCTTGTAGGCGTGGGGCATGGCGTTCTGCGCGGCCAGCGACCAGCCCTCGACGGACCCGTCGACGAAGTCGATGCCGGGGCTCAGGATCAGCCGGTCGTATGGCACCGATCCGCCGCCCGCCAGAGCCACGGTCTTGGCGTCGCGGTCCACGCCGGTCGCCCAGTCGTGCACGACGTTGATGCCATACTCCGACGCCAGCGTCCCGTAGGAATGCGCGAGGCTTTCCAGCGTGCGGAAGCCGCCCAGGTAGAGGTTCGAGAAAAAGCAGGTGTAGTAGCTTCGCGACGGTTCGATCAGCGTGACGTCGATGGCGCCTGCGCTGTCCTTGGCGATGTAGCGCGCCGCCGTGGCGCCGCCCGCGCCGCCGCCCACGACGACCACGCGCGGTTTGCCCTGTGCGCGGACCATCGGGGCCGCCAGGCTCAGCGCAGCCGCGCCGGTGCCCAGAAATCCTCTTCTGTTCAATAACATGGTAACTCCTCCCTAAATCGGTCCGGTTATTCGGACTCGTTGAAATACGCAGCCAGGGCTGCGATCTCTTCATCCGACAGCCGTCCGGCCACCTGCTGCATCGCCGCGTTGGCGCGCAGCTTCTGCCGGTATTCGAGCATCGCCAGGATGAAGTGTTCGCGATCCAGCCCGTGCAGGGGCGGAATCCCGTCGTAGGCGTCAAGCTGGTGGCACCCGGCGCATTCGCCGCCAAGATAGGCGCCGTAGGCCGGATCTCCGTCGAGATCCATGATCCCGTCCGGCACGACCAGTTCTTCAGCCAGGGCGGCAAGCGGCGCCAGCGTCGCCGCCAGCGCCAATGTCGCGAGATCAGTTCGCATCGGCGGATGCGTCCTTGAGATAGGCGATGACCGCGGCCACGTCGTCTTCCTTCTTTAGCCCGGCAAAGGCCATCTTGGTGCCCTTGAAGGTGCCCCGCGGGTCGGCGAGGAAGGCCGCGAGCGTCGCCTCGTCCCAGACACCACCATGATCGGCCATGGTGCCGGAATAGCGGAACCCGTCGACGCCGCCGATGTCGCGCCCGACGATGCCGTTCAATTGCGGACCGGCGCGGTTCTTGGCGCCCTCGCCCACCTGGTGGCAGGCCGAGCATTTGCGGAACACCTTTTCGCCAGCCGCCACCAGTTCGGGGTCGACCGCGGCCATCTCGACGGTCTCCGCCTCGGCGGTTTCGGTTTCCGGCTCTGACGTGTCCTGCACAGCCGCCTCTTCCTCGGCGGTTTCTTCGGGCGTCACGTCCAGAACCGTTGCGCGCATGGTGATCTCGACCGCGTCCTTGCAGTTTTCCATGCAAGGCTCGTCCGACCACATCGGGTATTCGACCTCGGGACGGTCATCGACGAAGAAACCGTCGGCATTGGGCATCTCGACCTCGGTGAAGTTGTCCTTCGACAGGACGAAATCATCCTCCACGATGAAGTTCGAGTAAAGGATATACGCGGTGATCGCGTAGACTTCATCGGCGGTCAGGCTTTGCGCATTGCCGAATGGCATGGAGCGGTGGACGTAATCGAAGGTGGTCGACAGGTACGGCCAATAGCTGCCCACCGTCTTGACCGGGTCCTCGTTGGCCAGCGTACCGTCGCCGCCCGCGAGCTTGGGCCAGTTGCCCACGCCTTCCGCAAAGACGCCGTGGCAGGCGCCGCAGGCATCGGCAAAGATCGCCTCGCCATCCTCGACCGAACCCGAGCCTTCGGGCAGGCCGGTGCCGTCGGGGCTGACGTCCAGGTCCCAGGCCGCGATCTCTTCGGGCAGCGCCTCGCGGCCCAGCCCGTAGGTGTCGGCCCAGACCGGCGCGGCCGTGACGATCAGCGCGGCGGCGGTTGTAAGATTAAGAAACTTCGACATTTTCCGCCTCCCCGTTTTCCTTGACGTGCCAGGTCTGGATGCAGTTGTTGTGATAGACCGAGTTCAACCCGCGCACCTCGCGCAGCTGCGCCTTGGTGGGCTGGACATAGCCGGTTTCGTCCATGGCGCGGCTTTGCAGCAGCATCTCGGACCCGTCCCATTCGGTGTCGAGGTAGAAGCGCGTCAGCGCCTTGTTCTCCCCCTCGCGCGCCAGGCGCGCGGTTTCCCAGGTCATCCCGCCGTCCTTGCTGACGTCGACGCGGGTGATCCTGCCGTGGCCGGACCAGGCCAGGCCGGTGATGACCAGCGGGCCGGCGCCGTGGGTGATCGGCGACTGCGGGCTGGGGCTGGTGACGACCGATTTCGCATCCATCACCCAGGTCCATTTCCGCGCCGAGCCGTCTTCCATCACGTCGGTGTACTTGCTGGTTTCCTCGCGGCTTTCCACGGGGCCGTCCATGACCTCGATCCGGCGCAGCCACTTGACCCACATGTTGCCTTCCCAACCTGGCACGACGAGGCGCACCGGGTACCCGTGCTCCTTGCGCAAAGCCTCGCCGTTGGCCTTGAACGCAACGAGCACGTCGTCCAGGGCTTTCTCCATCGGGATCGAGCGGCCGTTCGAGGACGCGTCGGCGCCTTCGACATAGACCCACTTGTCGCCGGAAAGGTCCGCGCCGGCCTCTTCCAGCAGGGTGCGCAGCGGCACGCCGGTATATTCCATGTTGTGGATCATGCCGTGGGTGAACTGCGCGCCATTCAGCTGCGCGCCCGCCCATTCCATGCCGGTGTTCGCGGCGCATTCGCAGAAATAGACGTGGTTTTCGCGCGGGAAGCGTTCGAGATCGGCATAGGTGAAGACCAGCGGTTTATCGACAAGGCCGTTGACCATCAGCCGGTAGTCGGGCTTCGCGAGTTCGATGGCGCCCGAATGGTGCCGTTCGAAAGCGCAGCCCTGCGGGGTGATCGTGCCGTCGAGCGCGTGGATCGGGGTGAAGTTGATCGAGCTGATCGGATCGGCGGTGAGCCACGGCACGTTGCGGCGGATCACGTCATCCTCGAACCGGATCGGCAGGCCATAGGGCGTGGCATCGACGCCGTCGCCCAGACCTTGCGCCCAGGGCTGAACCTCGGTGATCAGCGGGTCCGGCCCCGCGGCCCGAGCCATGCCCGCACCGGCGACGGCGGTCCCGGCTGCCAGCGTGCTCCGCAGGAACGCCCGGCGCGAGGTGCCGCTCTTGCTGTCTTGCGTCATCTTTGCCTCCTCTCGCATCATCACATTCGCCTATGTGAATGATTTTTGCAGAAAAATCGGCGGGCACCCGTGGCACCCGCCGTGAAACCTTTCAGGCGCCGACAACCTCGACGCTGGTGTTCTCGTCCACCTCGACAGTGCCGAGCTTGGCGATATGCGCCTCGACCACGTCCCAGATCGGCGGGCCCTCGGTGCCTTCGTTGACGCTGGCCCAACCCGCCACGACGTAGTTGCGCGCGGGGTCGATGGGCTCGCCCGTGGCCAGCATCGTCATCTCGGAAATCCGCTCGCCCGCCGGCTTCGTCACGTCGATGCGGTAACCCATGCCGCCGACGCGCACCATGTCGCCGCCTTGCTGGTAATAGGGGTCGGGGTTGAAGAGGTTGTCGGCCACGTCCTCGAGCACGATCTTGAGGAATTCTCCCGTCATTTCAGTGCGGTAGGCATTGGGATAGGTCATCGAGGTGACGTTCCAGATGTCCTCGCGGGTGATGTCCTGCCCGGGCAGAAGGCTCGGCCCCCACCGCACGCCGGGGCTCATGGCGATCTCGGCCTCGCGCTCGGACAAGAGCGCATCGCAGATCACGTCGTCCCAGGTGCCGTTGAAGTTGCCGCGCCGGTAGAGCAGCCCGCCGGACTGGCCGATCACCTCGGACATCGCGTCCTCAAAAGGCGCGCGCTGTTCGTCAATGAGCGCGGTCATCGCCGGGTCGGGTGCGATCACGTCCGACAGGATCGGGATCAGCTTGTGGCGGAAACCCGTCATCCGGCCGTCCTTGATGTTGAGATCAACCCGGCTCACGAACTTGCCGTTGGAGCCGGAGGCCACCACGATCGTCTCGCCCACCAGCACCGGTTCGGGCAGCGCATCGTGGGTGTGTCCCGACAGGATCACGTCGATCCCCGTGACCTGAGCGGCCATCTTCTTGTCGACGTCAAAGCCGTTGTGGCTCAGCAGCACGACGCATTCCGCGCCCTGCCCGCGCACCTCGTCGACCATTTCCTGCATGCGTTCGTCGCGGATGCCGAAGCTGTACTCGGGGAACATCCAGCCCGGGTTGGCGATGGGCATGTAGGGGAAGGCCTGCCCGATCACCGCGACCTTGACCCCGCCGCGTTCGAAGAACTGGTAGGGCTTGAACAGCTCCGCCGGTTCGTCCCATTCGGCGTCAAAGATGTTCTGGCCCAGCGCGCCGAAGGGCAGCCCCTCAACCAGCTCGCGCACGCGGTCCGACCCGAGGGTGAATTCCCAGTGGAAGGTCATCGCATCAGGCTTGAGCGCGTTCATCACGTTGACCATGTCCTGCCCCTGCGTATGGAAACAGGTGTAGGAGCCGTGCCAGGTGTCGCCGCCGTCCAGCAGGATCGCGTCCGGCCGCTCGGCCCGGATCGAATTGATCACCGTGGCCACCCTGTCAAGCCCGCCGACCCGGCCGTATTCCTGCGCCAGCGCGGAAAAGTCATTGTAGGTCAGCGCGTAATGCGACGGGCTGCCGTCCTCGATGCCGTAAAGCTTGCGGAAATCGGCGCCGGTGATATGCGGCACCTCGCCCCGGTTCGGTCCGACGCCGATATTGACCTCGGGTTCGCGGAAATAGATCGGCTTCAGCTGTGCGTGGATGTCGGTCACGTGGATCAGCGTCAGGTTGCCGAAGCTGTCGAACTGCAAAAGCTGGTCTTGGGTCAGCGCCTGCTGTGCCGCCAGCCGCGACCAGTTGCCGAAACCGCTGGCGCCCACCAGCGCCGTGGTGGCCATCGAGACTTGCAGGAAATCGCGTCTGGAGATCATCGGGGGTCTTTCCGTTTGCGTTCGACACATTCGCATGTGTGCATATTTCAGGAGCGAAAAACCCCGCGCAGCTAGTGCCGCGCGGGGTTCAGGATCAGTTGCGGACCGACGGGCCTTCGACCGACAAGCCGTTGCCGCGCGACGCGACGTAAAGCTCCAGCGCCACGAATTCCGGGCTGCCGGTGCTGAAGGTCTCGGCACGGGTGTCGCGCACGCAGCCCCGGAACCGGCTGTGCACGCCGTTGAGCTTGGCGTTCTTCAGGCGGTAGGTCGGAAAGCCGTTGATCTGGCCCTGGCTCAGATGGTCGGCGCGGATGTAGTTGCCGTAGTTTTCCTCGTGGCAGGACGCGCAGGCCAGTTCGAGCTGACCGTAGCGGGTGTAGTAGATCTCCTTGCCCATTTCCCAGGCCTCGGCGGCGGGTCCGTCGATGGCCACATCCACGGGCATGCCGCGCGACACGGAGCTCATCAACGCCTCCATCTCGATGGCGGGCTGGGCGTCGTAGCCCCAGGCCTCAGCCTGCATCCGTTCGGTCCGGCAGGCGTTCATCTGCATCTGCAGCGTGCGCACCTCTCCGGCGGATTCGACGTACTTGGGATATACGGGCTTCACGCCGGCCATGTCCTCGGGCGCGCCGTGGCAGGACGCGCAGGATTCACCCGCCTCGCCTTCGACCGTGTCCCAGGCCTCGATCGCGTTGTCGACGAAGATCATGCCCTGGTTCTCGAAATCGTCGAGCTGCTGGCTCTGGGTCTCGTCCTCGCGGAAGTGCCAGCCAGAGATGATCGTGTCGACCCCGGTGCCTTCCATGTGCGCGGGCGCGGCGGTCTTGGTGGTCATCTCGATCTCGCCGTTGATGACCATGGTGTCATCGTCGGCGCCTCCGGCCATCACGACCGGGGCTGCGGCGAACAGCACGGCGGCGACCGCGGTCATTGCCTTGAAATTCATTTTTGTCCCTCCCTGTAAACGGCCCTGCCCCGCATTTCGGGGGCAGCGCCGTGCACCGGCTTTATCCGATGGCGATTTCTTTTGCGTCTTCGTAGACCGACCCGTCGTCGTCGTACCAGGTGAACTTGAATTCACCGGCTTCGGGCACCGTCGCGGTGAACTCGAAATACGGGTTGGTGGAAATCGCGGGCTCCATCTTCACGTCGATGACGTTCTCGCCGTTGAAGTCGCAGGTGAAGCGGTTGATGATCGAGCGCGGGATGGTGTTGCCGTCGCTGTCCTTGCGCTGGCCGGATTCCATCGGGTGGCTGATCAGCGTCTTGATGGTGATCTCCTCGCCAGCCGCAGCCGACTTGGGGACCTTGACGCGGGGTTTGACTCCAGATGCCATTTTCTCGTCTCCTTATGTCTCTGCTGTGTCTGACTTAGCCGCCGCAGCCGCCAATGGTGACCTTCACCATCTTCGAAGAGCGGGCAAAGCTGCCGTCCTCGAGCTTGGCGATGGCGATCACCTCCTGAGTGCCGGCAAGGCGGATGCGGGTGCTGGCCGCCTGGCTGGCCGCGAGCGGGCCGAAGTTGAAGGTGGCGACCGGCGGCGTCGGGTTACCCGCGGCAAGCACCATGATGGCGCTGGCGCCGGGGGCGGCCACTTCGATCGGCACGGTGTTGCCGTTCTCGGCGATCTCGGGGGCCGTCAGTTCGACACCGGTATCGGCGATGTCGGCGCCGCCGGTGAACTCCGCGATCATGTCATCGACCGCCGCATTGGCGCGGAACGGCAGGACCGTCATCAGCGTTGCACCGGCGGTCATCGCCAGTGTCTCGCGTCTCGTGAAATCCATGAGTTATCTCCTTAATCTCGTGCAGTCTCGGGCAGGCCGCGGGGCCTGCTCAGTCCTTGAGCGTCATCAGGTAGGCGACCACGTCTTCTATCTGTTGTGCCGTCAGCAGCGGTTCAAGGTCCTCTTCTGCAGCCCCCTTGCCAGTGTAACCGTCTCCGGGGCGGATGAAGCCGCTGGTCTTGTAGAAGGCCGGCATCACCGTGCCTTCGAAAGTCATCTTGGCGTTGGCCACGATACCGCGCAGTTCCGCTTCGCTGCGATACCCGCCGACACCGTTGAGCGGCGGGCCGACTTCGCCCTGGAACGCCGCGTCGAGCGCGTCGACCTTGTGGCAGGCCACGCAGTTGCCCAGGCCGCGGGTGGTCATCACCTTGGCGCCGGCCTCGGCGTCGCCGGGCGCGCCGCTGAGCGATGTTTCGATTTCGCCGTATTCGGTGTAGGTCACGTCGCCCGGCGCGACCGCGTCGGCCAGGGCCGCCCCCGCCACCAGGCTCGCGGCCATCGTGATTGCTGTCAGCCTCATGTTCCCTCCCTAGGCTTGTCTCTTCCGCTCTGACGGCGGATCGTTCCGGTATACCGTAGGCCACCGGCCCACACACACGCAACAACAAATTCACAGAAGTGAATAAATACCGCTCAACGCACGGCCGGTCAGTCGGTCTTGCCGTTGTCGCGTTCCTGAATCATCCGCGCGTGGTATCGCTGAAAATCCTCACCGTTATCAAGCAGGTATCGCTTTTCATTGACCCAGGTGAACATGTCGAGCGTGGTGCCCTTTCCGAAGGCGCCCGGCATCACCGCAACCGCCGCCTCGGCAGCCGAGGTGTCTTCGGGCACCTCTTCGGGCAGGAACATGATGGTTGGCGTGAACATCACCCGCCATTTCCGCGCCATCTCTTTCTCGGACAGCGATTCTCCGTCAAGGTCGGTTACCTCGATGTCGCCATGCAGGTTCAGCTGCACGACAAAGTAGTTCTCTTCGATGTAGTCCGAGATCGTGGGATCGGGAAACACCTCTTCATGCATCTGCGTGCAGTAGATGCAGCCGCGCTGCTCGAAGAACAGCACCAGCCGCTTGCCTTCGTCGTTGGCCTCGGCCAGGTCGTCGCGCAGGTCCTTGAAGGTGTCGCGCATCCAGTCGGTCTTGTGCAGGCCGTCGTCGCCCAGCTCAGCCGCCCAGACCGGCACGGCGATCAGCGTTGCCGCAAGTCCCGTCATCCAGTGTTTCATATGTTTCGCCCTCCCAAGCGTCAGCTCAGCGACACCCATCCGGGAAACCACCGGATCATGGCATCGGCAATCAGGTTTACCGTATCGGTCGCGATCAGGATCGCAAAGAGGATGAGCATCCCGCCCATCACTTTCTCGACATGCGCGAGCTTGTCCCGGTGCCGCGCGGTCCAGCGCAGGAACGGCCCGGAAAACAGCGCCGCGACCACGAAGGGCGCCGTCATCGCCAGCCCGTAGACCAGCAGCAGCAGCCCCCCCTGGGTAATGTCGCCCATGCCGCTGGCGATCATCAGGATCGACGCCAGCGCCGGGCCGACGCAGGGCGTCCAGCCGAACCCGAAGGCCAGCCCCATGACGTAGGCGCCCAGCACAGTCGTCGGCTCCGCGCTGCTGTCCACCCGCGCCTCGCGGTAGAGGATCGGCACGCGGATGATCCCGAGGAAATGCAGCCCGAAGACCAGCAAGAGCGCCGCGGCGCCGTATTTCAGCACGTCCATCCAGTCGGCAAAGGCCCGGCCCACCGCCGTCGCCCCCATACCCAGTAGGACGAAGATCGTCGTCACTCCCAGCGCAAAGAACACCGACGACAGCACAAGACGCTTTTGCGCGCCCGGCGGGATGCCGGCGTCGCTGCGCAGTTCCGCCATCGACAGACCTGCCATGTAACACAGGTAGAAGGGCACCATCGGCAGGATGCAGGGAGTGAAGAAGCTCAGCAGCCCCGCAAGTGCTGCACCGGCGAACGAGATATCGAGCACGGGCGACGGGCTCCTTGTTTAATTCACATATTCATATTACGTTGTGCAACCGAAGAAGGTCAAACAGAAGTCCGATGCTGCGCACATTCGCCCTGCCCGTCCTTGTCCTCTGGGCATTCGCTCCGGTCACTGCCCTGGCAGAGCCGCGGCTCGTCATGGTCGAACAGCCCGGCTGTGTCTACTGCGAACGCTGGGACGAAGAGATCGCCGAGGCCTACCCCAAGACCCGCGAAGGCCAGCACGCGCCGCTTCTGCGCGCCGATCTGCGCGACGGGCCACCCGAGGGAATCACCTATGACCGCAAGGTGAATTTCACCCCGACCTTCATCCTGGTCGAGGACGGCACCGAACAGGCCCGCATCGAAGGCTATCCAGGCGCGGATTTCTTCTGGGGCCTGCTGTCGATGATGCTGGCCGAACACGCGGGTTTCGAACCTGATGTCTCTGCCGCGACCCCCGTGACCGACTCTGAGGGATGATGCCATGACCGCCCTGCCCGTTCTGCGCGACGACATGAGCGAAGAGGAATTCGACAGGATCCTCGAAAAGGCCACCGCAGCCTCGGCCTTTCTCAAGGCGATCAGCCACGAGGGGCGGCTGATGATCCTTTGCCACCTGGTGTCGGGCGAGAAATCCGTGACCGAGCTCGAGGACCTGCTGTCGGCCCGCCAGGCCGCGGTCAGCCAGCAATTGTCGCGCCTGCGGCTCGAAGGACTTGTGGTGCCGCGGCGCGACGGCAAGGCGATCTACTACCGCCTCGCCGACGACAAGCCGCGCAAGATGCTCGAATGCGTCTACGAGCTCTTCTGCAACGACGACTGACACCACGCATACGGGGCGCGCGGGAACCGCGCCGGACTGTCTGGGCAGAGGGAGGGCCCCGGCATGATCGACCTGATCGGAGAATACAGCTCTTCGGCGCTGGTCGGCGTCGTGGGCGGCATCCTGCTGGGCCTCGCGGCGCGGCTGGGCCGCTTCTGCACCCTGGGCGCCATCGAGGACAGACTCTACGGCGGGTCGGACCTGCGGCTGCGCATGTGGGGCATCGCCATCGGCGTCGCGATCGTCGGCACCTTCGCGCTGATCGCGACCGGGGCGCTTCCTGCGGCTGACACACTCTACCTCGGGCTGCACTGGAACCCGCTCGGGTCGGTCCTGGGCGGGTTGGCCTTCGGCTACGGCATGGCGCTGGCGGGCAACTGCGGCTATGGCGCGCTGGCCCGGCTGGGCGGCGGCGATCTGCGCAGCTTCGTCATCGTGCTGGTCATGGGCGTCGCCGCCTATGCCACAGTCAGCGGGCCCCTCGCACCGCTGCGCGCCGCGCTCTTTCCCATCGACGCGGTGACCGACGACCGGCTGCCCGGCATTGCGCACGGGCTGGCCCGCCTGACCGGCCTGGGCGCCCCGGCGATCGGGATCGCCCTTGGACTGGCACTGCTGGCGGCGTCGCTGGCCTCGAAAGCGCTCTGGCAAACGCCCGGCACGGTCTTCTGGGCCGCAATCGTCGGCGCCGCGATCCTGACCGGATGGGCCGGGACGAGCTATATCCGCGCCCACGGCTTCGAGCCGATCGCGCCGGTGTCGCACAGCTTTTCCGCGCCGCTGGGCGAGGCGATCCTGTGGTGGATGACCGGCTCGGTCCGGCCGGTGAGCTTTGCCGTGGGCTCCGTCGCCGGGGTCTGGATCGGCGCTTTCGCCGGGTCGCTGATCAAGGGCCACTTCCGCTGGGAGGCCTGCGAGGACCCGCGCGAGCTGCGCCGGCAGATCGTCGGCGCGGCGCTGATGGGCGTGGGCGCGGTCGTGGCGCTCGGCTGCACCATCGGACAGGGGCTGTCGGCCTTTTCGGTGCTGGCCTGGTCCGCGCCGGTGACCTTCGCCGCGATCTTTGCCGGCGCCGCGTTCGGATTGCGCCAGCTGATCGAAGGGTTCCAGCCGGCCGAGTGACGCCGGCACCGCTGGGGGCTCTGCCCCCGTCCGCCAGGGCGGACTCCCCCGAGGGTTATTGAAAACCGGAGAAGCACAGGCGCGCGCTCTGGCGGGCCGCGCCGCGCTGTGGCATCAGGACGCCATGACCCGGCCCGCCGTCCCTGCCCTGACCGTCGTCGTACTCTGGCTCGCGGGCCTTGGGGCCGCCGGGCAGTTCGCCAAGATCGCCGTCGCCTTCCCGGCGCTGCAGGCGCTTTACCCGCAGGCCGGGACGAGCCTGGGCCTGGCCGTGTCGCTGATTTCCCTGCTCGGCGCGCTGCTGGGTGTCGTCGCCGGCATGATCGTGGCCCGGCTGGGTCTGCGGCGGATGCTGCTCTGGGGGCTTTGGCTCGGCGCGGCGCTGTCGCTGGCGCAAGCGATCCTGCCGGGGCTCGGGGCGCTGCTGGCGACGCGGCTGGTCGAAGGGCTGTCCCACCTGGTGATCGTCGTCGCGGCGCCGACGCTGATCTCCGAGACGGTCGCGGACCGCTGGCGCGGCGCGGCGCTGACGCTCTGGTCCACCTTCTTCGGTGTCGCCTTCGCGCTCTTCGCCTGGGCCGGCCTGCCGCTGGTCGACAGCCACGGCCCCGGCGCGCTCTTCGCGCTGCACGGCGCCTGGATGGCCGCCATGGCGCTCTGGCTCTCGGTCCTGTTGCCGACCTCCCGCCTCGTGCGGGTCACCGACCCCCTGACCTGGCGCGCGGTCCTGGCACGCCACGCGGCGATCTACCGCTCGCCGGCGCTCAGCGCCCCGGCCCTCGGCTGGCTCTGCTACACGCTGACCTTCGTGTCGCTGCTGACGCTGCTTCCGGGGGTCATGGAGCCGTCCTCGCCCGGCTGGCTGCTGGGCGCGCTGCCGCTGACCTCGATCGCGGTGGCGCTGACGCTGGGGGTGGCCCTGCTGCGCAAGCTGAGTGCGGTGCAAGTGATCCTGCTGGGCTTCGCCGCCTCCGCCATCGCGGTCGCCGCGCTTCTGGCCCTGCCGGGCCCGCTCTGGCCGGTCTTCGCGCTCTTTGCCGCGCTGGCGTTGGTGCAATCGGCCAGCTTCGCGGCGGTGCCCGAACTGGCTTCCGACCCCGCCGACCGGGCCCTGGCCAACGGCGCGCTCGCGCAGATGGGCAATGTCGGCAACCTGCTGGGCACGCCGCTGCTGCTCGCGATCCTCGGACTGGGCGGCGCCACCGCGGGGCTGCTGGCGGTGATGACCGCCTATCTCGCAGGTCTCGGCCTGCACCTCGCGCTGGCCCGCGCGCGCCGCGCCGAACCCTGATCCGGCTTCATCTTGCCGATAAACCTCCAGAGAGCACGAGAGACAGCGTCTCTCGTATCGCCCGAAGGGCGATTCCGTTGCCCCGATCCGCAAAAAGCGCAGCGGACGGCGCCTCTCCGCCCCCACGATGAACGGCTCCACCGCCGTCAGGACATCTCCGCCAGCCGCGCCACGTAGCGCGCCAGAGTGTCGATTTCGAGGTTGACCATGTCGCCTTCCTGCACGTCGCCCCAGGTCGTCGCCACCTTAGTGTGCGGGATGAAGTTGATGCCGAAGTCGCGGCCCTCGACCTCGTTCACCGTGAGCGAGGTGCCGTTCAGCGCCACCGACCCCTTGGGCGCGATGAACCGCGCCAGCGCCTCGGGGGCACGCAGGGTGACGCGGGTGCTGTCGCCCTCCTCGGCCACCCGGATCACCTCGGCCTGCCCGTCCACGTGCCCGGACACGATATGCCCGCCCAGTTCGTCGCCCACCCTGAGCGCGCGCTCAAGGTTCACCCGGTAGCCCACCGACCAGGCGCCGATGTTGGTCTTGCTCACCGTCTCGGCGCTGATCTGCACGTCGAACCAGTCGCTGCCCAGGGCCACGACCGTCAGGCACACGCCGTTGCACGCGATGGAGGCACCGATCTCGATCCCGGCGGTGTCGTATTGCGTGGCGATCCGCGCGCCCAGGTCGCCGCGCTGCTCCAGCGACCGGACCTCGCCGATGTCGGTGATGATGCCGGTAAACATGGCTCTGCCCCTTTCGGGCCCTCCCGCCGCAAGGCAATGGGGCCTTATTTTCGCCGCCTTCAGGCGCTACACCTGATCCGAGCGGAGGGATAGCCTGTCGATATGAGCAACGCAACCGGACAGAAACGGGTCTTCTTGTTCCTGCAGGGGCCGCACGGGCCCTTCTTTTCAAAGCTGGGCAAGATGCTGCGCAAGACCGGCGCCGAGGTCTGGCGCGTCGGGTTCAACGCCGGCGACCGCGCCTTCTGGTTCCACTCCGCAAGCTACCTGCCCTACCGCGGCACGACCGAGGACTGGCCCGCCCATATCGGCGCCCTGCTGACCGAGCGCCGCGTCACCGACATCGTGCTTTACGGCGACACAAGGTCGATCCATGCAGAGGCCGTCGCCGCCGCCCACGCCCGCGGTGTCACCGTGCATGTCTTCGAGGAAGGCTACATGCGCCCCTACTGGGTGACCTACGAACGGGGCGGATCGAACGGCCATTCGCGGCTGATGCAGATGTCCATCGCGCAGATGCAGGACGCCCTGCGCCAGTCCGACATGGAGGCGCCGCTGCCGCCCGCGCATTGGGGCGACATGCGCCACCACATCTTCTACGGCGCGCTCTACCACTGGTTCGTGATGTTCCGGAACGGCGATTACCGCAACTTCCGCCCGCACCGCAGCCTCGCCGTGGCGCAGGAGTTCCGGCTCTACGTCAAACGCCTGCTGACCCTGCCGCTGACGGCGCTCGACCGGATCGTCGCCACCCAGCGCATCCGGCTGGGCGGCTTCCCCTATCACCTGGCACTGCTGCAACTGGAACACGACAGCTCGTTCCAGATGCATTCGCCCTTCTCCACCATGACCGATTTCCTCGGACTGGTGATCGAGGGCTTCGCCAAGGGCGCGCCGGGGCATCATCACCTGGTCTTCAAGGCGCATCCGCTCGAGGACGGCCGTGTACCGGTGCGCCGCGCGATCCGCGACTTCGCCAAGGCGCATGGCGTCTCGGACCGGGTGCATTTCGTGCGCGGCGGCAAGCTGGCGCAGCTTCTGAACGACGCGCGCACCGCCGTGACGGTGAATTCCACCGCCGCCCAGCAGGTGCTCTGGCGCGGGATTCCGCTCAAGGTCTTCGGCGACGCGGTTTATGCCAAGCCGGAGTTCGTCTCGGACCAGCCGCTGGCCGAATTCTTCGCCACTCCCGCCCGTCCGGACAACCGCGCCTACAAGGATTACCGCCGTTACCTGCTGGAAACATCGCAGCTTCCCGGCGGCTTCTACTCGGCGCGCGGGCGCCGGCAACTGCTGCGGCATGTGGTCGATATGATGCTGGCAGAGGACGATCCCTACGACGCGCTGCTGCTCGGAACCGCGGCTCCAAGGCAACAGTTGCGCGTCGTCCGTTAGGGCGCCGAATACCTGCGACTGGCTTTTTGGGCAGGAGTCCCGTAGGTTAAAAGAAAAACCTGAGGCAGAACAATAACAGGTCGAGGAGACCGAGCAGTGAATACCTCCCCCACCCGTCGGGCGAGAGCGATCGCCCTGCTGGCCGCGGTGTCGATTCTGGCATCCTGCGGCCTGCCGCGCGTTGGCCCCACCAAACGCGAAATCTTTGCCGGATCGGTGCAGCGCCAGGGCGACGCATTCGTCGTGTCGGTCAACGACCGCGTGACCCGCGCCACCGCCGTGGTGCCGGCGCTCGGCTTCAGCGAGACCTTCCAGAGTGCCGGCGTGGTCGGATCGGACGTGATCAACCCCGGCGACACCCTGGGCCTGACGATCTGGGAAAACGTCGATGACGGGCTGCTGTCCGGCGAGGCGTCGAACTCCACCATCCTCGAAGAGGTGCAGGTCGACGGATCGGGTTTCATCTTCGTGCCCTACGCTGGCCGCATCAAGGCATCGGGCAATTCGCCCGAAGCGATCCGCCGGATCATCACCTCCAAGCTCGAGGAACAGACCCCCGATCCGCAGGTGCAGGTGCGCCGCATCGCGGGGGACGGCTCGACCGTGAGCCTTGCCGGCGCTGTCGGCGGCCAGGGCGTCTATGCCATCGAACGCCCGACCCGTACCCTGTCGTCGATGCTGGCGCGGGCGGGCGGTGTGACCATCCGGCCCGAGATCGCCCAGGTCACCGTCCAGCGCGGCGGGCAGACCGGCAAGATCTGGTTCCAGGACCTCTACGAGAACCCGGCCATGGACATCGCCCTGCGCGGCGGTGACAAGATCCTGGTCGAGGAAGACACCCGCGCCTTCACCGCGCTCGGCGCCACCGGCACCCAGGCCCGCGTGCCGTTCGAGACGCAGACCCTGTCGGCGGTCGAGGCGATTGCCCAGGTCGGCGGTCTGCTGACCGCTTCGGCCGATCCCACCGGCGTCTTCATCTTCCGCAACGAACCCGCCGAGATCGCCAACCAGGTGATGGGCCGCACCGACCTCATCGGCGCGCAGCGGCTGGTCTATGTTCTGGACCTGACCGAACCCAACGGCATGTTCATGGCCCGCGATTTCGTCGTCCGCGACGGCGACACGCTCTACGTGACCGAAGCGCCGTTCACCCAGTGGGACAAGACGATTTCCGCCCTGACAGGATCGCTCAGCGCGGTTGGCACGGTCGCCACGGCCTCCACCGCCCTCGAAGGCATCTGATCCCATGCTGCCCGCACGCGGGCAGGACGACGCGAACGCCGGGGACCGCACTCCCCGGCGTTTGTGCGTCTACAACGGCGGTTTCCTGACCCAGCCGCGCCTGCGCCGGATCCTGTCGCTGTCCGGCTACCGGGTGGCGCTCGGCCTGCCCCGCGACGGCGATGCCGTGGGCGTCTGGGGCCAGTCGCCCACCGCCCACCGCGGCGAGGCCATCGCGGCCCGCCATGGCGCGCCGCTCATAAGGATCGAGGATGCCTTCCTGCGCTCGCTGCATCCCGGACGTGACGGAGAGCCGCCGATAGGCCTGCTGATCGACCGCGCCGGCGTGCATTTCGACCCCGCCACGCCGTCCGAGCTGGAAACGCTGCTCGCGACCCATCCGCTTGACGATTCCGCGCTGATGGCCCGCGCCCGCGCCGCCCTGCACTGGCTGCGCCGCGCGCATCTGACCAAGTATTCCGCCGTCCATCCAGACGCGCCTCTGCCCGAACCGGGCTACGTGCTGGTCATCGACCAGACCCGCGGCGATGCCTCGGTCCGCGCCAGCGCCGCCGACCGCGGGCGGTTCCGCGAGATGCTTGTCTTTGCGCAAGAGGAACACCCCGGCGCCCGCGTCGTCATAAAGACACATCCCGAAACCGCCGCAGGCCACCGCGCCGGGCATTTCATCGACGCCGACTGCAACGACCGGATCAGCCTTCTGGACCGGCCGGTGTCGCCCTGGGCGCTGTTCGACGGCGCGGTGGGGGTCTACACGGTGTCCTCGCAACTGGGCTTCGAGGCGATCCTCGCCGGTCACAAGCCCCGCGTCTTCGGCCAGCCCTTCTACGCCGGCTGGGGGCTCACCGACGACGACCGCCCGGTGCCGCGGCGCGAACGCCAGCTGACCCGCGCGCAGCTTTTCGCCGCCGCGATGATCCTCTACCCCGCCTGGTATGACCCCTACCGCGACCGCCTGTGCGAGATCGAAGACGTGCTGGCCGGTCTCGAGGCCCGCGCCACCGCCTGGCGGCAGGACCGCCGCGGCTGGGTCGCGAGCGGCATGCGCCTGTGGAAACGCGCGCCCTTGCAACGCTTCTTCGGCGCCGAAAAGCGCCTGATCTTCGAAGACGACCCTGCGAAGGCCCGCGCCAGGGCCGATGCACTCGACCGCCCGCGCATGGTCTGGGCGGGCAAGGCCACGCCGGGCGAGGATATCACCCGCGTAGAGGACGGATTCCTCCGCTCGCGCGGGCTTGGCGCCGAACTGGTGCCCCCGCTGTCGCTGGTCTGCGACGACCTGGGCATCTACTACGATCCGACCCGCGCGTCGCGGCTGGAACAGCTGATCGCCGCCTCGGTCGACCTGCCCGCCGATCAACTCGACCGCGCTGCCGCCCTCATCCGCCGCATCGCCCGGGGAGGGCTGTCGAAATACAACCTCGGCGGTGCGGTGCCGCCGCTGCCGCCCGGTCATCGCATCCTCGTGCCCGGACAGGTCGAGGACGACGCCTCGATCCTGCTGGGCAGCCCCGACATACGCCGCAACGCCGACCTGCTGGAACGCGCACGGGCCGCGAACCCCGGGGCGGTGATCCTGTGGAAGCCGCATCCGGACGTCGAGGCCGGCTTGCGCACCGGCGCGGTCGATCATCCCGAAACGCACGCCGACATGACCCTGCGCGGGGTCGATGCGGGCGCATTGCTGTCCTGCGTCGACGAAGTCTGGACCATGACCTCGCTCATGGGGTTCGAGGCGCTCATGCGCGGCTGCCGCGTGGTGACCCTCGGCGCGCCGTTCTACGCCGGATGGGGCCTCACACGCGACCTCGGCCCGGTGCCCGCCCGCCGCGCCGGTCCCCGGCCCAGCCTCGAGGGGCTGGTGCATGCGACGCTCATCGCCTATCCGCGCTACCGTGATCCGGTCACGGGCCTGCCCTGCCCGGTCGAGGTCATCGCAGACCGGCTGGAACAGGGCGACGTCCCCTCTCCGGGGCCATTCAATCGAAGCCTCTCGAAACTTCAGGGGCTGTTTGCCAGCCAGGCGCATCTCTGGCGCCGGTAGCCGCATGTGCGGCGCGGTTTTGATCTTGCCATATCGCCCGAAACCCACTATCGCGCGGGCTTCACGCGAAGCTACAGCCTTGGAGGAGCTTCGCTTAACCTTAGGAGAATACACATGGCTGGAGAGATTCCTGATCTTCACGCTTCGGAACGGACGGGGACAGGCAAGGGCGCCGCTCGTCAGGCACGCCGCGACGGCATGGTTCCGGGCATCGTCTTCGGCGGCGAAAACGCGCCGCTGCCGATCAACCTGCCCTACAACGCACTGGTGGCCCGCCTGAAGAAGGGCCGGTTCAAGTCCACGCTCTTCAACCTCAAGGTCGACGGCCACGAGGATGTCCGCGTGATCTGCCGCGACGTACAGCGCGATGTCGTAAAGGACCTGCCGACGCATGTCGACTTCATGCGCCTGCGCCGGCATTCGAAGATCAACCTCTTCATTCCGGTTGAAGTGCTCAACGAAGACACCGCCCCCGGCCTCAAGAAGGGCGGCGTGCTGACCATGGTGCGTCCCGAGGTCGAACTGGTGGTGACCGCGGGTGACATCCCCGAGAAGATCACCATCGACCTTGCCGATCTCGAGATCGGCGACACGGTGACGATTTCGGACGTGACCCTTCCCGCCGGCACCAAGCCGACCATCGACCGCGATTTCGTGATCGCCAACATCTCTGCCCCGTCCGGCCTGCGCGCCGCCGAGGAAGAGGACGAGGGCGAAGGCGAAGTGGCCGCGGACGAGGTCGAAGCCACCGAACAAGGCGAAAAGGGCGACGAGGAATAAACCTCGGCCTTTTCCGATCCGACATACGGCCCCGCCCCACCGGCGGGGCCGTTTTCGTTGCAGCCCTGCCGCGCGCGGCCTATGTCTGTGCCCGACACCAGGCAAAAGGCAGGCAACGCCATGCAAATTTTCGTGGGCCTCGGCAATCCCGGCGCGAAATACGCGGGCAACAGGCACAACATCGGATTCATGGCTCTGGACCGCATCGCCGAGGAGCATGGTTTCGGCCCGTGGAAAGCGCGCTTTCAGGGCCAGGCGGCCGAAGGACGGCTGGGCGGCGGCAAGGTGCTGCTGCTCAAGCCCGAAACCTTCATGAACCTCTCGGGCCAGTCCGTGGGCGAGTCGATGCGGTTCTTCAAACTGGACCCGGGCGACGTGACGGTCTTTCACGACGAACTCGATCTCGCGCCGGGCAAGCTCAAGGTCAAGACCGGCGGCGGCCATGCGGGCCACAACGGGCTGCGCTCGATCCATGCCCACCTCGGCCCGGAATACCGGCGTGTGCGACTGGGCATCGGCCATCCGGGGCGCAAGGAATTGGTGGCGGCCTACGTGCTGCACGACTTCGCCAAGGCCGATGGCGACTGGCTGGACGACCTGCTGCGCGGCATTGCGGACGGCGCGCCCGATCTCGCCGACGGCGACGCGGGCCGGTTCCAGAACGCGGTGGCGCTGCGCGTGAACCCGCCGCGCAGTTCCGGCGGGCAGCGGCCAGACGCGGCCCCGCCGCCGCCCGAAAGGGCGGAGGAGGCCGCCCGGCCCGCCGAGCCCGAGCCGCAGGACACCCGATCCGCCCTGCAAAAGCTGGCGGACCGCTTCCGCTGATCCGCGTTCCGGTTGCCTCGGACGGTTGCCGATGATCAGATGGCGGCAAAGGAGACCGTCATGCGCCTTCTCGTCCGCCGCGTCCTGCCCGTTGTCGCGGTCCTGCTGCTGATCCTCGCCGCCCTCGCGGCGTGGAACCGCGAGGCGCTGGTCCGGCTCAACGCCGTGAACACGCTTTTTGCTGAAGACCGGATCGTGTGGAATTTCAGCCATATGGACACGCTTTTTCACACCGTCACCGTGCCACGCGGCGACGGGCCGGTGAGCGAATTGCCCCAGGGCGACCCGCAGATCATGCCCGCCGATTTCGACGAGTGGCTGTCTCGCCGCGCAGTCACCTCGCTGGTGATGCTGCGCGACGGTGCAGTGGTGCACGAAAGTTATCACCTGGGCACCGGGACAAGCGACAAGCGCATTTCCTGGTCGGTGGCCAAGTCGTATTTGTCATTGCTTTTCGGCGTTCTGCTGGACGAAGGTCATGTCGAGAGCCTTGACGACCCGGTGACCAAATACGCCCCGGAGCTTGCGGGCAGCGCCTATGACGGTGCCAGCATCCGAAACGTGCTGAACATGGCCTCGGGCGTCACCTTCGACGAGGACTATCTGGATTTCTGGAGCGACATCAACAAGATGGGCCGCGTTCTTGCGCTTGGCGGGTCGATGGACGACTTTGCCGCCGGCCTGGACGAGACCTTTGTCGCGCCGGGCACGCAGTGGCAATACGTCTCGATCGACACCCATGTGCTGAGCATGGTGCTGCGCGGCGCCACCGGGCGCAGCATTCCCGATCTGCTCTCCGAAAAGATTATCGCGCCCATGGGATTGGAGGCAGAACCCTATTATATTACAGATGGTTATGGCGTGGCTTTCGTGCTGGGCGGGCTGAACCTCACCACCCGCGACTATGCCCGCATGGGACAGATGGTATTGCAGGGCGGTGCCTATGACGGCCGCCAGATCGTGCCCGTCGACTGGATCACGCAAAGCACAGACCCCTCGGCCCCGACGGCGCCCGGCGCAATCCAGTACGGATATCAATGGTGGATCCCCGCCGATGCACGCCCCGGCGAGGTGCTGGCCCGCGGGGTCTATGGCCAATATGTCTACATCGACCGCGCGGCCGGCGTGGTCATCGCCACAACCGGCGCCGACCGGTCCTTTCGCGAGGCCGGCGCCTTCGACGACAGCCTGGACATGTTTCGCAGGCTCGCAGCCGCAGACACAGGAGGATGATTTGGAAAAAGACCCCGAAACCAACGTACTGGGCGGCGCTCTTGAACTTTGTTCGAACGATCCGGTGACCGGCTTCTTCCGCGATGGCCATTGCAACACCTGCGCCGCGGACACCGGCAGCCACACCGTCTGCGCGGTGATGACCGCGGAATTCCTGGCGCTGTCGAAATACCTCGGCAACGACCTCAGCACGCCGCGTCCCGAATTCGACTTCGCCGGCCTGCAACCCGGCGACCGCTGGTGCCTCTGCGCCGCGCGTTTCCTGCAGGCCCATGACGAAGGCTGCGCGCCGCGCGTGAATCTCGCCGCCACCCATGCCCGCGCGCTCGACATCGTGCCGCTGGAGGTTCTGGAGGCCTACAAACTCTGATGTTTCCGCAACGCTTCGGGCGCCCGGCGTCCGGGTTCTTGCCCATACAGGATCAATCCCCCGAATGATCCACAGGCGGCAGCCCGCCAGAAAAAAGCACAGCGCGACATCCTCGCGCGGCGCTTTCTCCGTCTGGGTGTCCTGCGTTCCTACATCTCGAAGCCGAGATGCTTTGCGACGGTGAAGATGTCCTTGTCGCCGCGCCCGCACATGTTCATGCAGATGATATGATCCTTGGGCAGGTCGGGCGCGATCTTCATCACGTGGGCCAGCGCGTGGCTGGGTTCGAGAGCGGGGATGATGCCCTCTTTCTCGCAGCAGAGGGTGAAGGCTTCCAGCGCCTCTTTATCGGTGATCGCAACGTATTCGGCGCGGCCGATATCGTGCAGCCAGGCGTGTTCCGGTCCGATCCCGGGATAGTCGAGCCCGGCGGAGATCGAGAAGCCCTCCAGGATCTGCCCGTCGTCGTCCTGCAGCAGATATGTCCGGTTGCCGTGCAACACCCCGGGCCGCCCGCCCGTCAGGGACGCGCAATGCTCCATCTTGTCGTTGACGCCCTTGCCGCCGGCCTCGACCCCGATGATCGACACCTCCTTGTCATCAAGGAAGGGGTAAAACAGGCCCATGGCGTTCGAGCCGCCGCCGATGGCGGCGATGATCGTGTCGGGCAGACGGCCTTCGGCGGCCATCATCTGCTCTTTCGCTTCCTTGCCGATGATCGACTGGAAATCGCGGACCATCGCCGGATACGGATGCGGCCCGGCGACCGTGCCGATGCAATAGAACGTGTCGCGGACGTTGGTCACCCAGTCGCGCAGCGCGTCGTTCATCGCATCCTTGAGCGTGCCGCGACCGCTCGTCACCGGCACCACCTCGGCGCCCAGCAGCTTCATGCGGAAGACGTTGGGCGCCTGCCGCTCCACGTCATGCGCGCCCATGTAGACCACGCATTTCAGCCCGAACTTGGCGCAGACCGTCGCCGTGGCCACGCCGTGCTGACCGGCGCCGGTTTCGGCGATGATGCGGCTCTTGCCCATGCGGCGTGCGAGGATGATCTGGCCCAACACGTTGTTGATCTTGTGCGCACCGGTGTGGTTGAGCTCGTCGCGCTTGAGGTAGATCTTGGCCCCGCCCAGGTGCTCGGTCAGCCGCTCGGCGAAATAGAGCGGGCTGGGCCGACCGACGTAATGGGTCCAGAGATCGTGCATCTCGTCCCAGAAGCTCTGGTCGTTCTTGGAGTGCTGGTATTGCTCGTCCAGTTCGAGGATCAGCGGCATCAGCGTCTCGGAGACGAAGCGCCCGCCGAAATCGCCGAAGCGGCCCTTTTCGTCGGGCCCGGTCATGAAGCTGTTGAAGAGGTCGTTCATCGCGCATCTCCCTTGGGGGTCAGGGGCCGGTTGTAGGCGCGTGTGCTACGGATTTCCAGTGCCATTCTGACGCGCGGCAGACCCGCGGGGGCGCGTTTTTCTCGAGAAAAACGACCCGGAAAATTCGAATTTTCCGGGCCCTCAGGCGGCGGCCCGTTCAAGCGCGGGATAGCGCAATGCCAGCGTCACCCCGCGGGCCACGAAGGAGATCAGCAGCGCCGCCCAGAGCCCGTGGTTGCCGATCCATGGCACCAGGACCAGCACAGCGGCGACGTAGACCAGTGCCGAGACGACCATCATGTTGCGCATGTCCGCCGTCCGCGTGGCGCCGATAAAGACCCCGTCGAGCATCCAGGCCGCCAGCCCCACCAGCGGCGCCGCGATCATCCACGGCAGGTAATCGCGGGCGGCGGCCTGTACTGGCGGCACATCGGCCATGAGATCGATGAGCGCCGGCCCCGCGACCCAGAACGCGAGCGACATGACCGCGCAGGACAGCAGCCCCCAGACCGAGGTCAGGATCGCGCTGCGGCGCAGGGTCTGCACGGCGCGGGCGCCCATCGCCTGGCCCACCATCGCCTCGGCGGCAAAGGCGAACCCGTCGAGCGCGTAGGCGGTGATCTGCAGGAACTGCAGCAGCACCTGGTTGGCCGCCAGCACCACGTCGCCGAAATCCGCGGCGAGGAACAGGAAGGACATGAAAATCGCCTGCAACAGCAGCGAGCGGATCAGGATGTCCGAGTTCACGCGGGTCATGTTGGTCAGCTTGGCGCGGTCGAAGACCCGCGCCCAGTCGCGCCACGCGGGCACACGGAACGCTGCGCGGCAGAGCCAGAGGCCCACCGCCAGCCCCGACCATTCGGCGAGGAAGGTGGCGAAGGCCACGCCGTCGACCCCCCAGCCCAGCCCCAGCACGAACCACAGGTCGAGCACGATGTTGAGCAGGTTCATCCAGACCTGCATGACAAGCAGCGCCCGCGTGCGCTCGAGCGCGATGAGCCAGCCCGAGATCCCGTAGATGGCGATGGCCGCGGGGGCCGACCAGATGCGGATCTGCATGTAGCTGCGGGCAAGGTGTTCGACCTCGTCGCTGGCCGGCGCGACCTCGAAGGCGGCCCAGAAGATCGCCGCCTGGAAGACGATCAACAGCGCCCCGGCCCCGAGACCGATCATCAGCACCCGGGTCAGCAGGGCCGCAACCTCGGCGCGGTTGCCCTGCCCCGCCGCCTGCGCGGCGAGGCCGGTGGTGCCCATGCGCAGGAAGCCGAAGATCCAGTAGATGCCCGACAGGATGATCGCGCCGATGCCGACCGCGCCGATGGGGGCCGCGAGGCCGATCTGGCCGACCACGCCGGTGTCGACCGCCCCCAGGATCGGTACGGTGGCATTTGCGATGACGATGGGGACCGCGATCTTCAGGACCCGGCCATGCGTCACCTCGCGCGGCGGATCGGCCAGGGTGTCGGTCATCGGCACATGCGTCCTTTGGGGGGATTACTGTCCGCGCCAGACCTCGGCCCCATCGTTGCGGGGGCTCTGCCCCCGTCCGCGCCGGGGCGCGGACTTCCCCGAGGTATTTTAGAACCGGAGAAACGGGGGGCGTGGCGCATCGTCTCAAGCCTCGGGCGCGGGCATCAGGAAATGCGCGGTACCTTGCGCGAAGGGGCGGCTGCGGTTGTCCTGCCAGGCCTCGGCATGGACGCTGGCGTAGCGGCGGCCCGAACGCGTGACCTTGGCCCGGGCGTAGGCGTCGCGCGGCAGGCCCGAGCGCAGGTAGTCGACGGTGAAGTCGATGGTCTTGGGCAGGCGCGGCAGGTCTCCGGCCTCGAGCGCGTCGGGGCTGAGCGCGCCGCTTTCGATGTCCTCCCAGAGCCAGGCCCAGCTGAGCGAGATCAGCGCCGTGACCTCGAGAAAGGCCGCCGTCACGCCGCCGTGGATCGCCGGCAGCATCGGGTTGCCGATCAGCATCTCGTCGAAGGGCAGCAGCGCCGTCAGTTCGTCGCCGCGGCGATCGAAGCGGATGTTCAGGAACTGGATGTAGGGCACACCGCCTGCCAGCGCATGCAGGGCGGCGTCGCGGCGCTGCTTGACCACCTGGACCGGTTCGGGACGCGGGCGCGGCATGGCTCAGCCCCCTTCCACGGTGAAGGCGCCGGTGGCCGCGGCAACAGGCCGGTCGGCGTCGTCGTCCCAGGCGCTGGCGCGGACGAAGGCCACCGAGCGGGTGATGTGGTAGCATTCGGCCCGGGCGGTGATCGGCTGGCCGGGCGTGGCGGCGCGCATGTAGTCGATGCGCAGGTCGATCGTCGCGGTGCCGGCAGGGGCAGACGGGTGGGACATCACCGCCGCCCCGCTGCAGGTGTCCATCAGCGCCGAGACCGCGCCGCCGTGAATGACGCCGGTCTTCGGGTCGCCCACCAGCCGCGCATCGTAGGGCATGGTGATCGTCGCGGCGCCATCGGCGATGTCGGTGATCTGCATCGACAGCGCCCGCGCGTGCGGGATGGTCTCGATGAACTGGCGGGCGATGCGGGCCTTGTCTGCGGTCATGGCGGTCTCCTTGCCTTTACTGACCACGCGGGCGAGACCGGCGCAAGCGGCTCGGCGCGCAGGATATTGCCCTCGGCCTCAGGACAGCTATGCTTTCGGCAAGGGAGAGACGCGCGAATGCCAGACCGCCTCAGCTTTAAGGAAATGTGCGCCCGTTTCGACGTGACGCCCCGCACGCTGCGATACTACGAGTATATCGAGCTCTTGCAGCCCGATCGCGAGGGCCGCGCCCGCTGGTACGGGCCCAAGGAATGCGCGCGCATGACGCTGATCCTGCGCGGGCGCAAGTTCGGCTTCCAGCTCGAGGACATCCGCCAGTGGCTGCTGATCTACGAAAAGGAAGGCACCGAAGCGCAGATGCGGACCTGGATCAAGATGGCCGACGGGCAGCTTGAAGAGCTGGCGGAGCAGCGCCGGCAGATGGACGAGGCCATGGCCGAGCTCAAACGCCTGCGCGACGAAACCGCCGATTCGCTGGAAAAGTGACCGCTTTGCAGGGCGGATTTCCGCGACGTACCAGCCGTTTTGACCGGCTGAAAAATTTTTTACCAAATAATAAAATTTCATTTCGACCCCGTTGACGCGACGTGATGTTACGTCAACGCGAAAGTGACGTGGCGTCTGAGTTACGTCACCCAAAATTCCCATTGTATGAAGAGGGCACGCCACGCATCTCGTCGGGCAGAAAGCCACGGCGACAAAGGCACGGGAAATGACAACTGACCAGACGATGACCATCCGCGAGATGTGCGACAGCTTCGATGTGACGCCGCGCACCTTGCGATTCTACGAAGCCAAGGAACTGCTGTTTCCGGTCCGGCAGGGCCAGAAGCGGCTGTTCACACGGCGCGACCGCGCGCGGCTCAAGCTGATCCTGCGCGGGAAGCGGTTCGGCTTCTCGCTCGAGGAGATCCGGCAGCTCCTGGACCTCTACGACATGGGCGACCAGCAGCAGACCCAGCTGCACAAGACCTACGAGATCGCTCAGACCCGGCTGCGCGACATGGTCAGGCAGCGCGACGAGCTGAACGCGGCGATTGCCGAGCTCGAGGAACAACTGACCTGGGGCGAAAAGATGATCGCCTCGATGAACCAGCACAAGCGGGCGGCCGAGTAACCGCCGCCCCGCCGACACACGCTACCGACGGAGGACCGCAATGCCGATCTATCACGCCCCCACCAAAGACATGCAGTTCATCATGCATGACGTTCTCAAGGCGTCCGAGCAGGATATTCCCGGCTACGACGAGCTGGACCGCGACTTCACCGCCGCGGTGCTCGAGGAATCGGGCAAGCTGGCCACCGAGGTGCTGACCCCGCTGAACACCGTGGGCGATACCGAGGGCTGCAAACTCGAGAACGGTGTCGTGCGCACCCCCACCGGATTCAAGGAAGCCTTCGACCAGATGCGCGACGGCGGCTGGACGGCGCTCGACTGCGATCCGGACTACGGCGGACAGGGCCTGCCCTACCTCATGCACACCGCGGCGCAGGAACCCTTCGTGTCGGCCAACATGGCCTTCAACATGTACCAGGGCCTGACCCACGGCGCCTATACGGCGATCCATATCCACGGATCCGAGCAGCAAAAGCAGACCTACCTGCCCAAGATGACCACCTGCGAATGGACCGGCACCATGAACCTGACGGAACCGCATTGCGGCACCGATCTGGGGCTCATGCGCACCAAGGCCGTGCCGCAGGACGACGGCAGCTACAAGGTGTCAGGCCAGAAGATATTCATCTCCGCCGGCGATCACGACATGGCCGAGAACATCATCCACCTGGTGCTGGCCAAGATCCCCGGCGGCCCGGACGGCATCAAGGGCGTGTCGCTCTTCATCGTGCCGAAGTTCCTGGTGAACGAGGACGGATCGCTTGGTGAGCGCAACGGCGTCTCGGTCGGCAAGATCGAGGAAAAGATGGGCATCCACGGCAACTCGACCTGCGTGATGAACTACGACGACGCCACCGGCTACCTCGTGGGCGAGGCGCACAAGGGCATGCGGGCGATGTTCACCATGATGAACGAGGCGCGGCTGGGTGTCGGCCTGCAGGGCTATGCCCAGGCCGAGGCAGCGTATCAGAACGCCGTGGCCTATGCCAACGACCGGCTGCAGGGCCGCGACGTGACCGGTGTCAAGGCACCCGAGAAATCGGCCGACCCGATCATCGTGCACCCCGACATCCGCCGCAACCTGATGGATCAGAAGAGCTTTGTCGAAGGCGCCCGGGCCTTCACCTACTGGGGCGCCTACCTCATCGACCGCGCGCACAAGAACGACGACGCCGCGGCCGAGGGGCTCATTTCGCTGATGACCCCCGTCATCAAGGGCTTCCTGACCGACAAGGGCTTCGAGATGGCGGTGAATGCCCAGCAGGTCTACGGTGGCCACGGCTACATCGAGGAATGGGGCATGTCCCAGTTCGCCCGCGACGCCCGGATCGCGATGATCTACGAAGGCGCCAACGGCATCCAGGCGCTCGACCTCGTGGGCCGTAAGCTGGCGCAGGAAGGCGGCAAGCACGTCATGGCCTATTTCGACATGATCAAGACCTTCATCAAGGACAACGCCGGCCAGGACGAGGCCTTCGACAAGGAGTTCCTCGAGCCGCTCAAGGCGGCGTCGAAGGATCTGCAGGCCGCGGGCATGTACTTCATGCAGAACGGCATGAAGAACCCCCACAACGCGCTGTCGGGATCGTATGACTTCATGCACATGTTCGGGCATGTCTGCCTCGGTTACATGTGGGCGCGCATGGGGGTTGCCGCGCGCGACGCGCTTGCGAACGGCGCCTCGGACACCCAGTTCTACGAGACCAAGCTGGCCACCGGGCGCTACTACATGGCCCGCCAGCTGCCCGCCACGTCGATGCACCTGGCGCGCATCCAGACCGGTGCGGACACCGTCATGGCGCTGGACGCGGCGAACTTTTGAGACGACGGTGGGGGCCCACCCCCCACCAGACACTCGGACGCCGGAGACCGCCATGCCGAAACGCTTTCGCCTGACCCGCCGCTTCCCGGTCGCGATGACAGAAGACGGCTACCGCGGCCTGAAGAAATTCGCCGCAGAGGCCGGTCTGGACGAAGGCGAGGCGCTGTCTTTCCTGTTCGAGAACTTCGGCAGCATCACCGACGAAGAGGCGCTGGGACACCGCCTGCGCCTCTTCAACGCGGAGCTCGACGCCCGCAAGCGATAGACACCGCCGACCGGCAGGGGAGACCGGAATGCGATCCACTTGGATGACAGACGAGCACGCGATGCTGGCGGAGATGACGCGAAAGTTCATCACCTCCGAATGGGCGCCGCTGTTCGGCCAATGGCGCGACCAGGGCCAGATGGACCCCGCCACCTGGCGCGAGGCCGGCGCACTGGGGCTGCTCTGCCCGTCGGTACCCGAGGCCTACGGCGGCGCCGGCGGCGATTTCGGCCACGAGGCGGTGATCCTGATCGAAGCCTCGCGCGCCAACCTCGCCTCCTGGGGCCATGGCATTCACTCCGGGATCGTGGCGCATTACATCCTCGCCTATGGCACCGAGGACCAGAAATCCCGCTGGCTGCCGCGCATGGTATCGGGCGATCTGGTGGGGGCGCTGGCGATGACCGAGCCCGGCACCGGCTCAGACGTCCAGGCGATCAAGACTCGCGCCCCGCGCGACGGCAATGCGTACCGGCTTTCGGGGCAGAAGACCTTCATCACCAACGGCCAGCACGCCAACCTGATCTTGGTCGCGGCCAAGACCGACCCGGCCGAAGGCGCCAGGGGCGTGAGCCTCGTCGTGGTCGAGACCGACGGTGCGACGGGCTTTGCCCGCGGCCGCAACCTGCGCAAGATCGGCCTGCACGCCGCCGACACGTCCGAGCTCTTCTTCGACAACGTGGAAATCCCGCCCGAGAACATCCTCGGCCAGGAGGAGGGTCAGGGGTTCTACCAGATGATGCAGCAGCTGCCGCAGGAACGGCTCATCATCGGCTGTGGTGCGGTGGGCGCGATGGAGGGCGCGGTCGACCGGACCATCGCCTATTGCCAGGAACGCGAAGCCTTCGGCGGCCCGCTGACCCAGTTCCAGAACACCCGCTTCCAGCTGGCCGAATGCCGGACGAAGACGGCGGTGGCCTGCGCCTTCCTGGATCAGTGCATGACAGAGCACCTCGCGGGCGCGCTGACTGTCGAGCGGGCCGCGATGGCGAAATACTGGCTGACCGACACGCAAGGTGAGGTGCTGGACGCCTGTCTGCAACTGCACGGCGGCTACGGCTACATGCAGGACACGGCCGTGGGCGAGATGTGGGCCGATGCCCGCGTTCAGCGGATTTACGGCGGCACCAACGAGATCATGAAAGAACTGATCGCGAGGGCGCTGTGATGACAAACCGCACCGCAGCCGGCCAGCGTCGGATGTGGGGGTTTCACACCCCCACACCCCCGTGGAGGTTTATTGGCAAGATGAAGACGGGACCGCGCATCGAACCCAGTGCCGTGCGGCGGGCGGCAGTCGGTCCACGCCGCCATCCGGTCACACGGTCTTGGGGATCCGTGACGGGACGGCGGCGCTTCACCTTGCACGCCGGGTCGCTCTCCAGCTGTCGGCGCAGGGCGAGCATAGGCGCGTTAACGTTAAGCAAGGGTAAATCCGATCCAAGCTTCATCTTGCCGATAAACCTCCACGGGGGTCCGGGGGTGTGAAACCCCCGGTCCCGCCGCCGCCACGGGCGCAACGAAAGGACGCATAGACGATGACCATCCAGCTGCACTGCTTCGGCGAATCCGGCAATGCCTACAAGGCGGCGCTCGCACTCGAGCTGTCGGGCCTCGACTGGGCGCCGGTCTTCGTGGATTTCTTCAACGGCGCCACCCGCGGCGCCGATTATCGCCGGGACGTCAATGTCATGGGCGAGGCGCCGGTCATGGTCGACGGCGATCTGAAGCTCACCCAGTCCGGGGTGATCCAGATGTATGTCACCGAAAAAACCGGAAAGTTCGGTGGCAGCACATCCGAAGAGGCGCGCGAGGTCATGCGCTGGATGTTCTGGGACAACCACAAGCTTTCCAGCCAGGCCGGCATGACCCGGTTCCTGATGAACTTCCTGCCCGAGGACAAGCGCCCGGCCGAGGTCATCGCCTTCACGCAGGGCCGTCTCAAGGCCGCCTACCAGGTGCTGGACAGCCACCTCGAGGGCCGCGACTGGATCGTGGGCGCGGGCCTTACCAACGCCGACCTGAGCTGCTGCGGCTATCTCTACTATCCCGAGCCCTTCGGCTTCGACCGCGCCCAATGGCCCAACATCGACCGCTGGCTCGACCGGCTGAGCGCCACGCCCGGCTGGAAAGCCCCCTATGACCTGATGCCCGGCTCCCCCGCGGACCGCGCCTGAGAACACCGCGCCCGCAAAGGGCGCCAGATCAAGGCCCACACCACCGGGCCGGAAGGAGACCAGAATGACCGACGCTTATATCTACGACACCGTGCGCACCCCCCGCGGCAAGGGCCGCAAAGACGGCGCGCTGCACGAGGTGACCTCGGTGCGGCTGTCCGCGCTCGTGCTGAACGCTTTGAAGGAGCGCAACGACCTCTCGGGCCATGCGGTCGAGGACGTGATCTGGGGCAACGTCACCCAGGTCGGCGAACAGGGCGGCTGCCTTGCGCGCACCGCGGTTCTGGCCTCGGACCTCGACGAATCCATCCCGGGGCTTGCCATCAACCGCTTCTGCGCCAGCGGCATGGAGGCGGTGAACCTCGCCGCCAACCAGGTGCGTGGCGGCGCGGGCGAGGCCTATATCGCCGGCGGGGTCGAGATGATGGGCCGCGTCACCATGGGCAGCGACGGGGCGGCCATCGCCGTCGATCCGAGCGTCGCGATGGACAGCTATTTCGTGCCGCAGGGCATCAGCGCCGACATCATCGCCACCGAATACGGCTTCACCCGCGACCAGGCCGACGCCCTGGCGGTGGAGTCGCAGAAACGTGCCAAGGCCGCCTGGGACGACAAGCGCTTTGCCCGGTCGGTCATCACCGTGAAGGATCAGAACGGCCTGCCGATCCTCGACCATGACGAATACATGCGTCCCGGCACCGACATGCAGAGCCTGGGATCGCTCAACCCCAGCTTCCAGGCGATGGGCGAGGTCATGCCGGGCTTCGACAAGATCGCGCTGATGAAGTACCCGCATCTCGAGCGGATCAACCATATCCACCACGCCGGCAATTCCAGCGGTATCGTCGATGGTGCCGCGGGCGTGCTGATCGGCAGCAAGGAATTCGGCGAAAAGCACGGGCTGAAGCCCCGCGCCCGGATCAAGGCCACCGCCAAGATCGGCACCGATCCGACCATAATGCTGACCGGCCCGGTTCCGGTGACCGAGAAGATCCTCAAGGACAACGGTATGGAGATCGGCGACATCGACCTCTTCGAGGTCAACGAGGCCTTCGCCAGCGTGGTGCTGCGCTTCATGCAGGCTTTCGACGTCGATCAGGACAAGGTCAACGTGAACGGCGGCTCCATCGCCATGGGTCACCCGCTGGGGGCCACCGGCGCCATCATCATCGGCACGCTGCTCGACGAGATGGAGCGCACGGGCCAGGGCACCGGGCTCGCGACGCTCTGCATTGCCAGCGGCATGGGTGCGGCCACCATCATCGAGCGTCTCTGAGCCGTGGCCTCCGCCCTCGACATCTACCAGGCCAACCTGACGGCCGTGTCGCGCGCCCTTTGGGTGCGCGACCTCGCGGCGATGCTCGATCACATCGCTTTGCCGAACATGATGTTGACGGTGGATGCGCAGGTGGTGCTGAGCACGCCGCAGGAGATGTCCGAGGCGATGCTGCGTTTTCGGGACCACCTGCAGGACATCGGCGCCGAGGCCTATCACCGCACCTGCCAGGAGGCGAAGTTTCTCGACGCCGACCGCCGGACCATCGTAGGCTGGCACACCACCTACATCCTGCGCGGAGGCACCTGCCTCGTGGAGCCGTTCACCAATCAGATGACCCTGTTGCGGATCGACGCGGCCTGGAAGGGGGTCCGGATCGAGACCGCGACGCGGACCACCGAATGTCCGACGGTCAACCCGGACATGGCGGCGCGGCACTTGGCTGAAATGGCGCGGCACAGCCCTATGGGAGGCGCGCAATGACCGCGGCTCCGTTCTTTCAGATCTTCCAGGACTGGCTCGATGCGGTCGGCGACGCGATGCTGAAGGCGCAGAACGCCACCGACATGTATCGCCGGGCACATGATGCGCAGATCACCGGAAACGGTCTACTGATCGAGCTGTACAGCGCACGCATCCTGCGCGGCGCCGTCCTCCCCGTGGTGCCGGTGTTCAATTCGATGGCAGCGCTGCGCCGCGACGGCACGCGGTGGAAAGCAATCGCGATGGAGCCTGGCGTGCAGAACCGGCAATGGCCTTTCGATTTCCCGCGCGTCGCGGAGCCCGCCGACCCCGGCAGCCGTGATGCGTCACCCCCGGATGAGGCCGATTGAGGCATGCGCGAGATTACAAATATCGCAACGGACGCCCGCCTGCGGCGGGTCGTGTCCTGCGCCGCGGGTCCGGGCCTCGGGCCCGCCCCTGACCCCACCGGCAGCCCTCTTGTATCGCGGCGAAAGCAGCGGACGGCGGGCGCCGCACACAAACACGCCGGCCCCGCATACCGGACCGGCATCCCTTTCCACCTGAGCGGAGACAAGACATGACCGATTTCACCATGATCAAGGGCGACGACGGCGTCGCCATCATCACCTGGGACGTACCCGGCAAGAGCATGAACGTGCTGTCGATGCAGGGCCTGCGCGACCTCGACGCGCTGATGGACGAGGCGCTGGCCGACGACGCGGTCAAGGGCATCGTCATCACCTCCGGCAAGGACAGCTTTGCCGGCGGCATGGACCTCAACGTCATCGCCAAGATGAAATCCGACGCCGGCGACGAACCCGAGCGCGGTCTGTTCGAGGGCATCATGCAGATGCACGGCGCCCTGCGGAAAATCGAACTGGCCGGAATGGACCCCAAAACGCAGAAGGGCGGCAAGCCCGTCGCCGCCGCCCTGCCCGGCACGGCGCTGGGGATCGGGCTGGAAATTCCGCTCGCCTGCCACCGCATCTTCTGCTCGGTCAATCCCAAGGCCAAGATCGGCCTGCCGGAAATCATGGTCGGCATCTTCCCGGGCGCCGGCGGCACCACCCGCATGGTGCGCAAGCTGGGCGCCATGGCGGCCTCGCCCTTCCTGCTCGAAGGCAAGCTTTCCGATCCGATGAAGGCGAAATCCGCCGGGATCATCGACGAGGTGGTCGCCGACCCGCTCGAGGCCGCGAAGGAATGGGTCCTGAACGCCAAGGATGCGGACCTGGTCAAACCCTGGGACGCCAAGGGTTACAAGATGCCCGGCGGCGCGCCGTATCACCCTGCGGGCTTCATGACCTTCGTCGGCGCCAGCGCCATGGTCCACGGCAAGACCCAAGGCGTCTACCCGGCGGCCAAGGCGCTGCTGTCGGCAGTCTACGAAGGCGCGCTGGTGCCCTTCGACACCGCGCTGAAGATCGAGGCGCGCTGGTTCACCAACGTGCTGATGAACCCCTCGTCGGGCGCGATGATCCGGTCGCTCTTCATCAACAAGGAGGCGCTGGAAAAAGGCGCGGTGCGGCCCGCGGACGTGGCAGACCAGCGGGTGCGCAAGGTCGGCGTTCTGGGCGCGGGCATGATGGGTGCCGGCATCGCGCTGGTCAGCGCCCAGGCGGGTATCGACGTGGTGCTGCTGGACCAGAAGCAGGAAGCCGCGGACAAGGGCAAGGCCTATTCCGCGAGCTACATGGACAAGGGCATCCAGCGCAAGAAGGCCACCGAGGAAAGCAAGGAAGCGCTACTTGGCCGGATCCACGCCACCACCGACTATGCCGCCCTGCAGGATTGCGACCTGATCGTCGAAGCGGTCTTCGAGGACCCGAAGATCAAGGCCGAGGTGACGCAGAACGTCGAAAAGGTCATCCCCGAGGACTGCATCTTTGCCACCAACACCTCGACCCTGCCGATTTCCGACCTGGCCAAGGCGTCGTCGCGGCCCGAGCAGTTCATCGGCATCCACTTCTTCTCGCCGGTCGAGAAGATGATGCTGGTGGAGATCATCAAGGGCAAGGAGACGGGTGACCGCGCCGTCGCCAAGGCGCTGGATTTCGTCCGCCAGATCCGCAAGACGCCGATCGTGGTCAACGACGCGCGCTTCTTCTACGCCAACCGCTGCATCATTCCCTACATCAACGAGGGCATGCGCATGGTGGCCGAAGGCGTGGCCCCCGCGCTGGTCGAGAATGCCGCGCGCATGGTCGGCATGCCGCTGGGCCCGCTGCAACTGGTGGACGAGACCTCGATCGACCTCGGCGCCAAGATCGCCCGCGCCACCAAGGCGGCGATGGGCGACGCCTATCCCGACGGCGCCGTGGACGAGGTGATCTTCTGGATGGAAGGTCAGGAGCGTCTGGGCCGCAAGTCGAACGCCGGCTTCTACAGCTACGACGAAAAGGGCAAGCGGCAGGGGCTGTGGCAGGGCCTGGGCGAGAAATACGCGCCTCTGGACGATCAGCCGGACCTTATTGAAGTGCAGCACCGTCTGCTCTTCGCGCAGGTGCTCGAAGCCGTGCGCGCGCTCGAGGAAGGCGTGCTCATGGACATCCGCGAAGGCGACGTCGGCGCGATCCTGGGCTGGGGCTTTGCGCCCTGGTCCGGTGGCCCGTTCTCCTGGCTCGACATCATCGGCGCGCCCTATGCCGCCGAACGCTGCGACCAGCTGACCGAGAAGTTCGGCGACCGCTTCGCCTGCCCCGCGCTGCTGCGCGAGATGGCCGACAAGGGCCAGAGCTTCTACGGCCGCTTCGGGCAGGATGCCGACAAGGCCGCCTGAGCCTGCACCACGTCGCGGGGTCGGTCCGACCGGCCGGCCCCGCGCCCGGAATTCTCGAGAATTCCGATCCGTTTTCCTCGAGGAAAACGCGCCTTCCTTTAGCCGTCGAAGCGATACTCGAACCGTGCAATATCCTCTGCGCAGATCGCGGCCACGACCTCGGGCAACCCGTCTGAGTAATACCGCCGGTAATCGGTCGCGCGTTCGGACCGGTTGTCATGCGGCACCTCCGGCACAAACCCCAGATGCGCCGCCAGCGGCGCCATGTCCTCGCCCAGATGCTCCAGCCGCAGCCAGGCAGAGACACGCTCCACCCCGTCGGCGCAGTGCATGTAGCTGCCGTAGGGGCTGCCGCCGATGCTGGCGGCAGTCTGCGGATGCCGCAGGAACCCGGCAAAATCCAGATCCTTGGCCAGATGCACCGCGGGATGATCGAAGCCCTGCGTCTGCAGCCAGTGGTAATAGCTCACCATCCGGTCCCAGGGATTGCGCACCAGCGCAAAGGTGAACATTCCGGCGATCTCCTCCGGCCCCAGCACCCCGTCGATATCTGCCAACGTGCTGTGCTTCCAGAGCCGCCCGCGCGCCGCGAGGCCCTTCAGCCGCCCGCGCCGCTTGCGGGCTTTCGGCGTGTCGCCGATCAGGATGTCATCGGCCATGGCCCGCGCCTCCAGCGCCCGCGCCATGGAGGTGCCGCCGGTCTTGGGGATGTGCACGAAGATATAGCCGCGGCCGCGCGAGAGGATCATGGCGCCACCCTAGCGCCAACCCGAGGTGCGGGGAATCCCCCACCGAAGGCGGGCTTTTCAGACGCCGCAAACCTGCGCATACTCCGGGAAAGATCACCCAGGGAGGACCGGCATGGGCTGGCTGAAAGACGAAACCGGGCTGGACAAGACCCCGGCCAATTACACCCCGCTGACGCCGCTGTCGTTTCTCAGCCGCGCCCGCGACGTCTTTGCCGACCACACCGCCGTGGTCTACGGCCCGCACCGCAAGACCTACGCCGAATACGCGGAACGCTGCACCCGCCTGGCCTACGGCCTCGTGGCCCGCGGCATCGCGCCGGGCAATGTGGTGGCCACCCTGCTGCCCAACCTGCCCGCCCAGGCCGAGGCGCATTTCGGCGTGCCCGCCTGCGGGGCGGTGCTCAACACCATCAACACCCGGCTCGATCCGGGCACCGTGACCTACATCCTCGACCACGGCGAAGCGAAGCTGCTGCTCGTTGATCCGCAGTTCCTGTCGCTGGCCGAAGAGGCCATCGCCGCGCAGGAGGGCCCGAAACCGGCGATCGTCGAGGTGGCGGACGACCACGCGGGCTTCCCCGCAAGCGGCCGCCACATGACCTACGAGGACCTGCTGGCCCATGGCGACCCCGATTTCGCCTGGCTGATGCCCGAGGACGAATGGGAAAGTCTCGCGCTCAACTACACCTCCGGCACCACCGGCAAGCCCAAGGGCGTGGTCTACCACCACCGCGGCGCGTATCTCAACGCCATGGGCCAGGTGCTCAGCTGGCGCATGGTGCTGAACCCGGTCTACCTCACCATCGTGCCGCTTTTTCACTGCAACGGCTGGTGCCACACCTGGATGATGCCCGCGGTCGGCGGCACGCTGGTCTGCTGTCGCGACATCACCGCGCCCGCGATCTTCAAGGCCATCGCCGACGAGAAGGTCACCCATTTCGGCGGCGCGCCCATTGTTCTGAACACGCTGATCAACGCCAGGCCAGAAGAGCGCCGCGACTTCGACCACGTGGTCGAGGTCTTCACCGCCGGCGCCCCGCCCGCGCCCTCGACATTGGCCAAGATCGAACCGATGGGCTTCAACGTCACCCATGTCTACGGCCTCACCGAAACCTACGGGCCGGCCACCGAATGCACCTGGCAGGCCAAGTGGGACCCGCTGCAGGGCGACGACCGCGCCGCCCAGAAATCCCGCCAGGGCGTGGCGATGCCCTTCATGGAGCATGTGACCGTCACCGACGAGACCCTCGCCGAAACCCCGCGCGACGCCGAAACCAAGGGCGAGATCATGTTCCGCGGCAACGGCGTGATGAAAGGCTACCTCAAGAATCCCGAGGCCACGCGCGAAGCCTTCGCCGGCGGCTACTATCATTCCGGCGATATCGCGGTCATGCATCCCGACGGCTATCTCAAGATCGCCGACCGCGCCAAGGACATCATCATCTCCGGCGGCGAGAACATCTCCTCGGTCGAGGTCGAAAGCACGCTGATGGGCCATGACGCCGTGTCGCTCTGCGCCGTGGTGGCCAAGCCGGACGAGAAATGGGGCGAGGTGCCCTGCGCTTTCGTCGAGCTCAAGGAGGGCGCCGAGGTCACGGAGGACGAACTCATCGCCTTCGTCCGCAGCAGGCTCGCCGGCTTCAAGACGCCGAAAAAGGTGATTTTCCAGGAATTGCCCAAGACCTCCACCGGCAAGATCCAGAAATTCGAGCTGCGCACGGTCGCCAGGGACGCCTGACCCGGTGGCGTCCCGCACCGGATCCACCCCCCTGATCCTGTTCTTCCTCGGGCTCGCGCTGCTGGTCGTCGGCGCCAAGTTCGGCGCCGGCTGGATCATGGGCCCCACCGCGCTCGAACGCTGCCTCGCCGCCGGTCACCAATGGGACGCCCCGGCACAGCGCTGCGCCGCGCCGCTGCCCTGACCCGCCGGCTCCGCTTGCCGGCAAAACCCAGAGCACGAGAAACCATGACGACCGCGCCGGTGCGACAGACCGTCCCTCTCGTCTGCCGCCGGTCTCTGCCGTCGTCACTCCCCGGCTGTCCGGATACCGCCAGGCGTGGCGTCAATCGGGGCGACCCGTCCGATCAAGGCACCGCGCTCCGGCGCTGACCCGCCCCTTCATCTTGCCAATAAACCTCCAGAGAGCACGAGAGACAGCGTCTCTCGTATGCCGCAGGCATCCCCGGCATCCGCTGCCGGATCCGGCGCGCCTGCCGCATTGCCGTCTCCGATGCGCCCATGCTAACCTCACCCATCAAGAGAGGCAGAGCAGCCCGCGATGACAGCGCTGAACCAATACCAACGGCTCGAAGCCACCGGCCTCTGGCGGCCCGATCCGCAGGCGCAGCGGCGCGAGGTGGTGGTGTCGATGGGCGATGCGACGCTGACCATCACCGACCTTCAGGACCGGGTTCTGGCGCATTGGTCGCTGGCTGCCGTGGCCCGGGGCGCCCGCACCGACGACCGCGTGACCTACCATCCCGACGGCGATCCCGGCGAGACGCTGGAACTCGACACCGACGCCACCGAGATGATCG
>Ga0114903_1000194_pt1 | contig 41036 bp, 39 predicted proteins | sample MalvirDeepMed_s2_FD_87289 | JGI IMG/M metagenome (GOLD analysis project Ga0114903, IMG submission 87289) | Marine viral communities from the Global Malaspina Expedition - Malaspina viral metaG DeepMed_s2 | ecosystem: Environmental > Aquatic > Marine > Oceanic | place: Mediterranean Sea...
GCACAGGATGACCTTCAGGCCCGCATCGAACGCGGCCTGCGCCTTCTCGGCGACCAGCTTGTCCTTCTCGCCATGGCCATCGCGGCGTTCGCTATGGCCGAGAATGACGAAGCCCGCGCCCGCATCGGCGACCATCGCGGCGGAAATGTCGCCGGTATGCGCGCCGCCATCCGCCGGATGGCAATCCTGCGCGCCGACGCCGATCTGCTCGGCTTCGCGCCGAACCGGGTGAATCAGGGTGAACGGTGGAGCGAGGGCAATCTCCACCTGCATCAGTCGTTGCGCTGCGCGATCGATCGCACGCGCTTCGGACAGCATCGCGCGCGTGCCGTGCATTTTCCAGTTGCCAACGATGAAAGGGCGGTTCGCCATTCCGTATAGTTTCCTGTTGTGTTTTTCGAAATGTGGTGCGCGACGGTTCGTTCCGTACGCAGCTGCCGGTCGGTAGCGAAGCAATCCCGGACAGTCAAAACCCACGTAGCGACACCCACGTCAAAACCCGTAATGCGTGGCCTTGCGGCACCCCGGCTGCCCATTTAAGGGTCGCGCCGGTCTGCAAGTGCGTTTCCTTCGCGTGCGCGGGCCGATAAAGCCCCATTATAGCATCGCCCCATCCGCCAAGGCCCGTCATTCGATGATCAATTTCTTCCGTTCCTTCTTCCAGTCCAAGATCGGGCTAGCGATCACGATCGGCTTTCTCGTGCTGATCGCGCTCGCCTTTGCCAGCGCCGACGTGTCGACCACCGGCACTTTCGGGGGCCTGTCGGGCACCAACAACGTGGCCGTGGTCGGCGACGAGGAAGTGACCACCGCAGAACTGCGCGAATCGGCCAACAACGCGTTCCGCCAGGTACAAACCAACGACCCGACCATGTCGCTGGAGGAATTCCTCGCCGAAGGCGGCCTGACGATGGCACTCAACGACTTGCTCGAACGGGTTTCGGTGTCGGAATACGGACGCATGCTCGGGCTGCGCGTGGGCGATAACCTGATCAATAGCGAGATCATGCAGATTCCCGCGTTTCAGGGCCCGGACGGCAATTTCAACGAGAGCCTCTATCGTCAGGCGCTCCAGCGGCAGGGTCTGACCGACCAGCTGGTGCGCGAGGATCTGAGCGACGGGCTGGTCGCCCGCCAGGTGCTGATCCCGGCGGTGTTCGGCGCAAGGCTGCCGGACTCGATCGTGAAGCGTTACGCCACGCAGCTGCGCGAGCGGCGCGAAGGCTCGATCGCGCTCGTCCCCTCGCAGCAATTCCTCCCCGATGAAGACCCGACGGACGAGCAGCTGCAGAAATTCTACCGCGAGAATCGCAGCGATTTCATCCTGCCGGAACGGCGCCGGGTGCGCTACGCGGTGTTCGACACCGACGCGATGGGCAACGAAATTCAGCCGACGCAGGCCGAAATCCGCGCCCGTTACCAGGAAAACGCCGACCTCTATCGCGCCAGCGAGGAACGCACTTTCACCCAGCTGATCGTGCCCACCCGGCAGGCGGCGGAAAGCTTCCGCGACCGGATCGAAGGCGGCGCCTCGTTCGCCTCGGTTGCGCGCGACGCGGGCCTGGAATCGGCGGAGATCGGCCCGATCCGGCGCGAGGCTTACGCCCAGCAGGTCAACGACGCGGTCGCCAGCGCGGTGTTCTCCGCCGATGAAGGCGACGTTGCCGAAATCGCGCGCAGCCCGCTTGGCTTCCATGTCGTGCGGATCGACGACGTTACCCCGATCGCCGCACGGTCGCTCGCCGAAGCCCGGCCCGAAATCGAGCAGGCGATCCGGAACGAGAAGGAGCGGAGCGCGATCAACGAATTCGCTTCCGAGATCGAAAATCGCATGAACAACGGCGAATCGTTCCGACAGGTCGCCGAAGGCCTCGACCTCGATGCCAAGGTCACCGCTCCGCTCCTCGCCTCGGGTGCCGTCTTCGATGGCGAGCAGGGCGAACGCGCGCCACCCGAAGTGCAGCCGCTGCTGACCACGGTGTTCCAAATGGAAGAGGGCCGGCCGCAGATCGCGCAGGGCCAGGGTGGCGACACCTTCATCCTGTTCGAGACCGAATCGATCACGCCTTCCGCCGCCCCGCCGCTGGCCGAAATCCGCGAGGAGGTTTCGGTGATGTGGAAACTCGCCGAAGGGCAGAAAGAAGCGCGCAAGGCCGCGGACCGCATTCTCAAGCGCGTCAATTCGGGCAGCACCCTGGCCGCGGCGATGCGTGCGGAAGATACGCCGTTGCCGCCGGCACGCCCGGTCAACGTCACGCGTGAGCAGTTGATGCAGCAGCAGCAGCCCAATCCGCCGATCGCGCTGATGTTCGCGATGACCGAGGGCTCGGCCAAGCGGCTCCCCGCACCGGGCGACCAGGGCTATTTCCTCGTCGCGCTGGAGGAAGTCACCGCTGGGGAACTGGACGCGGACGATCCGCTGATCGGCCAGGCCCGCGCTGGCTACGGCCAGATTCTGCTGCGCGAATATGGCGACCAGATGCGCGTCGCCATCCGCAGCGAAGTTGGCGTGGAACAGAGCGACGATGCCGTGGCCGCGGTCCGCCGCGAGCTGACCGGCGCGACGAACTAGACATGCTTCGCAATCGCGAGGCCGCGCGCGACAGGCTGGCGCAGGGGCGACCCGCGCTCGTCTGGCAGCGGCATGTCGCCGATACGCTGACGCCCGTCGGCGCGGCGCTGGCACTGATGGAGCGCGGGCGCGGCGACTTCCTGCTCGAATCGGTCGAAGGCGGCGAGATCCGCGGGCGCTACAGCCTGCTGGGTATCGACCCCGACCTGATGCTTCGCGGCGAAGGCGACGGCGCGGCGATCAACCGCAGCTGGCGGAGCGACCGCACGGCTTTCGAGCCGGTCGAGGGTGACGGGCTTGCCGCACTGCGCGGCCTGCTCGCCGAAATCGAAATGCCGGTGCCCGAGGAATTGCCGCCCGCGCTCGCCTGCCTCGTCGGCTATTTCGGCTACGAGACGGTTGCACTGGTGGAACATCTGCCGCGCGCCGAGGCCGATCCGCTCGGCCTGCCGGACATGGTCTTTGCGCGCCCCGGACTGCTGCTGGTATTCGATGCGCTGACCGACGAGGTTTATCTGGTCGCGCCGGTCTGGCCCGGATCGGGCGATGCAGAGAGCACGCTGGATGCCGCCGAGGAGCGGATCGAGGATGCACTGCGGCGCCTCGCGCAGCCGGCCCCGGCGAGCGGGCAGAGCGCCAGCCCGTCTGCGATCGATCCCGAGAGCCTTGCACTGCAACCGACCGTCGCGCCCGAAGACTACGCCGCGCGGGTGGCGCGCGCGCAGGAATACATCGTGGCGGGCGACATCTTCCAGGTCGTGCTGGCGCAGCGCTTCACCACCCCTTTCCCGTATTCTGCGATGGCGCTCTATCGTGCGTTGCGGCGGGTCAACCCCTCGCCCTTCCTCTACCTGCTCGACCTGCCCGAGGCGGGCGTCGTCGGCTCGAGCCCGGAAATCCTCGTGCGCCTGCGGGGCGGCGAGGTCACCATCCGCCCGATCGCGGGCACGCGCCCGCGCGGCGCCACGCCCGAGGCCGACCGCGCGGCGGAGAGCGAGCTGCTGGCCGATCCCAAGGAACGCGCCGAGCACCTGATGCTGCTCGATCTCGGGCGCAACGATGTGGGGCGGGTCGCTTCGGCGGGCAGCGTCGCTGTGACAGACAGCTTCGCGGTCGAACGCTATAGCCACGTCATGCACATCGTCAGCAACGTCACCGGCCGCATCGCGCAAGGCAAGGATGCACTCGACGCGCTGTTCGCGGGCTTCCCCGCGGGCACGGTCAGCGGCGCGCCCAAGATCCGCGCGTGCGAGATTATCGCCGAGCTGGAGCAGGAAAAGCGCGGGCCCTATGCGGGCGGCGTTGGCTATTTCGCGCCCGACGGCAGCTTCGATTCGTGCATCGTCTTGCGGACCGGACTGGTGAAGGACGGCACGCTCCATGTCACCGCCGGCGCAGGCATCGTGGCGGATAGCGATCCGGCGTCCGAACAGCGCGAGTGCGAGGCCAAGGCAAGCGCGCTCCTCGCCGCCGCACGCGAAGCCATCAGGCGCCACGACCAGGCGGGATTCGGGCAATGAAGCGCGTAACCATCCTCCTTGCCACCAGCCTGCTCTCGCTGGCCGCCTGCGATGAGCCACAGGCGGGCGATCCGGTGATCCGCACCGATATCAGCGGCGAAAAGGGCAAGGAAGTCGCGATGAAGGCCGACGAGGCACCACCGCCCTCGCCCAGCCCTACCCCGACGCCGAGCGAGACCGCGCAGCCCGAGGATTCGGCCTGTCAGCCGGTCCGGTTCGAAGATGTCGTGTTCACCCATTGCGTCGCCGATCCGGCGGAGCATCGCGTCCGCATGGTGCTCGGCTCGCCGACTTTCCGCAGCCTCGCCAAATTCTCCGCCTCGCGGCCGGACAATGCGCCGCGCGTCGCCTTCGCGATGAATGCGGGCATGTATGACGGCGAAGGCAAGCCGATCGGCTATTATGTCGAAGAGCGCGAGCGGTTGCAGGAGCTGAACCGCAACGATGGCTCGGGCAATTTCCACCTCAAGCCCAATGGCGTGTTCTACGGCACCGGGGGCACGTGGCGGATCAAGACGACCGAAGACTTCTATAGCACCGTCGGCGACCGACCCGATTTCGGCACCCAGAGCGGCCCGATGCTGGTGATCGACGGGGTGATTCATCCGAAGATTTCCGAGGATGGACCCTCTAAACGCATCCGCAACGGCGTGGGGGTGGATGCGGACGGCAAGGCGCATTTCGCGATTACCGCGCGCCCGGTGAGCTTCGGCCAGTTCGCGCGCTTCTTCCGCGATGTGGCGAAGACGCCCAACGCGCTCTATCTCGACGGCACGGTATCGAGCCTGTGGGACCCTGCGCGCGGGCGGATGGATACCCGCGCCGATCTCGGCCCGCTGGTGGTCGTCGAATTCAAGGATTGATGATGGAATACGAACGCACCCTCTATCCCGAAATCGAACCTTACGAGACCGGCATGCTCGATGTCGGTGAGGGGCATTCGCTTTATTACGAGCGGGTCGGGACAAAGGGCGCGAAGCCTGCGGTGTTCCTTCACGGCGGCCCGGGCGGCGGGATGAGCCCCGATCACCGCCGCCAGTGGAACCCGGAGAAATACGACGTCCTCCTGTTCGACCAGCGCGGCTGCGGCAAGTCGCTGCCGTTTGCGGAGATCGAGAACAACGACACCTGGCGCATCGTCGAGGATATCGAGCGACTGCGCCAGATGTGCGGGCACGATAAATGGCAGGTGTTCGGCGGCAGCTGGGGCGCGACGCTCTCGCTCGCCTACGCGCAGACCTATCCCGAACGCACCAGCGAGATCGTGCTGCGCGGCGTTTTCCTCGGTCGCCAGAAGGAGAAGGACTGGCTCTACTCCTATGGCGCGAGCGAGATCATGGCCGAACAGTGGGACAAGTTCACCGGCCTGATCCCCGAGGAAGAGCGTGGCGATCTGGTGAAGGCCTACCATGCCCGCCTGACCAGCGACGACGAGGAAACCCGCCTCGCCGCCGCGAAGGAATGGTCGCTGTGGGAAGGCAATGTCGCGACCCTGCTGCCCAACGAGGATCTGCTCGGCAGCTTCGCCGACCCATCCAAGGCCGTCCCCTTCGCCCGCATCTGCGCGCGTTTCTTCCTCGAGAATTTCTTCCTCGAAGAAGGCCAGCTGCTGCGCGACGTCGGCAAGATCAAGGACATCCCCGGCATCATCGTGCAGGGCCGCCACGACATCTGCACCCCGCCCGTCTCCGCGTGGGAACTGAAAAAAGCCTGGCCCGAAGCCGAGCTGTGGATCGTCCACGACGCGGGCCACTCTGCAGGCGAGCCGGGAATCATCGACGGGCTGGTGAGGGCTACGGACAAGCTTGCGGGCTGAGCGTCCATCCTATCCACTCGCCCTTCGACAAGCTCAGGACGAGCGGATAGGGAGACTTCCAAGCAAACCCGTTCGTGCTGAGCCTGTCGAAGCGCGAACATGGCACAGAGCCTCTTGAATGATCCTCGTCATCGACAATTACGACAGCTTCACCTTCAACCTGGTCCACTACCTGCAGGAACTGGGCGCAGAGGTGCGGGTGGAGCGCAATGACGCCATCACCGCGCGCGAGGCGGTTGGCAGCGGGGCGAAGGGCATCCTGCTCTCCCCCGGCCCGCGCACGCCGAACGAGGCGGGCATCACGCTCGACACCGTGGCCGCCTGCGCCGACGCGCAGCTCCCGCTGCTGGGCGTGTGCCTCGGCCATCAGGCGATCGGGCAGCATTTCGGCGGGCGCGTGGTTCAGGGCGGGCTGATGCACGGCAAGACCAGCGCGGTGACGCATGACGGCAGCGGCGTGTTCGCAGGCCTCCCCAGCCCCTTCGATGCCACGCGCTATCACTCGTTGGTGGTCGAGGACATTCCCGAGGCATTGCAAGTCAACGCGACCAGCGAGACGCCCAATAGACATGGGGGCCTCGACGGAACCAGCGTGATGGGCTTCCGCCACGCCGAGCTGCCGATCCACGGCGTCCAGTTCCATCCGGAGAGCATCGCGACCCAGCACGGCCACGACCTGCTCGCCAATTTCTTGCGGCTCTGCGGCATCGAAGCACGCGAAAGGCAGGCGGCATGAAATCGCTCCCGCTCGCAGTCCCGCACATGAACGAGGCGGAGGCCGAAGAGGTCTTCGGCTGGATCCTCGACGGGGAGGCCAGTGATCAGGAGATCGCCCGCTTCCTGCTCGCGATGACCGAACGCAGCGAAACCGCCGACGAGATTGCGGGCGCGGCGCGGGCTCTGCGCGCCCGCTACATACCCGTGGAGGGTCCCGACAATGCGATCGACGTGTGCGGCACGGGCGGTGACGGGCACCATACGCTCAACGTCTCGACCGCCGTGGGTCTGGTGGTCGCCGCCTGCGGGGTGCCCGTGGCGCGGCACGGCAACCGGGCGATTTCCTCGCTCTCGGGCGTGGCGGACACGCTGGAGGTGCTGGGGCTCGACATGGAAGCCGCCGGGCGCACGGCGGAGAAGACGCTGAACGAGATAGGCATCTGCTTCCTGTTCGCGCCCAATCACCACCCCGCGATGCGGCGGATTCAGCCAATCCGCAAGGAGCTGGGCCGCCGCACGATCTTCAACCTGATGGGGCCGCTGTCCAATCCGGTGGGCGTGAAGCGCCAGCTGATCGGCATCGCGCGCCCCGGCTACGTCCCGATCTATGGCGAGGCCGCCTCGCGCCTTGGCAGCGAGCGGACGCTGATCGTCTCGGGCGACGAAGGCCTCGACGAGCTGAGCCTCGCCGCCGGGAACGAGATGGCGGATGTCAGCGGCAACGAGTTCGTGATGCGCCGCGTCGATGCCGGCATGGCGGGGCTCGAACACGCTCCGGTCGAGGCGATCCGTGGCGGCGACCCGCAGCACAACGCCAAGGCATTGAGCGCGCTGTTGCAGGGCACGCCCGGCCCCTATCGCGACGCGGTGCTGTTCAACTCCGCCGCCGCGCTGATCGCGGCTGGCGAGACCGAGGACTGGAAAGACGGAGCTGCGCGCGCCGCCGAGGCGATCGACAGCGGCGCGGCGCAGCGTCTCCTTGAGCGCTGGATTGCGATGGCGAAATGAGTTTCATAGAACTCCGCTCGTCCTGAGCCTGTCGAAGGACCGCCCTTCTTCTGCGCATCCGCCCAAACACAAGCACGACCCTTCGACAGGCTCAGGGTGAGCGGACATTGAGGTTAGACGGTTGAACAAACTCGAAGAAATCTGCGCCACCAAGCGCGAAGAGGTCGCCGAGCGCCAGGCGCAAACCGACGTCAGCGAACTAATCGCGCGTATCACCGCGCAGGCTCCGCCGCGCGGGTTCGAGGCGGCGTTGCGTCAGACCCACGCGGAAGGCCGCCGCGCGCTGATCGCGGAAATCAAGAAAGCTTCGCCCTCCAAAGGATTGATCCGAGAGGACTTCCAACCCGCCGAACACGCGAAGGCCTATGCCGGCGCTGGCGCAAGCTGCCTCTCGGTCCTCACCGACGCGCCCTATTTCCAGGGCCATGCCGACTATCTCGTCGCCGCGCGCGAAGCCTGCGCCCTCCCCGCGCTACGCAAGGATTTCATGGTCGACCCGTGGCAATGCGGCGAAGCGCGCGCGATGGGTGCGGATGCGATCCTGATCATCGTCGCCGCGCTCACCGACCAGCAGGCGGCCGAGATCGAAGCTGCGGCGGACGAACTCGGCATGGACGTGCTGGTCGAAGTCCACGACGCTGCCGAGATGGAGCGCGCGCACAAGCTCAACTCGCGTCTCATCGGGGTCAATAACCGCGACCTGCGTAGCTTCGTAACCGATATCGCCAACACGGAAAGCCTGATCCCGCTCGCCCCGGAAGGCGCGTTTCTCCTGTCCGAAAGCGGTATTGCCAGCGCCGCGGAGTGCGCGCGGCTCGAGGCGGCAGGTGCGCATGGCTTCCTCGTCGGCGAAAGCCTGATGCGGCAGACCGACCTGGAGGCGGCCACGCGCGATCTGCTCACACGGTGAGATTGTCCTACAAGCATACTCCGTGGCATGATGGCCCCATGGCCCGAACTCCATCCCCTCACCGCACGCAAACCCTGCATTCCCGCGCATTGGGGGCAAGCCGCTTTTTTGCCCTTGGACACTGTGTCAGGTGTGTCAGGCCCTGCGCCGGAGCGGTCTTTTGAGCGGCCTCACCCATCTCGACGAAGCAGGCTCGGCGCGCATGGTCGATGTCGGTGCCAAGGCGCAGACCGCCCGCAGCGCGACCGCGACGGGGCGGATTACCATGAACGGCGCCGCGATTGCCGCGATCCGCGACGATGCGGTGCCCAAGGGCGATGTGCTCGCCGCAGCGCGCATCGCCGGGATCATGGCGGCCAAGCAGACCGCCTCGCTGATTCCGCTCTGCCACCCCCTCGGCCTCGACAGCGTGACCCTCGATTGCACGATCGAAACAGACGGCGTGCGGGTTTCCGCCACCGCTTCGCTGACCGGCAAGACGGGGGTCGAGATGGAGGCGATGGTCGCGGTCTCGGTCGCGCTGCTGACGATCTACGACATGGCCAAGGCGCTGGATAAAGGCATGATGATCGGCGAGGTCCGGCTGGTTTCCAAGACCGGCGGCAAGTCGGGGGACTGGCGTGCGGAAGACCCCGGGGCATGACCCCGCCGCTTAACCTCGAAGACGCGCAGACGCGTCTGTTGGCCCTGCTGCAGCCGTCGGCCGTGCGCACCAACCCCGTCGACGGCTCGGCCCGGCTTTACGTGGCCGAGAAGGTCGTGGCGCGCCGCAGCCAGCCCCCGGTCGATCTGTCCGCGATGGATGGCTATGCGACCTGCGGCGGCGGGCCGTGGTTCCTCAAAGGGGAATCGCGCGCAGGCGCGCCTTATGACAAGCTGCTTGGCAAAGGCGATGCTGTGCGCATCTCCACCGGCGCACAGATGCCGCTCGGCGCAGACGCGGTTTTGCTCCAGGAAGACGCGCAGGTCGAAGGAACGGACCTCACCGCAAATGCTCCGCCGACCGTGCGATTCATCCGGCGGGCCGGCCTCGACTTCGCAAGCAGCGACATCCTGCTCGAACCCGGCACCCGGATGGGCGCGGCCCAGATCGCACTCGCCCGCGCAGGCGGCTGCGGATCGGTCGTCGCGTACGAACGCCCGCGCGTCGCCATCATCGAATGCGGTGACGAACTTTGCGCGGACGCTCAGGATTGCCGCGACCCGCAAATCCCGGCGGTCAACGGAGCTATGCTGACCGAAATGGCCCGAGAGGCGGGCGGCGAGGTCACCGCGACAGGCCCGGTGCCCGACGATGCCGACGCGCTGGTTCGCGCGATCGAGAGCCAGGCAGAGGCTGCGCTGATCGTGATCTCCGGCGGCGCGTCGGTCGGCCCGCACGACCTCGTGAAACCGGCTCTGGAAGCGGCCGGATTTGCGCTCGATTTCTGGCGCGTTGCGATCAAGCCGGGCAAGCCGCTGCTCGTGGCGACGCGCGGCGATACGGTGGTCCTCGGGCTTCCCGGCAATCCGGTATCGAGCTTCGTGACCGGCTTTTTGTTCATGATGCCCGCGATCCGGCGCATGGCGGGCGCGCGAGACTGCGTGCCACGTGCGGTGCCCCTGCGCCTCGCCGCGCCTGTGCCCGAAGGCGGGAAGCGCCGCGAATTCGTGCGCGCCGCATGGATCGGCGACGGGGTGATCGCGGCGGACGTTCAGGACAGTTCCGCCCTGCGCCCGCTGGCCCAAGCGCAAGTATTGATCGACCGTGCCGCGGGAGCCGATCCAGCCAAAACGGGTACATTTGTTCCATGCTACCTGTTGGAAAGTGGCGGATATGCTTGACTTGCCGAAATAGGTTGCCTAATTGTTCCGTGTTCGTTCGCATGACAGGCGAACAGGTAAAGCGGAGAAATGCCCGATGTTGACGGCGAAGCAGCATGAACTGCTCCGGTTCATTCATGATCGTCTCGAAGGGACCGGCATCTCGCCGTCTTTCGAAGAGATGAAGGATGCGCTCGATCTCAAGAGCAAATCCGGTGTGCATCGCCTGATATCGGCGCTGGAAGAACGCGGCTTCATCCGCCGCCTGCCCAACCGCGCACGCGCGCTCGAAGTGCTCAAGATGCCCGACAGCGCGGTTGCCGGCTCGATGCCCAAGCCCGCGAACGATCTGGGCGCGCAGACGACGCGGGTTCCCGCGCAGATGCCCGAAGCGGCCAACGACGTGATCGACATTCCGCTCCATGGGCGGATTGCGGCAGGTGCCCCGATCGAAGCGTTCGAGGATCACCAGAGCCTGCCGGTCCCTGCCGCGCTGCTCGGCCCGGGCGAGCATTTCGCGCTGGAAGTTTCGGGCGACTCGATGATTGAGGCGGGCATTTTCGATGGCGACTACGCGCTGATCCGCCGCGCCGACACCGCGCGCGACGGCGATATCGTGGTCGCACTGGTCGAAAACGAGGAAGCGACGCTCAAGTACTTGTGGCGCGATGGCGGAAACGTTCGGCTCGATCCGGCCAATGCGAGCTACGAGCCGCAAGTGTACGAAAGCCGCGCGGTTCAGGTGCAGGGCAAACTGGCGGGGCTGCTGCGCCGCTATCACTGAGTGCGGTCGGTCTGATTGCGTGCAGGAGGGGGATCGTCCGGTTCGCGTGCGACACCTCCCTCCCCGTGCCACCAGCCATGCGCGCCCTGCCCCTCCGCCACGGTCTGGATATCGCGGTCGGCAAGCCGGATCGCGAGGCCGCCGGTCTCTGACAGCATGCGCCGGTCGGCCTTGATCCAGCGCGGGGCACAGCTTCGCGGCAACCAGCGGTCGGCAACGACAATGTCGACCCGCGCACAGGCCGCCGCAAGGTCTCGCTCGGTCACGTAATCGCGCCCACGGGCGAGCAGCAGGTGGTATGTCTCGCTTTCCCGCGTGATGCTGGCAACGCAGAATTCGGGGCTGCACCGCGCTCCGGGCCACTGCGCAAGCGGCACCGGTTCGCTATCGAGCGCTCCGAGTTCGGCCAGCGTATCACTGGCATAGGAGGACTGGCTTTCACGCAAGGTCAGCAGTTCGCCAGCCTCCACAATCCCGACATCGCGCCCGTCGCGCGAGATAAGGATGTCGGGCCGCGGGGTGGTGATGGTCAGGACGGTGGCGATTGCGACGGGCACCAGCCCCGCGAACCGCGCTCGCCCGCTCCACAGCGCCAGCCACAGGCCACCGCCGACGAACAGAAGGAAGGCGAAACTGCCCATATGCGGCGCCAGCTTGACCGCCCCGGGCCGGCTCGCGGTGAAATGCGCGATCCCCAGCAGCAGGTCGAGCGACTTGCCGACGAGCCACCAGATCGGCGCGCCCAATCCTACGAGATCCGCCACCAGCGCGAGCGCGATCAAGGGCATGGAAACGAAGGTCACCAGCGGAATGCCGACCATATTGGCAAACGCGCCGTAAAACCCCGCCCGATGGAAGTGGAACAGGACGATCGGCATCAACGCGATCTCGATTACCAGCCCGGTTACCAGCAGCATCGCGCCGCCGCGCAGGGGCCGCATGAACCACGCTTCCTCTCGCGGCGCGAGGAAGGCGCGCGCGGGCGCGCTGTTATGCAGGGCGACGATCGCGAGCACTGCGGCGAAACTCATCTGGAAGCTCGGCCCCGCCACGCTTTCCGGCCACAACAGCAGCACGAACCCCGCCGCCACCGACAGCAGCCGGAAGGTCAGCGGCTCTCGCCCCAGCGCAAGCGCGATCAACACCAGAACAGCGGCGGCACAGCTGCGCACGGTGGGGACTTCGGCGCCGGTCAGCAAGGTGTACCCGACGCCCGCAAGCGCGCCGACCGCCGCCGCGACCACCGGCAGGCGCACACGCAGGGCGAGCCACGGCAACAGGGCGAGCAGCTTTAACGCCAGAAAATACGCCGCCGCGATCACCGCGCTCACATGCAGTCCGCTGATCGAGAGCAGGTGGGTCAGTCCCGCATCGCGCATCGCATCCTCGTCGGCTTCGGCGATCGCTCCGCGATCCCCGCTTGCAAAAGCCGCCGCGATGCTCCCCGCCGATCCGCCCAGCCGCGAGCGGACATGGGTCGACAGATCGCGCTGGACCTGCGCGATGCCGCCCCACCCGGGCGGCGGCGGTTTGATCACCTCGACCTCCCCGACCGCCGATCCGGTCGCCGCGAGCCCCTGGAACCACGCGGTTCGCGCAAAGTCGTATCCGCCCGGCACCAGCGGCGCGGCAGGAGGCATCAGCCGTGCGGTCATCCGGAGGACCGCGCCCCGCTGCATGACGGGTTGCGCCTGCTCGATCGGCACATTGATCCGCAGCTTGATCGCTTTCCCACCCGTGCCATCGACCGTCGCCTCGCGGGTGGCGACAATCAGCCTGATGCGCTCTCTGGCAGGTTGCTCCTCACGCTCGAGAACGGCGACGTCCATTGTCCGCATCTGCGGGTAGTCGATGGCGGGCGCGCCGACTGTCGCCGAGCGGGCCCAGATCAGCCCGATGCCGAAAGCCACCGCCAACCCAAGAACGAACAACGCCAGCCCGAGGTCGGGCACCCGCCCCGATCTCAGCAGCACGAGCCCCGTGCCCGCGCTAGCGCCCGCCGCAAGCGCCGCCCCCACCCATGTCACCGGCGTCGGCAAGGCAAGCCAAAGCGCGATGCCTGCGATAACTGCGACCACGAGCCAGGGGCCCCGCTCCAACCCCGCTTGCGACAGACCTGCATCCACGCGTCGCACCGCGTGCTTCACCGGGCTGGACACACGGCGAACCACCTGCCAAAGCCGCTGCTGCGCTGCACCATCACCCGCGCCAGTCACGCCATCGGATCGACCATTGTGGCCGGGCGTTACGTCATCGGACGGGCTGGGATACGTGGGCTGTGCAGCCATATTTTGAAATGGAAAGGAAGCGCGCTTAGATGGCAAGCGAAACCGGCACGATCATTACCCGCTTCGCTCCATCACCGACCGGATATCTGCATCTCGGCGGCGCGCGCACCGCCCTGTTCAACTGGCTCTATGCCCGCCACCATGGCGGCAAGGTGATGTTGCGGATCGAGGATACCGATCAGAAGCGCTCCACCCAGGACGCGATCGACAAGATCATCGACAGTCTCGACTGGCTCGGCCTCGATTTCGATGGGGACACCGTGTTCCAGTCGGAGCGCGCCGAACGTCACGCCGAAGTCGCGAACATTCTGCTCGCCAATGGCCATGCCTATCGCTGCTACGCAACGCCCGAAGAGCTGGAAGCGATGCGCGCCGAGCAGCGCGCCAACAAGCAACCGATGCGCTACGACGGCCGCTGGCGCGACCGTGAGCCCGGCGCAGAGCGAGAGGGTGCGCCCTTCACCGTCCGTCTGAAGGTTCCGAAGGACGGCGAGACAGCGATCGACGATGCCGTTCAGGGCCGCGTGACGGTGAAGAACGAGGAGGTCGACGACTACATCCTGCTGCGCGCCGACGGCACGCCGACCTACATGCTGGCGGTGGTGGTGGACGATCACGACATGGGCGTGACCCATGTGATCCGCGGGGACGACCACCTGAACAATGCCTTCCGCCAGCTGCCTATTTACCGCGCAATGGACGCGATCGAAGGTGGCTGGCCCGACCCCGTCTATGCCCATGTCCCGCTGATCCACGGCAGCGACGGGGCCAAGCTTTCCAAGCGCCATGGTGCCGTTGGGGTAGAGGCGTATCGCGACGAATTGGGCATCCTGCCCGAATCGCTGTTCAATTACCTGCTGCGGCTCGGCTGGGGCCACGGTGACCGGGAAGAGATCACGCAGGCCGAGGCGATCGAGCTGTTCGACCTCGATGGCGTGGGCCGCAGCCCGGCACGCTTCGACATCAAGAAGCTGCAGAATCTCAACGGGCATTACATCCGCGAGGCGGACGATACCCGACTGGCGCAGCTCGTCGCGCAGGAGCTGTCGGGCGAGGTAGATGGCGAGATCGACCGCGATCTGCTGGCGCGTGCCATGCCCGTGCTCAAGACCCGCGCGAAGGATCTGCACGAACTCGCCGACAATGCACGCTTCCTGTTCGTTTCGCGTCCGCTGACCATGACCGAGAAAGCGACCGCGCTGCTCGACGACGAAGCGCGTGCGCGGCTGGCCGAGGTGCACGGCGCTCTGACAGAGCAAAACGACTGGACAATCGAGGCCCTGGAAGCCACTACCAAATCGCTGGCCGAGCGGCTTGAACTTGGCCTCGGGAAGCTGGCCCAGCCCCTGCGGGCGGCCCTCACCGGGACCACGACAAGCCCCGGCATTTTCGATGTTCTCGCCCTCCTCGGAAAAGAGGAGTCGCTTGCGCGTATTGCAGCGCAGGCCGTTTCGGCGGACCCCACACAGGATTGAAGGAGACCCCCATGGCAGACACCACAGCAAAGCTGGATATCGGCGGCAACACGCAGGAATTCCCGGTTCTCGAAGGCACCTGCGGGCCCGAGGTCATGGACATCCGCAAGTTCTACGGAACGACCGGCAAGTTCACCTACGATCCCGGCTTCAAGTCGACGGCCAGCTGCGAAAGCGCGCTGACCTTCATCGATGGCGAAGAGGGCGTGCTGCTCCATCGCGGCTATCCCATCGGCCAACTGGCCGAGCAGTCGAGCTTCATGGAAGTCGCCTACCTGCTGCTCAACAGCGAGCTGCCTTCGCAGGACGAGCTGGACGATTTCACCTACACGATCACCCGGCATACGATGCTGCACGATCAGCTGCGCCAGTTCTATCAGGGTTTCCGCCGCGATGCGCACCCGATGGCGATCATGTGTGGCGTGGTCGGCGCGCTGTCGGCATTCTACCATGACAGCACCGACATCGCCGATCCCGAACATCGCAAGATTTCGAGCCATCGCCTGATCGCCAAGATGCCGACGATCGCGGCGTGGGCGTACAAGTATTCGATCGGCCAGCCCTTCATGCAGCCGGACAATTCGCTCAGCTACACGGGCAATTTCCTGCGCATGACCTTCGGCGTGCCGGCAGAGGAATACGAAGTCGTTCCGGAAGTCGAAAAGGCGATGGACCGGATCTTCATCCTCCATGCCGACCACGAACAGAACGCATCGACCAGCACGGTACGCCTTGCCGGCTCATCGGGCGCGAACCCCTTCGCATGCACCGCTGCCGGGATTGCCTGCCTGTGGGGCCCGGCGCATGGCGGCGCGAACGAAGCGGCGCTCAACATGCTGCGCGAGATCGGTCGTCCGGAGAACATCCCGCACTATATCGAGCGTGCGAAGGACAAGGACGATCCGTTCCGCCTGATGGGCTTCGGCCACCGCGTCTACAAGAACTACGATCCGCGCGCGACCGTAATGCAGGAAACCGTACGCGAAGTTTTCAGCGCGCTCAAGGTCGACGATCCGGTGTTCGAAACCGCCCTGCGGCTGGAAGAAATGGCGCTCAACGATCCCTATTTCATCGAGAAGAAGCTGTTCCCCAACGTCGATTTCTACTCGGGGATTATCCTCTCGGCGATCGGTTTCCCGACGACGATGTTTACCGCGTTGTTCGCGCTCGCCCGCACCGTGGGTTGGGTCGCGCAGTGGAACGAAATGATCTCCGATCCCGCTCAGGTCATCGGCCGTCCGCGTCAGCTCTACACCGGGCCGACCGAACGCGACTACGTGCCAGTCGACAAGCGCTGATCGGTAGCACGCTTACACAAAAGGGCCGCGGCGCAAGCTGCGGCCCTTTTTGTGTCAGGTGCCGGCCGGAACCGTCAGAGTGAAAGTCGCGCCCTCGCCCGGTGTGCTTTCGATCGACAGATCGCCGCCCATCGCCTGCGCAAGACGCTTCGAGATATAGAGCCCCAAGCCCGAACCTCCGCCGCCGCTGCGGCCGAGACGTTCGAATTTGTCGAACACGATCTGCTGGGCCTGCGCGTCCAAACCAGGCCCCTCGTCGGTAACCGAAACCCGCGCTTTTCCGCCTTCCTCGCTGAGAGAAACCTTGATGGTCGAGCCGTCGGGCGAATAGCGGATAGCGTTGCCCACCAGATTGAGCAGAACTTGCAGCGCGCGCCGGAATTCGGCGATGGCGGGCTGGCTTGCGCCCGAACCAGGCGCCGCGATGGTGATCCGCTTCTCCTGCGCCCGCACCGCGAGAATGCCTGCCGCGCGCTGCGCAACATCGGCGAGATCGATCCGATCGGGCGCCGCGCGAAAACCGTCGGATTCGACGACCTCGAGGTCGGTCAGGTCGTCGACCAGCGACAGCAGGTGCTGTCCGGCATTCACGATATCGCGCGCATAATCGCTGTATTCCTCGCCCAAAGGCCCGGCTAGCCGCGATCGGATCGTCTCGGCATTGGCGACGATGCGGGCGATCGGCTGGCGCAGGATCGGGGTCAGGTCGCGGCCAATCGACGCGCCGTCCTCGGCCCTTCGGTTGGTCCGCTGCTCGCGCCGAACCCAGGCACGGTTGGCGATCAGGTAAAGCTCGAAACCCTGCGATCCGGGATGAGGGGCACCAAGAGGGATCAGCCGTGCTGTCCAGCTGCGCGGGCTGCCGTCGACGCTGACACGCGACTGATCGAGCAGCCGCCAATGCAGTGGCTGGGCATGGCTGTTGCCCTCGATGCTGACAAAGTCGGTCCACACCTGACCCAGATTCTCGCTCATCCGCTTGAGCAGCGGTTGGAGATCCTCCGCCTCGGTGTGAACGGTCAGCAGTTTCTGAGCGGGGTCGAGGCGCGCATGCAGTTCCGCCAGCGCATCGTCGATCGCGTCACGCCGCGCGGCGGCATCGTCGTCGCGTTCTACCGGCGGCGGGCTCGCCTGCCAGGTCACGATACCGATGGAGCAACCCGCGTTCGGATCGTCGTCTCCCCCGCCGGCCGGGACGATCTCCATCCACGCCTTGATCCGGTCCGACCCATCAAACGCATGGATCGTGCGCCCGAGCCGCAGATTTGTGCGACGGGCATTACGAACCTGCTCACGCAATTCGGGAATCGCGATAGTCCCGGGTATCTCGCCCCCGCAGCGGCGCTGAAGGGTAGAAAGCGGCTCGTCGGCGGCGACCAGGCGATCCTTCGCATCGGTCCGCGCGCGCGCGATATAAGTCTGTCCGTCGTGTTCCATGGGGCTCTTATTCGGCTTGCCCGTAGGGCGAGGATTCCAGCAATGCGCGGGCATCGGCCGTACTCAGGTGCGCGAGGCTGGCGGGCATGGTCGCATCGGGATGCAGGCAGCGCAGCTGCGCGCGGGCCTCGGCGGCGTTCAACCCGGCGGCCCGGAGCGAGAGAGCAAAGCGCACCAGCTGTCGATCATTGGTGGAGACGACGGCAATGTCGCGGTCCTGCCCCGCCCGGTGCGCAAGCGCGGTGAGGAACAGCGCGGCACCCGCATGGGTCAGCGAGAGAGCGGCATCGGCCCGCGCCCCCAAACCTCTCATCGTACGGTCCAGCAGCGAAAGGCGCGCCTCGTTATCTGCCCGCATCTGGCGGATGCGCGCTTCGACCGTAGTAGCAAGATCCTCGCTCACGTCTTCGCGCTGGCGCCGCCAGATCGAGATGAAATTCACGAACTGGTCTTCGGGCAGCTCGGCCAGCGGCATTTCCATCCGCTTTTGTTGCTCGATGAAGCGGGCCTGCGCCGCGAGCGTGCCCATCGCCGCATCGGCCAGCTCCGCATCGTCGGAAGCGATCAGCGATTGGAGCAGCGGCGAGAGCACCGGATCGATCCCGTCGCGCCCGCGCAGACGGTCCGCCAACTGCCATTCTATGGCAAGCGCATGGCAATGGCCCAGAAAAGCAGCATGGCGCGCCAGCTCCTCGCCCAGTGCATCCGCCCGCGCCTCAGCATAGGCGAAGACATCGTTTGCGCCGATTTCCTCTGCCTCGACCCGCAGCAGCCGGAAGGACGCGCTGCGAAGCATGCCCCGGACCCGCGCCACGATCGAGTCGCTGAACAGCGATCGGTCCTGCGTATTAAGGAAATGCGTGAGCACCGGCGTTAATGTCGACAGCGCCATGTCCCCGCGCGCCAGTTCGGCGCGCAGGCCAGCATCCACCGCCTGATCGGTGTGGATCGTACCCGGCATGTTTTCCGGCACGCTGGTCATCTGTCCGTCCGTCACCGCCCTTGCTTAGCCCGCGATCGTTAAGGGCGCATTATCCCTGCCCGATAGCCATAGTGCTTTAGCACAGGCTCGGTCGGCTTGCATTGCCGCACACCGACCGGACGAGCCCGTATCTACATTTTTGCGATTTAGGGTGCGTCACGTGCGATCCAATACACGGATCGCGCGAAAATCACGCTCAGCGGGTGTCGATATCGTCGAATTCGGCGAGGAAAGCTTCGAGCCCGCGCAGCGCCACAGGATCGCCCGGAGCAGCGTCGATCGCGTTCTGCGCGAGGACCAGCAGTTCTTCGGCATGGAAGCTCGCGGCAAGCCCCTTGATCCGTTGTGCCGCAATCACCCAGTTGCCATCGCATCGCGCTCGGCGCAAAAGATCGATTTGCTGGGCAAGGCTTTCGCGAAATGCGCCGCGCAGCTCGTTGAGCAGCGCGGGGTCGTCTCCCGCAGCAGCGGCGAGCGTGGCAGTAAAGGCAGCATTTTCGAGAGCCATGGTGCCGTAACTAGAAGCCGAAGAGTTAAGGCGGGGTTTAACCGTATGGGAAAGATGCTAGGTCGCCGGATATGAGCGGGGGATCATCGATCAGAGCCGTGGATGAAAACGGCGCGATCGCCGAGAGCGAGGAAACGCCGCGCGTAGAGGATGCGCACGTCACCATGCACGACGCGGAACGGCTCGAAGACGAAGACACCGATGCGCCCGACCATATGCCGTTCTTCGCCAGCCCGGTCGCGACTGCAATCGCCGCATTGGCTCTGATCGGCTGGACCGCGCTGTTTGCGATGGCGCGCGGGCCCGCCAGTTTCGCCGCACTCGATCTGGCGGGTTGGAGCGCAGCGATCGGCGAATGGTCGGTGCCAGCGCTGCTCATTGCGTTCGTGTGGTTCGCCGCGAGCCAGCGGCTCGGGCGGCAAAGCGCGCGCTTTCGCCATACCGCAAGAGCAGCGGCAACCGACATTGCCGAGCTGGAAACGCGGCTCACCACAATCAATCGCGAGCTGAGCCTCGCCCGCGAGTTCCTCACCCGGCAGACGCGCGAGCTGGAATCGCATGGCCGAGTCGCCGCCTCGCGCCTGTCGCAGAATGCCGACCGGATCGAGGCGCTGGTTGCCGAGAATGGCGAAGAGGTCGAGCGGATCGCGCGAATTTCCGAAACCGCGCTCGCCAACATGGCCCGGCTACGCGACGATTTGCCGGTGATCGCCAATGCCTCACGCGATGCTGCCAATGCGGTTGGGGCGGCTGGCGACCAGGCGCAGGGTGCGCTCGACGGGTTGGGCGTGGGCCTCGCAAAGCTCAACGAGTATGGCGAAGCGAGCGAGCGCCATGTCGAGCATTTCCGCACCCAGGTGGATCGCACGCTGACTACCCTTGGCGATCGCGTTTCCGAACTCGAGGCCATGGCCGACGCGCGCTTCACCGCGTTGCGCGAACAGAGCGAGAGCTTCCGCGCCGACCTCGACGGACGCGAAGTGGAAGCGCTGGCTGCCGCGCAGGCTCGGATCGACAAGCTTCGCGAGCGGCTGACGGATGCCATCGGCGAGGTGCAGCAGATCGACGAGGCCGCGATGGGCTCGGCTCAGTCGCGGCTCGCATCGCTGCGCGATGAGGCCGAGCGGATCGACGAATCCATGAAGGCACGCGACCGCGAGTTCGTCGGCTGGATCGATGCGCGCCGCGCGAACCTCGAGGAAGTCGAGAAGACCGCGCTCGAAGCACTCGAAGGCCGAATTCAGGCGATCGACGATGCGATGGCCGAACGCCGTGAATGCCACGAGACCATCTCGCGCGAAATCGCCGAACACAGCGCCACGGCTGCCGATCAGCTGGCTGCCGCTAGTACACGAATTGCAGAAATCGCGGCAGATGCCTCGTCCGCGCGCGAGACCCTGCTCGATGCAACCGACGGTCTGGAGAAGAGGCTCACGGCCGGCAGCACCGACCTCTCGGCACTAAAAACCGGGCTGGACGATGCGACCGAGGCGGGGGTTCGCCTGCTCGAATTGATTCAGGCAGGCGCAAAGCACAGCCGCGACGTGTTGCCGGATGCGATGGAGGCAGCTGAAGCGCGACTTGCCGCCCTGACCGAGAATGGCGAGAAGCTGCGCCGGACGATCGACGAGGGTGCGGAAAAGAGCGAGCGCCTGTCCTCCTACGTGATCGAGACGCGCGAGAAGGGCGAGGAGATATTCGGTGTTGCCGACCGCATCGATGATCGCCTCGCATCGACGCGCGACAAGATGACCGAAGATATCGCCTCGCTGCGCACCGCCCTCGCCCTCCTCGACGAAGAAGCTGGCGTGGTAGCGGAAACCACGGCGACCCGCGTTTCCGAAGCGGTCGAACAACTGGAGGGCGCGGCCGATAAGGCACGCCGCGCACTGGAGCGCTACGGTTCGGACGAGGGCCGCGATCTGGGGGTGCAGATCGGCGAGAATGCGGCCGACGGCCTCAACTCCTCGATGCGCAAACAGGCCGACGAGGCGCTTGCCGAATTGCGCGAGGCGACGTCACGCTCCGCCGATGCGGCGCGCGATGCCGCACGCCAGCTTCGCGACCAGCTCGCGCTGGTGAACGAATTGGCGGGTAATCTCGAAACGCGGGTGTCGGTGGCACGCGAACGGGCGGAAGAGCAGGTCGATAACGACTTCGCGCGGCGCGTGGCACTCATTACCGAGAGCCTCAATTCGAATGCGATCGACATTGCCAAATCGCTTTCCAGCGAGGTCACCGATACAGCGTGGGCAAGCTATCTGCGCGGGGACCGGGGCGTCTTCACCCGCCGCGCGGTGCGCTTGCTCGACAATCGTCAGGCACGCGAAATCGCCGAGCTGTACGATGAAGACGAGGACTTCCGCGACAACGTGAACCGTTACATCCACGATTTCGAGGCGATGCTGCGCACCCTGCTGTCCACGCGCGACGGCAACGCACTGGCAGTAACGCTGCTCGGCTCGGAGGTCGGCAAGCTTTACGTGGCGGTGGCCCAGGCGCTGGAGCGGCTGCGGACGAGCTGAGCGACGACCCGCCCCGCGGAGTCTAACCGCGCTCGCCCGGCGGCAGCATGAAGTCGAAAATATCGCGGGTGACCCACCCGTTCTCCCAATTGAGTACCCAGATCAGGGTCAGCACCGCTGCAATCGCCGAGGCGCGCAGGGCAAGCCTGCCGGGCCGGAAGTTTGCGGGTGCGCTCTCGGCCTGTCCCGGGACCAGTTCCTCCCCCAACTCCTCATGCGTCCGCACGCCGAAGGGCAGCATCACGAAGGCGACGAAAATCCATACGAGGAAATAGATCGCAAGGATGGACCACGGGCTCATCCTTGCGTTTCCGGCATGACGACCTGAACCTGAGGCTTCTTGCCCGACCATCGGTTTGCAGCGCGGCGGGCGGCCAGACGTGCGGCCTCCTGCCGGGCAGCAGGGTCTTTCGCATCGCGCCCACGCAGGCGCCGCAACGCCTCCTGAACGTCGCGGGTCGCCTCGGCGACGAAATCGGGGAAGTCCTCGTCCAGCGGCATGCCGAGCGCGCGGATCGTCACATCTTCCTGCTCGGTCACCACCACGATCAATACGCCGTCACGCGCGAGCCGGCGACGCTCCGTAATCGCGCCGCCATCGGCAGGCACGATAATGTCGCCATCAAGCACGAGGCGCCCGGTCGGCACTTTGGCAATCTTGCCCGGCTCACCCGGCGCGAGGCTGACGATATCGCCGTTCTTCTGGAAGATCGCGTGCGGGATCCCCTCCGCCAGGCCGAGCCGTGCCTGCTCCTGCATATGCCGCACCTCGCCATGGACGGGGACGAGCGCCTCGGGCTTCAGCCATTCGTAAAGCGCCTGCAGTTCGGGGCGACCAGGGTGACCGGAGACATGGATCATGCTCTGCCGGTCGGTCACCATCGCGATGCCGCGTTCGGCCAGCTGGTTCATCACCTTGCCGATCGAAATCTCGTTACCCGGAATCTGGCGGCTGGAGAACAGCACGACATCGCCGCGCGACAGTTCCAGCGGATGGTTGTTGTCCGCCATCCGGCTGAGCGCTGCGCGCGGCTCGCCCTGTCCGCCGGTCGCAAGAATCAGGACCTTGCTTCGCGGCAGCTTCATCGCGGTATCCCAGTCGACCCGGTCGGGGAAATCGGTGAGATAGCCGTTGGCCTGGCTGACCTCGATGATGCGATCGAGCGAGCGGCCCGCGATCACGACCCTGCGCCCCGTCTCTCTGGCGATCTCGCCCAGGGTATGCAGCCGCGCGACGTTGGAGGCGAAGGTGGTGACGACGATCCGGCGGTCGGGCCAGTTCTGCACCTCTTCCAGCAGCCCTTTGAAGACCGCGCCTTCCGAACCGCTCGGTTCAGGATTGAAGACGTTGGTGCTATCGCAGACCAGCGCCAGCACGCCGTCCTCGCCAATCTCGCGCAGCTCTTCCTCGGTGGTAGGCTCGCCGATGATCGGGTCTTCGTCGAGCTTCCAGTCCCCGGTGTGGAAGACCTTGCCGTAGGGCGTGTCGATCAGGAGCGCATTGCCCTCGGCGATCGAATGCGCGAGCGGCAGGTAGCGGATGCCGAAGGGGCCGATCTGCATGTCGGCGTCGCCTTCCCGCACGATGTGCAAGGGCACCTCGTCCTGCAATCCTGCTTCCTGCAGCTTGCGCCGGACGAGATCGGCAGTGAACGGCGTGGCGTACAGCGGCACGCCAAGATCCGCCGCGAAATAGGGGACTGCGCCGATATGATCCTCATGCGCATGGGTCAGCACGATGCCGAGCAGGTCTTTCACCCGGTCCTCGATAAATTCGAGATCGGCGAAGACCAGTTCGATACCCGGATATTCGTTGGCGCCGAAAGTCATACCCAGATCGACCATCAGCCACTTACCGTCGCAGCCGTAGAGATTGACGTTCATCCCGATTTCGCCCGACCCGCCGAGCGCCAGAAACAGGAGTTCGTTCTCCGGCTTGAAGTTCTTTTTCATTCTATTCCTTGTTGATCGACCGCTGGGCGAGCAGTTGCAGGCCGCGTATCGTCAAATCCGTATCTACCACATCAAATATGTCGGTATGGTCGTCGAACAAGACCGAAAGACCGCCGGTGGCCACAACCTTGGTCGGTCTGCCGATCTCCGCCTTCATGCGCGCGATCAGGCCTTCCATCATCGCGACATAGCCCCAGAAGACGCCGATCAGCATCTGATCCTCGGTATTACGGCCGATCACGCTGCCGGTTTCGGGCGCGTGGATCGCGATCCGCGGGAGCTTGGCGGTCTTTCCGACCAGCGCGTCGAGCGACAGGTTGATGCCGGGCGCGATGATTCCTCCCTTGTAGGCACCATTGTAATCGACCGCCTCGAATTTCGTCGCGGTGCCGAAGTCGACCACGATCATGTCGCCGCCGACCAGCGCATGCGCCGCAATGCAGTTCAGCGCCCGGTCTGCGCCCAGCGTGTTCGGCAGATCGACGTCGATCTCGAAATTCCAAGCCGCCGCGCCCTGCCCAGCGACGATCGGGGTGATCCCGAAATACTTCTCGCACAGCACGGTCAGGTTATGGTCTGCGCGCGGCACGACCGAACCGAAGATGATGTGTGTGATATCCTCGCGGGCCACGCCCTCTATGCCCAGCAGCTGGAACAGCCACACGGCGTATTCGTCGCCCGTGCGCCGTCCGTCGGTCGAGATGCGCCAGCGCGCGCGCAAGTCGTCACCGTCGAACAGCGCGAAGACAAGGTTGGTGTTTCCGACATCGATCGCGAGAAGCATCAGCTATCCTTCCGCCCGCATCAAGGGGCCAGCATCACATCGCCTGCGTGAATGACACGGGTGGTGCCGTCGGCCAAGCGAAGCCGCATCGACCCGTCGGGCTGAAGCCCGTCGAAATGCCCGCTCACTCTGCCGCCATTGGGTTCGTGCACGCTGAGCGGCGTTCCCTTTGCCATGCTTGCCGCGTTCCAGGTATGGATCAGCGGCTCGAGTCCGTAGGTCCGCCAGCGATCAAGTTCGCCCGCGAAATGCGCGGCGAGACTTTCGGCAAAAGCGTCACGATCGGGCGCCGGCCCGAATTGCGTCAGCGCAGCGCTCTTCCGGTCGGGTAGCTCGGGCGCCGATACCAGATTGACGCCAATGCCGATGACCACCGCATCACGCTCCGCCTCCAGCAGGATGCCTGAAAGCTTCGCATCCCCGATCAGCAAGTCGTTGGGCCACTTGAGCACCAGGCCATGCAGCGTGGGAAGCAGCGTCTGGAGCGTATCGAAGAGCGCGACCGCGGTAAGCAATGACAGCGTATACGCCGGCGGTTGGCCGGGCTGGTTGCGAACGATGGTCGAACCCATGAAGTTGCCGTGGCCATCATGCCAACCCCGGCCCTGACGGCCCCGCCCCGAAATCTGGCGATCGGCGACCAGCCAATCACCTTCGCGCAAGGGATCGCCTTCGCGCAGCGCATCGAGAAGGTCGGCGTTGGTCGAGCCGGTCTCTGGGACGGTGCGGATCAAGGCGTTGCCGGCGTCGGCAGGCTTAGACGCCTGCGAACAACCCCGCAGCGGCCGCTTGCGTCATCGTCTCCAGCCCCTGCGAGAGGAACCATCCGATCGGTGAGATGAGGATCGTGCAAATGGCCAGAATCGCCCACTGGGCAGTGCTGGCGCCCGTGGTCGCGCGGTCCACCGGCTCGTCGAAGAACATCACCTTGACAAACTTGATATAATAGAACGCGCCGATCACGCTGGCCGCGATGCCGATCACCGCGAGCGGGATCAGTCCCGCCTCAACCACCGCGCGGAATACCTCCAGCTTGGCGAAGAAGCCCATCAGCGGGGGAATGCCCGCTAGGCTGAACATCAGGATCAGCAGACACCAGGCAATGGCCGGGCGCGTGCTGGAAAGGCCTGCGATGTCGTCGAAGGTTTCCAGGTTCTCGCCATCGCCATTGCGCAGCATGAGAATTGCAACGAAGCTGCCGAGCGACATCACGACATAGATCGCAAGGTAGAACAGCATCGCGCTCGCGCCACCCGCTGTCGCGGCAGCGAGGCCGATCAGGATGAAACCGACATTGTTGATCGACGAATAGGCGAGCAGCCGCTTGAGATTGTTCTGTCCGATGGCCCCCAGCGCACCGACCACGATCGAGGCGAGCGCGGCGAAAATCACGATCTGGCGCCATGCGTCGTGTTGCGACCCGAAAGCGTCGAGTGCGACACGCGCGGTGAGCGCAATGGCGGCAACCTTCGGCGCGGTCGCGAAGAAGGTCGTCACCGGCGTCGGCGCACCCTCGTAAACATCGGGCGTCCACATGTGAAACGGCACGGCGCTGATCTTGAACGCAAGGCCGGCGAGCACGAAGATCAGGCCAAACAGCGCACCGGTGGAGAGCCCGGCTTCCTGTGCCATACGAATGCCCGCAAAGCTCGTCGTGCCGGTGAAGCCGTATGTGAGGCTCATCCCGTATAGCAGGATGCCGCTGGCGAGCGCACCGAGCACGAAATACTTGAGACCGGCTTCGGCCGAACGGCTGTCATTGCGCAGGAAGCTGGCGAGCACATAGGCGGCCAGGCTGTTCAATTCGAGACCGACATAGAGCGTCATCAGATCGGTCGCAGAGACCATGATGCTCATGCCCAGCGTCGCAAACAGGATAAGCACCGGATACTCGGGCCGCATCGCACGGAGGCGACCGAAGAAGCCGGGTGCGATCATCAGGCAGCCGATTGCCGCGAGATAGGTCAGCAGCTTCGCGAATGCAGCGAAAGCATCGGCACTGAACTGCCCGTTGAAGGCCATCGCAGTCGCGCCGCCCGCACCTTCGACCAACGACGGAAGGACGAGGCAGCCCGCAGCGCCCAGCGCAACCGCCGCGAGAATCGACACGAGACCGCTGGTCTTCTCACCACCAAAGGCGGCGATCAGCAGCAGGATCAGGCCGGAGCCGGTCAGCACCAGTTCCGGAATGACGAGGGCAAAAGAAGTCGCGTAGTCCATCAGTGTTCGCCCTCGGACCCGTGGTCCTCGCCTTCATGTTCGGAGCCGCCGCCGTGCTCGCCCTCGCCCTCGCCCTCGTCATGCGCGATGTAGTTCGCAGCGTGATCGCGGGGCTGCCCGGCGACGAGTGCGGCATCGCTCGGCGGTGCGGCACGCGCAATGCGCGCCTCGATTGCGGCAATATCGCTCCGCATCGGGGCAATGAAACTCTCTGGATAGACGCCCATCCACAGCACTGCTGCGGCGACCGGAGCCAGCATGGCCCATTCGCGCACGTTCAGGTCGGGCATCGCAGCGGCGTCGGCATTGTCCTGCGTGCCGAATACGACCCGGCGGTAGAGATAGAGCATGTAGCCTGCGCCAAGGATGATGCCGGTGGTCAGCACGAACGTGGTGGTGCTCGACGCCTTATATATCCCCGCGAGGCTGACAAACTCGGCCACGAAGCCGCTGGTGCCCGGTAGGCCAATGGCTGCCATCGTAAAGAACAGGAAGAACAGCGCATAACGCGGCATATTGGTTGCAAGACCGCCGTAGCGGCTGATTTCCCGCGTGTGCAGCCGGTCGTAGATGACGCCCACGCACAGGAACAGTGCGCCCGACACGAGCCCGTGGCTCAGCATCATCACCATCGCACCTTCGAGGCCTTGCACATTGAAGGCGAACAGGCCCGCCGTCACGATCGCCATGTGGGCGACCGAGGAATAGGCGATCAGCTTCTTCATGTCCTGCTGGACGAGCGCGATGAGACTGGTGACGACCACCGCGACCATCGACAGGCCGAAGACCAGCCACATGAACTGCGCGGATGCTTCGGGGAACATGGGCAGGCTGAAGCGGATGAAGCCGTAGCCGCCCAGCTTCAGCAGCACGCCCGCGAGGATCACCGATCCTGCGGTCGGCGCCTGCACGTGGGCGGCGGGCAGCCAGGTGTGGACCGGCCACATCGGCATCTTCACCGCGAAGCTGGCGAAGAAGGCGAGCCACAGCCATGTCTGCGCCTGCGGATCGAAATCGTACTGCAGCAGCGTCGGGATGTCGCTCGTGCCCGCTTCGTTGATCATCCACAGCATCGCGATCAGCATCACGACCGAGCCTAGCAGCGTGTAGAGGAAGAACTTGAAGCTGGCGTAGATACGGTCGGACCCGCCCCAGATGCCGATAATCAGGTACATCGGGATCAGGCCGGCTTCGAAGAAGATGTAGAACAGCAGGATATCCTGCGCGGCGAACACGCCTATCATCAGCAGTTCCATGATCAGGAACGCGGCCATGTATTCGCCGACGCGCTTGGTCACGCTCGTCCAGCTCGCGAGGATGCAGATCGGCATCAGGAAGACGCTGAGCATGATCAGCATCAGCGCGATGCCATCGATGCCGAGCGCATATTGGAAGCCCGCGAACAGGTTCGCTTCCTCCTGGAACTGCCACTGTGCGCCGCCGATGTCGAAATTGATCCACAGCAGGATGCCCAGCGCGAGGTTGGCCAGAGTCGCTACCAGCGCGACCATGCGCGCGGTGGACGCGCTAACGAAGAAGCACAGCACCGCCGCGATCAGCGGAACGGCCAGCATCAGGGTAAGAATGGGGAAACCTTCCATCACAGCAGAACCCAGGTGACGGCAGCCACAAGGCCGAGCAGCATGACCAGCGCATAGGTATTGAGCATGCCGGACTGAACGCGCTTCGCGCCGTCCGCACCCTGCTTCACCACCCATGCCGCACCATCGGGACCGAAGCGGTCGATAATGCCGATGTCCAGCTGCTTCCAGAACACCCGGCCGAACCAGAAAGCGGGCTTCACGAACAGGAAGTTATACAATTCGTCGAAGTACCACTTGTTGAGGAAGAACCGGTAGATCGGGCCAAGCTGAGCCGCCGCCGCTTCAGGCAATTTCGGATTGCGGATGTAAGAGAACCAGGCAGTCAGCAGGCCGAGCAGCATCGCGACCGTCGCGGTGAGTTTCACCCACATCGGCACGCCGTGGATCGCGTGGATCAGATCGTAATTGAAGAAGATCGAGTCGCCCCAGAATTCCTCGGAGTCCACGAACGGTTCGTAGTAGACGAAGCCTGCGAACACCGCGCCAATGCTCAGCACGATCAGCGGGACCAGCATCACCCAGGGCGCCTCGTGCGGATGGTAACCCGCTGTGCCGTCATCCTCATGCGCCGAGGGGACGTGATGTGCCGGGCTGTTGCCTGCATCTTCCTGCGCCGCGGGGTTGTGCTCTTCGGGCTCGTCATGCCCGTGGTGCACCGCATGCTGGATATGCTCGCTGTCGGCCCAGCGGGGTTTGCCCCAGAAGGTCAGGAACATCAGGCGCCAGGAATAGAAGCTCGTCAGCAGCGCCGCGATTGCGCCCGCCCAGAAGGCGAAGTTGGCCGCGCCGGTGCCGCGCGCAAAGGCGGCTTCGAGAATTGCGTCCTTGGAATAAAACCCCGCGAAGCCGAACACGCCGACGATACCGACGCCTGTGATCGCGAGCGTGCCCGCCATCATCGCCCAGAAGGTAATCGGGATCTGCTTACGCAGGCCGCCGTAATAGCGCATGTCCTGCTCGTGATGCATTGCGTGGATCACCGCGCCCGCGCCAAGGAACAGCAGCGCCTTGAAGAAGGCGTGCGTGAACAGGTGGAACATCGCCACTCCGTATGCGCCCGCACCTGCGGCAAAGAACATGTAGCCGAGCTGCGAGCACGTCGAATAGGCAATCACCCGCTTGATATCCCACTGCGTCGTGCCGATCGTGGCCGCGAACAGGCAGGTCGCGCCGCCGATTACGGTGACGATGGTCAGCGCCACCGGAGCGGTTTCGAACATCGGGGACAGGCGGCAGACCATGAACACGCCTGCGGTCACCATCGTAGCTGCGTGGATAAGCGCGGAAACGGGCGTCGGCCCCTCCATCGCATCGGGCAGCCAGGTGTGAAGGCCCAGCTGCGCAGATTTACCCATCGCGCCGATGAACAGGAGGATACACAGGATATCCATCGTCATCAGGCGCATGCCCATGAAGGTGATCGAGCTGCCGCTCATCGCCGGAGCCATCTCGAGAATTTGCGGGATCGAGACCGTGCCGAACACCAGGAAGGTACCGAAAATACCGAGCATGAAGCCAAGGTCGCCCACGCGGTTGACCACGAAGGCCTTGATCGCGGCGGCGTTGGCGCTGGGCTTCTTGTACCAGAAGCCAATGAGGAGGTAGGAGGCGAGGCCGACGCCTTCCCACCCGAAGAACATCTGCACGAGGTTGTCCGCTGTCACCAGCATCAGCATCGCGAAGGTGAACAGGCACAGGTATGCGAAGAACCGCTGCTGATCCGGGTCTTCGTCCATGTAGCCCCACGAATAGAGATGGACGAGCGCGGAGACGCTGGTGATGACCACCAGCATGATCGCGGTCAGCGTATCGACCCGCAGCGCCCAGTCGAAGCTGAGGTCGCCCGACTGCACCCACTGCAGCACCGGGACCACGTCCGCTTGGAGCGTGCCGCCGAGAAAGCCGAGGAAGATCGGCCAGCTGAGCGCGCAGGACACGAACAGTGCGCCGGTGGTGATCGCCTTGGAGACGGTCTTACCCAGCGCACCGCCGAACAGGCCGGCAACGATCGCCGCCAGCAGCGGCAGGAAAACGATGATGAGGATCGAGGACTGCACTTGGAAATCTAGCCCTTCATCCGGTTCACGTCGTCGACCGCGATCGTGCCGCGATCACGGAAGAATATGACGAGGATCGCAAGCCCGATGGCCGCTTCGCCCGCCGCCACGGTCAGCACGAACATCGCGAAAATCTGGCCGGTCAGATCACCAAGGAAGGCGCTGAATGCGACGAGGTTGATGTTCACTGCCAACAGGATCAGCTCGATCGCCATCAGGATGACGATGACGTTCTTGCGATTGAGGAAAATTCCCAAAACGCCGAGCACGAACAGGATCGCGCTGACGATGATGTAATGTTCGATACCGATCACAGCTCGATCCCCTCGCCGATGGTCGGCTGCTTCATCTGCGTCGCCTCCTTCGGATTGCGACGCACCTGCTTGGTGATGTTCTGATGTCCGCGCGTGGTCTTCAGATCGCGATGGGTCAGCACGATCGCACCAACCATCGCGACCAGCAGGATCAGGCCTGCCGCCTCGAAGATGAAGACATATTCGGAATAGAGCAGCGCGCCGATATTCTCGATGTTGCTGCGCTGCAGGTTGGGCGCATTCTCGCCCGTCGCCGCGCCCAGTTCCAGCGCACCCGCATTGAGCGCGCCGATGCCCAGCACCAGCTCAGCCAGCAGGACCAGCGCAATCGCGATGCCGAGCGGGAAATTCTTGATAAACCCGGCCCGCAGCTCCGCCATGTCCACGTCGAGCATCATCACGACGAACAGGAAGAGTACCGCGACCGCGCCGACATAGACGACAACCAGCAGCATCGCGATGAATTCGGCTCCCAGCAAGACCATCAGCCCCGCCGCGTTGAAGAACGCGAGGATGAGCCACAGCACCGAATGCACGGGATTGCGGCTCATGATCGTGAGCACGGCGCTGCCGATCACCATGGACGCGAAGAGGTAAAAGGCGATGGCCTGAATCATAGCTTCTGAAAGTTGCCCCGAACGTGGTCTGTGGCGCGCCTAGCGGTAGGGCGCGTCGGCTTCAAGGTTCGCCGCGATGGCGCGTTCCCATTTGTCACCATTGGCGAGCAGTTTGGTCTTGTCGTAGAGCAGTTCCTCGCGGGTTTCCGTGGAATATTCGAAGTTCGGCCCTTCGACGATGGCATCCACCGGGCATGCCTCCTGGCAGAAGCCGCAATAGATGCACTTCGTCATGTCGATATCGTAGCGCGTGGTGCGGCGCGAACCGTCGGCGCGCGGCTCCGACTCGATGGTGATCGCCTGCGCCGGGCAAACCGCCTCGCACAGCTTGCACGCGATGCAGCGCTCTTCCCCGTTGGGATAGCGACGCAGCGCATGCTCGCCCCGGAACCGCGGCGAAACCGGGTTTTTCTCGTAGGGGTAGTTAATCGTGACCTTGGGCTTGAAGAGATACTTCAGGGTCAGCGCGTGGGCCTTCACGAACTCGTAGAGGGTAAAGGCCTTCAGGGTCTGGGCGATACTCATGAATAGTGTCCGGTGGCCATCAGGTAGCCGCTGATAAGGAAAACGAAGATCAGGCTCATCGGCAGGAACACCTTCCAGCCGAGCCGCATCAGCTGGTCGTAGCGGTAGCGCGGTACGGTCGCCATCACCCAGCTGAACATGAAGAAGAAGAACAGCGTCTTGAGGAAGAACCAGATGAAGCCGGGCACGTAGTAGAGCGGCGCCCAGTCGATCGGGGGCAACCACCCGCCGAAGAACAGCAGCGTGTTGAGCGCGCACATCAGCAGGATGTTGGCATATTCGCCCAGCCAGAACAGCGCGAAGGCCATGCTGGAATATTCGGTCTGATAACCGGCAACCAGCTCGCTCTCCGCTTCGGTCAGGTCGAACGGTACGCGCTGCGTCTCCGCGAGGCTGGAGATGAAGAACACAACCCACATCGGAAACAGCAGCAGGTTGAAGTAATAGCCGTTGACGATGCCCAGGCCGTGCCCGCGCTGGCTTTCGACGATCTCGGTCAGGTTGAAGCTGCCCGCCCACAGCACGACGCAGATCAGGATGAAGCCGATCGAGACTTCGTAGGAGATCATCTGCGCGGCGGCGCGCATCGCGGAGAAGAATGGGTATTTCGAGTTACTCGCCCAGCCCGCCATCACCACGCCGTAAACCGACAGCGAGCTGATCGCGAGGATGTAGAGCAGGCCGACATTGATGTCTGCCAGCACCCAGCCATCGGCAAAGGGCACCACCGCCCACGCGGCGAGCGCCACGGTGAAGGTGATGATCGGCGCAATGATGAAGATGCCCTTGTTCGCCGCGCTCGGGATGATGGTTTCCTGCAGGAACACCTTCAGCCCGTCGGCGAAGCTTTGCAGCAGGCCGAAGGGGCCGACCACGTTGGGGCCCTTGCGCAGGTTGATCGCGGCCCAGACCTTGCGGTCGATCAGGATGACATAGGCGACCGCGAGCATCAGCGGCAGCGCGATCAGCAGGATGCCGATGATGGTCGCGATGAACCACGAGAATTCGTAGTTGAGGCCGAGGTTCTGGAAAAATTCGGTCATTCCGCTGCCTCCGCCAGTTCCTCGCCGTGGACCAGTTCGGCCGAGCAGCGCTGCATCGTTTCGCTTGCGCGAGCGATGGGATTGGTCAGGTAGAAGTCGGCGATCGGGTACGAAATCGCCCCCTTGGCCTTGGCCGTTTTCTTGCCCTTGGGCAGCTTGCCGAGGTCGGCAATGCCTTCTTCGCCCAGCGCGGGCACCGCCGCGATCATCGCGGACTGGAGCTGCGCGAAGCTGTCGAAGCCGACGTTGACGCCGAAGGCATCGGCCAGCGCGCGCAGGATCGTCCAGTCTTCACGCGCGTCGCCGGGGGCAAATACCGCCTTCTCGGCGAATTGCACGCGCCCCTCGGTGTTGACGTAAGTCCCGTCCTTCTCGGCATAGCTTGCCGCGGGCAGGATAATATCTGCCGCATGCGCGCCCGCATCGCCGTGGTGGCCGATATAGACCTTCAAGCTCTTCTCGAACTTCGAATAGTCGAGCGAATCCGCGCCCAGTGACAGCAGAACCGCAGGCGCCGCGTCGACGAGATCCTTGATCCCGCCCTTCTGCGCATAGCCGAGCATGACCGCGCCCATGCGGGCAGCGGCGGTGTGGACGACGTTGAAGCCGTTCCAGGCTTCACCTTCCACATCGCGCACGAGGTTCCACTCGCCCGCCAGCGCCAACGCAGGGTGCAGCGCATTCGCCGCGAGCCCGCCGGGACCGACGATGATTGCCGGCCGCGCGGCATCCTTGAATGCATCGGCAACGTGCGAAGGCAGGTCATGCAGCAGGCCCGCATCCTCGCCCAGAAATTCGCAGTCGAAGGTCGTGTCCCACTCGGGCCCGATCAGGAAGATCTTCGCGCCGCGCTTCGCTGCCTTGCGCAGGCGGACATTGATCAGCGGCGCTTCGTGGCGAACCTGGCTGCCGACGATCAGGATCGCGTCGGCGGTTTCGATGCCAGCAAAGCCAGAATTGAAGCCGATCCCTGCAAGGCTGGAGCAATCGTAATCGAGCCCGGTCTGGCGGCCTTCGAGCTTGTCCGAGCCAAGCTCGGCCAGCAGGCGCTTGGCCGCGAACATCGTTTCGCAGTCGACCAGATCGCCCGCGACGGCAGCGATGCTGCCCTCCCCGCCTTTCTTGGCGGCCTCGACGATCGCGCCGAAAGCATCTTCCCAGCTCGAGCGCTGTAGCTTGTTATCGTCGCCGCGCATCCAAACCGCATCGAGCCGACGCCGCGTCAGGCCATCGACCTGATAGCGCGCCTTGTCTGAAATCCACTCTTCATTGACGTCGTCGTTGATCCGCGGAAGCGCGCGCATCACTTCACGACCGCGCGAGTGAAGCGAGATGTTAGCGCCGACCGCATCGGAAACGTCGATGCTGAGCGTTCGCTTCAGCTCCCATGGTCGCGCTTCGTAGGCGTAGGGCCGCGAAGTCAGCGCTCCGACAGGGCACAAGTCGATCACATTGGCGGAAAGCTCATGCTCCGCCGCCTGCTCCAGATAGGTCGTGATCTGCATGTCCTCGCCGCGATAGAGCGCGCCGATCTCGTCCACGCCCGCAATTTCCTCGGAAAAGCGGACGCAGCGGGTGCAGTGGATGCAGCGGGTCATGATCGTCTTGATCAGCGGACCCATGTATTTCTCGGTCACGGCGCGCTTGTTCTCGTGATAGCGCGTCGCGCCGCGCCCGTAATACATCGCTTGGTCTTGCAGGTCGCATTCGCCGCCCTGGTCGCAGATCGGGCAATCGAGCGGATGGTTGATCAGCAGAAATTCCATCACGCCTTCGCGCGCGGTCTTCACCATCTCGGTGTCGGTGCGAATTTCCTGGCCTTCGGTGGCGGGCAGCGCGCAGCTTGCCTGCGGCTTGGGCGGCCCGGGCTTCACCTCTACCAGGCACATGCGGCAGTTGCCCGCGATGCTCAGCCGCTCGTGATAGCAGAAACGCGGAATTTCCTTGCCCGCAAGCTCGCACGCCTGCAGCACGGTCGCGCCTTCGGGCACGTCGATTTCCTGTCCGTCTACGGTGACTTTAGGCATTATACTTCGCTTTCAAAGGCCAGCGCATGGGCCAGCCGATAGTAAATGGTGGCAAGCCCCAGGCGCATACGCACCCGGTCGATCTGCATACTCCTGCCCTCAGGAACGCAGCCTGCGATGGTCGGCGATAAAGCCTTGATCGCATCGACTTCCTTGCCGCTGTCGATCCGGGTATCCAACAATGCACGGGTGCCCGCCGGATCGGTACGCGCAATGCACTCGCCCAGGCGATACATAAAGGTATAATTCTCCGCCAATGGGCCCGAACCGGGATGGGTCGCGTTGATGGGGGCGAGTTGCGCAACGCCCTCCAAAGCAGTGTCCGGCAACGTTCTGTCGATCAGCCGGTCGGCTATCGCACCGCGAAAATAATACGACTGCATGGTGAGTTGCCCGCCGCTAAGGCGCATGCACCGATTGTCGACGATGCGGTCCCACTGCGGATCGTCGATATCCGCCAGATCGGTGAGCACGAAGTCTCGCGAAAGCTCGGTTTCGGCATCGGCGATGCACCGGCCGTAATTCATCATAACCTGGCGCCCCTGCTCCGCCGCCTTGGGCGATGGGGACGAACGCAGCCGATCGGGCAGCGCGGCCTGCGCACCCGCGAGCGAAAGCAGCGCGGCAGCAACCAAGGGTGTTGCGAAGGTCATCGCTCGGCTCCGCTGAGCAGACTGATTGCGGTAAGGCCGGCCATCAGTTGGCTTCTTCCGCAGCCGTATAATGGCCGCGCGACCACAGACCGTCAGCAGCCATCTGGCGGATCAGCGAGGTCGCGACGGTCATTTCCGATTCAGATGTGTTTGCGCAGCTCGCGACAATCGGCCCGAGCACTTCGATCGCATCTTCCTCCTTGCCAGACCCGGGACGGGCCTCGAGCAGATCATGCGACGCCTGCGGGGCGTTGTAGGTCAGACAATCGGCCAGCGCGGCCATCGTGCTGATCTGCGGATGGACGCGACGCCCATCGAAGCGACCGGCGACATCGGGCGCACCTCCCGGCACGATCGCGGGCGGACTGTCGAAATCCTGCAGATAGACTTCTTCGGCCAACAGGTTGCGCAAGGTCGAATACTGGATCTGCATGTACATCTGATACACGCGGTTATCGGCGCCACGCATCAGGCGACCGATGCAGTAGCTCACCCCCAGATCGTCGAACATGGTCTCGGCTTCGAAGCCCGCTTGCTCGAAATCGATCGTATAGAAATTGCTGTTGGCCAGCAGTTTGCGGACCTCGTCCTTGCTCCGATTGAAGACGCAATTCGCGACGCGCTTCTGCATCCACCGCCCCTTGGCGGCATCCGGGCTCTCGGGCGCCTTCTTGAAGCGCGTGCCTGTGGCCATGCTGGCGTTGTTTTCGTCCGGAACCTGGGCCTGCACCGAGGGTGCTGCCAAAGCGAGCGCCAGGCCAAGCATCGCATATCTCGCAACCATCATTCCGCCGCCTCCTGCAATGCCTCGCCACGCTCGGCGATGCGCCGCTCGAGTTCGGGACGGAAGTGCCTGATGAGGCCCTGGATCGGCCATGCGGCCGCATCGCCCAGCGCGCAGATCGTGTGGCCCTCCACCTGCTTGGTGACGGTGTGGAGCATATCGATCTCGTCGATATCTGCATCGCCCGTCTCAAGCCGCTTCATCACGCGCCACATCCACCCGGTGCCTTCGCGGCAGGGGGTGCACTGGCCGCAGCTCTCGTGCTTGTAGAAATAGCTGATCCGCGAAATCGCCCGGACGATATCGGTCGACTTGTCCATCACGATGACAGCAGCGGTGCCGAGGCCCGAGCCGACTTCCTTCAGACCGTCGAAATCCATCGGCGCGTCCATGATCTGTTCGGCGGGGACCAGCGGCACGGACGAACCGCCGGGAATCACCGCCAGCAGGTTGTCCCACCCGCCGCGAATGCCACCGCAGTGTCGCTCGATCAGCTCGCGGAAGGGAATGCTCATCTCTTCCTCGACCACGCAGGGCTTTTCGACATGCCCGCTGATCTGGAACAGCTTGGTGCCGTCGTTCTTCTCGCGCCCGAAGCTGGCGAACCACGAGGGGCCGCGCCGCAGGATCGTGGGCACGACCGCGATCGATTCGACGTTGTTCACCGTGGTCGGGCAGCCATAGAGGCCCGCGCCTGCCGGGAACGGCGGCTTGAGGCGCGGCTGGCCCTTCTTGCCTTCGAGGCTTTCGATCAGCGCGGTTTCTTCGCCGCAGATGTAGGCACCTGCGCCGCGATGCAGGAAGACATCGTAGTCGTAGCCCGAACCGCAGGCGTTCTTGCCGATCAGCCCGGCGTCGTACGCTTGGTCGATTGCAGCCTGCAGCACTTCGGCCTCGCGGATATACTCGCCGCGAATGTAGATATAGGCGGCGCGCGCGCGCATCGCGAAGCCCGCGACCAGCGCGCCTTCGATCAGCTTGTGCGGATCGTGCCGCATGATCTCGCGGTCCTTGCACGAACCGGGCTCGGATTCGTCGGCATTGATGACGAGGAAGCTGGGCCGCCCGTCCTTGCTTTCCTTGGGCATGAAGGACCACTTCATGCCGGTCGGGAAGCCCGCACCGCCGCGCCCACGAAGGCCCGAGGCCTTCATGTCGTCGATGATCGAATCCTGCCCCTTGGCGAGCAGCGCCTTGGTATCGTCCCAGTCTCCGCGCGCCTGCGCGGCCTTCAGGCCCCAGTCCTGAAAGCCGTACAGGTTCGTGAAGATGCGGTCCTTGTCCTGAAGGCTCATGCGAACACCTGCCAGATTGAAAGCCCGCCGATCAGAACGACGACGAAAGCCAGTGAGTATTTCATAACGCGCCTCTGCACGCGGCGCTCTTGGTCCGTGGCGAGCGGATAATGGCCTGCGGTGGAATAGTCACCCGTCCAGTCCTTGCTGTCGATTTTGTGGCTCATGCCATGACCCCGAAGACGACGAAGGCCGCGACAGCGAGGATCGCCAGCAACGCGAGCGTCTTGAACAGGCCGCTCAGCACTTTCCATGCGATCGCGATGGCGATCAGCGCGACGATGATGGTGACGATGTTGATTTCCATCACTTGTCTCCTTCTTCCGCCGCGTCCGCCTTGCTCTTGGAGAGAAAAACGATGCCAAGCACGATAAACGGCAGCCCGGTGCCAAGGAAGGCCGGATCGAGCGTCAGGCCCAGCGAAATGGTGAGACCGACGCCCATCATCAGGTAAGCGATGCCAAGCGCCTGATTGTCGGTCTGCTTGGCACTCATTGCTCACCACCTTCGGCGCGCCGCGCACCGAAAATGCCGAAGCCGCCGAACAGGAAGCCGAGAATCGCCCAGACGACCCAGTTGTCACCCTGCAGGAAATTCACGACAGCCAGGATCAGGAACATGATCCCGACGATCGGCAGGCCTTTCCTGGCGGTATCGCCCATCACCATTCACCCCGGTAATCGTGGTTATCGGTGACCATTTCCTTGAGCGTAGTCGGACCGCCGCTGGGCTCGCTCGTGTGGCGACCCGGCTCCTGCGTGCCGGTCTTTGGCTGCTCGCCCTTGGCCAGCGCGTCGAGCACCGCGTCGAGCCGCTCGACCGTCAGATCCTCGTAATTGTCGTCGTTGATCTGGACCATCGGCGCGGTCGCGCAATTGCCCATGCATTCGACTTCGGTGAGCGTCCACAACCCGTCGTCCGAAACGTGGCCCTTCTTCATCCCGCGCTTCTTGCACGCGGCGATTATGTCGTCCGAGCCGCGCAGCATGCACGGCGTCGTGCCGCACACCTGCACGTGGTACTTACCCACGGGCACGAGGTTGTACATGAAGTAGAAGGTCGCGACTTCGAGCACGCGGATCACCGGCATATCGAGATAGTTCGCGACATACTCGATCACCGGCAGCGGCAGCCAGCCCTGCGTATCGGTTTCCTCGCCCACCTGCCGCTGGGCAAGGTCGAGCAGCGGCATCACCGCCGACTTGCTGCGACCTTCGGGATAGCGCGCAATGGCCTTCTTTGCCTTCGCTTCGTACTCGGAGGAAAACGCGAAATTGCCCCACCGCTCGCGCAGTTCGGGGGTGTCGGGTGCGGTGTGTCTGTCAGCCATTGGACTCTTCCTGTTCGCGCCGCCTGCTGATCACATTGAAGGCCGCGAAGATCGAAACTACCGCTACCACCCAGACCCCGGCGCCGATGTCGATCGCGCCGGACACGTGGAGGACGAGCACAATCCCAAGGACCGCAACGCCGATCGTATTGATCGTCAGCCTGTCCATTACCGGTCGCACTCCCCGAACACGACGTCGATCGCGCCGAGGATGGCGGTTGCGTCGGGCAGCATGTGGCCCTTGGTCATCATGTCCATCGCCTGCAGGTGGCTAAACGCGGTCGGGCGGATCTTGCAGCGGTAGGGTTTGTTCGACCCGTCGCTGACCAGGTACACGCCGAACTCGCCCTTGGGGCTCTCGGTCGCGACGTAGACTTCGCCTGCGGGCACGTGGAAGCCTTCGGTGTAGAGCTTGAAGTGGTGGATCAGCGCTTCCATCGACTGCTTCATCTCGCCCCGCTTGGGCGGCACCACCTTGCGGTCGTCGCTGGCGACAGGGCCCGATGGCATTTCGGCGAGACACTGCTTGATGATGCGCGCGCTCTGGTAGACTTCCTGCACGCGGACCATGAAGCGGTCGTAGCAATCCGAATTGGTGCCGACAGGGACGTCGAATTCCATGCGATCATAGACATCGTAAGGCTGCGACTTGCGCAGATCCCACGGCACGCCCGCCGCGCGCAGCATCGGGCCGGAAAAGCCCCAGGCAATCGCGTCTTCGCGGCTGACGACCGCGATATCGACGTTACGCTGCTTGAAGATGCGGTTGTCCATCACGAGGCTCATCGCGTCGCCGAACAATTCGGGCACACGATTGTCGAGCCATTCGCCAATATCGACCAGCAGCTTCTCGGGCACGTCCTGATGGACCCCGCCGGGGCGGAACCAGGCGGAGTGCATGCGCGCGCCAGACGCCCGCTCGAAGAAATTCATGCAATCTTCGCGCAGCTCGAAAATCCACAGGTTCGGTGTCATCGCGCCGACGTCCATCACGTGCGCGCCGATATTGAGGAAGTGGTTCGACATGCGCGTCAGCTCGGCGAACAGGACCCGCAGGTACTGCGCGCGGATCGGCACTTCGAGATTGAGCAGCTTCTCGATCGCGAGCACGTAGGAGTGTTCCTGACACAGCGGCGAGCAGTAATCGAGGCGGTCGAAATAGGGGAGCGCCTGAAGGTAGGTCTTGTGCTCGATCAGCTTCTCGGTGCCGCGATGCAGCAGGCCGACATGCGGATCGACCCGCTCCACGATTTCGCCGTCGAGCTCCAACACCATGCGCAGCACGCCATGGGCCGCAGGGTGCTGCGGGCCGAAATTGATCGTGTAGTTCGTGATCTCGTCGTCGCCGGTGGTCGGCGATTCTTCGATCGTCAGTCCGTGTGCCATCTCGTTTCCTATCCGCAGGCCCATTGCCCGCCGGCGAACTTGCGCTGTTTGCCGTTTGCCGCGACGTACAGATCGGCGGTCCGCACCATATCATTGCCGGCAGCCGGCACGACCCTCACGGTCACGCCTTCCGCGCTCAGTGTGGGCCCGGCATAAATCGTGTCCAGACCGCCTTCCTCGGCAGTCAGATTGACCAGCTCGCCACCAATGCGGACGACGCCCTTGCCTTTCACAGCGCCATCGTCGGGCGCGCCGACCAGCAGGACTTCGGTGGCCTGCTGGCTATAGGTGCATCCACCATCGCGCGGACCCAGGTCGACCCGGCCAATATTGCCCAGCTTTTCGAGCGCCAAGGGATCGGCACCCGCCGGAACCGCAGAAGTGCGCGCCTCGGTGCTTTCGACCGGCGCGTTGGTTCCTTCAACGACCGGTGAGCCATCGCCCTGCCCCGCACCGACGCGCGCGGCGAAATCGTCGCCGCTCTCGCCAGTGTCTTCGCCCTGCGAGCATGCCGCAAGAAAGATCGCGGCGGACATCGTCAGCAGTGTTTTCATCGAAACCAACTCCATCGTCGCGTAACCTCAAAGGCAGGGCGCGAGCGCCCGCCGCTGCGAATCAATCCTTCTTCTTGGGCTGTGTGGCCGAAGCCGTGTCTTTGGTGTCGCCCTTGCGCTCGGGCCGGTCGGTGCGATCTTCGGTCGGCTCGGGCGCAGGCGTGCGGTCCTTGCCGCTGTTCTCTTCGGCCGGAGCACCGGCGCTTACCTTCTCGTCGGCTTTTTCGTCCGCTTTGGGTCCGGCCCC
>Ga0114903_1000195_pt1 | contig 41032 bp, 40 predicted proteins | sample MalvirDeepMed_s2_FD_87289 | JGI IMG/M metagenome (GOLD analysis project Ga0114903, IMG submission 87289) | Marine viral communities from the Global Malaspina Expedition - Malaspina viral metaG DeepMed_s2 | ecosystem: Environmental > Aquatic > Marine > Oceanic | place: Mediterranean Sea...
ATTTGCGCCCAGCCGACCCATGTTGTCGGTCCCGTCCATCTCGATCATCAGGGCGTCGATAGCTTCCTGGTCGGTCGCATCCATGCCCAGCAGGCCTTCGGCGATCTCGCCGTTCACCGACGCCACCGCTTCGGTTACGCCCTTGCCGAGGTACCGCGACTTGTCCCCGTCGCGCCGTTCGACGGCTTCGTGCGCCCCCGTGGAAGCGCCAGAAGGCACCGCCGCGCGGCCGGTCGTGCCATCCTCGAGGGTGACGTCCACTTCAACGGTGGGATTGCCCCGGCTGTCGAGGATCTCGCGGCCGATGATGTCGATGATCGCACTCATGTTGGATCTCCTTGCGTCCTTGCGTTGCCGCACGGTTATCGCAAGGATCGCGGGAAGGCTATCGTTCGCTGCGGCGCTTGCGCTCGCGCATCAGGGCGTAAAGGCCCGATCCCACGACGATGGCCGCCCCCACCAGTGTCGCCGCATCGGGGCGTTCGCCCAAGAATACGATCCCCAGGATCAGAGCGAACAACAGGCGGGTGTAGCGGAACGGAATCACGGCCGAGACATCCCCCATCCGCGTCGCCGTCGTCAGGCACATATAGGCTGCCGCCCCCAGCGCGATTGCGGCGCCCAAGTCCCGCCAGACCGGGAAGGGCGCGCTTTCGACGGTAGGCACGAAGATCATGCAGATCCCGGCCGCGATCGTCACCGCCGCATACGCCCAAAGCGACAGCTGCAGCGAATGGATCCGCTTAGGGATCCGGCGCGACATCACGTCCCGCGTCGCCAACCCGACAGCCGCGATGAGAACCAGCAGGGCCGAAGGGCGGAACCCTTCGAACCCCGGTCGCAGGATGATGAAGACGCCGACCAATCCCACGACGACCGCCGTCCAGCGCCGCCAGCCGACCGTCTCGCCCAGCCAGATCGCCGCGCCCGCCGTCACCAGAAGCGGTGTCAATTGCAGGATCGCCGAGGCCAACGAAAGCGGTACCAGCGACAGCGCGGTCACGAAGGCGACCGTCGCGATGGCCTCCGACAGGTTGCGACCCACGACCAGCGGATGGCGCAGCTCGGCCGAAACAAATGGGATATTGCGCCGTACGCACAGGACCGCGAAGACGACGGCTCCGCCGATCGCCAGCACGATCAGCGCCTGAAGCACCGGCATGTCGGCCGTGACGCGCTTGACGAAGAAATCCTCGCTGGCGAACAGGGCCATCGCACCGACCATGAAGCCGGTGGCGCGAAGGTTATCGCCGCTCTGGGTCTGGAATTCGCTGGGGCTCGTCATGAGCGGCGCTTATCCCAGCGCCGCCGGCACGGCCAGCCCCCATCCGAGGGTCAGGCGCCCCTCCATAACCTTGACCGCCCGGCCCGCGATCGTGACTGCGCCATCCGCGACGTCGGCCCCGATGCGGGACGGACGGCCCATGTCCTCGCCCTGGTGGATCATCAGTGACAGTGGCCCGTCACCGGCGAGAAACAGCGCAAGTGCCGCGGCGGCGCTGCCGGTCGCGGGGTCCTCGGGGATGTCGTCCAAGGGGGCGAACATGCGCGCATGGATCGTCTCGCCGTCCCGGACATACGCATAGACTGCGAAATCGAAGGGCAGGGGGTATCGGTCCTGCCCCTGTCGGAACGCCCCGGTCTCGGGCCTCGCGGTTGCCAAGGCGTCACGGTCCGTGATTTCCGCCAGCACGAATGGCAACCCCGCCGAGGCAATGGTCGCCCCGGCGATCCGGTCCCGCGGCAGCGACAGGCACGCGGCCACCAGATCCGTGTCGGGCTGGTGCAGGATCTCGAGCGTGGTCTTCCGCGTGAACCGCGCGTCCTGCGCCACGGTCGCGGGGATCGGTCCGACGCCCGTCATCAGGGTCATCTCGGCGGGGTGCCCTAAATCCCGCAGGGCGGTCGCGGTGCCGATCAGGGGGTGGCCGGCGAACGGAATCTCCTGCGTGGGGGTGAAGATCCGTAGCCGTGGCGGATTGCCGGGCAGGACGAACACGGTTTCAGAGAACCCGAACTCCCGCGCGATGGGCTGAAGCCGATCCTCGGGAAGGGTCGAGGCATCGGGGATCACGGCCAGGGGATTGCCGCCGAAGGGGCGGTCGGTGAAGACGTCGTAGACAAGGTAGTCGGTCACGAGAGGGGCATCCGTTTCTCGAAGAACACGCGGTCGAACCCGCTCTCGGTCCGCCGCCCGACTTCACGATATCCAAGGCGTGGATAAAGGGCGAGGTTCGATGTCATCGCGGCATTCGTATAGAGAGTGACCCCGGTCAGGCCGTCCGCTTGGGCCCGGGCTTCGCAATGGGCGATCAGGGTCCGGCCCAGACCGCGCCCCGACGCGTGAGGATGAACCGCAACGGTCTCCAGATACATGGCCCCATCAAGCGGGTAGAAGATCGCGACGCCAAGCACGCGGTCCTTCGGGTCAGTGCTGACATATGCGTGCCCCCGGGCGATGGCGTCTGCCGGATTCGCCGCCATCGGGGCCGGGGGGGCGACCGATCAGGGGGACGTAGGGTGCGAAGGCGGCGCGCAGGCAGGTCCGGATCGCCGCCCCGTCTGCCTGGCGCGCCGTGCGGATCACAGGGTATAAAGCGGCGGCTTGCCTTGCGTGACGTGGATGTCGTTCACCGTCTGCTGTCCCAGACCGAGGCCGCGGGCCAGCGTGTCCAGGAACTCGGCCTCGGCGCGGTTGTCGGGCTCGATCGCCAGGACCGCGGCGGTATAGACTTCGATTCCGTGCCCCTCGGGCGTGTCGCGGGCCAAGGTTTCCGCATCCACGGGTTCTTCCAGCTGGCGTTCGAGGAAGGCCATGTCCTCGGGGTCTGCGTCGCCGACAATCTCAAGGATCGCGCCGCGTTCGTCCGCGTCGATCTCGCCATCCGCGCGGGCGGCCTGGATCATCGCGCGGACCATCAGGCCAGAAACCTGTTCTTCCTCCGGCGTGTCCTCGGGCGTCTCGCGCGTGGTGTCCAGCAAACCGCGCATCCGCTGCGCGCCGGCCGCACCGCTAGACGCGCCCGCAAGCCCGCCAAGCAGCCCGGCGATCGAGTTCGCGCCGCCCTTGCCGCCGGGTGCTCCGCCGGTTTGACCGCCCAGTCCGAACTGGCCCAGAAGGCCGTCGATCCCGCCGCCTTGTGCGCCCCGCTGTGACAGCTTGCTGCGTACGCCCTGCAAGCCACCGGCCCGGTCGAAGGCCTGAACGCCCTTTGCCGCGACGAACGCCATCGCCATCTGCATCGCCATCTTCTTCAGCTTCATCATCCACCTCCGGGCCAAAACCTGTTGCCTTGAATGTGGGATCGCCCCGGCGTGGCGCAAGCTCAATCCCCGATCCGGTCGAGGATCGCCCGGTGGTCCAGCCCCGAGACCGCGCCGGCCACCAGCCCCCGGTCCGCGCCCAACCGGGTCGCGACATACCCGTCGGCCACCGCGCCGGGCGCCGCGCGGATCAGCACCGCCGCGGTCAGAAGGGCCGCCAGCCGTTCGCAGTAAAGCCGCGCCTCGATCTCCTGAGGGTCCTTCGGCCAGCGGTCGCGGAAGGCCGCAAGCGCAGCGTCGAAGCCCCGATCCGCGCCCGCGGCGGCCTTCAGTTCGGCATCGAGGGCGTCGCGCGCGGCGTCGTCCCGCCGTAGGGTCCGCAGAATATCCAGGCAGATGACGTTGCCCGACCCCTCCCAGATGCCGTTCAGGGGCGCTTCGCGGTAGAGCATTGGCATCGGCGTGTCGTCGACATAGCCCATGCCACCCAGCACCTCCATCGCCTCGGCGATGACCACCGGCGCGCGCTTGTTCGACAGGAACTTGGCCAGCGCCACGCCAACCCGGGACAGCGGATCGCCCTCGTCGAAGGCGCGCGCCACGCGCAATCCCAGCGCGGTCGCCCCCTCCCAGTCCAAGGCCAGATCGGCAAGCACTGTTTGCATCAGCGGCTGGTCGATCAGGCGTTTTTGGAAGGCGCTGCGCCCGCGGGCCCAGAACGCCGCCTCGGACAGGGCCGCGCGCATCAGCCCCGCGGGCGCCATCGCGGTATCCAGCCGGGTGTGATGCACCATCCGGATGATCGCGCGGATCCCGTCGCCATCCTCGCCCACCAGATGCGCCCGGGCGCCGTGATACTCGATCTCGGCCGAGGCATTGGCCGTGTTGCCCAGCTTGGCCTTCAGGCGTTGCAGGCGGATGGCGTTGCGCGACCCGTCCTCGCACCAGCGCGGGACCAGGAAACAGGAAAGACCCGCCTCTGTCTGTGCCAGTGTCAGGAACCCGTCCGACATGGGGGCCGAGCAGAACCACTTGTGCCCGGTCAGGCGCCACTCGTCGTCCGCGGGTTCGGCCCGCGTGCTGTTGGCGCGCACGTCCGACCCGCCCTGCTTTTCCGTCATCGCCATGCCCAGGGTCAGGGCGCGCTTGGTCGACGGCGCGGCGATCGCAGGGTCGTAGGCGGGGGTGGCCAGCTTGCCGGCCCAGTCATCGAAGCCCGCCGCGGCCAGCGCGGGAACGCCCGCATAAGTCATCGTCATCGGGCAGCAGACGCCCGGCTCGACCCCGCTAAGCAGATAGACCATCGCGGCGTGGGTCGTGTGTCCGCCCGACGCCCCGGACCAGGGAATCGCGGCATACCCCTCGCCGAGCCCCAATTCCAGAAGGCGGTGATAGGCGGGATGGAACCGCACCTCGTCCAGCCGGCGCCCGTGCCGGTCGAAAAGCCGCAGCTCAGGCGGTGTGCGGCGCGCATCCTCGCCCAGGGCCCAGGCGTCCGACAGGGCCGCGCCGAACCGCGCAAGGTGCTTCGCGTCCCCGCCTTGGGATGCAACGTGGCCGCACAGGGTGGGATCCGCAGCCCACGGGTCCCGCGCGGCGGGGCGGTCCGGCTGGTTCGTCACCTCGTGCGTGTTCAGACGGTCCTCGGGTCGGATCATGGCGCACCTCCTTGGACGAAACCTAATCCACGCATGGTCCGTCCACACCCATTTCCGCCCCTTCCGACGCGACGTTCGCGGTGGGACGCGCGTCCCTTCCGACGCGACGTTCGCGGTGGGACGCGCGTAAAGCTAAAATTAAGCTTGGCGTGCCAGAGTATCCAGAACGTCGGATCGACACCCGGGCCAGACGGCGAAGGGCTGCCGACGACACGAAAAGTCACGCCCCAGGACCCCACGGGGCTTGCAATGTTCTTGGTATGGTCTCACATTAACCAGAACAAGAGGCGAACGAAGCAGGCATTGCCGCCCTTCGGTGGACGTGCAAAAAGGAACGAAATTCATGGCGACGGCGAACATTCTCGATATGGCTGACAAGCGGAACGCGGACAAGCAGAAGGCGCTCGACTCGGCGCTTGCACAGATCGAGCGGCAGTTCGGCAAGGGCTCGATCATGAAGTTGGGCGGGGATACCCCGATTCCCGACATCGAATCGACATCGACCGGCTCGCTCGGTCTCGACATCGCGCTGGGGATCGGCGGTATCCCCAAGGGCCGTATCGTCGAGATATATGGCCCCGAAAGCTCGGGCAAGACCACGCTGACGCTGCACTGCGTCGCGGAAGAGCAGAAGAAGGGCGGCGTCTGTGCCTTCGTAGACGCCGAACACGCGCTGGACCCGCAATATGCCCGCAAGCTGGGCGTGAACCTCGACGAGCTTCTTATCTCTCAGCCTGATACGGGCGAACAGGCGCTGGAGATAACGGATACACTGGTCCGTTCCGGTGCCGTCAGCATGGTCGTCGTCGACTCGGTCGCGGCGCTGACCCCGAAATCCGAGCTTGAGGGCGACATGGGCGACAGCTCGGTCGGCGTTCACGCCCGCCTGATGAGCCAGGCGATGCGCAAGCTGACCGGCTCGATCCACCGCTCGGGCTGCACGGTGATCTTCATCAACCAGATCCGCATGAAGATCGGCGTCATGTTCGGCTCCCCCGAGACGACCACGGGCGGCAACGCGCTGAAATTCTACTCCTCCGTCCGGCTCGACATTCGTCGCATCGGTGCGATCAAGGACCGTGACGAGGTCGTAGGCAACCAGACGCGCGTGAAGGTCGTCAAGAACAAGGTCAGCCCGCCGTTCAAGCAGGTCGAGTTCGACATCATGTATGGCGAAGGCATCTCGAAGACGGGCGAGCTTCTGGACCTTGGCGTTAAGGCCGGGGTCGTCGACAAGTCCGGCGCCTGGTTCAGCTATGGCGACGAACGGATCGGGCAGGGACGCGAGAACGCCAAGACCTTCCTGAAGGAAAACCCGTCGATCGCCCTGTCGATCGAGGACAAGATCCGCGCCAGCCACGGGCTGGAGTTCGACGGCATGACCGAGAACGATCCCGAGGCGCTGACCGACGACTGATTTCCGATTTGGCGGAGGGGCCGCGCGGCCCCTCTGTCGCGGTCGGGCATCTCGTTCCTTGTCCCTGATGCTTCGGGCGGATACATGCCGCTGGACGCCGTCAAGACACGCAGGAACCCCGCATGCCCAGCCTGAACGAGATCCGATCCACCTTTCTGAACTATTTCGCGCAGAACGGTCACGAGATCGTGCCCTCCTCGCCGCTGATCCCGCGCAACGATCCCACGCTGATGTTCACGGCCGCGGGGATGGTGCAGTTCAAGAACCTTTTCACCGGGGTCGAGACGCGCGATTACACCCGCGCCACCACCTCGCAGAAATGCGTGCGCGCCGGCGGCAAGCACAACGACCTCGACAATGTGGGCTATACCGCGCGGCACCACACCTTTTTCGAGATGCTGGGCAACTTCTCGTTCGGGGATTACTTCAAGGACGAGGCGATCGCGCTGGCCTGGGGGCTTCTGACGAAGGAATTCGGCATCGATCCCGACCGCCTTCTGGTCACCGTGTATCACACCGACGAGGAAGCCGTCGCGATCTGGAAAAAGGTCGCGGGCCTTTCGGACGAGCGGATCATCCGCATCGCCACCGACGACAACTTCTGGTCTGCCGGTCCCACCGGCCCCTGCGGCCCCTGCACCGAGATCTTCTATGACCACGGCCCCGAGATCTGGGGCGGCCCTCCGGGCAGTCCGGACGAGGACGGCGACCGGTTCATCGAGATCTGGAACCTCGTCTTCATGCAGTACGAGCAGTTTTCGGACGGCACCCGCCGCGATCTGGACGCGCAGTCCATTGACACCGGCATGGGCTTGGAACGCATCGGCGCGCTGCTGCAGGGCAAGCACGACAATTACGACACCGACCTCTTCAAGGCCCTGATCGAGGCGTCCGGAACGGCCACCGGCACCGATCCCTATGGCGACGGCAACGTTCATCACCGGGTGATCGCGGATCACCTGCGCTCGACCTCGTTCCTGATCGCCGACGGCGTGCTGCCCGGCAATGAGGGACGCGGCTATGTCCTGCGCCGGATCATGCGCCGCGCCATGCGCCACGCCCATCTTCTGGGCGCGAAGGACCCGGTCATGCACCGCCTCGTGCCCGAACTCGTCGCCCAGATGGGTCAGGCGTACCCGGAGCTCGGCCAGACCCAGCGCACTATCGAGGATACGCTGCTGAACGAGGAGACACGGTTTCGCCAGACGCTGGAACGGGGCCTGAAGCTGCTCGACGAAGAGCTTGGCCGCCTGCCCGAAGGCACCGACCTTCCTGGCGAGACGGCGTTCAAGCTGTATGACACGTTCGGCTTCCCGCTGGACCTCACGCAGGACGCGCTGCGCGAAAAGGGCCGGGGCGTGAACACCGAAGGTTTCGACAGTGCCATGGCCCAGCAAAAGGCGCAGGCGCGCGCCAGCTGGGTCGGCTCGGGCGAGCAGGCCGATGCCGCGATCTGGTTCGACGTAGCCGACAAGCACGGCCAGACCGAGTTCCTAGGCTATACCGACCTCGAGGCCGAGGGCGAGATCCTCGCCGTAGTCGCGGGCACCGACCGCACTGGCTCGGGCGAGGCGGGGACCGATGTTCAAGTCGTCGTGAACCAGACCCCCTTCTATGCCGAGGCGGGCGGGCAGGTTGGTGATACCGGCACGATCGAGACGCAGGACGCCGTGTTGCAAGTCACCGACACGAAAAAGGTCGCGGGCGTCTTCATTCATTATGGCAAGGTCGCACATGGCACCCTGAAAGAGGGCGCACCCGCCAAGCTGGCCGTCGACCACGACCGGCGTCAAAAGATCCGCGCCAATCACTCGGCCACGCACCTTCTGAACGAGGCCCTGCGCGAGGTGCTGGGCGATCATGTCGCGCAGCGTGGCTCTCTCAACGACGCGGAACGTCTGCGCTTCGACTTCTCGCACCAGAAGGCCCTGACGGCGGACGAGATGTCGGCCGCCCAGGACCGCATCAACGCGTTCATCCGCCAGAACTGCCCGGTCGAGACCCGCATCATGGACCCCAACACGGCGCGGGAACTGGGCGCGCAGGCCCTCTTCGGCGAGAAATACGGCGACGAAGTGCGCGTGGTCTCGATGGGGCGGGCGCAGACGGGGAAGGGCCCAGATCAGAACACCTGGTCGATCGAGCTGTGCGGCGGGACCCACGTGGCCCGATTGGGAGAGATCGGCCTCTGCGTCCTGACCTCTGACGCGGCCTCTTCCTCGGGCGTGCGCCGGGTCGAGGCGCTGACGGGCGACGCCGCATTGCGTCATCTGGCCGAGCAGGGACGTCAGCTTTCCCAAGCCGCCGCGGTACTGAAAACAAACCCCTCTGATTTGGCCGAGCGGGTGCGCCAGCTTTCCGACGACCGTCGTCGCTTGGAAACCGAAGTCGCGCAATTGCGGCGCGATCTGGCGATGGGCGGCGGTACGTCGGGCGGGGCCGAAGCACGGGACGTGAACGGCGTTCCGTTCCTCGCACAGGTCGTCAGTGGCGTGACGGGGAAGGACCTGCCCGCGCTGATCGACGCCCAAAAGGGCAGGTTGGGCTCGGGTGCGGTCCTGTTGATCGCCGACTCTGGAGACAAGGCGGCAGTTGCGGCGGGCGTCACCGGCGATCTAGTCGATCGGGTATCGGCCGTGGATTTGGTCAAGGCCGCAGTTGCGGAACTGGGCGGGAAGGGCGGCGGAGGGCGCCCGGACATGGCTCAGGGCGGTGCCAGATCGGCCGAGAATGCCGAGGCCGCCATTTCCGCAGCCGAAGCCGCGATTTGGGGCTAGGGCGCGACCGAGGCGGTGATGTAGTCGGCCATCATCAGGTCGAGATGCGCACCACCGCCATTCTTGAACACCGTGATCTGATCGTCAGACGTTCGCCCTACGGCACCGTCGGCGATCAGGTCGTAGAAATCGGCTAGAACGTCCGCTTCGGTTATGGTTCCGTGGCTCAACGGGATGCTCAACTCACCGATATGGTGAACGGTCGTCTCTCGCGAGTCGACGAACAGCCGGCCCATTGCAATCAGGGTGTCGTCAGCTTCGCGCATATCCGATTTGAAGGCGCCGATCAGGTCGACATGGGTTCCGGGCGCGATCCAGTCCCCTTTCAGGATAGGCTCTCGGGCCATTGTCGCGGTCGAGATGATGTCGGCCTGTCCTGCGGCCGCGGCCAGATCATCAACCGCGGTTACGGGGATTTGAACTTCGGCGCATTCCGCGGCGAGGGCATTGGCTTGGTCCGGGCGCCGCGCCCAAACCTCTATGCTGCGCAAATTGGGGAAGGCTGCGGAATAGGCATCGATCAAACTACGCGCCACGGTGCCCGCCCCGGCGATCAACAACCTGGTCGCATCGGGCCGCGCAAGAAGTTGGGCCCCAAGCGCGGAATCGGCCGCGGTCTTGAACTCCGTCACAAGCCGGCTGTCCACGATCGCCTCCAGGTGTCCGTCGGCCGCTGCGAAGACGAACATCGCCCCCTGGACCGTGGGCACGCCCAGGGCCGAATTTCCCGGCATGACCGTGACCGACTTTACCCCGAATCCCACTCCGTCGATCCATGCGCCCCGGGTCAGCAAGGTCGCCTCTGCGGGTCCCAGAAACATGTCCCCGATCTGCGCGCGCGGGCGAAGGTGCCCGGCCCGCAATGCGGCGATTGCCCCGTTCCAAGTCAAGGCGATGCGTTGGTCATACGTGACGATCTGGGTGTCCATCGTCCCCTCTATTCGAATTCCCGGTAAAACGCTGCCATCTCGTCTTCGCTGGGGATGCTGCCGGTCAGGACCTCGACCTGCCACGGGACGCGCGCCAACCGAACGGCGCGGCTTTCTTGCAGCTCTGTGGCGACGCGGCCGACCTCCGAGAAATAGATCAGACGAGCCCTGTTCTCCGCCTCGGGTCCAGATTGGCCGTGACGCCGAAGCATGTCCGCAATGGCGTTGGTTCGAACGATATCCGCCTGTGCGACCCGATCGCTGACTGATTCGTCACGAATGCCCCACCCGCGAACGGCGAAATCCAATCTGGTGTCGAAGTGCTCACCCGAAATGAACACACGTGTCAAATTTAGTGCTGCTTCGGTCAAGGATTTGGCGTCCGCCCGGCTCGCTTTTATCACGGCCTCCGAGTTGCGTTGGTCCCAGTCGTCGAGCAGCGCCTCGAGCAGAGCGGCGCGGTCCTTGAAAAACCAATAGAAACTGGTCCGCGACAGGCCCAGACCGGTCGCAAGGAGCTGAATTTTTACCGCGCTTTCCCCGTGTCGGATCAGGGCCGTTCGTGCCGCCTGCAGCCATCGCTCCCGCGAGCCACGCCATCCGGACTGTTTTTCGCTCACGTCTTCCATGTCGTCAATCTGACGGAACTCGACAGGGGTGACAAGTTGCCCAGGATCGCCAATACGGCGTCAGGGCACCAGCTTACGTATATAGGCGGGCAGGGCGAAGGCGGCCTTATGGACCTCGGGGGTGTAATAGTCGCCCTCGATCCCGGCGGCCGCGGCCCGGCGCATCAGGGTTTCCAGATCGACGCCGCGCGCCTGGCTGTCGGTTCCCCAGCCGAACGCCATGAACCCACCCTGATACGTGGGCACCGGGGCGACATAGGCATACGCGTCCGCGAACAGGCTAGAAAACGCGCGCAGGGTGCCGGCCAGCTCGTCGGCTTGCATGAAGGGAACGCCGTTCTGTGTCACCAGGATGCCGTTTTGCGCCAGGGCCCGTTTCGCATGCCCGTAGAAATGGTCGGTAAACAGGACTTCGCCAGGACCGACGGGATCGGTCGAGTCCACGATGATCACATCATACCCGCCGGACGTCGATTTGACGAATTCCGCCCCGTCCGCGATCTGCAGGTCCAGGCGGGGATCGTTGAACGCACCGTCCGAGATCGTGGGCAGATACTCCTTCGAGAACTCAACCACGCCTGCGTCGATCTCGACCATGGTGACCAGATCGACGGGATGCTTCAGCGCCTCGCGCGCCATCCCCCCATCGCCGCCGCCAATGATCAGAACCCGCTTGGCCGCCCCGTGGGCTAGAAGGGGCACGTGGGTCAGCATCTCGTGATAGATGAAGTTGTCCCGTTCCGTGACCTGTACAACACCGTCGAGTGTCATGACCCGGCCGAACTGCGCGCTTTCGAAAACGACGATGCGCTGGTGGTCGGTCTGGCTGTCATACAGGACCCGGTCCATCCGGTGGGCCTGCGAATAGCCGTCATGCAGGGTCTCGATGCTCCAGCCGGTCATGTCGGTCATTTGGTGTCTCCGGTCAGGGGGAAGGTTCCGGCCCGCTCCCACGGGCCGCCACGGTAATGCCAGAGCAGAAGCCGGTCGAACACCCCGTCCCACGAAGTGAATTCGGCGCGCAGGCGCGCTTGCGTCGCCAATGCCGAATCCCGGTCCACCTTGTTCTGTACAGTCGCGTGGAGTTTGCGTTTGCGATCGTCGCTTTCGGTCAGGATGTCGGACCACGCCCGACGAAGCTGGCCATGCAAGTCCAACGCCTCTTTGCAGGCAATATCGATCGCGGCCCCGCCGCTGAAATCCATGATACCCGATGCGCGGAACGGAAGGGGCGCGGTCGTCTCGGCGACTTGGCGCAGTCCGGCCAGAATACGGTCCATCGCCTGTGCAGGAAGCTGTTGAAACAACGAGACATGGACCGGAATGAAATTTCGCCCGGCCGGAAAATACCGCTGACGCAGCGGTTCCAGCCGGGCGAAACTATGGGCATCGAACCCAAGGGTCAGGATCAGTGCCACGACCCCGGGGCGGATCAGGCCGCGACGGTCTCGGTCACGACGCCGTCGCCGCGCAGAAGCTCTTTGACGCGGACATCAGGCGTCGAGAAGGCCTTCTTCAACACGTCCACGGCCAGCCAAGGGCGGGCGTCGCCACACATGAACACGTCGAACGCGCCATACCCGATCTCGGGCCAAGTATGGACGCTGATATGGCTTTCGGCCAACACCGCCACTCCGGACACGCCCTGTGGGCTGAACTTGTGCGTGTGAATATGCAGCAACGTGGCACCGCAGGTTTCCACACAATCGCGGAACGCTTGCTGAATTCGCGACTCATCGTCCAGACCGTGACCGTTCACGACCTCGATGATAAGGTGACGGCCCGCGAAAACGCGGCCTTCGTCGTCACGTATGAAGTGATCGTCTCGCGTATCATCGAAGATATCGCGGGCGGTGGTGTCTTCCGCTTGGGCGCCTGTCTCCAGACCGATCCCCAGTTGGAAGAGGTTGGCTCCGTCCATGGAGGTCCCCCTTTCAGCCAGTAGATTGATGTGGTGGGTCCTTAGCGCCCCCCCAGGTCGTATCGTATAACGTCGCCTGAAGTTGGGATCGTCCCCGTCGTGAAGCGTGACCTAATCGGCGGGCTCTCTGCACGCAAGGGATTTATCCAAAAAAAGCGATTATCCGGTTTCCCTGCGCGCCAAAGAAGTTGGGCGTTATGGGGTAACCAAATACCTTATTTTCAAACATTTGTTTATGAAGGGAAAAACGGAAAACCTCCGCATTGACTGTGCCGCGCGGATCGTTAGAACCCGGTCATCTGATGTCACCGGGCTCCATCCGCCCGCGAACGAACAGGAAGACCAATGAAAACCTTTACCGCTACTCCGGCGGATATCGAGAAGAAGTGGATCGTGGTCGATGCCGAAGGCGTCGTCCTGGGCCGTCTTGCCTCGATCGTCGCCGCCCGCCTTCGCGGCAAGCACAAGCCGACGTTCACGCCCCATATGGACATGGGCGACAACGTGATCGTCATCAACGCCGAGAAGGTGCAGCTGACCGGCAAGAAGCGCCAGAAGCCGCATTACTGGCACACCGGTCATCCCGGCGGGATCAAGTCGCGCACGACCGAAGAAATCCTGGAAGGCGCCCATCCCGAACGCGTGGTGATGCAGGCCGTCAAGCGCATGCTGCCGGGCGGCCCGCTGTCGCGCCAGCAGATGACCAATCTGCGCGTCTACGCGGGCGCCGAGCATCCGCACGATGCGCAATCGCCGGAGTCGCTGGACGTCAAGGCGATGAACAAGAAGAACACGCGGGAGGCCTACTGATGGCTGAGCAAGTCAATTCCCTGGAAGAGCTGAACCAGGCCGTTTCCGGCACCACCGCCGAGACCGATCTGGAAACCCCGCGTGAACCCGTCCGCGACGAGCTGGGCCGCGCCTACGCGACCGGCAAGCGCAAGGACGCGACCGCCCGCGTCTGGATCAAGCCGGGTTCGGGAAAGGTCGTCGTGAACGGCAAGGACGTGAACGTGTATTTCGCGCGTCCCGTGCTGCAGATGATCCTGAAGCAGCCGTTCCAGATCGCCAATGTCGAAGGCCAGTTCGACGTGATGTGCACCGTCAAGGGCGGTGGTCTTTCGGGACAGGCCGGCGCGGTGAAGCACGGCGTGTCGAAGGCGCTGCAGCTTTACGATCCGTCCCTGCGCGGCGCGCTGAAGGCTGCCGGGTTCCTGACCCGCGACAGCCGCGTGGTCGAGCGTAAGAAGTACGGCAAGGCGAAAGCCCGCCGCAGCTTCCAGTTCTCGAAGCGCTGACATACGTCACCATGTCTTTCGGAAAGGGGTCGCTACTGCGGCCCCTTTCTTTCGTTTGAAGGACCGGGCAGGGTTGGCGCATGAAGGCACTGTTCCTCGGTATCCTGCTCTCGGCCTGCGCCGCCACGCCTCCGGCGCCTCTCGACACCACTGTCGGGCCTGACCCGACCTTACCCGACCCAAGCCAGTCATTCCTTCCGACCGTGAACATCGCGACCGCGACGGGGTGGCCCGATGGCCAGATGCCGCGCGCGGCGTCCGGTCTGTACGTCAATGCCTTCGCGACGGGGCTCGACCACCCCAGGTGGATGCATGTCCTGCCGAATGGCGACGTTCTGGTCGCGGAATCCAACAAGCAGCCGTCCGGGGTCGGGGGGCTTCGCGGCCTGGCCGAGCGTTTGATCATGGGACGCGCGGGGGCGGAGGTCCCTTCTGCCGACCGCATCAGCCTGTTGCGCGATGCCGATCGCGACGGGGTGGCCGAGGGGCGGATGATTTTGATGGACGGCCTGACCTCGCCCTTCGGCATGGCGGTGATGGACGGGTATCTCTACGTGGCGAACACCGATGCCCTTGTTCGGGTCGCGTTCCGCCCGGGACAGACCGAGGTCGGAGCGCCCGAACACGTGATCGACCTGCCGTCGGGTACGCCCAACAGGCATTGGACGAAAGGGCTGCTGGCCCGAAGTGGCGATCTGTACGTCTCGGTCGGATCGAACAGCGACCATGCCGAGAACGGGATGGACGCCGAACAGGGACGCGCCGCGATCTGGCGCATCACGCCGGACGGTCAGGCGGTGCTTTTCGCCACAGGTCTGCGCAACCCCGTCGGTATGGATGTCGAGCCTGAGACGGGCCGGATCTGGGCCGTTGTCAACGAACGCGACGAGCTGGGGGACAATCTGGTCCCCGATTATCTGACCAGCGTGCAGGCCGGTGGATGGTATGGATGGCCCTACATCTACTGGCAGGATCGGCCTGACCCGCGCGTGGATCAGGTCGGGCGTCCGGAAACCCCGGTGATCCGTCCCGAATATGCGCTTGGCGCGCATGTGGCGCCCTTGGGACTGACCTTTGCGAAAGGCGCCGCTTTGGGACATGGAAGCGGCGCTTATGTCGGGCTCCACGGGTCCTGGAATCGTGTGCCGGCAAGCGGTTACGAGGTTACATTCATCCCGTTTGTGAACGGCGCGCCGACAGGCGCGCCGAAGACGATCCTGTCCGGCTTTCGGGTCGACGGCGATGCGTTGGGACGCCCCGTCGGGGTCGAGATTGCCACGGACGGCGCGCTTTTGGTGGCCGACGATGTCGGCAACACGATCTGGCGCGTTAGCAGATAGCAGGCGGAGGTCGGGTGGGCAGAACGCCCACCCCGGCCGATCAGATCGCCACGACGTCCAGCGGCGGGAAGCCGTTGAAGCCGACGCTGGAATAGGTCGACGTGTAAGCGCCGCAGTTGCGGATCAGCACCCGGTCGCCGGACCGCAGGCCTAGGGGAAGTTGCACCGGGCGCTTCTCGTACAGGACGTCGACGCTGTCACAGGAGGGGCCGGCAAGGATGCAGGGGCCCGTCTCCTCGGTGTCGCGCCAGGTCTGGAACTGATAGCGGATCGCTTCGCCTTCCGTCTCGGCCAAGCCCGAGAAACGGCCGATATCCAGGTACACCCAACGGTGCAGGTCAGTTTCGGATTTCCGGCTGACCAGCACCACCTCGGCCGCGATCATGCCAGCATCGGCCACCATGCCACGTCCTGGCTCGGCCATGACATGGGGCACATCCCCGAACAGCGCGCGCACCTGGTCCATCACCTGGCCAGCGTATTCCGTCGGGCCATCCACCTCTTCGCCGTGGAAGGCGGGAAAGCCTCCGCCGATGTTCAGAAGCGTCAGGTCATGACCAGCCGTACGGGCGGCCTGCCACACATCGGCAACTTGACGCAGCGTGCCGGCCCACATCGAGGCGAACCGGGTCTGAGAGCCGACGTGGAACGACAGACCCTCAGGCGTCAGTCCAAGGTCTTGCGCGAAGTCCAGAAGGCCCACCACACGCTCGGGCGCGCAGCCGAACTTGCGGGTCAGCGGCCAGTCGGCACCCGAGGGTTCGACGATCACACGAATGTACACCCGTGCACCGGGCGCGTTCGCGGCGATCTTCTCAAGCTCTTCCTCGGAATCGGCGGCGAAGCGCGTGATCCCCGCGCGATGCGCGAAGGCGATGTCGCGCGCTTTCTTGATCGTGTTGCCGAACGAGATCTTCTCGGGGCGGGCGCCTTGGGACAGGCACAGCTCGATCTCGCCACGCGAGGCGGCGTCGAACCCCGATCCTTCCGCGATCAGCGTCTGGATGATCGCCGGATGCGGATTGGCCTTCACGGCGTAGTGGATGGACGCAGCCCCAAGGCCCGCCTGCAGCGCGCGGAAGTTCGCAACGACCTGCGCGGTGTCGATCACCAGCGTCGGGCGATCGAAGTCGCGCGTGGCGACATAGCTCTCAAGCGAAGGTGCAGACTCGCGTCCGACGAAGTCGGTGGAATGAAGGCTCATGGTCATCTCCAATAAGACCGGGGGCTTTCAGGCCCCGAAGTGTCACGGGAGACGTTACCGTCGCTACATGAAGCGGATCGGGTCCGGCGACCAGAGGCGCGTGCGTTGGCGTCTGAGGCGCGATATGGGGCCATCCCCGGATCCATGCAAGGATAAATTTGAGCAGGAAGAATTTTCTTTCCGACACTCCTCAGTAGATGCGCGATCCGCCGCGATCCGGCGTCAACCAGTCGGGCCAGCCGACATAGCGTTCGACCAGGAACAGTACGATGCACAGCGCGATCACGCCCACGACCAGCTTGACCTGTCCCCATGACGGCGGGTTCTGCGCCCAGCGTTTCGCCCTTAGAAGCCAGCGCCAGGCGTTCATTCGGGGGCGGCGGGAATGGCGCCCAGATAGGCGACGATGGCCGCGATATCCTCGTCGGGCAAGGTGGCCAGGTTGCGCACCACAGCGGCCATATGCCCGCCGACGCTGTCATAGTCAGGCGTCAGACCAGTGCGCAGATAGGCGGCGATGTCGGCGTCCGACCAGTCCAGTTGACCGGGCGCGATGCCGGGGATCCGCCCATCGCCGTTCGGGTTCTGGGCCCCTTGCAACCACGCGTCGAACTCCATCCCGCCCAGGGCCGTCCGGGTCGTATGGCACTGGCCGCAATGGAACAGCGCCTCGACCAAATACCGCCCGCGTTCCAACTCGGGGGTGTCCGGTGCTTCCATCACCCAGCCTCGATCCGCATAGAGCAGTTTCCAGAAGCCCAGGCTGCGGCGGATATTGAACGGGAAGGACAAGTCATGCGGGCGCGACGGTGTGTCCGCCACCGGCAGCGTCATCAGATGCGCCGCGATGTCGGCCAGGTCCTGCGGATCGGCGTTTTGATAAGAGGTATAGGGCAGGGCGGGATAGTAATGCGCCCCGGACGGAGAGATACCGGCTGCCATCGCGTTGACCAGATCGGCCTCGCTCCATCCGCCCACGCCTTCCTGACCGGGAGAGATGTTGGGCGCATAGAAGGTGCCGAACTGCGTCTCGAACGCCATGCCACCCGCCAGCATTGGCGGTCCGTCTTCCTCGGCCTCCGGGGCAAGATGGCATGATGCACACCCGGCCTGCGTGAACAGCGCGGCACCGCGCTCGGCATCCCCGGTGATCCCCTGAAGCGCGGCGGCCGACACCGGATCGGGCGATGTCAGCCACCACGCGGCACCCCCGGCCACGACCGCCAATGCGCCCACGGCCAGAAACGCCCGTCGCATCAGTTGTTGGACATCCGGTAGTCCTCGTGGCAGCCACCGCAGGACCGGCCGATACCCTGCATCTGTGCGCCCAGCGCGGATTGCCCGTCGCCGGCGACCTCTGCCATGGCCATCGACGCTTCGTGCAGGTCGCCAAAGCCCGACAGGAAGTCATCCATGTTTTCCCAGATCGCGGGCAGGGCGCGCGAAGCCTCAATCTCCTCGGACGAGGTCCCCTCGGGCCACAGGCCGGTCTGGTTGATGTCCGACATCGTCACCAGCCGGTCCGCCGCGGCCTGCGCCAGCTCGGCGTCATACTCCACCTCGCCCTTGGCCATGTCGCCGAGGGTCGAAAGGGAATAGCTGAAATTATACATGATTCCGTGTCGGGCTTCGACCACGGCCGGAACCTCATCGGCGTCCTGGGCCTGCACAAGCACGGTTCCTGCAAGTATCGCGGCGACGGAAAGGGCAGAAAGTTTCATCCGGTGGTCCTTTGTGTGATCGAGATGCCCCAAGGGAAGCACCTCTGTCGTCCGCGTCAAAATCACGCCCGCGTTATTTCATCGAAACCTTGCCGATAAAGGGCAGATTGCGGTCTCTTTGGGCGTAATCAATGCCGTAACCTACGACGAATTCGTCTGGAATCTCGAACCCCGTCCAGGTCGCGCGGACGTCCACCTCGCGCCGCGAGGGTTTGTCCAGCAATGCGATGGTTTCCAGCCGCGCGGGCGCACGTTGCCGCAGCAGGCCGAGCACATGGTTCAACGTGTGGCCAGTATCCACGATATCCTCGACCACCAGCACGTCGCGCCCCGCAATCTCGCCGCGCAGGTCCTTTAGAATCCGCACCTCGCGCGAGCTTTCCATGGCGTTCCCGTAGGAGGAGGCTTCGAGGAAATCGACCTCGACCGGCAGGTCCAGTTCGCGCACCAGATCGGCGATGAAGACGAACGAGCCGCGTAGAAGTCCCACGACGACCAGCTGTTCGGTTCCGGCGAAATAAGCCTCGATCTCGCGGGCCAAAGCCTCGATCCGGGCGGCGATCGCCTTGGCCGAGATCAGCTCGTGGATGTCATAGTTTGATCGCGCCATTCCGTCGCCCTTGATTTTGCCGTGTTATCGGTCGAAATCACGTTCGTATTCGCCGACCCCGGAAAGATATGCCGAAGCACCACGAAACCCGCAAGCTGCCCTACACCGCCGATCAGATGTTCGATCTGGTCGCGGATGTGAAGGAGTACCCGAAATTCATACCGTGGATCTCGGCCGCGCGCATCACGTCACGCCGCGAGACCGAGTCGGGTGAGGTGCTCGAGGCCGATCTGGTCATCTCGTTCAAGGTCTTCCGCGAGCGGTTCCGCAGCCGGGTTACACTGTACCCGGACGAGAAGCGGATCGACACGGAATACCTGGACGGGCCGTTCCGGCACATGAATTCGACATGGCAGTTCTCGGATCGCGAGGATGGCGGGTGCGATGTCCGCTTCGACGTCGATTTCGAGTTCAAGAGCCGTATTCTTGGCTCGGCTGCACAAATGTTCTTCAACGACGCGATGCAGCGCATCGTGCGCGCGTTCGAACGGCGCGCCGCCGAACTCTACGGGTAATCCCGGGCCTACTGGGTGATCGCCGAGATCAGCAGGCCCAGCGCGTGATCCACCGTGGCCTGACGGACATGCGCGCGGCCGAGCGCGCCGAAGTCTACCGTCTCGGTCCGAACGCCACCGGGCCCGGCCAAGCCGAAACAGACGCGGCCCTCGGGCTTTGGCCCCTCATGTCCCGGGCCGGCGATCCCCGTCACCGAGACCGCGAAATCGGCATCGGAACGGTCGTACGCCCCCGATGCCATCTCGCGCGCGACCTCCTCGGAGACTGCGCCGAAGGCTTCCAGCGTTTCGGCGCGCACGCCCAGCAGGTCGATCTTGGCGCGGTTGGTATACGTGACGAACCCCCGGTCGAAGATCGCCGACGCGCCGGGCGGATCGGTGATCGCGGCCGAGATCATGCCGGCGGTGCAGCTTTCGGCCGTGGCGATCATCACGCCCAGCTCGCGCGCCAGCGCCAGCAGATCGGCCGCCTGCGTCACAGCAGGATCACCCCGTGCGCGATCACGGCCAGAAGGACGACGCCGACGGCCGCCATGATCCCGGCGAAGATGTCGTCCAGCATCACGCCGGTCACGTCGCCGCGCCGGTCCGCCCAGCCGACGGGGCCGGGTTTCCAGATGTCGAACAGCCGGAACAGCACGAACGCCGCGATCCAGCCCGGCCACAGCGCGCCGATCCCGACACCCACCTGCGCTGCCCCGATGGACAGCGGCAGCAGGGCGACCCACTGGCCCGCGACCTCGTCGATGACGATCCAGCCCGGATCCTCGATGCCGACCCGCGCGGTCTCTCGCGCGGTCGCCCAATGGCCCAGCGCATAGACCAGCGGGATCGCTACCAGGCACAGGATCGGCCCGCCCAGTACGTGCAGCGCGAAGAAGGCGGGCAGGGCGGCCAGCGACCCCCAGGTTCCGGGCGCCGGCTTCAGCAGGCCGGAATAGAAGAACGTGGCGACGATGCGGCTCATTCGGATATCAGCGTGACGGTGGCCATGGCGGCGATTCCTTCCTTGCGGCCGGGAAAGCCCAGCCCTTCGGACGTGGTGGCCTTGACCGACACCCGGTCGGGCGCGATGCCCAGAATGTCAGCCAGGTTGGCGGCCATCGCGTCGGCATGGGGGCCGATCTTCGGGGCCTCGCAGATCAGCGTCAGGTCGATATTGCCCACCCGGTAGCCGCGCGCCTGCGTCAGCTTGCCGGCATGGCGCAGGAAGATGTCCGACGCGGCGCCCTTCCATTCGGGGTCCGACGGCGGGAAATGGCGGCCAATATCCCCTTCGGCCAGCGCGCCATAGATCGCATCGGTCACCGCATGCATCCCCACATCGGCATCCGAATGGCCCAGAAGGGCGCGATCATGCGCGACCTCGATCCCGCACAGGGTGACGCCGTCGCCTTCGGTAAAGGCGTGGACGTCGAACCCGTTGCCCATGCGTATGTCCATCTCGGCCCTCAATATCGCCTCGGCCCGCGCGAAATCGGCGGGGCCAGTGATCTTCAGGTTCCTCTCATCGCCCTCGACGATGGAAACGTCCACCCCCGCGGCGCGGGCGACCGCCACGTCGTCGGGCGCGTCAGGGTCGGCCAGCGCGTGCGCATCGCGGATCGCGGCAAAGCGAAAGCCCTGCGGGGTCTGGGCACGCCACAACCCGGCGCGCTCGCGGGTATCGCTGACGCGGCCTTCGGTGCCGACCCACAAAGCGTCGACGACGGGAACCGCGGGGGCGGCCCCCTCGGCGGTGCTCAGCGCTTCGATGACCCGGTCGATCACGGCCCGCGGCACCAGTGGGCGGGCCACGTCATGGATCAGAACGCTGAAGGGGGCGTCCGCCTCGAGCGCCTGAAGGCCGGACCGGACCGACGCGGCCCGGGTCGCACCCCCTTCGACCACCATCATGTCCGGATGCGCCAGCCAGCCTGCGGCCAACCCCATGTCGTCGGGGTGGAGCACCAGGACCACACGCCCGATGCGCGGGTGATGGCGGAACGCCGCGATCGCATGCGCTGCGACGGTCGTTGCCCCCAGGCTGCGCCACTGCTTCGGCAGACCGCCCCCGGCCCGCGTCCCGCGCCCGGCAGCCACGATCACGGCGGCGGCGGTTGGTTGGTCATTCATCGCAAATCCTTCATGATGCGACGGAGCTAGCAGCGTTTTTCAAAAGCACAGGCCCTTCGATGCCCGACTTTTGGGCGTTTCCTGTTTTTGACCGCTTTTCCCGTGCTCGGCAAATTGCCATCCGGACCCTGCGTCGATAAGCGAATGGGCAAACGCACAACGATTAGGCGCAGTACAGTCAGTGGCCGGACCTTTCACCTCTCTCGACCTCGATCCTCCGGTCTTTCTGGCACCGATGGCGGGAATCACCGACCTGCCGTTTCGCGATCTGGTTGTAGGTTTCGGCGCGGGCCTCGTCGTGTCCGAGATGGTGGCCAGCCAGGAGATGGTGCAAGGCAAGCCCGGCGTGCGCGAACGGGCCGAGCTCGGGTTGGATCGCACGCGCAGTGCCGTCCAGATCGCCGGGCGCGACGCGGACTGGATGGCCGAGGCTGCGCGCCGCGTCGCGGGCGCCGGGGCGCGGATCATCGACATTAACATGGGCTGTCCGGCGAAGAAGGTCGTGAACGGACTATCCGGTTCCGCTCTGATGCGCGAGCCGGACCACGCGATTTCCCTGGTTGAGGCCGTCGTGAACGCCGTCGACGTGCCCGTGACGCTGAAGATGCGGCTGGGTTGGGATGACAACCTGATCAATGCCCCGGATATCGCGCGCCGCGCCGAATCCGCCGGCGTGCGCATGATCACCGTGCACGGCCGCACCCGCTGCCAGTTCTACAAGGGTCGGGCCGACTGGTCCGCGATCCGGGCGGTGAAACAGGCGGTCAGGATCCCGGTCATCGCCAACGGCGACGTCCGCTCTGCCGCCGATGCGCGCGCAGCACTTGCGCAGTCGCACGCCGACGGTGTGATGATTGGGCGCGGCATCCAGGGACGTCCCTGGCTTCTGGCGCAGATCGCGGCCGAGCTGCACGGGCGCCCCCGTCCCGTCATCCCGGCTTTGTCCGAGCTGGTCGACCTGATCGCCGCCCATGTCGAGGCGTCCTGCGCCTTCTACGGGCGCGCCCTCGGCACGAAGGTCGTGCGTAAGCATCTGGGCTGGTATCTTGATGCGGCCGCGCCCGATACCCCCCTGCGCCGCGCCGTGTTGACGGCCGATGGCCCCGAGGCGGTCGCCCGCCTTCTGCCCGACGCACTTCAGGGCAAGGCGGCGGCATGAGCCTGTCGGACGACCTCTGGGCCGCGCTGCCGATGCCCGCGCTGCTGGTGACGACCGAGGATCGAATTTCCTTCGCCAACCCCGCGGCCGAGACGTTCTTCACCGCGTCTTCGAAGGCGCTGGCTGGCTGCCCGGTCTTCGACCGCCTGCATATCGACGCCGCGCTCGACGAGGTATTCGATCGGGTGCGCCGCGCCCGTGCACCGCTGTTCATCAACACGGTCGACGTCTCGGTGGGCGCGCGCCCGCCCGAGCTGTGCGATATCCAGATCGCCCCTGTCATGGGCGAGGACGACCTCGTCCTTCTTCTGATCACACCGCGCCAGATCGCGGGGCGGCTGCAGAAGGCCGGTGCGGCGCGGTCCTCGGCGCGGTCGGCCATCGGCATGGCCGAAATGCTGGCGCACGAGATCAAGAACCCCCTGGCCGGCATCACCGGCGCGGCGCAACTTCTGTCCATGAGCCTGACCGACGGCGATCTGGAACTGACGGACCTGATCGTGGCCGAGACGCGGCGCATCGTGGCGCTTTTGGATCAGGTCGAGCAGTTCGGAAACCTGCGCCCCCCGGCACGCCGGGCTGCGAACCTGCACGATCTTCTGGATCGCACCCGCAAGAGCGCCGCGCTGGGGTTTGCCGCGCATATGCGCCTGCGCGAGGATTACGACCCCTCCCTTCCTGCTGCGTTCGTCGATGCCGACCAGATCCAGCAGGTCTTCCTGAACCTGATGAAGAACGCGGCCGAAGCGGCCGGACCACAGGGCGGCACGATCACGGTGCGCACGTTCTATGACCATGGCCTGCGCGTGCGGCGCAGCGACGGCACCGGCGCCGCCGTCCCGCTTCAGGTCGAGGTGGTCGATGACGGCCCCGGCCTGCCGCCCGATCTGGTGGATGTGGTCTTCGATCCTTTCGTATCGGGAAAGGAGAACGGCACAGGCCTGGGCCTTGCCCTCGTCTCCAAGATCGTCAGCGAGCATGACGGCCTCGTCGCCGTCGAAAGCCGCCCCGGACGTACCGCGTTCCGCATTTCCCTTCCCATTGCCCCCCCAGACCCGGAGTAACCCATGGACGGCACCGTTCTCGTCGCCGACGACGACCGCACGATCCGCACCGTTCTGACCCAGGCGCTGACCCGCGCCGGGTGCAAGGTGCACGCCACATCCTCGATGGTGACGCTGATGCGCTGGGTCGACGAAGGGAAGGGTGATCTGGTCATCTCGGACGTCGTCATGCCCGACGGCAACGGGCTGGAAGCGCTGCCCGAAATCGGCACCAAGCGGCCCGGCCTGCCGGTCATCGTGATCTCGGCCCAGAACACGATCATGACGGCGATCCAGGCGGCCGAGAAGGAAGCGTTCGACTATCTTCCCAAGCCCTTCGATCTGCCTGATCTGATGAAACGCGCCGCGCGCGCCCTGGACGCACCGCGCAAGCCCCGCGATTCGGGCCAGGCTAAACCCGCGACATCGCCTGCCGCAGGGGGCGATTTGCCTCTGGTGGGCCGCACGCCCGCGATGCAGGAACTGTACCGGCTGGTCGCACGGGTCATGAACACCGATCTGCCGATCCTCGTCACGGGCGAGTCGGGCACCGGCAAGTCGCTGACGGCCCGCGCGGTGCACGATTTCTCGGACCGGCGCACGATGCCCTTCGTTGTCGCCTCGGCCAGCGACTTCACCACGATCGACGGGCCGTCGGCGATCCTGGGAAAGGCCCGCGGCGGCACGGTTCTGTTCGACGAGGTGGGTGATCTGGATGCCGACACGCAGGTCCGCATCACGCGGATGCTGGATACGTTGGGCGACGACGCCCCGCGCGTGATGGCCACCAGCCAGGCGGATCTGGCACGCAAGATGGACGAAGGCGAGTTCCGCCAAGACCTTTTCTATCGCCTGTCCGGCGTCACCCTTGCTGTGCCGTCGCTCCGCGAACGGGTCGAGGATATCCCCCTGCTGGCCGAACACTTCCTGGCAAGGGCCGAGCGCGAGGGGCTGGCCCGCCGCGTCTTCTCGGACGACGCGATGACGCTGTTCCGCCGCTATTCCTGGCCCGGCAATGTCCGCCAGCTTGGCAACACCGTGCGTCGCCTGATGCTGACCGGCAGCGAAGGGCAGATCACCCGTGACGAGGCCGAGGCCGTGCTGGGCAACCAGCCCGCGATGGAGCCATTGAAGGGCGGCGACAGCGACCGGCTACAAGGGGCCGTGGCCCGCCACCTGCGCCGCTATTTCGACCTGCACGGCAATGTTCTGCCGCCCCCCGGCCTCTATCAGCGCATCCTGCGCGAGGTCGAAGCCCCCCTGATCGAGATCGCGCTGGATGCCACCGCCGGGAATCAGGCGAAATGTGCGGATCTTCTGGGCATCAACCGCAATACCCTCAGAAAGAAGATCACGGACCTCGATATTCACGTGACACGCCGCCGCAAATTGATGTAAAGCTGCAACATAAGCGTGGCGCAGGGGCATGAAGACCCCGCAATAATGCCACGCAGAGCGGTAGCGGCGCGGCAAACGCGCCATTGTTTTCGGGGGTCGCCCATGGCGCATCCGTCCAGGATGCTCAGCTGGGATCGGCTGGCGCGTCTGCGCCGGTTGCGCCGGGTCAAAAGCGTGACGACCATCGGTCTGGTCGCGCTTGGTCCCGTCCTGGCATTCGCCACCTATCTTGTGCTCGGCCCGCTGGAGACGGACAGCGGCGCGCTGTCGCTGCGGCTGATCCTGCTTGCCGACCTCATCTACGTCATCGCGCTGGCGACGCTGGTGCTGATGGAACTGGCCCGCATGATCGCCGCGCGGAGGGCGCAATCGGCGGGCTCGCGGTTGCACCTGCGCCTGACCGGCGTCTTCGCGCTGATCGCCATGGTGCCCACCGTCACCGTCGCGATCTTCGCCACGCTAACCGTGAATTTCGGCCTCGAAGGGTGGTTCTCGGATCGAGTGCGCGAAGTGGTCGGTGCCTCGCTCGCCGCGGCCGAGGCCTACGAGGAGGAACAGCGTCAGAGCCTGTCCACCGATGCCGAGGCACTGGCGCGCTATCTCGCCGCCGCGCAGAACGGCGGGTTTCAGCTTTCAGATGGCGAGATCCGGCAGCTTCTGGGGCAAGGGCAGTCGCAAATCCAGCGCGGGTTGCGCGAAGCCTACGTCATCGATTCAGCCGGAGAGATCCGGGCCCGGGGCGAGGGATCGTATCTCTTTGATTACGAACAGCCCGCCGCCCAGGCCATCGACCGTGCTGCGGGTGGCGAAACCGTGGTGATCGAAGACTGGAACATCAACGAGTTCCGCGCCCTCGTCGCCCTCGACGGGATGGCCGACCGGTTCCTTTATGTCAGCCGAGATGTCGATGGTGAGCTTCTGGCTCTTCTGGACGACACCCAGGACAGCGTGCGCCTCTATACCCAGCTCGAGGCCGATCGCGGGCGGCTACTGTTCGAGTTCGGCCTGCTTTACCTCGGCTTTGCCGTGATCCTGATCCTTGCCGCGATCTGGCTGGGGCTGTGGTTCGCAGAACGTCTTGCGCGACCCGTGGGCCGTCTGGCCGAGGGCGCCCAACGCGTGGGCGCGGGCGATCTGGACGTCCAGGTCCGAGAGGAAGACAGCGACGACGAGATCTCGATGCTGGGGCGCATGTTCAACCAGATGACCCGGCAGTTGAAGGCCCAGCGCGAGACGCTGCTGGACACCAACGCCCAGATCGACCGGCGGCGGCGGCTGTTCGATTCTGTCCTGTCCTCGGTCACGGCGGGTGTCGTGGGCCTCGATCCCGACGGGCGGGTCAGCTTCGTCAATCGCTCGGCCGAACGTCTGCTGAGCCTTGCGGAAGGGCAGGGGCAGGACGCGCATATCTCGGTCGCCGTGCCCGGGTTCGGCCCCCTGTTCGACCGGCTGGTCGAAGCGCGGGGCGAGACCGTGCAGGCCGAACTGCGCGTCTCTCGCGGCGGGGTCCTGGAATCGCTGCTGGTCCGCATGGCGACCCGCCGGGCCGAGGACGGAACACTTGAAGGCTTCGTCGTCGCCTTCGACGATGTCAGCGATCTTGTCGCGGCCCAGCGCATGGCCGCCTGGGGCGACGTCGCCCGCCGCATCGCGCACGAGATCAAGAACCCCCTGACGCCGATCCAACTGTCGGCGGGGCGCATCAAGCGAAAGTTCGGCCCCGAGGTCAGCGACCCCGAGAAGCTGGAACAGATGACCGAGGTGATCGTGCGCCAGGCGGAAGGTCTGCGCCGCATCGTCAACGAATTCAGCCAGTTCGCCCGTATGCCCGAGCCCGAGCGCCAGACCCAGGATCTGACGAAGATCGTCGAATCCGCCGTGCTGCTGCAACAGGCGGGGCAGGAGGGGGTGACGATCACTGCGGACCTGCCCGACCACCCCGTCACGGCCGAGATCGACGAGACCATGATCGGCCAGGCGCTGACCAACCTGATCAAGAATGCGGGCGAGGCCACGGAAAGCCTGATCCGCAAGGGTGCCCCCGAGGGGTACACACCCGAGGTGCGTGTGACCATGCGGCCCGATCCGACCGGCATCCTCATCACCATCGAGGATAACGGCATCGGTCTGCCCGAGGATCGCGCGCGGCTGTTCGAACCTTACGTGACCACCCGCGACGAAGGGACGGGCCTTGGCTTGCCCATCGTCAAGAAGATCATCGAGGAACACGGCGGCACCCTGATCCTGACGGATGCCGACCCGTTCGCCGCGGACGCCCATACCGGCGCCCGCGCGGAAATCAGGCTTCCCGCGGCAGAGACGCGCGGCGAGCCCACCCAGCATAACAAGGAGGCGGAAGCATTATGGGCGACATCCTGATCGTGGACGACGAGCGCGATATCCGTGAACTGGTTGCGGATATCCTGGAAGACGAAGGCTATACCTGCCGGAAGGCTGCGAACTCGGGCGAATGCATGGCCGAGGTCGAGAAAGAGCCCCCCAGCCTGATGATCCTGGATATCTGGCTGAAGGATTCCGACATGGACGGGATCGACATCCTCAAGATCGCCAAGCGCGACTATCCCGGGATGCCGGTCATCATTATCTCGGGGCATGGCAATATCGAGATCGCGGTCGCTGCCATCAAGCAGGGCGCCTACGACTATATCGAAAAGCCCTTCAACATCGACCAGCTGATGGTCGTGATCGGCCGCGCGATGGAAACCTCTCGCCTGCGCCGCGAAAATGTCGAACTGCGCCGCCGCGACGTCGAGCCGCCCGAGCTGATCGGAAATTCGCCTGCGTTCCGCACGCTGAAATCTTCGCTGGAAAAGGTCACCAAGTCGAACGGCCGGGTGATGCTGACCGGCCCCGCGGGATCGGGCAAGGAACTTGCGGCGCGCTATATCCATGCCAATTCCGGCCGGGCCGAGCATCCTTTCGTCACCGTCGGCGCCGCCGCGATCGAACCCGAGCGCATGGAAGAGGTCCTGTTCGGCCGCGAATCCCCCGAACGCGGGATCGAGCCCGGCTTGCTGGAACAGGCCGATAACGGCGTCCTGTTCTTCGACGAGGTGGCCGACATGCCGCTGGGCACCCAGTCGAAGATCCTGCGCGTGCTGGTGGACCAGACCTTCACCCGAGTCGGCGGGACCGAGAAGGTGCGCGTCGACATCCGCGTGATCTCCTCGACCAACCGTGACCTGACGCAACTGGCCGCGGACGGCATCTTCCGGCAGGAACTGTTCCACCGTCTGGCCGTCGTGCCCATCGATGTGCCCTCGCTGGATGACCGGCGCGAGGATATCCCCGAACTGGCCAGCTTCTTCCTGCAGATGTTCAACCGCCAGCAGGGCCTGCCGCTGCGCACCCTGTCGGAAGAGGCCACGACGCTGCTGCAGACCACGATCTGGCCCGGCAATATCCGCCAGCTGAAGAACATGATGGAGCGCGTGCTGATCCTGTCCGGCGGCAAGGGAGAGATTGCGGCCGCCGAACTGCCGGGCCCCGATGCGGCGCCGGCGGACGATCAGGGCAGGGTGGTCCTGTCGGGATCGCTGGCCACGCTGCCCCTGCGCGAGGCGCGCGAACTGTTCGAACGGGAATACCTGCTGACCCAGATCAACCGGTTCGGCGGCAATATCAGCCGCACGGCCAGTTTCGTCGGGATGGAGCGGTCGGCCCTGCACCGCAAGCTGAAGTCTCTGGGGGTCGTCACATCGTCCAAGCAAGGCGCGCGGATCGCGCATCTGGACGAACAGCCCGCGGGCTAGGATGCCCTATACCGATCGGCGGATCGACCTCGACGGTCGTCGGGTGGCTTTCGTCGATGAAGGCCCCCGCGACGGCCCGCCCCTCGTCCTGCTCCATGGTGCGGGGTTCGACCACGCGGAACTGACATGGCGTCTGACCGTCGCCGCCTTGCGCGATCGCCACCGCGTGATCGTGCCCGACCTGCCGGGATATGGCGACAGCGAAGCGATCGACGGAGCGCAGGATCTGCCGGGCCTGTCGCAGTGGGTGCCGCGGTTTCTGGATGCGCTGGGGCTCGACCGGGTGGACCTTGGTGGCGTGTCCATGGGTGGGGGCATGACACTTTGGGTCGCGATCCACGCGCCCGACCGCGTGCGGCGCATCGTGCCGGTCTGCCCCTACGGCGTGATGGCCCAGGCGCCCCATCACCGCTTGGCCTGGGCGGCCGTTCGGGCGGGTATCCTCCCGCTGGCCTACCGCGTCGCCGCCGCGAGCCCCCGCGCGGCGCGCTTCGGCCTGTCGCTCAGCTACGGCGATCCGTCGCGGGTCAGCCGCAAGGCCGTGGCCGAGCTGCGGATCACCGCCCGTCAACAATCGCAGCGTCGCAGCTTCGACGCCTTCCTGGGTCACGAGATGGACGCCACCAGCCTGAAATCCGACCTTAGGCCGGATCTGAACCGCATCACGGCGCCCACCTTCCTGATTGCCGGGCGCCATGACCGGCTTGTGCCCGCCCGCCACGTGAAAGCCGCGCGCGAACGCATCGCCGATTGCCGCTTTCTGCAACTGCCCACAGGCCACTGGCCCATGCGCGAACGCCCCGACCTGTTCCACCCCGCCCTGCGCCGCTTCTTGCGGTAGGCCGCCCCCCAAGACGGGCCGCTTGAACGCGGCACCGCCGCGTGGCACAACCCCGAAGGCCGCGCGGCGGAGAAGGAACCCCATGCAAATCATTATCTGTGGTGCAGGCCAGGTCGGCTGGCAGATCGCCCGCCATCTTGCCGGGGAACAGAACGACGTCACCATCGTCGACAATAACCCCGACCTCGTGCGCCAGGCCACCGACAGCCTCGATGTGCAGGGCATCGCCGGTCACGCCAGCTATCCCGACGTGCTCGAACGGGCGGGTGCGCGCGATGCGGACATGATCGTCGCCGCAACCCATTCGGACGAGGTGAACATGGTCACCTGCCAAGTGGCCCATTCGGTCTTCGCCGTGCCGCGCAAGATCGCCCGGCTGCGCGCGCAAAGCTATCTCGACGCGATCTATTCCGACCTCTACCGCCGCGACCACCTGCCCATCGACGTGGTCATCAGCCCCGAGCGCGAGGTGGCCGAGGCCGCCATGCGCCGCCTGTCGGCCCCCTCGGCCTTCGACAATCAGATGTTCCTGGAAGGCCAGGTTCAGCTGATGGGTATCTCGCTGGACGACGATTGCCCGGTGCTGAACACCCCGTTGAAGCAGCTGACGGACTTGTTCTCGACCCTGCGCGCAATCGTGGTCGGCGTGCGCCGGTCGGGCCAGCTTTTCGCACCCGAGCCGGGCGACCAGCTGTTCGCGGGGGACGACATCTATGTCATCGCGCACCGCGAGGATTCGAACCGCGCGTTGGATATCTTCGGCAAGGCCCCCAAGCGGCAGGAGCGTGTCGTCATCCTGGGCGGCGGCAATGTCGGTCTGTCGGTGGCGCGAAAGCTGGAAAGCTCGGAATGGCGCGTCCGGGTCAAGATGATCGAACGGGACCGACGCGTCGCCGAACACGCCGCCGACGCCCTGGAACGGACCATCGTGCTGAACGGCGACGGCCTCAGCCGCGAGCTTCTGCACGAGGCGTCGATCTCGAAGGCAAACTCGATCCTGTGCGTCACGGACGATGACAAGACGAACCTTCTGGCAGCAGTCCGCGCCAAGGAGGCGGGGTGCGAGAACGCGATCTGCCTGGTCAACGATCCCACGCTTCAGGGCCTGATGCGCCCCTTGGGGATTGACGCCTTCATCAATCCGCGGGCCACCACCGTCAGCTCGATCCTACGCCATATTCGGCACGGCCGGGTCCGCGGCGTCTATTCCATCGGCGATGCCGAGGCCGAGGTGATCGAGGCGCAGGTCCTGTCGACCTCGCCCATCGCTGGCTCCATCGTGCGCGACATCGATTTTCCCGAAGGCGCGCTGGTCGGCGCGGTCCAGAAGGGGAACAAGGTCGTGCGTCCCACCGGCACGACCCGGATCGAGGAGGGCGACATCATCGTCATCTTCGCGCTGGCTGCGGACGTCCCCGCAGTCGAGCGGTTGTTCCAGGTCGCGATCGACTTCTTCTGATGCGCCGCACGCTGCAACGGCTGCCGTTCCTGCTGATCCTGCAAGGGATCGGCGCGGCGGCGATGTTCGTGCCGGCGATCCATGCGTACCAGCTGCGCTATCTGCACACCGCGCGCAGCTTCTTCTATTCGGGGCTGTTCTTCCTGATCATCTTCGTCCTGCTCGCGGTCGCGATGGGGGTGCGAGGGCGCGACGGCACGATCCGGGGTCAGTTGACGGGCCTTGTGGGTGCGCTTCTGATCCTGCCGCTGATGCTGGCCGTCCCCTTCCGCGAGGCGCTGGTGGATGCGCGAATCCTGAATTCGTGGTTCGAGATGATCTCGTGCCTGACCACCACCGGTGCAACACTTTATCCCGGGGCGGACCAGCTTCCGCCGACGCTGCACCTTTGGCGCGCCATGGTGGGATGGATGGGCGGGCTGCTGTTCTGGGTCTCGGCGCTGGCGATCCTGGCGCCACTGAACCTAGGCGGGTTCGAGGTGATCGCCACCGACGTCACCGCCGCCGGGCGGACCGCCTTGCGCGAACGCCGCGCGGGCCGCCCGGGCGAGCGCCTGCGCCGTTATGCGGGGCGGGTCGCGCCGATCTATGCCACGCTGACGCTGGTTCTCTGGATCGGGCTTGTGGTGACGGGCCTTGGCGCCACCGAGGGCGCGATCATGGCGATGTCGACCATGTCGACCTCCGGCATCACACCGGGCCCGTGGACCGGACTGCCGGTCCTGTCCGAACTTCTGATCTTCTGCTTCCTGTTCTTCGCAGTCTCGCGCCTGACCTTCCGCAATGACTTCATCACCCGCGAACGCGGCGTCCTTCTGCGCGACCCCGAGATGCGGCTGGCGATCACCCTTCTTGTGCTGGTCCCGGCCTTCCTGTTCGTGCGCCATTTCGCCGGCTCGATCGAGACCGAGGGGCAGAACGACCTGCCTGCGGCGGGGGCCGCGCTCTGGGGCTCGGTGTTCACGACGATGTCGTTCCTGACCACGATGGGTCTGGAAAGTGCGGCCTTCGAAAGTTCGCGCTTCTGGTCCGGCCTGCAGACGCCGGGTCTTTTGCTGGTCGGTCTGTCGCTGATCGGGGGCGGTGTGGCGACGACGGCAGGGGGTGTGAAACTGTTGCGGATCTATGCCCTCTACAAGCATGGCGCGCGCGAGATGGGGCGCCTGGTCTATCCCAGTTCGGTCGGGGGATCGGGCATGCGGGGCCGCCGCTTGCGCCGCGAGGGGGCGTTCGTGGCCTGGATTTTCTTCATGCTCTTTGCCTTGACCATCGCGGCGACGATGGCGGCGTTGTCCCTTGCTGGGCTCGATTTCTCCGCCGCAACGATCCTTGCCGTCGCGGCGCTGTCAAACACCGGACCTCTCGCGGCGGTCGGGGGAGAGGACCCGATTCTCTATTCCGAGCTGGGGACCGGCGCACGCCTGATCCTGGGCGCGGTCATGGTGATCGGCCGGCTGGAAGCGCTTGCGATCATCGCGTTGTTCAACAGCGATTTCTGGCGCGGGTGACGTACGGGGAATTTTCTCTGGAAGTTCCGGGTCCTGCCCCCCATACTCACGCCCGACCCTCGCGGGCACGGGCTGGCGGGCAATAAGAAACGACGGGACCAGGGACAGCGAATAGATGGCTGGCGAAAAACAGAATTTACAAGAAACGTTTCTCAATCACGTGCGCAAGACCAAGGTGCCGGTTACGATCTTCCTGATCAACGGCGTCAAATTGCAGGGCGTCATCACGTGGTTCGACAATTTCTGCGTCCTGCTGCGTCGCGACGGGCAATCGCAGTTGGTGTTCAAGGGCGCGATCTCGACCATCATGCCGTCGCAGCCCATTCAGCTGTATGAGGGCGACGGGTCAGAGTGACGGTCGGAACCATGCCGCACCATCGGTGCGTTCCCACCCCATGACAACACGCGCTTGGGTGCTGCACCCCGACATTCAGACCGACCGCGACCGCCGCGATGCCGCGCCCGCGCTCGAAGAAGCCATCTCGCTGGGCCATGCCCTGCCCGGACTGGAGGTCGCGGGCGGGCAGATCGTGCGCCTTCCGCGCGCCCACCCCGGTCATCTGTTCGGCACCGGCAAGATGGATGAGCTCAAGGCCGTCTTCGAGGCCGAGGAGATCGGCCTCGTGCTGATCGACGGCCCCGTCAGCCCGGTTCAGCAGCGCAATCTGGAAAAGGCTTGGGGGGTGAAGATCCTGGATCGGACTGGCCTGATCCTCGAGATTTTCTCGGATCGCGCCCGCACCCGTGAAGGTGTGCTCCAGGTCGAGATGGCCGCGCTCAGCTATCAGCGCACGCGCCTTGTGCGCGCCTGGACCCACCTGGAACGCCAGCGGGGTGGACTTGGATTCGTCGGCGGTCCCGGCGAGACGCAGATCGAGGCTGACCGCCGCGCCATCGACGAACAACTTACCCGCCTGAAGCGACAACTCGACAAGGTGGTCAAGACCCGCGAACTGCACCGCGCCGCCCGGGCCAAGGTGCCGTTCCCGATCGTCGCGCTGGTCGGCTATACGAACGCGGGCAAGTCCACGCTGTTCAACCGTCTGACGGGGGCCGAAGTCATGGCCGAGGATATGCTGTTCGCCACGCTCGATCCAACGATGCGGTCCATCGATCTGCCGCATGGCAAGCGGGTGATCCTGTCGGACACGGTGGGCTTCATCTCGGATCTGCCGACGCAGCTCGTTGCCGCTTTCCGCGCGACGTTGGAAGAAGTTCTGGCCGCCGACCTGATCCTGCACGTCCGCGACGTCAGCCATCCCGGCGCCGAGGAACAGGCCCAGGATGTCACGCGCATCCTGGACGATCTGGGCGTGCGCGAGGAAATTCCCCTGATCGAGGTTTGGAACAAGACCGACCGCCTGCCCGAGGAGGATCGCCTCGCGTTGACGAATCTGGCCGCCCGTCGCGACGAGGTTCAGACCATGTCCGCCCTGACGGGCGAGGGAGTCGATGCCCTTCTGGTCGCGGTCGAGGAGGCTTTGGACGACAAACGCAGCCGCAAGGCGCTGGTCCTGCCCTTCGCCGCAGGCAAGCGGCGCGCCTGGCTTTACGAGCAGGGCGTGGTCGAAGAGGAAGAGCAGGCCGATGACGGGCTGCACGTCACCGTGAACTGGACCCAGCGACAGGCCCGCGCCTTCCACGACCTTTGATTATCGACGGATATTGGCACGATCGTCACCCTGAACACGAAAAGGCCCGCCGGGACAGCGGGCCTTTTCGATGCACATCTTCAAGGAATTGCTGGGATCAGCTTCCCCAGGCCCGGACGGGTCCGCAATCCATATGAACGAAGTTCGAGGACGTGTAACGTCCGACACCGCCAGCCGCACAGGCCGAGGCCGCGCGAAACATCTGGTTCACCGAACGCGACTTGAGGCGCAGATCGGCAGCTTCGCCCTTCAGGTGACGAGAGTTCTTCGCGACGCCGGACGAGCGCGCCCGCAGCATCGCGTTCGTCTCGGGGCTGCGATAGCCCGAGATCAGCATGAAAGGCTCGGTCGTATCCAGAAGGTTGTGCGAGGCTGCCATGATGTCGACGGTGCGCGTATCGATGTTGGTGACCTGATTGTTCCGCCAGTCGCGCATGAAGTGATTCACTTCGTTCAGCGCGTCTTTCAGATACTGCCCTTCGATCCAGTAGATCGTATCCATCGATTCGCCGGTCCGGCCGTTATACATTTTGATTCGGCGAATATCGCCTGCGCCACGAAGAAGCCCAAAAGCATTGGAATAGGTGGGTGCGGCGACCACGGTTGTGGCTGCGAAGGCGCCGAGAAGCGCCCTTCGGGTCATTCCGTTCAACATGAGATAACGTCCCGTTTTTCTTGGTTTACCTGCTACTGTCTCGCGTTCGCCGCGATGTTTGCCCTGCTCCCCAAGGCTCTTTCCGTATGCCATGCCATCCATCTCCTAGGAAGGCCCCTTGGCAGTCCCTTCCGAAAAGTTCCCCGAAATTGGCGAATTTTTGCTTAACAATGGCATCACGGCTCTGTGATCTATAAATACCTGATTTCGTTGTGTTTTGGCAACAAGCAGAGTCATGATTGCGAAAACGCTCACAGAATCGGGGTCGCGTGAAACCAAATTGGTCCAATAGGCTTGGTCTTGGGGACATAAAGAGGGAATTATCATGATCGCCGCGATTCTCAGGCGACTGGCAGTGCCGGCCACACTTGGCGCACTGGCTGTCACGACACAGGCGACGGCTCAGGTCACGCCGTTCAATCAGGCTATCGCAGTCGCCGCCGCCGAGGATGAGGCGCTGTCCGCATTCTATCGCGAGTCAAATTTCGAACCCCTGTGGGTTGGAAACGATGCAGGCGACACGGCCCGCCGCGAAGCTTTGCTGGCCGTGATCGGTAAGGCGTCTTTACACGCGCTGCCCGAAGGACGCTACGACACGGACCGTATTCGGCGGATGATGGCCGACGCCAAGACCGTGCGGGATCGCGGCAAGCTCGATGTCGAGTTGTCGAGGCTGTTCCTGCGCTTCGCCTCCGACATCTCGACAGGTGTTCTGGAGCCCAATCGCGTCGTCCCCGCGATCAAGCGCGCGTCCCCCGAGGACAAGCGTCTGGAGCTTCTGCGCGAACTGTCCCGCGCCCGTCCGCACGGATTCATGGATAGCTTGACCCCGCACAGTCACGAATACACGCGCCTCGTGCGGGAGCGTTTGCGCCTCGTGGATGCCATACAGAACGGCACCTGGGGCGAACCCGTACAGGCCAGCCGGGTCGAGCAGGGCGACAGTGGCGCGGACGTGATCCGTCTGCGTGACCGGCTGATCGCCATGGGCTATCTCGGGCGCTCGGCCACCCAGGTCTTCGATGCCACCATGCGCAGGGCGGTTGAGGCATTCCAGCTCGATCACGGCTTGCAAGTCGACGGTATCGTCGGCGGCAAGACGCGGGAAGAACTGAACACCAGCCCGTCCGAACGGTTGGGATCGGTCCTGGTCGCGATGGAGCGCGAGCGGTGGATGAATGTCGACCGCGGTGATCGGCACATCTGGGTCAACCTGACCGATTTCCACGCCCAGATCATCGTCGACGGAGAAGTCTTCTTCGAGACCAAGTCGGTGATCGGCAAGAACGTGTCGGACCGCGAGACGCCCGAATTCTCGGACGAGATGGACCATATGGTCATCAACCCGTACTGGTACGTCCCGCGATCGATCATCGTGGGGGAGTACCTGCCCAACCTGCGGCGCAATCCGTACGCGCATGGACAACTAGACATCATCAATTCGCGTGGCCAGATCGTGAATCGGGGCAGGGGGTTCTCGCAATTCTCCGCGCGCAGTTTCCCCTATTCCATGCGCCAGAAGCCGGGACCGCAGAATGCACTCGGCCGGGTCAAGTTCATGTTCCCGAACAAGTACAATATCTACCTGCACGACACCCCGGCCCAGAGCCTGTTTCAGCAGAACGTCCGCGCATTCAGCCACGGCTGTATCCGCCTCGATGATCCTTACGAGTTCGGCTATGCGCTTCTGTCGATGCAAACCGACGATCCCGAGGGGCTGTTCAATCGCCACCTCAACTCGGGCAACAACACCCGCGTGAACCTCGACCAGCCGCTTCCTGTGCACCTGGTTTATCGCACCGCGATCTCCAAGCCGGGCGGGGGGATGGAATACCGCGACGACATCTACGGCCGCGACGCGCGTATCCTGTCCGCGTTGCAGGCGGAAGGCGTTCCGCTCGAGACCGAGAACACGCGGCTGGCCCTTTCCGACGGCTGACGATAGGGTCGCCTCCGCAAGAATGGCGGAGGCGACATGTCCCAAAGGCTCGATGACATCGCGACGGCCCTCTCGGCCCGGTTGGAGGGCGACGGTAGCCTGACGATCACCAGCGCGGCCGAGCCTGCCGACGCCGGCCCAGAAGACCTGGCCCTCGCGATGCAGCCCGCTTATGCAGAACGTCTGCCCGAGGGCCGCGCTCGGGCCGCCATCCTGTGGGAGGGGGCCGATTGGCGCGCCCTGGGGCTTCAGGCCGCGTTGTTCGTCCAGCGCCCGCGCCTGGCCATGGCGCACCTGACGCAACGTCTTGATCCGGGGCCGGAAATCGCGTCGGGCATCCATCCGACGGCCGTCGTCGATCCCACCGCGACGATTGGCGCAAACCCCGCCATCGGCCCCTTCGTGGTCATCGGCCGGGACGCCCGGATCGGCGACAACGCCCGGATCGCCAGCCATGCTTCGGTCGCGGAAGAGGCGCGGATCGGCGATGACGCACTTCTCTACAACGGGGTGCGCGTGGGGGCCCGCGTGGTCATCGGCGACCGCGTGATCCTGCAACCCTCGGCCGTGATCGGCGCTGACGGCCTGTCCTTCGTCACCCCCGAAACCTCGGGGGTCGAGAAGGCCCGATCCAGCCTGGGCGACCAAGGCGAGATCGTGCGTCAATCGTGGACCCGCATCCACTCGTTGGGCACGGTCATCATCGGCAACGATGTCGAGATCGGTGCCAACTCGGCCGTGGACCGCGGCACCATCCGTGCCACGCGCATCGGCAACGGCTGCAAGATCGACAACTTATGCCATATCGCCCACAACGTGGTGATGGGCGACGATTGTCTGGCCGCGGCACTGACCGGGATCGCCGGATCGACCGTTCTGGGCGACCGCGTGGTTTGCGGCGGGGCGACCGGGATCGCCGACAATCTGAGCATTGGCTCGGACGTGATTTTCGGCGGCGGAACGAAGGTTCTGTCCAACGTTCCTGCGGGGCGTGTGATGATGGGTTATCCGGCCGTGCGCATGGATCAACATGTAGACATGTACAAGGCCTTGCGTCGCTTGCCGCGAGTCCTGCGCGATCTTGCGTCCCGACAGAAACCGGTTCCAAAATCCGGTGCGGATGACTAAATCCCGCGACGAACGACAAGGGGGCGGCAAATGGCTGACGACGTCAGGGACAAGGTGATCCGGATCATGGCCGAACAGGCGATGCTGGAACCCTCGGATATCGAGATGACGCAGACGCTGGACGATCTGGGCATCGATTCACTGGGCCTGGTGGAATCCATTTTCGCCATCGAGGAAGAGTTCGACATCCAGGTGCCATTCAACGCGAACGAGCCGCAGGCGAGCGAGTTCGACATCTCGTCGGTTGCGGCGATCGTCGGCGCGGTCGAGGGCCTCGTGGCCGCCCAGAAAACGTGAGGCGCGTCGTCATCACCGGCGCGGGCACGATCAACGCGCTGGGGCAGTCCGTGCCCGAGACGCTGAAGGCGATGCGCGAGGGGCGTTGCGGCATCGGTCCGCTGGACATCCGCGACGTGGATCGCCTGACGGTGCAGATCGGCGCGCAGATCAAGGACTACGCCGAGACCGACCGCTTCAACCGCCAGCAGATCGCCCTGTATGACCGGTTCACGCAATTCGCCCTGATCGCAGCGGAAGAGGCGATCGCACAGTCCGGCATCTCGTTCCAGGGGGAACTGGCGCAGCGGGCCGGGGTCGTGATGGGCACGTCCGGCGGCGGTCTGTCCACGCAGGACGAAAATTACCGCGCCGTCTATGAAGAGGGGAAGAACCGCGTCCATCCTTTCGTCGTGCCCAAGCTGATGAACAACGCTGCGGCAAGCCACGTGTCGATGCAGTACAACCTTCAGGGCCCCAGCTTCACGGTCGCGACGGCCTGCGCGTCCTCGAACCATGCGATGGGGCAGGCATTTTCAATGATCCGGTCGGGCCTGGCCGATGTGATGGTCACCGGCGGGTCCGAGTCGATGCTGTGCTTCGGCGGCGTGAAGGCGTGGGAGGGCTTGCGCGTCATGTCCCGCGACGCCTGCCGCCCGTTCTCGGCCACGCGGAACGGCATGGTCCAGGGCGAAGGCGCAGGCATGTTCGTGTTCGAGGAATACGAGCGCGCGAAAGCCCGCGGCGCCGAGATCCTGGCCGAGGTTGCCGGATTCGCCATGTCTTCGGACGCGGCCGACATCGTCATGCCCTCGAAGAAGGGGGCGGCGCGCGCCATAGCAGGTGCTTTGAAGGACGGCGGCATCGCGACCGAGCGGGTGGGGTACATCAACGCCCACGGCACCGGCACGGCGGCCAACGACAAGACCGAATGCGCGGCGGTGGCGGACGTCTTCGGCCACCACGCGAACGATCTGATGATGTCCTCCACCAAGTCGATGCACGGTCACCTGATCGGCGGCACCGGCGCGGTCGAGCTTCTGGCCTGCATCATGGCGCTGCGCGATGGGATCATCGCCCCCACCATCGGCTACGAAGAGCCGGACCCCGAATGTGCCCTCGACGTCGTGCCGAACGAAGCGCGCGAGGCACAGATCGAGGTTGCCATGTCGAACGCCTTCGCCTTCGGGGGGCTGAACGCGGTTCTGGCGTTGACCAACGCGTAAGTGAGGGTCGCAAACGAAAACCGCCGCCCCGGGGTGGGGCGGCGGTTTCAGTTACGACCGTACTGCGATCACTCGGGGGCAGCTTGGCCGGCGTTCGCATTCGCCTCGGTCACAGCCTCGAACCCGGCGGTGAAGCCCGACAGGCTGATCGTCAGCGAGATCGTCTGATCGGGGGCTGCGGCCGGTACGATCACCATGCGCCCCGCGGCACCGCGCTTGAACTGCTCCACCTCGGCCGCGGTGAAGCCCACGCGGCTGATGCAACCTTGTTGGGTGCAGAATTCGAACGGATAGCGCTTGGGCTGGCTGCCATCCACCGACAGCGTGATCGACCGCGTCAGCAGCGTCTCCAGGGGGGTGATGATGGTCGAACCCGCTGCCGCCTCGCGTCCGGGGGGCAGGGGGAAGATGCTCATCTCGGCCACGGCATTGCCATCGCCGTCGCGAAGAAGCTGGTACAGCTGGCAGGGGTCGTTGCCGTCGGGCGCACGCACGCAGCGTTGCTGCCAATCGCCGAACTCGGCTTCGATATAGGTCGATCCGGGGCCTTCGGCGTCCTGCCGCGATCCGGCGGGTTCGCCCATGTTCAGCCCGTCGGTGGCCTGGGCGGGGGCGTCCTCGGTTGGCGTATCGGCCTCCTGCGCAAGGGCGGGGCCGGCAAAGGCGAGGAGGGCGGCGAGCGAGAGCGTTTTGAAGTAGTCGGTCATGTCGCTTCCAGTGATGAACGTGGTCTCGGCGTGGCGTTTAACAGGTCGCCTTGCCGCTGTCAGGTCCGATTTCCGGTCCGCCCTGAACGCGAAAAGGCCCCGCGAACGGGACCTTTCCGACGTATATTTCTCCCTGGCGGACTGGCCGGCCTTATTGATTGAGACGGACGCTATGAAGTTATCCCGGGTCCGTCAACAGGGAATATCCGTGGGGGTGACGGGTAAAAAATGCCGCGCCGGGAAGGCGCGGCCAGTCGTCAGGGAGGATGCCCGACGGCGCGACCAGGATGGCCGCCGAACCCGTTCAGGCTAGTTGGACAATATTAATAAACTGTGGACGGTTCCGATCAGGCGTCAAAAAAATCGGGCCATCCGGACGTTTTTATAACGCAAGGCTCGCGATGTAGCGGGAAGGGGAACGGGCAGACATGAGCATTTCGGACCGCGTGCGCCTGCACGAACTGACCGTCCTGTCGGACAACTGGTACACGCTGCGCAAGGCGCGGTTCGACTACCGGATGTCGGACGGAACATGGCAGGAGCAGACGCGCGAGAGCTATGACCGCGGCAATGGCTGCGTCTGTCTGCTATACGATCCCGCCCGGCGCACGGTCATCCTGATCCGCCAGTTCCGCTGGCCCGCGTTCGAGAACGGCCATGACGATTTGCTGATCGAGGCGCCGGCGGGTCTGCTTGACGAGGCCGACCCGGCCGAGCGCATGCGCGCCGAGCTGGAGGAAGAAACGGGATACCGCATTGCGACGCTGACGCCCCTGTGGGACGCCTTCATGAGCCCCGGTTCGGTGACCGAGCGTCTGCATTTCTTCGTGGGCCGGTACAGCCCCGACGACCGCATCGACCAAGGCGGCG
>Ga0114903_1000196_pt1 | contig 40999 bp, 40 predicted proteins | sample MalvirDeepMed_s2_FD_87289 | JGI IMG/M metagenome (GOLD analysis project Ga0114903, IMG submission 87289) | Marine viral communities from the Global Malaspina Expedition - Malaspina viral metaG DeepMed_s2 | ecosystem: Environmental > Aquatic > Marine > Oceanic | place: Mediterranean Sea...
ATGCATACCGAGACCGCCACGCTTTGCCGCAAGGGGCCCGACGCCTGGGTGCGCGGGCCGGACGGGCGGCAATGCCTGACGGCGGTGATCAACGGATGAGGATCGCCCGGCGCGCCGGGCGATACGAGAGACCAGTCTCTCGTGCTCTCTGAGGGTTATTGAGAACCGAAGAAGGGGCGGACGGAAAAAGACCCCGGTGAGAGGCCGGGGTCTTTTTCGCCAGGTCTACGTGAGCGCGTAGAGAATTCTTGCGAGTGTCAGCAGCCGGTGCCGTTGACCACGACCTTCACGGTGCGCAGCAGCACCCGCAGGTCGGTGGCGAAGGACAGCTTGCGCAGGTAGTCGGTGTCGAACCCGGCGCGTTCGGCGAAGCTCGATTCATTGCGCACCGAGGTCTGCCAGAAACCGGTGATGCCGGGACGCAGCGCGTAATAGGCGGTGCCGGGATAGAGATCCTGCTGGTCGATCATCATTGGACGCGGCCCGACCAGCGACATGTCCCCGCGCAGCACGTTCCAGAGCTGCGGCAGTTCGTCGAGCGAGGTCTTGCGGATGATCCGGCCGATGCGGGTGATGCGCGGATCATGGCGCAGCTTCTGAGTGTGGTTCCATTCGCGGCGCAGGGCGGGATCGCGGGCAAGATGCTGTTCCAGCAGGGCGTCTGCGTTCATGACCATGCTGCGCAGCTTCCACATGTGAAACACCCGGCCTGACCGGCCGACTCGCTTTTGCAGGTAGATCGGCGACCCGCCATCGAGGCTGATCAGCGCCGCCAGGACCATGAGGACGATCAGCACCGGCAGCGCAGCGATCAGTACCAGCGTCACATCCAGCGCGCGTTTCAGCCCGTCGCGGTAGATTTGGCCGCGGCTGGGCGAGACGAGGGCATCGTCGATCAGCTTTTCCAGTTCCGCGGTCGGCAGTGGTTGGCGCAGGTGCATCGTCATGGCGACCCCCTTCGAGGCATGGGCTCGAGCCGTTGGCCGCAACTGGTGCGCGTCGACGTCTGGCATGCCGATTGGGATCGCAGCCTGCGCTGCGTCGGGCCCGTTCTGTCCGGAGCGATCCGGAACCGGTCATGTCAGTCGGTGTTCAGCAGCGTACAGCAGACAAACCTTCAACTCACAAAAACTAAGCACCAACCCCCCAGTGCCTTTCGCCGAATAAGGTCGAAATGTGTTCAAAATCATTCGGCTAAAATCGTTATGGTCTTTGGTCGGCGTCCAGTCAACTGACAGTTCCGAACACACGTTAAGGTTGATTGAAGGCTGGCGAACACTCGGTAAACCATCGCTCTGGACGCAACCTAATGACGCTGCGTCACGTCCTGCCGCGCGAGGGTGGCCGTCCGGCGAAGCGACCCGTAACGGCGGGAGTTCGGCAAAAAACCGTCTCCTCGAATTCGAAACAGCGGCACTTCGAACTGTCCTCATTCGGGCGCCAATCAGGACCTCGGAGGCGATTGCCTCTCAACTTTGTCCAATCCGCCTGGCAGCCATTTGTGACGATGCGGGAATTCGGAACCTGGGGGAAACAATGGCCCAAGTTCCCATCCGGGCCGTCCCCCGACAAATGCGCCGCCGCGGCCTGCCGATGTCGACGCAACGTCATGCGTTCGGCGTTCGCGGACCCGCTCGCGGCAAGGTGGATAACCGACACGTTTAGGCAGAGCGAAGGCGCTCACGAAATATTACAAACGCGGTGCCAAGACGATTTTCGCGCCGAATCAATACCCGGAAGACGCCCCGAATTTGCCTCATTCGAGCCGAATCGCGTCACATTCCGGTGGCTGTTTCCGGCAATTGTGGCAACCTGTTGCGGGTTGCGCGGCTGCGGGCGACGCTCTATGTGCTCCGCGATGCAAGGACGGTGACAGGGGGCGACATGGCCAACCATCTTTACCAGGGAGACCTGCCGGACGGGCTGGACCTTGGCCCCGTGGTGGCCATCGACTGCGAGGCGATGGGCCTGCATGCGCACCGCGACCGGCTGTGCCTGGTGCAGATGTCGGGCGGCGATGGCGAGGCACATATGGTGCAGGTCGCGCGCGGCCAGACCGAGGCACCGAACCTCTGCCGGATGCTCGAGGATCCGCAGGTGCTGAAGCTCTTCCACTTCGGGCGCTTCGACATCGCGCTGATGTATCACAGCTTTGGCGCGCTGACCGCGCCGGTCTATTGCACCAAGATCGCCAGCAAGCTCGTACGGACCTATACCGACCGCCACGGGCTGAAATACCTGCTTCAGGAACTGCTGGGGGTCGACATCTCCAAGCACCAGCAAAGCAGCGACTGGGGCGCCGCAGAGCTGAGCGCGGCGCAGCTCGATTACGCCGCGTCCGACGTGCTGCACCTGCATCGCCTGCGTGACGCGCTCGACGAGATGCTGACGCGCGAGGGCCGCGCGGAGCTGGCGCAGGCCTGTTTCGACTTCCTCCCGGTACGGGCCAAGCTGGACATCGCCGGCTGGCCCGACACCGATATCTTCGCGCATTCCTGAGGCGGGGCGCGACTGGCATGGTGCGCACCTACAGCCGGTACTCCCGCATGATCGCCTGGCTCAAGATCCTGCTGCCGATGGCAGCCCTGGGTCTGCTGTCGACGATTTTCCTGCTGTCGGGCGACTCGGACCCGGCATCGCGCGTGCCGTTCTCGCAGGTGGGGATCGACGGCGATATCGCCCGCGAAGAGGTCCGCAGCCCCCGCTTTTCCGGCACCACCAACACCGGCGCCGCGCTGACCATGACCGCGCGCGTCGCACGTCCTTCGGAAAACGAGGACGGACGCATGGAAGCCGAAGTGCTCGAGGCCAGCATCCTGTCCCAGGACGGCAGCCGGATCGACCTCAGCGCCCCCGCCGCATCGCTGCGGGACGCCACCGCAGAGGCGGAGTTGACCGGCGGGGTCGAGATCGAAAGCTCCACCGGCTACACTCTCAATACTCAGAGCATGCTGACCTCGCTGGAACGGATCGAGGCGGAAAGCCGCGGCCGGGTGACCGGGAAAGGGCCGCTTGGCACGCTGGAGGCCGGGCGCATGCAGATCACCACCGCCCCGGACAGCGATGACATCCAATTGCTTTTCACCGGCGGTGTTAAGCTGGTATATATCCCGCAACCCGATTGAAAGCTGCCCCATGTTCAAGACTTTTCTTTCCGCTCTTGCGCTCTGCGCAATCGTGTCCGCGGCCTCGGCGCAGTCTCAGGTCGCCTTCGGCAGCATGGCGCAGGACACCTCTGCCCCCGTCGAGGTGAGCGCCGACAACCTGTCGGTGAACCAGAGCGACGGCACCGCGCTTTATACCGGCAACGTGGTGATCGGGCAGGGCGACATGCGCCTGTCGGCCCCGCGGGTGCTGGTGGTCTACGGCGAACAGCAGAACCGCATCGACCGGCTTGAGGCGACGGGCGGCGTCACGCTGGTGAGCGGCGACGAGGCCGCCGAAGCCGAGCGTGCCGATTACAACATCGAAGCCGGCACCGTGGTGATGCGCGGCAACGTGCTGGTCACGCAAGGCCCCAACGCCATCACCTCGGAAGAAATGACCGTGGACCTCGACACCGGCACGGCGCAATTGACAGGCCGCGTGCGGACGGTCCTGCAGCAGCAAAGCACCGGAGACCAGTAGTGGTCGGCCCCGATCTGACCGTCACCGAGGGCGACAGCGGCCTGCGCGTCGCGCATCTGCGCAAGAGCTATCGCAAGCGCGTGGTGATCCGCGACGTCAGCATGGAGCTGATGCGCGGCGAGGTGGTGGCGCTGCTGGGACCGAACGGGTCGGGCAAGACCACCTGTTTCTACGCCATCGCGGGTCTCGTGAACCCCGAGGGCGGCCAGGTCCTGATCGACGGGCGCGACGCGACCTATCTGCCGATGTACCGCCGCGCGCGGCTGGGCATCGGATATCTGCCGCAGGAAACCTCGATCTTCCGCGGTCTCAGCGTCGAAGACAACATCGCCGCCATCCTCGACATCAGCCAGCCCGACCGGTCGTCGCGGCGCGAACGGCTCGAGGAACTGCTGAGCGAATTTTCCATCGAACACCTGCGCCGCGCACCGGCGCTGGCGCTCTCGGGCGGCGAACGGCGCCGGGTGGAAATCGCCCGCTGCCTCGCCGCCGATCCGAAATACCTGCTGCTGGACGAACCCTTTGCCGGGGTCGATCCGATCAGCGTGGGCGACATCCGGCACCTTGTTGCCGACCTCAAGAAACGCGGCATCGGCGTGCTGATCACTGACCATAACGTTCGGGAAACGCTGGAAATTGTCGACCGCGCCTACATCCTGCACGACGGCACAATGCTGATGTCGGGCACGCCCGACGAGGTCGTGCGTAATGAGAACGTCAGGCGTGTGTACCTGGGCGACAACTTTCGCATTGGTTGACGCAGATGCAGGTCGGATTGTCGGTTCTTTTCCGCCCGCCTCTGCCGGATTCAATTGACACGGGGGCGGATTGGGCGCTCAAATAAAGCCATGACGCTTCCGTTGGTTCGCATGTCTGGCCGCCTTGATCCCTTGACCGGGGCGGCCCGGTTCAAGCCGAAGGCGGGCGCGTTTTTCCAGAGTTAGGCGCAAAGTGGCTGGCCGGGATACGTCCCCGGTCCGTGTCGGCGCGCCTCGCCACAAGATAAAGGATGTACCATGCGCTATCAGATCACGGGAAAGCAGATCGACATTGGCGAAGCCCTTCAGACGCATGTGAAGACCGAACTGGGATCGGTCGTCGAGAAATACGCAGGCCGCCCCACCGACGCCGCGGTGATCTTTTCCAAGAGCGGGCACGAACATGTCTGCGAGGCGACCGTGCACCTGTCGACCGGCCTGACCGCGACGGCGAAGGCCCATGCCACTGAAATCTATGCCGCTTTCGACGGCTGCACCGAGAAGCTGGACAAGCAGCTGCGCCGCTACAAGCGCCGTCTCAAGGACCATCACAAGGTCCGGGCGGAACCCGTTGAACTCTTTGGCGCTTCCTCGTATATCCTCGCCAGCGAATCCGACGTGGCAGAGGATCTGGAACCGGACTCGCTCCAGCCCATCATCGTGGCCGAGATGGAAACCAAGATCCCGTCCCTGACCGTGGGCGAGGCGGTCATGCAGATGGAACTCGCGGGGGCACCGGTTCTGGTGTTCCGGAACGAAAAGAAGGACGGAGTGAACGTGGTGTACCGCCGCGACGACGGCAATATCGGGTGGATCGACCCGTAAACACCTCTCCAGAGCAGTGAGACCGCTCCGCCATTCAGAAGCAGGCAGCCGATGAAATTTGTCGACTTGATCAAACCTTCGGCCATCAAGGTCATCAACACCGCGTCCAGCAAGAAGCGCCTGCTGCATGACGTGGCTGATCTTGCCATGGCGGCTTATGGCATCGACGCCGACACGGCGGTCGAGGCCCTGATGGAGCGGGAAAGCCTGGGACCGACCGGCGTGGGGCACGGCGTCGCCCTGCCCCATGCGCGTATCGCCGGGATTGACGATGTGCTCGGCGTCTTCCTGTTGCTGGAAAAGCCGATCAACTTCGACTCGGTGGACCGGCAGCCGGTGGACGTGGTCTTTGGCCTCTTCGCCCCGGAGGACGCGGGCGTGGAGCACCTCAAGGCGCTGGCACTGGTGTCCCGCACCCTGCGCGAGGAAAGCGTCTGCGCCAAGCTGCGCGCCAACCACGATCCGGCGACGCTCTACACCATTCTGACGGAATCGCATTCGGTCCAGGCCGCCTGAGAGGGACGAACGCCTTTTAGCCCCAGTCCGAAAAGCCGAAGACGAGATAGTCACGCTGGTACGCGTCGCGGGCCAGATGTTCGATCTCGTCGTCGTAGATCTCGGCCAGCGAATAGGGCGCCCGGATCGGCACGCGCTCAGGGTCCGGCGGGCTGGGATGGCCGACCTGCAGCGCCAGGGCTGGCAGGTAATCCGACATCTCGTCTTCGCGGATGACCATGTCCGGTAGCGCGAATTCCGACATGCCCTGAAGACATTGCGCCTGCGTCGCCCAATGTGCATCCACCCGCACGCCTGTCTGGCCCGACAGGCACGCTTTGACGAAGGCAAGCCAGGCGGTAAACGCCGTGCGATGCGCGGCAAGGTCGTACCCGTCGCCCGGCCCCTCCTCGGGCAGCGGCATGTTGTGGGCGCGGATCAGGGTCCTGCGGATCGCGGCGAAACTGCCGGGACCCGTGGTCAGGATCTTGGAACAGAAGGCTTCGTGCGCGCGGGCGACGGGATGGCGCAGCACGGTGAAACTGCGGTGGCCTTCGCGTTCGCGCATCCATTGCCGCAGGGTTTTCTGGCTGAAATCGCGCAGCAACGCATCCTTGTCGACACCGTCCAGGGACGCCAGCCAGTCGGTCACCACGCCTTCGGGGCCGGACCGGATCGGCAGGTACAGAAGCGGCGACCGGGCCGCTGCGACGTAGGATGGCACCACCGGCCCGCGCCGCGGCTCGAAATTCGGTGTGCGGTTCAGGTTGAAGCGGTCGAGCCGCGCCAGCGCCGCCTCCATTTCGGGAAAATTCTCGACCTTGCTCTCGACCGGCTCGGGATTCTGACGCTTCAGCGACTTGTTGAGACTGTCGAGCCGGGTCGGCACGCCCAGCCACTTGGCCAGCCCGTTCATCACCGCGACGTCCTGCAGATCCTCGTAGGCCACGTAGAACGCGGTCTGACCCGAGGTCTGCAGCGCGTTCATCAGCTGCACCTGGAAGTCCTGCAACTTGCCCAGGTGTTCCTCGAAATCGTCGGTGTCGAACCGCGCCTGCGCATCCTTGCGCTTTTTCACGTTGGTCAGTTTCCACTGCCCCGTCGCCTGCGCGATCTTCCAGCTGACGTAGCTGTCCACCGGGTTGCGGGTGAGGATGATCTTGGCACAGCGGTCGTCTTCGAGGATACGCGGCAGAACCCGTGCGTCGTGGTCGTGGAAGAACCGGAACCCGCCAATGCCGCCCGGCGTCGCCTTTGCGATGGTGCCGAGAAGTTCCTCGGGGTCGATGTTGCGCCGATGCTCGGTCACGCCGAGGATGTCGCGGGTATTGGGATAGCCGATGAAATGCGGGTTGAACGCCTCTCCATGACACGTGATGCCGTCGAAGGCATTAAGGTTCGCTTCCAGAAAGTTCGATCCGGTGCGCATCTCGGCAAAGACGACGAAATAGTCGAAGCGGTCGGTCATGGCGGGTTATTTCTTGACCAGGTACGGCTTGCGCGGACGCGCGCCGTGCAGTTTCGGGATCGGGTCGACCGGGAAGTCGCCCATGAGATAGGGATGCATCCCCTGGTTTTTGAGGTTCTGCAGGAACTGGCCGAACCCGGTCAGGTCCTCCATCAGCGGTGCCTCGGCCAGGCGGCGTAGGCTCTTGTGGCCGATCTCGTCGATGATGACCTGCAAGGGCTCCATCGGGGATTCGATAAATTCGGCCATGGTCCAGATGCGGATGCGGGCCTTGGAATAGGGACTGCGCAACTCGTCCAGCATCTTGCTTTCGATCTTTTGCAGCGCCGCCGCCTCGGCCCGGATGTCGGCGAAATTGGCGTTGGACTTGAACAGCGGCACCGCCCAGGCGCCGGTGATGACAGACGCCTGCGCATTGGGGTCCTCGGCGATCTGCCGATTGATCTTGACGTTGTCGCGCGGGCCGAACTGGAAGCACTGCCGCTCTCCGCGCGTGTTCCACAGCAGGTTGGTCAGGAACGCGCGCGGATTGGCGTCACGCAGCAGCGCGGTGTCGGGCAGCGCGCCGTTGATGATCGTCTGACCGCCGGCGAATTCCGCCCGCTCCGGCGCAAAGAGATGGCCGTGCACCTGCGCGCCGGTGGCCCGGGCCAGCCAGGCTTCGAAATCCTGGAACAGCTCGGAAAAGCCCTGAAAGACGGAATACTTGGCCGCCGTCACGCCGTTTTCCCAGCCGGGATTGGGATAGCGCGACTGCATGTAGAGCCCCGCGCGCCCGCGCGTCCGACGGTCCACCGCCTTGGCGAAGATGCGGTCGATCTTGCCTGGGTTGGGTTCCTGCCGGCTCATGGCGCCGTCGGGATCGGTCAGGAACGCCTGGTACAGACGCTCTGCATGCGGCCAGATCTTGCGCGCGACGAAACAGTCCGACCGACGCAGAAGCTGCAAATGGTCGTCGTAGAAGATGTGCGGCTTGCCCTGGAAGTCGAACTTGGACAGCGTCAGCGAACGGCTTTCGATATTGGTGGAATAGAGCCGCGACAGGGTCTGGAAGTACGACTCGTCGGGAATCCAGACGTGCCGGAAATAGGCATCGTATCGCGTGCGCTCTGGATCCTGCAGGATGGCCGACAGGGTCTGCCGCGTCAGGCACCACCACTGGCTGCCCATGTGCGGCACCACGCCCTTCGGCACACGGCGCCGGTAGCCGATCTTGCGCTGGAATTCGACGAAACGGTCGAAAAGGTAGCGGTTCTTGCGCCACGAGAAGGGGAACCGCATGGTAAAGCGTTCGTGATCCAGGCCGCCCACGGTCCAGGGCACGTCGGCGGTCGTGGCGCTTTCGATGAAATCGGTGCGCGGTCGGTCGGCAAGGTAGTCGATCAGCTCCTGCACCGGGCGCAGGGGCAGGCACGACCCCGAGGCCAGGTAGACATGGCGCACGTCCGGGAAATTCGCCAGCATCATCTCCGACGCGTCCTGGCTTGCGGCAACGAGCCCCCAGGTGCCCCATTCGCAGCGGTGCCGGCGCGAGAACAGGATCTCCGGCACGTCCGACACCGATTGCACGAACCCCTCGTAAACCTTGCGCGACACCGACTTGTCGACGTGGATCACCACCGGGCAGCCGGCGCGGGTCCAGTGCCGCGCGACCTGTTCGGCCCGGCCCAGTGCGGTGTGCACCAGCATCACGATCCCGACGCTCATGCCCAGTTCCCCTTGGACATGAGACCCAGAATTTCGAGCTGACGCCAGTTGATGTACTTCTCGCTCCACTTGCACCAGAAGTCCGGGTTGTCCCGGATACCCGCGGCATAGGCGAGGTATTCCTTGGACCCGGCGTAATGCTGTTTGCGCTCCAGCTCTTCCTGCGCCTTGATCGAGAAGGTGTCGAGGAACTTGGTGTGCAAAAGCACGCCGCTTGCTTTCTCTCCACCCCATTCATCGTAGACAAGGTTCAGGCCGCGCGGCAAAAGGTTGTGGGTCGAGGACACGTAGGCATAGCGCCGGTCCCATTTCACCAGCGGAATCTTGTTGAGCGCCGGTGCGCGTTCGGGCTGATCCGCAAAGAACATGCGCGCCCGCGGCCCGCCCTGGATCCACAGGTTGCCGAACTTGGGGTTCTTCTTGATCGTGTAGTTTCCGGCATCGAACCACGACGCGATCTCGATAGGGTTCTGGCCGGGGCGGTAGGGTTCCGCGTCGATCCGGCCCTTGGGATACATGTCCAGCAGCATCGCCGAGAACGACTTGATCGACGAGGCGTCGAGCCAGTCTGTCAGTGCCCGCAGCGGACGGGTGTCGCAGAACGGGTAGAGAAAAAGCTCGTCGGGATCGACCACCAGCGTCCAGTGGCCGTGGGCGTATCTCATCTGCAGCCAGTTCAGCCAGTCGACCCCGAAGCGCGCACGCTTGTAGCTGGCGCGCGTCGTCCAGACCGACACGTCATCCTGGCGGGCAAGGTAGTCGAGCGATCCGTCGGTGGAATCGTTGTCCACGAAAAAGAAGTGGTTGACCCCCATGTCGCGGTAATACTGAAGGAAATACGGCAGCCGCACGCCTTCGTTGCGCTGGGTCGAGAACAGCAGGATGTCAGACGGCGCGATCCGGTCCGTGCGGTTGGCCACGGGCCGCAGGTTCCGCCGCTTGCGGAAGGCACGAATACGCCATCGCCTGCGCTGAAGCCTCAGCCTGTAGGACTGCCATGCGCCCAAACTCGTCTACCTCGTACCGGCCGGCGTCCCGGCCCCAGTTGCCGCCCTATCAGATCGAGCTTAACACCGTCTTGAAATGCGCCGCCCAGCCGGGCGGGGAAAATGCCGGTGCCCGTCGCTGCCCGGCCGCGTGATCCCGCGCCATCTGATTGATTTTGTTGATCCAGAGATACCGATCCGAGACGCTTGCGTAAATGGGAATGTCGCCCAGCACCTCCCGATAGATCGGCAGCGTGTTGCACAGGACAGGGGTTCCCAGCGCCGCGGCCTCGACCGGGGGCAGGCCGTAGCCTTCGTAGAAGCTCGGGAAAAGGAAGCCGGCCGCGTCGCGGATCAGGCCGAACACAGCCGCATCGTCCATCCCCGGCAGTTCGTGCACCCGGTCGGGGGCCGCGTTCAGCCGAGCGAAGACCTCGGCATTCTGCCAGCCGCGCGAACCGCAGATCAGCAGGTGTGCACCGTCGATTTCGGACCAGATGTCCAGCAGCAGAGCGTGGTTCTTGCGCGGCTCGATGGTGCCCAGCGTCACGAAATAAGGCGCGCCGGACCAAGGACCCTGCGGCGGCGTTCCGGCCTCTGGCACCGATACCCCCAGGTGGGCGACCACCGTGCGGGGGCGGCGCGGCGCGGCCAAGCGCAACACGTCCGCCTCGGTCGCCCTGGAATTGCACAAAATGACATCGGCGCGCGCCGCGGCAGTGTCGAGGAACCTCCGGGCACGGGTCACCGATTGCGGGGTCTGCACCTCGGGATGGTCGATGGGGATCGTGTCGTGGATCATCACAGCCGAAACGGCACCGCAGCGGTCCAGAGCGGTCCAGAAGCCGCGCGCTGGCCGGGTGTTGCCGACGTTGAAGTACTGCACCCCGCGCGGCAGATGCCGCCGCAACAGGCGCCTCAACCCGGCATGGGTGCAGCGATCCAGCGCGATGCGCCGCATGTCGGATTCCGCCCGCGCTCGCAGCGGCGCCTCGCGGCGGCGCAGCCGCGACAGCAGGTCCCGGCGTCCCCAGTCCTGCGCCGCGATCCGGCGCGCCAGGTCGCGGCAGCCGCCGCCGTCCAGAAGCAGGTACCCGAGGTTCGTGCGCAGCAGTCCGAACAGCGGCCCGAACTCCGGCAGATGTGTCAGGTAGGCGTGTTCGACCCGGTCCACCCCGGTAAAGGCCAAACCCGTGCGGCTGACCAGCCGGGTCAGGTCCAGGAGTTTTACCGGTCCGTCATCGCTCATAATGCCCGGTCCGCTGCCAGCGCCACGCATCCGCGATCATCTGGTCGAGAGTCGAGCGTTGCGGCTGCCAGCCCAGCTCTGCCTCGGCGCGGGTGGAGCCCGACACCAGCTTGGTCGCGTCGCCCGCGCGGCGCGGGCCTTCGGTGATCGGCACCGCCGTGTTCGTGACCGCACGCGACGCGTCGACCACCTCGCGCACGGAAAAGCCGCGGCCGGTGCCAAGGTTGAAGACCCGGCTGCCGCGCTTGTCCTGCAGCCACTTCAGCCCCAGCACATGCGCGTCGACCAGATCGCAGACATGCACGTAATCGCGGATGCAGGTGCCGTCGGGCGTGTCGTAATCGGTGCCGTGCAGGGTCAGCGCCGGACGCTTGCCGGCGATGGCGTCCAGCATCAGCGGCACGAGGTGCGTTTCGGGCTGGTGGAACTCGCCGACCTCCGCCTCGGGATCGGCACCGGCGACGTTGAAATAGCGGAAGATCACGTGCTTCAGCCCAAATGCGTAGTCGAAATCCCGCAGGATATCCTCGATCGCACGCTTGGACGCGCCATAGGCGTTCAGCGGCTGCTGCGGGCTGTCCTCGTCCAGCACCACATTGTCCTGTTCGCCGTAGGTGGCGCAGGTCGAGCTGAAGACGAAATCCAGGCACCCGGCCTCCACCGCCGCCTCGATCAGCGTGAGCGACCCGGTGACGTTGTTGCGCCAGTATAGCCCCGGCTTGGTCATCGCTTCGCCCACCTGGCTGAGCGCGGCGAAATGCATGACGGCCACGGGTTGCCAACGGCCGAAAACGGCGTCGAGCCGCGCGCGATCCAGCAGATCGCCCTGTTCGAACGGACCGAACTTGACCGCATCCTGCCAGCCCGTCGACAGATTGTCGTAAACAACCGGGGTGAACCCGGCCTGCGCCAGTGCCTTGCAGGCATGCGAGCCGATATAGCCTGCGCCGCCGGTCACAAGGACATGGCTCACACGCGGTTACTCCGCCGCTTTGTCGAGCGCCACGATCTCGTGGATATAGCGCCGAAGATCATCCTTCAGGTCGTCGCGCGCCAGGCCGAAGGCGACTGTCGCCTGGAGGAACCCGGCCTTGGACCCGCAATCGAAGCGCTGGCCGCCGAAGCGCAGGCCATAGACGCCGTCATTGCCGCCGATCTCTTGCGCGATGGCGTCTGTCAGCTGGATTTCTCCGCCCGCGCCGGATTTCATCTTGTTGAGATTCTTCAGGATTTGCGGCGTCAGGATGTACCGCCCGATCACCGCGAGGTTCGACGGCGCCGTGCCCCTCTTGGGCTTTTCGACCATGCCCTTGACTTCGACCAGGTTGCCCTTGTCCTCCTGCACGTCGAGGATGCCGTATTTCTCGGCCATGTCCGCAGGCACTTCCATCGCCGCCACCATGTTGCCGCCGGTCTCCTCGTAGGCTTCGACCATCTGCTGCAGGCAGGGCTTCTCGGCGGCGATCACGTCGTCGGGCAACATGACCGCGAACGGTTCGTTGCCGACCAGACGCCGCGCGCACCAGACCGCGTGGCCCAGACCCAGCGCCTTGTGCTGGCGGATGTAGGCGATCTCGCCCGAATCCATGTTGGTGGACTTGAGGATTTCCAGAAGCTCGGTCTTCTCGGCCTTGCGCAGTTCCTGTTCCAGTTGCGGCGCATGGTCGAAATAATCTTCGAGCGCGCCCTTGCCGCGCGAGGTGACGAAGATGAACTCCCGAATGCCGGCGGCGCGCGCTTCGTCGATGGCGTATTGCACCAGCGGGCGGTCGACCAGCGTCATGATCTCTTTCGGCACCGATTTGGTCGCGGGCAAGAAGCGCGTCCCCAGCCCGGCCACCGGAAAGATCGCCTTGGTCACCTTGTTTCGCATGTACCCGCTCCTTGGTTTCAATCGCTTACGCGACGGCCTCTCGCCGCCTTTGCCGCATGTCATACCGCAACGCGGCATCACACGGCCATAGGCAAGTTTTATCACACGCCGGTAAACGTGCGAAACCGGCGGGTCGTTGCAATTTCCGGTCAGAAACGCCGTAATTCAGCGAAAAGCGCCTTTTCCTGGGCAACCCTGCCCGCCAGGGTGCGCGCCTGGACCAATGGCTGCGCCCGATCGCTGCGCCCGAACTGGCCGCCGGTCTGTTCCCAGAAACCGTCGGGGTGAAACCGCATTCGGTGATACAGCGCCGTCGGCGAAAAGCGGAAGACCGTCACGATCTGACCGGCAGCCACCGCGCTTCGCGCCCGTTCTTGCAGGGCCTCGCGCTGCCAGGTGCGACCCGACAGCGCCAGATGCGCCGCGCCGGGGCGGGCGGGAAAGTCGAGAAACGGCCCGGAGGGCTCTGGCAGCGGTGCGGGCGGAGACACAGCACGCCCCTGCCCGTCCTTCCAGCCGCGCCGCAGCCCAAGCAGCAGGCGCGCGACGTCACCGGCATCCAGGGGCCCGCGCTGCATCCAGGCCAGCAGCCGCGCGCGCTGCGCCTTGCGAAATGCGTTCCAGGCAGGACCCCGTGCCGCTTCGTCGCAATGCTTGCGCAGGAACACCGCCAGTGACGCCCCGATCTCGGTCAGGTCGCGCGGGCTGCGGTCGCGGTTGCGCCGGTCGCTGGGGGCATAGCCGTGGTGCACCTGCGCCAGAGGCACCAGCACCGTACCATAGCCGGCGCGGTGCAGCCGCATGTTGAGATCGGTCTCGTCCAGGTAGAAGCGGAAGGCCGGATCGAAGCCGCCAAGCTCTGCCAGCACCTGCCGGCGCACCGCCATGTTGGTGCCCTCGGTCTTGACCGCGTGGCCCGCCGGTACTTCGGGCTTGAACGGGTCCGACCCCGGCTCGGACACGGGATGGGCGATGCCGGTCGCGTCGACGCTGCGCGCCCGCCACTGAAAACCGATGCCGTTGCGGCCGCGCACGAAGCCGCCGGTGGCGGCGATCTCGGGGTCGTCGAAGGGGGCCGTCAGGTGGCGCAGCCAGGACGGCTCGGCCACCGCGTCGTCGTCGATGAAGGCCACGATATCCCCGGCCGCCGCCACGATGCCCGCGTTGCGCGCGGCCGAGATGTTGGCCGCGTCGAAGGGGATGCACTTGATGCGGGCCGCATCGTCGCGGGCACCCACCGCGGCAGCCCCGCGCGGGCAGGTGACCGCGATCACCTCCAGGCGCGGATGATCGAGCTGCGAAAGGCCGGTCAGGCAAAGATCGAGCGCGTCGGGCCGGCCCCGGCTGACGACAACGATGCTGACGCTTGGCCGGTCCACCAGGTCAGCCGTCCTTGAGCGTGATCCCGGGGGCGTAGGCAATGAAAAAGGGATTGGCGAAATTGAGCTTGCCATAGGCCAGCGGCGTGTGGTCGTCGAAGCGCACGACGCGCCCGCCCGCCCCGGCCAGAACCGCATGGCCCGCCGCCGTGTCCCATTCCATCGTGCGCCCGAGACGCGGATACAGATCGGCCTCTCCGGTCGCCACAAGGCAGAACTTGAGCGACGACCCGGCACTGGTCATGTCCTTGACCTCGTATTTCGCGATGTAGTCGTCTGTCTCCTGGTCGCGGTGGGATTTCGACGCCACCACCATCAGCGCGCTGTTATTGGGGGTCGACACGCGGATCGGCCGCGTTTCTCCGGGCGTTTCGGGATCGAATTCCCCGGTTTCCTCGACCGACTTTCCGACGCTGTCAGTATAGAACATGCGTTTCTTGGCCGGTGCGTATACCACGCCGCGCACCGGGCAGCCGTCTTCGACCAGCGCGATGTTGACGGTGAAATCGCCGCGGCGGTTGATGAATTCCTTGGTCCCGTCCAGCGGATCGACGATCAGGAAGGTGGCGGCATCCACCCTGTGGCTCGCCGCCTGTTCCTCGGTCACCAGCGCAACGTCGGGAAAGGCGGCCCGCAGCCCGTCCGAGATCAGCTCGTCCGCGGCCTTGTCGGCGGCGGTCACCGGGCTGTCGTCGGCCTTGACCTCCACGTCCATCCGGTCGGCGTCGTAGATCTCCATGATCTTGACACCGGCCTCGATCGCCAGGCGGCGCATTTCTCGGGTCAGGGTTTCGTAATTCATCGGGCCATCCTTCCGCCGCGGCTGCTCGGATTCATTGATTTAAAACACTCCGCCCCTTATGCTGCGGCAAAAGCGGATGGGCAAGGCACGCTTGCCGCAACAAGCCGCGCAGTCGGAGCAGGCCACATGTTTCAGCAATCCGCCCCCAAGACGCGGCTGGGATCGGCGATCTACATCGCCGAGCTTGTCTATCACAACTCGGTCCGGGCGGTGCGAAAGACCCACGGCAATGCCGTGATGTCGATCCTGATGAACATGCTGCAGACGGCGATCTTCGTGCTGGCGTTCTACTTCATGTTCATGATCCTCGGGCTGCGCGGCACGGCCCTGCGCGGCGATTTCATGATCTACATCATGACCGGCATCTTCCTGTACATGACGCATTCCAAGACCCTGGGCGCCGTCGCCGGGTCCGAGGGACCCGCCAGCCCGATGATGCAGCACGCGCCGATGAACACCGCCATCGCCATCCTTTCGGCGATGCTGTCGACGCTCTACATCCAGATGCTGTCGCTCTTCGTGATCCTGTTCATCTACGACGTGGCCTTCAATCCCTTCGTGCTCGAGGAAATCCACGATCCCATCGGCTGCATCGCGATGATCCTGCTGGCGTGGTTCTCGGGCGCGGCCATCGGCATGGTGCTGCTGGCCGCGAAACCGTGGTTCCCGACGCCGGTGTCGATCATCTCGACCGTCTATCAGCGCGCCAACATGATCGCGTCGGGCAAGATGTTCGTCGCCAACACGCTGCCACCCGCGATGCTGGCGATGTTCGACTGGAACCCGCTGTTCCATGCCATCGACCAGTCGCGCGGCTATGCCTTCATCGACTACAACCCGCGCAATTCCAGCTGGGAATACGCGCTCTATTTCTCGCTCGTCTTCCTGATGATCGGGTTGATGGGCGAATTCTACACCCGCAAACACGCATCCGCCTCCTGGAGCGCCCGCCGATGATCCGCTTCGCCCTCGCCCTGTGTATCACCTGCCTCGCCGCCCTGCCCGGCCTGGCGCAGGACATCCGCTATCCGGCGCTTTTCGACGTGGCCGGCGTGGCTGCGAACGACATGCTCAACATCCGCGCGCAACCCGAAAGCGGTGCCGAAATCCTGGGGTCCTTCGATCCGAAAGAAACCGGGATCGAGGTTCTGGACCTCAACGACACCGGGCGCTGGGGCCTCGTGAACGTCGACGAACGCTCGGGCTGGGTGTCCATGGCGTTCCTGCGGCCGCAATTCCCTGGCACCGGCGCACTGCCGCAGACCTTCGTCTGTTTCGGGACCGAACCGTTCTGGCGGCTGGACGCGACGCAGAACGGCACCAGCGCCTTCGGCGAGGTCACCGATCCCCCGACCGAGTTCGCCACCGGTCCCGTCATCGACGCCCGGGGCCGCACCGATGTCATGGCGCTGACAGCCGACGGGTTCATCGTCGTCCTGCGCCGCAACCTGTGCAGCGACGGCATGTCCGACCGTGCCTACGGCCTGTCGTCCGACATCGTCGTGAACGGCGAGGCGGTCTATTCCGGCTGCTGTACGGTGTCGCAGAAATAGCGACCCGGCGCCGCGCCCGTTCAGGTCACCACCCTCAGGGTCAGGTTGATCCGCCCGCCGTTGGGCAGCAGCGTCGAGGACCCGAACCTGATCCGGTCCACGCCGTGATGGCGCAGCCGCGCATCGCCGCCCATCACCACCACGTCGCCCGATCCCAGCCAGACCGACTCGGTCCTGCCGCCGCGCTCCGCGTTGCCCATGCGGAAGAGACCGTCGTCGCCGAGGCTCACCGACACCACCGGCTGGGTGAAATCGGCCTCGTCGCGGTCCTGGTGCAGACCCATGCGCGCGCCCTCTCCGTACCAGTTGATCAGGCAGCATTCGGGCTGACGCGCCCTCCCGGCGACCGCATCCCAGATCGCCAGTACCGACGTCGGGATCGGCGGCCAGGGCATGCCCTGCGGATGCGTTTCGGCATAGCGATACCCCTTGCGGTCGGTGATCCATCCGAAGCGCCCCGCCGCGGACATGCGCACCGACATCGGCCGCCCGCGCGGCGTCACCGGCTGCACCAGCGGCGCCGCGGCCAGGACGGCGCGCAGATCGGCCACCAGCGCCTCTTGCGCCGCGCGGTCGAGGAAGCCCTGGTGAATCTCGAAACCCCGGAGTCGCAAAATCGTCGCCATGGCGGAGATATCCCGCAAAGCCCCTCGCAAATGCAAAGAAAAAGCCGCCAATTCGCGGATTCGGCCAGTTCGGGCCGCTTGCAGCACCCTGACCCCCTCCTTATATACCCTGCGAAGCGCGGGCCGCGTCCGTCCCGGCAGCGCGGAACCATCGGGGCAAGGATGCCGTAACGGGTCCGCGTTCCGCTCATCGCCTTGAAAGACAAGAAGGGATCGAAAACATGGCCAAAGTGATTGGTATCGACCTCGGCACCACCAACAGCTGCATCGCCATTATGGATGGCTCCCAGCCGCGTGTGATCGAGAACTCCGAAGGGGCGCGCACGACGCCCTCCATCGTCGCCTTCACCGACGACGAACGCCTCGTGGGCCAACCGGCGAAACGCCAGGCGGTCACAAACCCCGAAAATACCATCTTCGGCGTCAAGCGCCTGATCGGCCGCCGCAACGACGACAGCGATCTGGCCAAGGACCGCAAGAACATGCCGTTCGAAGTGATCGACGGCGGCAACGGCGACGCATGGGTGCGCGCCAAGGGCGACAAGTACAGCCCCTCCCAGATTTCCGCCTTCATCCTGCAGAAGATGAAGGAAACCGCCGAGAGCTATCTTGGCGAAGAGGTGACGCAGGCCGTCATCACCGTGCCCGCCTATTTCAACGACGCCCAGCGTCAGGCGACCAAGGACGCCGGCAAGATCGCGGGCCTCGAAGTGCTGCGCATCATCAACGAGCCGACCGCGGCGGCGCTCGCCTACGGTCTCGACAAGAAAGATGCGCGCACGATCGCGGTCTATGACCTTGGCGGCGGCACCTTCGACGTGACCATCCTCGAGATCGACGACGGCCTGTTCGAAGTGAAGTCGACCAACGGCGACACCTTCCTGGGTGGCGAAGATTTCGACATGCGGATCGTCAACTACCTGGCCGACGAGTTCAAGAAAGAGAACCAAGTCGACCTGACCAAGGACAAGATGGCGCTGCAGCGTCTCAAGGAAGCCGCCGAGAAGGCCAAGATCGAGCTGTCCTCCGCATCGCAGACCGAGATCAACCAGCCGTTCATCTCCATGGGCTCCAATGGCCAGCCGCTGCACATGGTCATGAAGCTGACCCGCGCCAAGCTGGAATCGCTGGTGGGTGATCTCATCAAGGGGTCGATCAAGCCCTGCCAAGCGGCTCTCAAGGACGCGGGCCTGTCGACCTCGGACATCGACGAAGTGGTTCTGGTCGGCGGTATGACCCGGATGCCGAAAGTCATCGAAGAGGTGACCAAGTTCTTCGGGAAAGAGCCGCACAAGGGTGTGAACCCGGACGAGGTGGTGGCGATGGGCGCGGCCATCCAGGCCGGCGTTCTGCAGGGCGACGTCAAGGATGTCGTGCTTCTCGACGTGACCCCGCTGAGCCTGGGGATCGAAACGCTGGGCGGTGTCTTCACCCGCCTCATCGACCGCAACACCACGATCCCGACGAAGAAGAGCCAGATCTTCTCGACCGCCGAGGACAACCAGAACGCGGTCACCATCCGGGTCTTCCAGGGTGAGCGCGAGATGGCGTCCGACAACAAGATGCTCGGCCAGTTCAACCTCGAGCAGATCCCGCCGGCACCGCGCGGCATGCCGCAGATCGAGGTGACCTTCGACATCGACGCCAACGGTATCGTCTCCGTGTCGGCCAAGGACAAGGGCACGAACAAGGAGCAGAAGATCACCATCCAGGCATCGGGCGGCCTGTCCGACGATGACATCGAAAAGATGGTCAAGGACGCCGAAGCCAATGCCGAAGGCGACAAGAAGCGCCGCGAGCTGGTCGAGGCCCGCAACCAGGCCGAAAGCCTCATCCATTCGACCGAGAAATCGATGGAAGAGCATTCGGACAAGGTTGACCCGACCACGATCGAGGCGATCGAACTGGCCATCGCTGCGCTCAAGGACGATCTGGAGAACGACGATCCGGACAAGATCAAGTCGGGCATCCAGAACGTGACCGAAGCCGCGATGAAGCTGGGTGAGGCCATCTACAAGGCCCAGGCCGACGAGGGCGACGACGCCCCCAAGGCCGCGGACGAAGACGGGGCCCGGGGCGACGACGACATCGTCGATGCCGATTTCGAAGACCTCGACGACAGCAAGCGGGCCTGACGCCGCGCCTCGGAACCAATCAGGGGCCGGTCCGGACACCGGGCCGGCCCCTCGACGTTTCGTGCCAAAGGAGGGCTAGATGTCCAAACGCGATTATTACGATGTGCTCGGCCTGAAAAAAGGCGCATCGCCCGACGAGATCAAGAAGGCCTATCGCACCAAGGCCAAGGAACTGCACCCGGACCGGAACGCCGACAATCCTCAGGCGGAGAACCAGTTCAAGGAAGCCAACGAAGCCTACGAGGTTCTCAAGGACGCCGACAAGAAGGCCGCCTATGACCGCTATGGCCACGCCGCGTTCGAAGGCGGCATGGGCGGCGGTGGCGGTCCGCGCGGCGGCGGTTTCCCCGGCGGCGGACAGGGCGACTTTGCCTCGGCCTTTTCGGATGTGTTCGACGATCTCTTCGGCGATTTCATGGGCGGCGGACGCGGCGGCGGACGCCAGCGCGCGGCGCGCGGCGCCGACTTGCGCTACAACCTGCGCGTCACGCTCGAGGATGCCTATAACGGGCTGCAGAAATCGATCACCGTTCCGACCTCGGTGCAATGCGGATCCTGCAACGGCTCGGGCGCCGAAGGCGGTGCCGAGCCCACCACCTGCCCGACCTGTTCGGGCATGGGCAAGGTGCGCGCGACGCAAGGGTTCTTCACGGTGGAACGGACCTGTCCGACCTGTTCGGGTCTGGGCCAGATCATCAAGAACCCCTGCAACAGCTGCGGCGGCGCGGGCCGGGTGCAGAAGGAACGCGCCCTGTCGGTGAACATCCCAGCCGGCGTGGAAACCGGCACGCGCATCCGTCTTGCCGGCGAAGGCGAGGCCGGGATGCGCGGCGGGCCGCCGGGCGACCTCTACATCTTCATCGAGGTCAAGCCGCACGACCTGTTCGAACGCGAAGGCAATGCGCTGCACTGCCGCGTGCCGGTTTCCATGGCTTCGGCGGCCTTGGGCGGCGACATCGAGGTGCCGACCATCGACGGCGGCCGCAGCCGGGTAAAGATACCGGCGGGCAGCCAGTCGGGCCGCCAGATGCGCCTGCGCGGCAAAGGCATGCCGGCCCTGCGCGGCGGCGGCGCGGGCGACATGTTCATCGAACTGGCGGTGGAAACCCCGGTGAACCTCACCTCGCGGCAAAAGGAACTGCTGCGCGAATTCGAGGATCTATCCGAGGACAACAACCCGGAATCGAAAAGCTTCTTCTCGTCGGTCAAGAGCTTCTGGGATTCGATGAAGGGCTGATCCACAAGGATCACCGAGACATGCAAACGCCGCGTCGGATGCCCCCGGCGCGGCGTTTTCTATTTCACGTCACGTCGGCCACAGGCGAGGCGGGCCGCGCCCGCCAAAACCAGCGTGCGCGTATCGCGCGCACTCAGCCGGATCACGCCTTGGCCAGCATCCGGCCCAGCGGACGCCCCGACAGGATGTGCACATGCAGGTGCGGCACCTCCTGCACGCCATGCTCCCCGGCGTTCGAGATCATCCGGAACCCGCCCTCGGCCACGCCCTCCAGTTCGCAGACCTTGCCGATGGCGCGGGTGTAATCGACGATCTCGGCATCCGTCGCCTCTTGCGCAAAGTGGTCGTAGCAGACGTAGGGCCCCTTGGGGATCACCAGCACATGGCTGGGCGCCTGCGGATAAAGATCGCGGAACGCCAGCGTGTGCTCGGTCTCCAGCACCGTGGTGTTGGGAATCTCGCCGCGCAGGATCTTGGCAAAGATGTTCTGGTCGTCATAGGCATAGGCCATCGTCGCGGGCTCCTCAGTCAGCGAAAAGATAGTCGGTCTTGGCGATTTCCATCGCCCGGTCCTGCGGGATCGTCAGGAAGTCTGCGATCAGACGCGCATTTGTTTCCGGCGGGTCGATCTCGCGCATCCGGGCATGGTTCGGGAACCCGGCATCGCGGATGCGATCGGATTCGTGGGTCATGTCGTGGCGGATCGTCGGCAGCAGCCGGGCCAGCGTCTCGCGCGGGGTGCGGTCGCCCGCCAGCCCCACCCGCATGGCATGGCCGATCAGATAGTCATCGCTGAACTGGCATTCGACTTCCAGAAGCCGCGTCACCGACCGATCGCCGCAGAAATCCTCCAGCAGGTCGAGGTTCGCCGGGTCCATGCAGACGATCAGCCGGTCGGTTTCGTAGTAATCGAACAGCATCCGCATCAGCGCCCGCCGGTGCCGGTGCCGCTTGCTCAGCGTCGACTGGATGCCGCCCAGGTCGGGCAGCGCCGTGCTCTCTTCGTTGAAGAGATATTCGATGGCGGGCACGTTGGTCACCTGACGGATGCGCTCAAGCAGGCGTTTGGCCACATGCCATTTCTTGCAGACCACGATCAGCAATTCGCGTTCGCGCCCCAGAGAGCTTTCGGTTTCCCAAAACCGCGAGGCAAAACGCCGCCCGATCCGGCCCTTGCTGGTCAGGAACTTGTAGAGCGACCGGCCCTCGTTCGAGATCTGGAACTGCGTGCCTTCGGAGGAATAGAGCACCCCGAGACGGCGCTTGAGCTCCGTCGCCTCGGGGCTGATCTTGCGGGCGAACAGGAAATCCTGGCTCAGCAGCAGGTCGTAGTGATCGTTGTAGAAGGTCACCGGCATGCCGTAGTCGGAAAACATCAGAAACGTCAGCGTCCGGCTGTCGATCTCGTTCTCGGGCACGAGGTGGCGCACGAGGGTCTGGAAAAACGTCTCGTCTGGGATCCAGGTGGTTCTGAAGAACCGCATGACATCCGGCCGGTCGCGGCAGAAGTCGAGGATCCATTCCACAGTGCGTCGGCGCAGACACCACCATTGGCTGCCGATCTGGAGCTGCAGATCGTCCGGGATCGCCCGCGTCAGTCCCAGCTGTTTCTGCAATGCGAAGGCGGCGTAGAACCGGCGTTTCTGGGTGCGTTCGTTGAACCAGTGCCGGTAGATCAGCCGCTCTTCCTTCCAGCCGGTCTTGATCCAGTCCGACGCGAAATAGTCGAAGCTTTCGATATAGTCGACCTCGCGCCGGTCGAGGAATTCATGCGCGTATTGCGCAGACTTGATCGCCATGCAGTCGCCCGACAGCATGTAGAAATGCGTGGCGCGGGGAAAAGCCTCCACCGCCGCCTCGGTGGCCAGCAGCGTCGCCTGCACCAGGCTCCATTCGCCCCAGCCGCATTTGATCCGTTTCTTCGCGAAGGTGACGTTCGGATTGGCATCGAGCGCCTTGCGGATGCGCGCGAAATCAACGGCCTTCGCGCGGGCATCGAAATGGATCGAAATGTAATCGCCCACGGCCGTCAGGCTCTGCGCCTGCTTGATGATGGCGTCAGGATCCTTGTGGCACAGCAGAATAAACGCAATTTTCGCCATATCCGAAACAGTCTGCCTTATTCTTGCCCGATTGTTTATGTTGATACGGGTGAACAGGCGTTGAACAAACCCGGTTTGTTTGCTTTTTTGGCGCTATAAGCCGCCCGTGACAAGTGCGGCACGGATTTCGGAGGCAGGAGCATGGGGTTTCCAGGGACTTGGATGACCGAGAGCGAGAGCGTGGTGTATCGGGTCGTGCCGAAATGCGCCTGCTCCACCATCGGTCAGATCATGTTTTATTCGGACCATGGAAAGTTCTTCGACGGCGACATTCACGACGCCGAGAAGGGGCTGCACAAATGGGCCCGCGAGGACAGCCAGAAGCTGATCAACGCCAACGTCAAGACCCACACGTCCTATGCCTTTACCTGCGTGCGCAATCCGTACACGCGCATCCTGTCGTCCTTCTTCGACAAGATCTGCGGCATCCAGCGTAACGGCAAACGCTACCGCGGAAACCTCGTACCGCTGTTGATCCAGAAATACGGGATCGAGGTCGGCGGCGACGACGGCAAGGAAGAGTTCGACCAGATCCGCAGCTTCCGCCGGTTCCTGCTCTTCGTGCGCGACACCATCCGCTGGCGCCGCCCGATGGAGCCGGACATCCACTGGTCGGCGATGTCGGGCCATGTCAGCACCTTCATCGTCAACGGCGGCCGCTACAACAAGATCTTCTGGACCGAGGCCTTCAACGACGGGATGCAAGATGTGCTGAGCGCCATCGACACCCCGCACAAGGTCGACCTGGGCAGCATCCCGCGTTTCAACGAATCGGAAGGCCACGGACCCAAGCGGGCGCATCCGGTAGAAGATTATTTCGACGACATGGCCATGCACCTGATCTACGAGATCTACCGCCGCGATTTCGACCTGTTCAAATACGACTTCGAAAATCCGGCCAACAAGATGCCGATCGGCGAGATCGACCTGGACGAGGTTCATGCCAAGTTGGGCGACTGACCGCGCCGAAAATGTTTCGCATCAATTCGGACTCACTTTACTCTGCCTGAAGCCAAGGATTTCAAAGCGTTGAGTGACGCTTTCCGTTTCGGGTCACACGCAAAACGCTCTAGTTCAACTGGTTGCCGTATTCCTCGAACGCGTCCTGCACCCCTTTGATCCAGTCCGGGGGGTCATCCGGCCATGGCGTGAATTCGGCACTGATGGTGCCGTTGTAGCCGCTTTGCAGGATGTCGCGCAGCAGTGCCGCCTCTTCGGCGCGCGCCATGTTCGGGGCGCCGCGTTTTTCCAGCCCGGCGATCTGCACATGGGTAGCGCGGTGGCCGTAATCCGCCCAGACCTGCCGTGCGTTGCCGTGGATGCGGCTGGCGTGCCAGGCGTCGAACTGCAAACCGACGTTGCTGCGATCCACGGCATCGAGGATTCGCGCCGCCAGCGCGAAATCGCCCAGAAAATAGCCGGGCATGTCGCCGGGATTGAGCGGTTCGATGGTCAGCCGCCGGTCCGGAGTCCAGTCGGCCGCCAAGCGCAGATTTTTCACGAAAGTGTCAAAGGCCGCGGGGTCGGTCGTCCGCCCGGCCATCACGTGGATGCACCCTACCCCGAGATGCCGGGCATAGGTTCGCGCGATGGCGAATTGCGTCATGAACCGCGCCGTCGCGCCGGGGACCGCCGCGCAGCCCCGCGCGCCTCTCTCCCACTGGTTCTCCGCGGTGTTGACCAGAACCATCTCGGACCCGCTGGCGGTCAGCGCGCGGTCCCATGCCGCCAGCGAATGGTCGTAGGGAAACAGACATTCCACCGCATCAAAGCCGGAATCCCGCGCCAGGGACGGGCGGACCAGCAGCGGCGCATCCCACGTCAGCGTGGTGATGTTGGCAACAAGTCGCGGCGTTTTTGGCATGGCTCACCCTGGAAGATCGTCCGAGGGTATCATGGGAAAGAACTGCCCGCCCGACCAAAGACCGAACCAGCGCTTTCCATCGACCTCGTGGTGCGCGCCCAGCTCCACCAGCCGGTAAAAGCTCTTGCGGTCGATCAACGCCTCGAGATTGGCCCGGATCAGCACGTAGGGCGACGGCTCTCCGGTCTCGGCGTCGCGGACCACGCGGATCGGATGGTCCGGCCCGGCGGCGGCGGAATCGCCGACATGAGTGTGAAAGGTCAGGAGCTGGTCTTTTCCATCTCCCTCGGCCTCGAAATCGGTGGCGACGAACGGCGCGTCATCCACGGTGATTCCGACCTTTTCCACCGGCGTCACGAGGAAATATTTGTCGCCGTCCTTGCGCAGGATGGTCGAGAAGAGCTTGACCAGCTCGAATCTGCCGATCGGCGTTCCAAGATAGAACCAGGTGCCGTCGCGGGCGATCCGCATGTCCAGATCGCCGCAGAACGGCGGATTCCATTTGTGCACAGGCGGAAGGCCTTTCGCCTTGGCGCTGCGCACCGACGCCGCGATCCCCTCTGCCGAGGGTGTCACAACATTTTGTGTGCTCATTGCTTTTGCCATTTCTCTGCTGCGCGATACACTCTCTCCTATTCGAGGTAGCCTGCACAGGAGAATTTCCATGGCCGACGCCGAAAATCTGGTCGCCGACATTGAGGCGCTGGAGCGCAAGCTGGCGGAAGCCAAGCAGGCGATCACCAAGCGGTTCATCGGGCAGGAGCGTGTCGTGGACCTGACCCTGTCGGCCTTGCTCTGCGGCGGACATGCGATCCTGATCGGCCTGCCCGGCTTGGGCAAGACGCGCCTGGTTGAGACGCTGAGCACGGTCATGGGCCTGAACGGCAACCGCGTGCAGTTCACGCCCGACCTGATGCCCGCCGACATCCTCGGCTCCGAGGTTCTGGAAACCGGCGCCGACGGCAGCCGCGGGTTCAAGTTCATCCCCGGCCCGATCTTCTGCCAACTTCTGATGGCGGACGAGATCAACCGCGCCTCGCCCCGCACGCAGTCTGCGCTCTTGCAGGCGATGCAGGAAAAGGTCGTGACCGTCGCCGGCATGGACCGCAAGCTCGACGCGCCGTTCCACGTGCTGGCGACGCAGAATCCGATCGAACAGGAAGGCACCTATCCCCTGCCCGAGGCGCAGCTTGACCGCTTTCTCGTGCAGATCGACGTGGCCTATCCCGACCGCGCCACCGAACGCGACATCCTTCTGGCCACCACCGGCACCGAGGATGCGCAGTCGCATCAGGTGTTCGACACCGAAAGCCTGCTTGCCGCGCAGACCTTGCTGCGCCGGATGCCCGTGGGCGACGCGGTGGTCGAGATGATCCTCGATCTGGTGCGCGCCTTCCGCCCCTCCGATCCGTCGGCGGGCGAGCGCGTGCGCGAAACCGTGGCCTGGGGCCCCGGCCCGCGCGCCGCGCAGGCGCTGATGCTGACCGTCCGCGCCCGCGCGCTTCTTCAGGGCCGGCTGGCGCCGTCGCCCGAGGATGTGCTCGACATGGCGCGCCCGGTGCTCACCCACCGCATGGCGCTGTCCTTCTCGGCCAAGGCCCGCGGCGAAGACCTCGGCGCGCTGATCGACCACGTGGCGCAGGGCATGATGCGCACCGAGGCCGCTGCGTGATACCAGCCCTCGCCCTAAGGCAGCAGGCAGAAGAGGAGGCGGCCCGTCTGCCCGCGCTGCTCGCCCGCGCCGAGAAACTGGCGGGCACCGTCCTCTTGGGCGAACATGGCCGCCGGCGGGCGGGCCAGGGCGACGATTTCTGGCAGTACCGCCCGCTGCAACCGGGCGATTCCCGCCGCAGCATCGATTGGCGCCGTTCGGCAAAGGGCGATTCGGATTTCGTCCGCGAACGCGAATGGCAGATCGCGCAAAGCGTGCTGCTCTGGCTCGATGGCGCGGCCTCGATGCGGTTTTCCAGCGACAAGAACCTGCCCACCAAGGCCGAACGCGCGCGGCTGCTGACCCTGGCGGCGGCGATCCTGCTCATCCGCGGCGGCGAACGCGTCGGCCTGACCGGCTGGACCCTTCCACCCCGGCGCGGGCAGGAACAGGTGCTGCGGCTCGCCGAAGCCTTTACCACGGACGATCCCGACGATTATGCCACGCCCGAGGCGCGCGGCATGCTGCCCCACGCCCGCGCCATCTTTGTCTCGGACTTCCTCGGCAACCTCGATCCGGTCGAAGCGGCGCTGACCAAGGCCGCCGACCGCGGCGTTCGCGGCGTCATGCTGCAGGTTCTCGACCCGGCCGAAGAGGCGTTTCCCTTCGAAGGCCGCACCATCTTTGAAAGCGTCGGCAAGTCGGTCGCGCACGAGACGCTCAAAGCCGGCGACCTGCGCAGCCGCTATCTAGACCGGCTGGCGGAACGCAAGGCGCGGCTCGACACGCTGTGCCGGCTCACCGGCTGGCAATACCGCTGCCATCACACCAACGCATCGGCGCAATCCGCGCTCCTGTGGATTTACCGCGCGATGGACGGAGGTCACGGATGACCCTTTTCGGCGCGCTCGGTTTCACCGCGCCCTGGCTGCTGCTGGGGCTGCTGGCCCTGCCGATCCTCTGGCTGATCCTGCGCGCGGTGCCGCCCGCGCCGATCCGCCGCCTGTTTCCGGGCGTGGTGCTGCTGCTTGGACTCAAGGATGACGAACAGGTCAGCGACCGCACGCCCTGGTGGCTCTTGCTGCTGCGCATGCTCGCCGTCGCGGCGGTGATCCTCGGCCTCGCGGGCCCGGTGCTGAACCCCGAACCCGAAGCCGCCGGATCGGGCGATGGCCCGCTCCTGGTCGTGATGGACGCCAGCTGGGCCAGCGCCGCCGACTGGCGCGCCCGGATCGAGGCGACGGACGCGCTGCTGGTGCAAGCCTCCCGCGCCGACCGCACCGCAGCACTGGTGCGCCTGACCGATCCGGAGCCGCCGGTGTTCCAATCAGCCGACAGCCTGCGCAGTTCGCTGCCCGGCGTTGTGCCCGACCCCTGGCAGCCCGGTCCCGAAGAGGTGGCGCGCTTCATCGCCGCCCTGCCCGAGGGTGGCTTCGACACCTTCTGGCTCTCCGACGGGCTGGCGCGCGACGACCGCGAAGAGATGCTGGCGGCGCTTGAGGATCGCGGCGCGGTCACGGTCTTCGAAAGCCCGCGCAGCCTCTATGCGCTGCAACCCGCCACCTATGCCGACGGCAACGTGGTCCTGAACCTGCGCCGCCTGCGCCCCGGCCCCGAGGCCGAAGTCTCCATCGCCGCGCACGGTCTGGACCCGGCGGGCAATCCCGCGGTTCTCGCCCGCATTCCGGGCCGGTTCGAGAGCGATGCGCGCGAGGCCACCGCCGAGCTATCGCTGCCGGCGGAACTGCGCGCCCGCATCACCCGCTTCGAGATCGAGGGCCAGCGCAGCGCCGGAGCCGTGGCGCTGCCCGACGATTCCCTGCGCCGCCGCGAGGTCGCGCTGATCGCCGGCAGCCAGGACCGCGAGGGACTCGAACTGCTCTCGCCGTTGCACTACCTCACCCGCGCGCTGGAACCCAATGCCGATCTGCTGGACGGCGCTCTCATGGACATCCTGCCCGCAAACCCGGACGTGATCGTGCTGGCCGATGTCGCCACGCTCAGCGCTGCCGAGGAAGACGCGGTGCTGGAATGGATGGAGAACGGCGGCCTGCTCCTGCGCTTTGCCGGGCCGCGGCTGGCCGCAAGCGACGTCAGCCGCGACTCCGAAGATCCGCTGATGCCGGTGCGCCTGCGTGCGGGCGGCCGCACCGTCGGCGGTGCGATGAGCTGGGGCGAGCCGAAATCGCTGGCGCCCTTCGCGTCGGAAAGCCCGTTCTTCGGGCTGGAGATCCCCGAGGACGTCACCGTCACCGCCCAGGTCATGGCGCAGCCCGACCCGACGCTGGCCGACCGCGTCATTGCGCAGCTCGACGACGGCACGCCGCTGGTCACCCGCAAGCGCGTTGGCCAGGGGCAGGTCGTGCTGGTGCATGTCACCGCAAATGCCGAATGGTCGTCCCTGCCGCTCTCGGGCCTTTTCGTGCAGATGCTCGAACGTCTGGCCGTCTCCTCGACCCCCGCCATGCCCGAGGTGCAGGACATGGAGGGCACGGTCTGGCAGCCCGAGATGGTGCTCGACGCCTTTGGCGCGCCGCGCGATGCGGGCACGCTGCCGGGCGTTGCGGGCGAAGACCTTGTCAGCGCGCCGCTGGGTCCCGACCTGCGCCCCGGTCTCTATCAGGGCGCCGAACGCAGCCTTGCCCGCAACGTGGTGACCGCAGACACGGCGCTGGAGCCGGTCGTCTGGCCGCAAAACGTGCCGGTGCAGGGCCTGATTCGGGCGCAGGAAACGCCGCTCGCCGGCTGGCTGCTGGCGCTGGCCATCGCGCTGCTGCTGGCGGACGTCATTGCGTCGCTGGCGCTGTCGGGCCGGTTGCGCGGCGCGCGGGCGACGGCCACGGTTCTGGCGGCGCTGATGCTGTTGCCGCAGACCGGGCGCGCGCAGGACACGACCGACGCCATGGCGCTGGCCGCGACCTCAGAGGTGACGCTGGCGCATGTGCTGACCGGCGACGACCGCATCGACGAAACCGCACAGGCGGGGCTGCGCGGCCTGTCGGACACGCTGTTCTTCCGCACCTCGGTCGAACCTGCCGATCCGATGGGTGTGGACCTCGAATCCGACGAACTGGCGTTCTTCCCGTTCCTCTACTGGCCGGTGACGCCCGACCAGCCGACGCCCTCGGCCGAGGCCTATGCCAAGCTCAACACCTACCTGCGGTCGGGCGGGATGATCCTCTTCGACACCCGCGACGCGGACATCGCCCGCTTTGGCGGGTCCAGCCCCAACGGCCGCAAGCTGCAGGCGCTGGCAGCACCGCTCGACATCCCGCCGCTGGAGCCGATCCCGCAGGACCACGTGCTGACCCGCACCTTCTACCTGTTGCAGGACTTCCCGGGCCGCCACGCCGGCCGCGACGTCTGGGTCGAAGCGGCGCCGCCCGATGCGGAGCTGATCGAAGGCATGCCCTTCCGCAACCTCAACGACAACGTCACACCCGTGGTCATTGGCGGCAACGACTGGGCCACCGCCTGGGCAACCGACGCGCGCGGCAACCCGAGCTTTCCCGTAGGCCGCGGTTTCGCCGGAGAACGGCAGCGCGAGATCGCCTACCGCTTCGGCGTCAACCTGGTCATGCACGTGCTGACCGGGAACTACAAATCCGACCAGGTGCACGTGCCTGCGCTTCTCGACAGGCTTGGACAATGACCGGAACAATCCTCTTCGACCCGCTTCTGCCCTGGCCGCTGGTGGCGGCTCTGGCCGCTTTGGCAGCTCTTGGCGTGGTGCTGGCGCTTTGGCGCGGGCTGTCGGGCTGGGCCTTGCGCGCGCTTGCGGGCCTGGTGCTGGTCGGCGCGCTGGCGCAGCCGTCCTACCAGGTCGAGGACCGCGCGCCGCTGTCGGATATCGTGCTCATGCTCGTCGACACCAGCGCCAGCCAGCGGCTGGCCGAACGCGCAGGCGTCACCGAAGAGGCCGCGACGACTCTCGAGGCCCGGCTGGCGGGCCGCCCCAACACCGAGGTGCGGCGGATCGAGGTCGGCGACGGCGAGGAAGACACCGGCACGCTGCTGATGTCGGCGCTGAACGCGGCGCTGGCCGAAGAACCGCGCGCCCGGATCGCGGGCATCCTGCTGCTGTCCGACGGGCGGCTGCACGATCTTGAACGCGCGCCGGATTTGCCCGCGCCGATGCACCTTCTGATGACCGGACTCGAAACCGACTGGGATCGCCGCCTGATCGTCCGCAACGCGCCCGCCTTCGCGATCCTGGGCGAACCGGTGCAATTGACCCTGCGGATCGAGGATGACGGGGCCGCACCGGAGGTGGACAGCACGACGCTGAACATCTCTGTCGACGGAGCCGAACCGCAAAGCTTCGAGGTCGCCGTGGGGCAGGACATCGAATTGCCCGTGACCCTGCCGCACGGCGGGCGCAACGTGATCCAGTTCACCGTGCCCGAGGCCGACGGAGAGCTGACCGACCGCAACAACTCGGCGCTGGTGCAGATCAACGGCGTCCGCGACCGGCTGCGCGTGCTGCTTGTCTCGGGCGAACCGCATGCGGGCGGGCGCACCTGGCGCAACCTGCTGAAATCCGACAGTTCGGTCGACCTCGTGCATTTCACCATCCTGCGTCCGCCGGAAAAACAGGACGGCGTGCCGGTCACCGAACTGTCGCTGATCGCCTTTCCAACCCGCGAACTGTTCCTCGAGAAGATCGAGGATTTCGACCTGATCATCTTCGACCGCTACAAGCGGCGCGGCATCCTGCCGTCGATCTACCTCGATAACGTGCGCAACTACGTCGAGAACGGCGGCGCCGTGCTGATCGCCGCCGGTCCCGATTTCGCCAGCGCCGACAGCCTGTACCGATCGCCCCTGTCCGAGGTGCTGCCCGCGGAACCCACGGCGCGCGTGGTCGAGGAAGGCTACCGTCCCGCCATCACGGACCTTGGCGAACGCCACCCGGTCACCGCCGGCCTCACCGGTCAAGAGAGCTGGGGCCGCTGGCTGCGCCAGATCGAGGTGACTCCGGGCGACAGCGGCGACGTTGTAATGTCGGGCGTCGAGGACCGGCCGCTGCTGATCCTCGACCGCGTCGGTGAGGGCCGCGTGGCGCTGATGGCATCGGATCACGCCTGGCTCTGGAACCGTGGTTACGAGGGCGGCGGGCCGCAGCTCGAACTGCTGCGCCGGCTTGCGCACTGGATGATGAAGGAGCCCGAGCTCGAGGAAGAGGCGCTCTTTGCCGAGCCCACCGGGCAGACCATGCGCATCATCCGCCGCACGCTGGAAGAGTCGGTCGGGACCGTGACCGTCACTCGCCCCGATGGCGAGACCGAAGAGGTCACGCTGGAAGAGGTGAGTCCCGGACGGTTCGAGGCGATCTATGAAGGGCCGCAGATCGGGCTCTACCGGCTGAGCGAGGGCGACCAGAACGCCGTCATCGGCCTTGGCCCCGCCGCGCCGCGCGAGTTCGAGCAGACCATCGCCTCGGCCGACGCGCTGGAGCCGGTGATCGACACCATGCGCGGCGGCGCGCCGCGGCTCGAAGACGGGCTGCCGCAACTGCGCGAGGTCAGCATGGGCCGCCCCGCCGCCGGGCGTGGCTGGATCGGCCTGACACCGCGTGACGCCTACGAGACGCTGAACGTCACGCAGACCCCGATCCTGCCGGCCTGGCTGGTGCTGCTGCTGGCCTCGGCGCTGATTGTCGGCGCCTGGCTGCGCGAAGGGCGCAGCTGAGCCAGCCGCGCGAAAATAAGCCTTGAACGCAGGGATCGCGCGTTGGCCTTTGCCTGGGCATTTCAGCCTTCTGGGGATAGCTCCATCTCGTAAACCGGTCCGGTCCAACCGTGGACCGAACACTTGGCGCGGATGAACACACGGCGCGTGCCGTCGGGCACGGTCACCGCGCTCAGCGACCGGGTAAAGGGCTGTTCGGCGACATGCGGATGCATCAGCTCGCGCACCGCGATCACGTGGCCATCGGCATCGACCACGTCCCAGCCATCGGCGTAATGATCCCATCCGGTGTCGGGATGTTTCAGCGTCACCTCGAACCGCCAGCCCATGCCGACCTTCTCGGCGGTGGCCGCGACCACCTCGGGCTCTTCGGCCAGCGCCAGTGCGGGGGTGCTTAGGGCAAGGATCACGGCAATCGGTTTCATGTCGGCCATTCTATCAGTATCGGCGCGGCGGCACGCGTCACGTGTGCGTGTCGAACATGTCATCGGAGGAGTCCAGCAAAACCCGCCGCGACTCCGACGCGAATTCACGGCGCAGGATCACCAGCGCCGTGAAGAGCGCCGCCAGGATCAGCGCCGCCCCGCCCAGCAGCCAGGCCGCCGCGGCGATGCCGAAATAGACCGACCGCAGCCCGCGGTTATAGCCGCGCGCGGCGGTGACGTTGATCTCTCCGGCCTTGGCGGCGCGGGGCATCGCCAGGGGGTCCTGCGGGTCGTTCGGCACCGCCGCCATGAGCACGGCGCAATACCCGAACAGCCGGTGCGACCAGACGAATTTCAGAAAGGCGTTGGTGGCGAAGACCAGCATCAGCATCAGCTTGACCTCCCAGACGAAGGTCGGCGCGCGGTCGAAGGTCAGGTCCTCGGCCACCCCCCGCAACAGGTCCGCATTGCCGATCAGCGCCAGACCGCCGCCGATGGCGATCATGCTGGCCGAGGCGAAGAACGCCGTGCCCTGCCGCAGGTTGCCGATGATCTGCGAATCGAAGATGCGCGGATCGCGGCTGACGAAGTGTTTCATCCATTCGCGACGATAGTCCGCCATCAGCGCCGACACCGACGGGCGTGCCCGGGGCGGATGTTCGATCAGCTGGGTCGAAACCATCCAGACCAGCAGCAGGACCGCGACGGCGATCCCGTCGAGGGTCGAGAACAGCGCGATCTGCTCCAGCAGGTTCACCGGCATCAGAACGGCTTGACCACCACGACCCAGAGGATCGCGATGACCCCGAACACGCTGATCTCGTTGAAGATGCGCAGGTAGCGGTCGGATTCGGTGAATACCCCGCGCCGCGCCCGCAGCACCATGCGTCCGGTCCAGCCGTAATGCGCCGCAAGCAACAGCACCAGTGCCAGCTTGACCCAGACCCAGGTCGCAAAGCCCCACTCGCCACCCAGCCAGAGCCCGGTCAGCAGCGCGATCACGCCCAGCCCGGCGGAGAATCGATAAAGGCGGATGGTCAGGTCGCCGAGCGGCCCGAAATCGCCCAACTGCGCATATTCGCGCTTCCAGTAGATCAGCGCGCGGGGCACGGCGAAGATGCTGGTCATCCAGCCCATCACGCAGAGAATGTGTATGATCTTGACCCAAGCCATGGCGAATCCCTGCGCCAGCGCGCAAGAATGCGCAAGATGCCGCAGGGAGCCGCCCCAAAAGTTTTTGCGAACGCGTCATTTTGGTATAGATATCTTACCAATCAGGAGGGAACCGCCATGCAGATGCCCACACCGGACTCCGCCATCCTGGCCCGCAAACCGCAGATCGTGGCGCGCCTGCAGAAGGTGCTGGCGCCGGACGCGGTGATTTCCGAAGAGGCCGAAACCCGCGCCTACGAATGCGATGCGCTGACCGCCTACCGCTGCCCGCCGCTGGCGGTGGTCCTGCCCGCCTCGACCGAGGAGGTGTCGGCGGTGCTGCGCATCTGCCACGAGGAAGGCGTACCGGTGGTGCCGCGCGGGTCGGGCACGTCGCTGGCCGGCGGCGCACTGCCGACCGCGGACTGCGTGATCCTTGGTGTCGCACGGCTGACCGAGGTTCTGGAGACCGACTACGACAACCGCTTCATCCGCGTGCAGACGGGGCGCACCAACCTGAGTGTCACCGGCGCCGTGGAGGAGAACGGTTTCTTCTATGCTCCTGACCCGTCAAGCCAGCTGGCCTGCGCCATCGCCGGCAACATCGCGATGAACTCGGGCGGCGCGCATTGCCTGAAATACGGGGTCACCACCAACAACCTGCTGGGCGTCACCATGGTGATGATGGACGGCACCGTGACCGAGATCGGCGGCGCGCATCTGGATGCGGCGGGCTATGACCTCTTGGGCCTGATCTGCGGGTCCGAAGGCCAGTTGGGCGTGGTCATCGAGGCGACGCTGCGCATCCTGCACAAGCCCGAAGGCGCGCGACCCGTCCTGATGGGATTCGACAGCAACGAGGTCGCGGGCGAATGTGTGTCGGACATCATCAAGGCGGGCGTCCTGCCGGTGGCGATCGAATTCATGGACCGCCCCTGCATCGAGGCCTGCGAAGCCTTTGCCAAGGCCGGCTACCCGATGTGCGAGGCGCTGCTGATCGTCGAGGTCGAAGGCTCGGATGCCGAGATCGACGAACAGCTTGGCCTGATCCTACAGATCGCGCGCCGTCATAATCCGGTGGAACTGCGCGAGGCCAAGGATGCCGACGAGGCCGGACGCATCTGGCTGGGCCGCAAGTCGGCCTTTGGCGCCATGGGGCAGATCAACGACTACATGTGCCTTGACGGGACGATCCCGGTGTCGTCCCTGCCGCATGTGCTGGGCCGCATCCGCGACCTGTCGGACCAGTACGGTCTCAAAGTTGCCAACGTCTTCCATGCGGGCGACGGCAACATGCATCCGCTGATCCTGTTCGATGCCAACAAGGAGGGCGACCTGGAGCTGTGCGAGGCGCTTGGCGCCGACATCCTGCGGCTTTGCGTCGAGGTCGGCGGCTGCCTGACGGGCGAGCACGGCGTCGGGATTGAGAAGCGCGACCTGATGGTGGACCAGTACGATCCCGCCGACCTCGAGTGCCAGATGGCGGTCAAGGACGTGTTCGACCCGCGCTGGCTGCTCAATCCCGCGAAGGTGTTTCCGCTGGCGGCCTCGGACAGCCGCCGCAGCGTCGCACTGGCGGCGGAGTGACGACCGGGGCGCTGCCCCGGACCCCGGAGGTTTATTGGCAAGATGAAGATGATCCCAGAGACCGAGGCCGAGCTGGCCGAGAGCATCGCGTCGGCCACCGGTCCGCTGCACATTCGCGGCGGCGGCACCCGCAGCGCCGGCGCGCCGCGTGGCGAGATATTGCAGACCGGCGGGCTGAGCGGGATCACGCTCTATGAGCCGGGCGCGCTGACCATGGTGGCGCAGGCGGGCACGCCGCTGTCGGAGGTCGAGGCGGCGCTCGAGGCCGAGGGCCAGCGGCTGGCTTTCGAGCCGATGGACCACCGGCCGCTGCTGGGCACCGAGGGCACGCCCACCATCGGCGGGGTCGTGGCCGCCAACGTGTCGGGTCCGCGCCGCATCCAGGCCGGCGCCTGCCGCGACTTCATGCTGGGCGTGCGGTTCGTCGACGGCGCGGGCACCGTGGTCAAGAACGGCGGGCGGGTGATGAAGAACGTCACCGGCTACGATCTGGTGAAGCTGATGACCGGCAGCCGCGGCACGCTCGGGGTGCTGACCGAGGTCAGCTTCAAGGTCCTGCCGAAGCCCGCCTTCGAGGCTTCGCTGGTGCTGCACGGGCTGGACGCCGGGGCTGCGGTGGCGACGCTGTCCTCGGCTCTGGGATCGCCCTTCGAGGTGTCGGGCGCCGCGCATGACCCGGCGGAGGGCGGTCGCACGCTTTTGCGGCTCGAGGGGTTCGAGGCGTCGGTGCGCTATCGCCTGAACCAGCTGACCGAGCGGCTGGGCGGCGAGGTCACGGTGCTGGAAGACGAGGACAGCACCGAGGTCTGGCGCGGACTGCGCGACGTCACCGCCTTTGCCGGGACCGAGGGCGACGTCTGGCGGCTGTCGGTCAAACCCTCGGACGCGCCGGCAGTGCTGGACCGGATGGGCGGCGAAGTGCGGACGCTGCTTGACTGGGGCGGCGGGCTGATCTGGGCGCTCGCGCCCGAGAGCACCGACCTGCGCGGGCGGCTGCACGGGGTGGGCGGTCATGCGACGCGTGTCCGTGCCAAGGACACGGACCTGCCGGTCTTTCATCCCGAACCCGCCCCGCTGGCACAGGTCAGCGCCGGGCTGCGCCAGCGCTTCGATCCGCGCAGCATCCTGAACCCCGGGTTGATGGGCACATGACCGACAGCCAGTTCTGGGCCTTCGCGGTCACGTTCCTGGCCGGGCCGTTCATCTACCTGATGCTGGTGCGCACGCAGACGCCGCTGGTGCTGCTCCCGCTGGCGCTGGCGACGCTGGGCAGCACCGGGGCCGCCTTTGCCCTGAGCAAGTCGCAGCCGATCTGGTCGCTGGGGTCGCTCTGGTTGGCCTGGGTGCTGACGGTGACGCTGCTTGTGCTGGCGCTGAAACAACGGCTGACGCAGCCTCGCGCCTGGCGGGCCTGCTTCGTCATCGGCCTTCTTGCAACGACGCTGCCTTGGTTCGGCCTCGCTGCGGCACAAATGATGGTATCCTGAATGCAGACGACCTTTACCGAGAAACAGCTCGAGAAGCCCGACTTCAAACGCAGCAACGAGATCCTGCGCGCCTGCGTGCATTGCGGGTTCTGCACCGCGACCTGCCCGACCTACCAGGTGCTGGGCGACGAGTTGGACAGCCCCCGCGGGCGCATCTACCTGATCAAGGACATGCTCGAGAACGAGCGGGTGCCGGACGAAAAGACCGTGCGCCACATCGACCGCTGCCTGTCCTGCCTGGCCTGCATGACCACCTGCCCCTCGGGCGTGCATTACATGCACCTGGTGGACCACGCCCGCGCCTATATCGAGGAAAAGTACGACCGGCCCTGGTCGGATCGCGCGCTGCGCTGGATCCTGTCGAAGATCCTGCCCTACCCGACCCGCTTTCGCGTGGCGCTGCTGGGGGCAAAGATCGGTCGGCCCTTCGCCTTCTTGATGCCGGACGCGCGGCTCAAGGCGATGCTGGAAATGGCGCCCAGGACCATCCCGCCGGTCAGCCGCAACGACGATCCGCAAAGCTTTGCGCCCACCGCCCCGCGCCGGAAGCGTGTCGCACTGATGACCGGCTGCGCGCAGAAGGCGCTCAACACCGACATCAACGATGCCACCATCCGCCACCTCACGCGGCTGGGCTGCGAGGTGGTCGTGGCCAGGGGCGCCGGCTGCTGCGGCGCGCTCACCCATCACATGGGCAAGGTGGACGAAAGCCATGCATCGGCGGCGACCAATATCCGCGCCTGGGTGCGCGAGATGGATGGCGACGGGCTGGATGCCATCGTCGTCAACACCAGCGGTTGCGGCACGACGGTCAAGGATTACGGTCACATGTTCCGCAATGACAAACTGGCCGAGGAGGCCGCGCGGGTTTCGGCCATCGCCAAGGACGTGTCCGAAGTGCTGATCGACCTTGCCAAGGACGCGCCGGAGGACGAGGCGCCGCGCCCCGCCCGCGACGGGATCGCCGGGATCGACGCGCCGCATGGCTCCGACCCCTGTCCCGAAGGCCTGGTCGTGGCCTATCACGCCGCTTGTTCCCTGCAGCACGGCCAGCAGATCAAGACCTATCCCAAGGACCTGCTCAAACGCGCGGGCTTTACCGTGGTCGAACCGGCGGACAGCCATCTGTGCTGCGGCTCTGCAGGCACCTACAACCTGATGCAGCCCGAGATTTCCAAGCAGCTGAAGGCCCGTAAACTGCGCACCCTTGCCGCGAAAAAGCCCGATGTGATCGCCGCCGGCAACATCGGCTGCATGATGCAGCTGGCGGGCGGAGCCGAGGTGCCGGTGGTCCACACGGTCGAGCTTCTGGACTGGGCGGCGGGCGGTCCCAAACCGGCGGCCATGCGCGCCGGTGACAGGAGATAATTTCGGGCAAATAAGGCAGAAGCGCCCCAATTTTGCCGCATCTCGTGCCTATCACCGGGACTGCTGCTGAAGGAGATGTCCCGTGCGCCTGATTATGGGCATTGCCACCTGTGTCTTGATGTTTCTGCCCGTCGCTTCCCAGGCCGACGGGCTGTTTTCGCTGAATTCCACGCTTTACGGCCGCGAATGGGACGCGGTCGGCCGTCTCGAGATCGCCGGAGAGGCGTTCTGCACCGGCGCGCTCATCGCGCCCGATCTTGTGCTGACCGCCGCACATTGCGTATTCGACCCCGAAACCGGGGAACGCGTCGCCACCGACGAGATCCAGTTCCTCGCCGGCTGGCGCAACGGGCGCGCCGCCGCCTACCGCCGCGTGCGCCGTGCCGAACCGCATCCCGAATACGACTTTCGCGCCGCCTCCGACGCCGGCCGGGTCCGGGTGGACATCGCGCTGCTGGAATTGCAGCACCCGATCCGCAACGGCACGATCCAGCCGTTCGAGACCGGCAGCCGTCCCGATACCGGTGCCGAGGTCGGCGTCGTCTCCTATGCGCATGACCGCGCAGATGCGCCCAGCCTGCAGGATCTCTGCGAAGTGATCTCGCGCCAGCAGGGCGTGCTGGTGATGTCCTGCACGGTGGATTTCGGAAGCTCCGGCTCTCCGGTCTTTTCCTTCGACGGCGACGCACCGCAGATCGTGTCGGTGGTGTCGGCCAAGGCCGAGGCCGATGGCGAAGCCGTGTCGCTCGGCACGTCGCTCGCCGGCCCGCTGTCAGAGCTGCGGGCCCTGATCGAGATGGACACGCGACAGCTGACCGGCACCAGCCTGCAGCGTCCGGGCGTGCGGAACGACGCCACCGGCGCAAAGTTCGTGCGGCCGTGAGCGTGGTGCGCCTCCTCGCCGCCCTGGCGCTGTGCCTGGGCGTCACGCTGCCTGGCATCGCGCTGGCGCAGGACATGAACGGCTTGATCCCGATGCAGCGGCGCGGAGAGATCCTGGGCTGGGAAGCGGTTGGGCGCGTCGATCTGCCTGGCGGCATGTGCACCGGTGTGCTGATCGCCCCGGACGTGGCGCTGACCGCGGCGCATTGCGTCTATGACGCGCGCGGTGATCTGATCCCCGCGCGGGGCATCCTGTTCCGGGCCGGGTACTATCGCGGCCAGTCGATGGCCGATAGGCGCGTCGCGGCGGTCTATGCGCATCCGAACTATGTCGACGACATCAGCGGCCGGGTTTCCGGCGCGTCGATGGTCTTCGACGTGGCGCTCCTTCGGCTCGCGGCGCCGATTTCCTCGTCCGAGGCCGAACCCTTCGGGATCTTCGATGGCACGTTGGACGATCTTCCGGTCACGGTCGTCTCTTACGGCAACGGTCGGTCGGAGTACCTGTCGCGGCAGTCGGAATGCGCGGTCCTGCGACGCTACGCCGCGGGCCAGATCGTCTTTGACTGCAACGTCACCTACGGGTCTTCGGGCGCGCCGGTCTTTGCCCGCACCCAGGGCCGCATTCGCATCCTGGCGCTGGTGTCGGCCATCGCCGAGGAACAGGACGTGGGCCGCCAGGGCGAATCCTACGGCATGGCGCTGCCGGAACGGGTGGCCGAGCTCAAGGCGCTGATGCGCCGCGACGACGCGCTGCCCAAGGTCACCACCGGGGCCCGGCGGGTGCAGGTGGGCCAGCGCATGACGGCCCCCGGCGGCGCGCGGTTCGTTCGCCCCTGAGGGGTCTTGAAACGGCAAAATCCACTTCCCAAATATCCGGTATCGGAACGCCTAGGCAGGGTTCCGGGAATGACAGACGCCTGTCCCGCGACGGGAAGGCGCAGATGACAATGGTATCGCTCAATGGAGGATTCCCATGCGAAGCTTTGATCTTGCACCGCTCTACCGTGCAACCGTCGGGTTCGACCAGATCGCCGACATGATGGACCGGGTGCTGGCCAACGACGTGGCCCAGCCGACCTATCCGCCCTACAACATCGAAAAGACCGCCGACGATGCCTACCGCATCTCGATCGCCGTGGCCGGCTTTTCCGATGCCGACCTGAATGTCGAGGTGAAGGATCACGCGCTTGTCGTCTCGGCCCGCAAGGCCGAGGACGCGCAAGAGCGCACCTACCTGCATCGCGGCATCGCGACCCGCGCTTTCGAGCGCCGGTTCCAGCTGGCCGATCACGTGCGCGTCGTGGGCGCCAGCCATGCCGACGGCATGCTGCACATCGACCTGGAGCGCGAGATTCCGGAGGCGCTGAAACCGCGCCGGATCGAGATTGCCAAGGCCGACAGCGTGTCCAAGGACGTCGTGGACGCGAACACCGTAAACTGATCGGCGACACCGTATGACGCACCCGAAGCCCCGGCATCCGCCGGGGCTTTTTCGTCTCATCCGTCGGGCATGGTCAGCACCGTCGCTCCCGCGCGGCTGCGCGTTTCGACACGAGCATAGGCATCACGGATATGCTCGAGCGGAAAGGTGGAATCGATGACCGGGCGCAACTTGCCGTCGTTCACCATCTCCACGAGACGCGCGAGATCGGCCGCGGTGTCGTCGCTGACCGCGATCCGCACCTGCGGGCCGCCGAAAAGCCGCGCGCCCAGGCTGGCCAGAATCTCGGCGATCTCGAAATTCAATGGCACGAACACTCCGTCGCGCGCCAGCAGGTGCTTCAGATGTCGGGGCCGCACCGCACCCACCGTGTCGAGCACCACATCGTATTGCCCCCAGTCGCGCACCGGCTGCACATGGCGGTCGATCATCCGCACCGCACCCAGATCGTGCCCCAGCCCGGCCCGCGCCGCGCTGGCGACGCCGGTGACCTTGGCCTTCATCGCGCGGGCGATCTGCGTGGCATAGGCCCCGACCCCGCCGGTCGCGCCGACGATCAGTACGCGCTGCCCCCCCCTTCAGTTGCGCGACGTCGCGCAGGAACACCAGCGCCGCCAGCCCGCCGA
>Ga0114903_1000200_pt1 | contig 40483 bp, 42 predicted proteins | sample MalvirDeepMed_s2_FD_87289 | JGI IMG/M metagenome (GOLD analysis project Ga0114903, IMG submission 87289) | Marine viral communities from the Global Malaspina Expedition - Malaspina viral metaG DeepMed_s2 | ecosystem: Environmental > Aquatic > Marine > Oceanic | place: Mediterranean Sea...
CGGGCAGAATGGGACTGTCACCGTCGCTGCTGGGGGTGAACTCTACGGCCCGAATGTCCGAGGTGGCCGTATCCATGGCGAGATGCACCTTGCGCCCCCTCTCACGGTTTGCATGCAAACCGTTGCCGGGCAACGATTGACGACGGCCCTGCACGCCATGCTTGCGGGCTTGCCACTCACCGTCGCCGAGGAACTTGATGCCGGTGCTATCGACCAGCAAGTTGAGCGGGCCATCGGCGCGACGATACGGGATCTGCACGGCCAAGGTCTTTTGCCTCCGGCACAGGGTGCTGAAGTCTGGAACGGACCAGTTCAACCCCGCCAGTCGCAACAGGCTCGCCACCATACCTGCGGTCTGCCGCAAAGGTAACTTGAACAGAACCTTGACCGAAAGACAGAATTGGATGGCGGCATCCGAGAAGACGGGTGGACGGCCTGGCCGCCCTTCATGCGGTGCCAGCCAAGCCATATCTTGGTCGACCCAGATCAACATCGAGCCGCGCTCGCGCAGCGCTGCGTTGTAGCTGGACCAGTTCGTCGTGCGGTAGCGGGCGGGTGGAGGCTTGCTCATGCGACCCGTCTGACCGCATGAATTCGCGCTGTGAATTGTCAGAAGTCAGAGTTCTGCAACAACGCCCGTATGTCCTCGCGCGCCCGCATGTCGGAATTTGCATTCCGTGGTGCATATTTCACCGATGGAAAGGATCCCCCCATCCGTTCCGCCCTACTGGCGGGGCATCGTCGGCGAGGCTGTCTTCGCGGGCTCTTCAGACCACAGTCGGCCCTTCCACCCCGGAAATCCGGTCAGTCCGTCAAAAGCGGGATCTTTCGACACCAACGGACACGCCATCTCGATCGCTGTTGCAGCGATCATCCTGTCGAAGGGATCGCGGTGGCTCCACTCCATTCCGCCTGAGAGCATTGCCATCTCGGCCGTGTAGGGGGCGACGATACCGCCTTGGGCTCGGAGCAGAGCCGGAAGCCGGGCGACGATGGAGCCGACCTCAGGCCACTTCCCCGACCGGTGCTTCTGCGTGATCTCATGGAAGCTGCAGGGCGGCACATAGACCGTCCGAGCCTCCTCGATCGCCTCCCTGGCGGCCGGATCGAGGTCCGGCATATCGAGCATGCTCCATACCCATGCGTGCGTATCCAGCAGAACGGCCGTCATTCCCAGAGGGCGCGCTCATCTTCGGTCATGGGCTCGAGGAAGTCCGGAACACGGTCGACCTCCCCCGCAGCGACCCCAAAACGGAACCTGGGCTTCGTCGGCCATGCCGCGACAAGGCGCACGACCGGGTGCCCGCCTCGCGCCAGAACCACCTCCTCGCCGCGTTCCGCGGCGGCGACGAGTTCCGACAACTTCGCCTTCGCCTCCGCAATGTTCATTTGCATGGTATGTCTCCGTATCGCTACCGTGCATGATGGTCCAAGACTTGGACCAAGTTAAGCTCTCGCGCGCAGGGTGGCAAGTGCCGCCTCGTCGGCATCGGCAACACGAAATGGCTCTGATGATGTGACCGCCCTCCGACGGCATCAACGTGCCAAGGTGGGTCATCAACGATCCACAAAGGAGAGCGGTCATGTCGGATATTATCACGGTCGGGCTCGATCTGGCGAAGAATGTATTCCAGGTGCATGGAGCGCGTGAAGGCCAAGGGGATCGAGGTGATCGTCTACGAGCCGGTGCTGGAGGACGAGGCGTTCTTCGGCTCCCGCGTGATCCGCGATCTGGACGCGTCCAAGGCCGAGTCGGATCTCATCGTCGCCAACCGCCTAACCGACGACATCGCCGACGTGTCGGACGAGGTCTTCACCCGCGATCTGTCGGAGCTGGACTGAAGCGGAGCTTACTGGGTTTCGAGCGCACGGCGCAGGGTGCGGGCGGCGGAGACCTGGCCGCGCCAGCCCGAGTACCGGGTGATCCGGACCGTGGCGTCCGTACCGACGAGATCGACCACCTCGCCGTAATCGCCGCCGAAGCCCTCGGTCATGAGGATGATGGCGTCGTAGCTTTCATCGGACGCGAGGAAGACGCGCAGGCCAGTCTCGGTGAGGGCAGTGACGTCGAACCGGAACTGAGTGTCCGAAATCTTCCGGCTGGTGATTTCCACGTGCTTGAACATGTCGTCCTACCTTCCTCTTTAAGTTGAGGAATACATACGATCACGGTATGCATCGGTATACCTGTCCGTTTGGTCACCTGCCCTTTCGGACATGTCGGCCGCCTGTCGAAGCCGGGTTTGAGCGGTGTCAGATGACGTGCCAAGCCCCCGTGGCCACGGCATAGGTGCCGATGGTGGCGTTGGCGGCGGCGTGGGACAGGATGGCATCGGTCAGGTTGTCCGAGCGCCAGACCAATGCGCCGAAGACCAGCCCGGCGATCCCCGCGGCCAGCCATCGGTCGTGCAGCGCGGCGAAGAGGACGGCACCGATGATGACGGCCAGCACCATTCGCAGGGCTTTGCGGGTCGGGGCAATGCGCTCTATCAGATAGCCGCGGAAAAGAGCCTCTTCGATGGCCGGAACGAAGACCACCGTGCCCAGAAGCCGCGTCACGACCCAGAACGCCGCGGCTGCAGCCCCGAGACCTGCGACCGGATGCGCCTCGGTCGCGGCGGGGGAGGTGAAAAGCCATGCAAGGCCGATCACTAGGCCGGTGCCGAGCGCTACGGGATCGAGCCGCCATGGCAGGGCGAGGAACCACCCCCGGACCAGCCATAGCGCGATCGCCATGGCTGCAGCGCGCAGCGGATAGGCGAGCGCGGGCTCCATGATGAAGGTGGACGCCAGCAATCCACTGGCCATGAACACGATGAACGGTCCGATCTGCGCCACCGCCGGATCATCGAGAAAGCCGGGGCGCGTCGGGGTGGTGACATCGGTCCGCGGGGCGAAGGCCGGAACCGTGCGCGACAGCGAGATCAGCAGGAGCGACAGGAGTGTGAAGGTCAGCCAACCCGCATGGGAGTGAAAGCCGCCCACCGCAAGCTCGGGTTCCCCTTCGATCCCGATGACCAGCAGCACGGTTATGCGCAGCACATTGAACATCCAGCTCGCGACGAGGCCCAGGGGGAACAGGAGCAGGACCTGCGGAAAGCGCAGGTCCTGCCGAAAAAGCGAGACGTAGAGAACGAGAAAAACCGTGACGAGAACGAAGCCCTCGATACCCGAACAGGGTGCGCCGACGCGGACGAAAAATGCATCGGCACCGATGATGGGCGTTGTTGCGCAAATCAAAGGGAGGGATTCACTTAGCGAATCCTGACGGTTAGTTCGGGCGCATGCCGAAGCCCACACCCACCCGCTACCGCACGACGAACTGGTCAACCTACAACGCGTCGCTCAGGCAACGTGGCTCCCTTTCGGTCTGGTTCGACCCCGATATGGTTTGGCACGCGGAGAAGTCCGCGCCCACGTTGCGAATCTCGATGGTATCTGTCGTCGATGCAAAGCGCAGATCTTGCGACAGAGCTTCGAACGCAGCAGTCACCGCAGAGACCGGAATGTCGGTCGCGCCGGTGATGACGCTGTTGTCGGTGCCGCCGTTGCCATTGCCAACGACTGTCGTCCCGGTTGCGATCGCCCCTCCGATGACGGTGCCACCTGCAAGGGTTCTCAACGTTTGACCGCCCTGGACATTTCCGCCCACGACCAGCGCACCCGAAACCGGACCGACCGAGCCTTCGGGCAAGGTGTCGTTATTGAGCTGGGTCGTTGCGGTCAGAGTCAAATCGCCACCGACATAGACGGGGCCCTCGCTCTCGTTGCTGGTTGTCAGCGTATTGAGGGCGATGGTGTTGAACTGCCGCAGCATGCCGCCAGCATCGACCGTGGCCGCCGTAGCAGGACCGATGGCCATAAAGCCGAAAGCGACACATATCGCGAACCGGATCATCGTTTGAAATTCCTCTGAATAAAGGTGTCGAATACGCCGCCGATATACTGGTTTCGTTCGCCGATCATTTGAAAAAGGCACCTATACGGGGGGTGCCTCTTTCTTACGTTACGGCATACGGCTCAGGCGAATTTGCGGCGACGCACGAAACCCAGAGCGCCCAGACCGCCCAGCAGCAGCAGGCCACCCGCCGGCAACGGAACTGCGGCGACACTGAAGGCATCGAGGTCGAAGCCGTCGCCGCGGGTTGCCGTCGAGGTGTCGGTGAAGCGGATCATGTCGAAGATACCGTTCACCGTGAAGCCCGATGTCCCGCCGAGCGGACTGCCGTTTGAATTCCCCGAGTTCGTCGCGCTGCCGACGCCGATCCAATCGATGCCGCCAAGGCTGACTTCGACGAGCGCCGACTCGTCCGGATAGCTGGCACCGAACGTGACCTCCACGACCGAGATCGGACCGGTGAAGTTCGGCGCGATCTCGAACGTCGCGACACCGCCACCACGACCGAGGGAGTAGAACGCGTTATCGGCGCTCCCGAGATTGACGTTGCCGATGTTGCGACGGTCGCCAACAACGCACTCGATGCCACCCGGAACGGTCGCCCCGGCCTGGCACGTGCCGGTCGCAGGGCCAATCGTCAAAGCGCTCGAGGCTCCGGCGAGTGCCACCGTCATTCCGCCGGCGAGAAGAATTGCCTTGATCATGATATGATCCTTTTCAGGTTTTTTCAGGTCGGCGCGCAATACCGAACGCTCCGAGACCACCGAGCAGCAGCAGTCCGCCCGCGGACAGCGGCACGCCACCGCCGACCGGCGACGCGGCACTGGCGAGAATCTTCGCCAGCAGGTTGCGATTCCGTCATCGTAAACCCCTACGGTCAAAAAATTCGGGCCCGCGAAAAGCGGGGGTCAGTCTCGATCATGAAGAGGAATTTGACGGTTGAATCGGGTCCGGTCTTCAAAAATGCCCAAAATATGGCGCTCTACAATTCATGGTTGTTTCTGTCGGTTTTTCGGGGCTTTTCCTATTTTCCAAGCGAGTCCTTGTTTTTAAAAACTGCACAATCTTGGACGGACCGATTTATAGTTGAATGCCGTTCGGAGAATCAGACTGCGGCCGAAAGGACGAATCCGTCACCGTCAGCCAGCGCACACGAAAAAGGGCGCGCCTGCGTGGCACGCCCTTCCCGTCGATCCGCGCCTGTCGGGGCTCAGGCCGCCTTGCGACGACGACGCGCGATGCCGAATGCACCGAGGCCACCCAGCAAAAGCAAGCCGCCTGCGGGCAGCGGTACCGCGGCGATGGACACGTTGTAGGTCATGGCCTCTCCACCGGAGAAATCACCGCCTGCGGCGTCGATGGCCAGGGAGTAATCCGTTCCCGCCAGCAACGAGACGGTGGTGGTCCAGCTGGGGGCGGTGTTCGACACGGTACCGACGGATGACAGGCCACCAAGCGTGCTATCGATACCGAACTTCAGCTCGGCATCGAAATTGTCACCGCCGATCACGTCGCCGGTCAGGTTGACGGTGATCCGATAGGTGCCGTTGCCGCGCACCGTGGCCGTATCGGCATATTGGTCCGCACCTTGGCCCGCCACGTAACCGTAAAGCGCGGCGGAGTCGCCGTTGTTCAGAGCGAGTTCGAAAATATCGTCGCCGGGATTTTGTCCAAGCTCACCCACGTCGGTGCAGGGCGATCCGGAGAAGCCGCTGCGGTCGTCGCAGTAGTTATCTCCAGCCGTGACGGTATAGGTGGCCGCGCTGGCCGCACCGGTGCCGAGCGCCAAGGCTGCAGCGGCCGCGAAAAGCTTGAAAGTCATCTGTGTCTATCCCTCTTGATCGAAAAGAATCGTCCGAAATAGCCGAACCCGTTTCCCTCTTGGCCGTTTGGATACAAGGCGGCCGCAATCCTGTCTATCTTCGGCCGCAGGGAAAACACATTGTTTCCGCCGAATACACGCTTAAGTAGATCTAATGGGTGTCTTATTCAGGTAATTTCAACTCTTGGTTGCTTGCCTCTCACGGCCCTAATTGCCGCAAGATTTTTCCTCGAAAAAACCTAGATTTATCTGAACCAAAATCCGGTCCACGCGTCGGGTGGTTACTTGCAAGTCCAACGGAGTAACCAATGTCTTTACGTTTAACCTGCGCTGCGGCGCTACTCGCTCTCGGCGCGACGGGGGCTTCGGCCGCCATCACCTCCGAGACCTTCGAGGCCTATCAGGGGTCGATCACCGGCAACCTGATCCCGTCGATCGATGGCGATGACGGCTTTACCGACAACTTCTCGTTCACCTGGACCGATGCCGGGGCCGCCCAAGGTGGTCCGTACCAAGGTGCGTTCACGTTCACGTCCGACTCCATGTTCGACCTGCGCCTCGGCGAGGTCAGCGGAGATTACGGCGAGGACGACGTGTCGGCCATCACGCTCGACCGGATCCTGGGCGGAGGCACGTTCGAGCGACTGACGAACCTCAACTCCTGCTCCAATTCCGACGGTACGTTGGAAGGCGCATGCAACTACTTCTCGGAAGTGGATGCCGATGGTCCGCGTGCCGGTGCCGCCCTGAAGGAAGGCGATTTGCTCTTCACGGGCCTCGCGGCCGGCGACTATCGCCTGGGTCTCATCGAGATCAACACGCCCGAGAACGGTTCGGCCGGGATCGACTATCGCGGCACCGCGCCCGTTCCGCTTCCCGCGGGCGGCCTGCTGCTTCTGGGTGGCCTCGGCGCCATCGGTGCCCTGCGCCGCCGCAAGAAAGCCGCCTAAGGCACTTCACAACCATGAAGAGAAGGGCGCCTCCCGGGCGCCCTTTTTGCGTGTAAATCTATGAAAACAAACTGTTTCCTTGCCGGAAGAATTCCGTTGGATTAACACATTTTCAACACTTTTTCTCTGGAGCGATTCCACCATGACCGGTCTCAAAAGCCTGATCACCGCCCTCGGCCTCGCCGTCATCGGCACGCAGGCTCCCGCCGCCACGGTGAATTTCATCGCCCCGACTTCTGGGCTGCAGACCGCCGACAGCATGAGTTTCGACGGTGGCTTCCTGACTGTAAGCGCCCTCGGGAGCAGCGGCTTTTCGACCGTCGACGCCGATGTCAGCCGGTCGGAATTCGGCCTGGGCGTCTTCAGTGCCGGAGAGTCCGGCCACCAGCGCTACACGCTCGACGGGAAGCCCGTCGGCACCAGCGAGACCCTCGTGCTAAGCTTCGGCAGCGAGGTCACCCTCGACACGCTGAGCTTCGCCTATTTCGACGGCAACGATGAATTCGTCCTGAACGACTTCTCGAGCCTGTCGTTGATCACCACGGGCACGCTCACGTCGAACACCACCTACGCCTCCGGCGCCACCGGGATGACCTTCCTGCTGAGCGCGATCGGGGCGCCGTTCATCGACGGGTTCGGCAGAGGCAACGACGAGGTCAAGCTCACGGGCCTGTCCTACACCGTCGCCGCGGTCCCGCTGCCTGCGGGCAGCCTGCTGCTTCTGGGTGGCCTCGGCACCATCGGTGCCCTGCGACGCCGCAAGCGTACTGCTTGATCGGATTATAACCCAAGATGGAGAGGGCACCTTCGGGTGCCCTTTTTATTTGCAAACTGGAAAATAGGGCGTTCCGGAAATGGCTATTTACTTGCTTCCTCTCACGGCTTCCCCTAACGTCATCCCAACAGGTTCACACGTAGGGATTCTATGTAATGAATATAGTCAAATCACTGGCCGCCGCGGCTGCCTTCACCGTAGGGGCCGGCGCTGCAAACGCGGTGACATTTTCCGGTGACATCATCACCTTCGACTGGTCGCAGACGCCGGTCAGCCAAACCTTCGAGTTCACTGCGGCTTCGGGCTTCCGTCTCAATCTGGACAGCTATTCCGGCACCGGCGGCCAGCAGACCGGTTTTGTGCTCAAGACGCAGGATGGCACCACGAACTTCACCACTGCGACGCAGGCCTGCGACAGCAGCAGTGACGCCTTCTTCTCCGACGGCTGCAACCTCGTCACCGCCGCCCTGCCGGATGGCACGGACCTGCTGAACCAGGTTCTCGCCGCTGGGGACTACAAGATCGGCATCTACGACAGCGCCTCCCCGTCCCAAGGTACGTTCTCGTTCCAGATCGCTGCGGTTCCGCTGCCGGCCGGTGGCCTGCTGCTGCTCGGTGGCCTCGGCGCGCTCGGTGCCGCTGCACGCCGCCGCAAGAAAGCCGCCTGATCCCGACGGATCGGCGCACGGACAGGAAAGGCGCTCCTTCGGGGCGCTTTTTTCTTGGAACGCCACGTGCCGATCACGTCCGACAGGATCCAGCCCCGCGACGGGTGGAGATCACGCCAGCGATCGGACCCGGTCGAGATACCGTGCGACCAGCTTTTCGGCGCGCGCAGGGTCTCCCGTCTCGGCATAGACGCGGAACTCGGGCGCGTTGCCCGAGGGGCGCAGATGCACGATGTCGCCGCTCTCGAAGGTGACCCGAAGACCGTCGGTGAGGTCCGCATCCCGCTCCGGCCCCATGCCCTCGAAGAGCGCCGTCCGCGCTGCCGCATCGTCGGTCAGACGGGCGAGTAGTGCCCCGGAGGCCTCTGGCGCGATCCCCTGCAGCCGGTCTGCGGCGGTGAAGCGCGGCGGCAGCGACGCCACGAGTTCGGCGAGGCTCCGCCCCTCGGCCCCCGCCCGCGCGAGCGGTGCCACGATGGGCAGGACGCTGTCGCGGGTCATCAGCGGCGCGAGTGGCCCGGCGGGGCCCTGCGCCTCGAAGCCAAGGAGGAACCCCCCGTTCGGTTCGTAACCTGCCACACGCCCGCCCGCCTGCATGGCCGCGATGACGTATGGCGAGCCGATCCGCGTGCGGATCACGCGCGCAAACCCCATCGCGTCGACGCCCGTATTGGCCGAGACCGGCGTGGCGATCGTGTCGGCTCCCAGAAATCCGGCCGTCAGCGGTCCCAGCACGTCGCCCGGCACGATCCGCCCCGTCCCGTCCGTCACCATGGGCCGGTCGGCATCGCCATCGGTAGAGACCACCGCGTCGAGCCGGTGTGCCGCGCACCAGCCCGCCAGCCGCTCCCGCGTCTTGGGATCCACCGCTTCGGTATCGACCGGCACGAAGACGTCCGAGCGGGCGAGCGGCACCACCTCCGCCCCGAGCCGGGTCAGGATCACACCCAGTAGATCACGCGCAGCGGAGGAATGTTCGTAGACGCCGATCCGCAGACCGCCAAGCGCGCCCGGCCCGAAGGCGTCGACGTAGCGGGCGACATAAGCGTCCCCGGCAGCGGTATCGTCGCGTACCGCCCCTTCGCCCGGCCCCGCGCTCACCCCCCGCGCGGTCAGGATCGCCGTCTCATCGTCTTTCTCGATCTCGCCCGAGGGCAGGTAGAACTTCAGACCGTTGCGGTCGGCGGGGATATGGCTGCCGGTGACCATGATCGCCGCTGCCCCCTGCCCCATCGAGGCGAGCGCCAGAGCCGGCGTCGGCAGCACGCCCGCGCGCACAGCATCCACGCCCTGCCCCCGGATCGCGTCGATCACCGCCTCGGCGATGGCGGGCGACGAGGGGCGCAGGTCCCAGCCTACCCAAACCGTCCCGCCATGGGGGCATGCGGCGAGGAAGGCGCGGGTGTAGTCGGCGACCAGATCACCCGTCAGCTCGGTGACGAGGCCGCGCAGCCCGGAGGTGCCGAATTTCGGGGCCGTCGCGCCGGAGGCGTGCAAGGATGTCATGCGTCAGCCCCGCGCGTAGATGTCGTCGTAGCGCAGGATGTCGTCCTCGCCGAGATAGGCCCCGGTCTGCACCTCGATCAGCACCATGGGCACCTTGCCCGGGTTCTCCATCCGGTGGACGGCGCCGAGGGGGATGTAGACCGACTGGTTCTCGGTCAGCAGCGTCACCTCGTCATCCACAGTCACCCGTGCGGTGCCCGACACCACGATCCAGTGCTCGGAGCGGTGCACGTGGCTTTGCAACGACAGCGCCGCTCCGGGATGCACATGGATGCGCTTGACCTGGAAGCGGTCGGACAGGATCAGCGTCTCGTACCAGCCCCAGGGGCGGTAATCGACGGGCAGCTGAACCGCCTGGGGGACCTCCCGCGCCTTGAGCTCGGCCACGGCCAGCTTCACATCCTGGCTGCGCGACATGTCGGCGACCATCACCGCATCCTTCATCGCCACCGCGACGATGTTTTTCAGCCCGATGCCCACCAGCTCGATCCCCTCGGCCTCCGAACGCAACAGCGAGCCCTCGCAATCGATGGCCGTGGTCCGCTCGGACAGACCGTTGCCCGCGTCGTCCTGCGCCGTCTCGGTCCACACGGCCTCCCACGAGCCCAGATCCGACCAGTGCCCGGCGTAAGGCACGACCGCGAGATTGTCGGCCTTCTCCATCACCGCATAGTCGACGGACTCCTCGGGCACCTGCCCCCAGAGCCCCTCGTCAATGCGCGTGAAGCTCAGATCGCTGCGCGCGGCGGCCAGGGCGGCGGCCACCGCATCATGGATCGCGGGCGCATGGGCCTGGAACGCCTCGACCAGCGTCTGCGCGCGCACAAGAAAGATCCCCGCGTTCCACAGGTTGCCCTCGCCCGCGAGTAACTCTTCGGCCCGCGCGGCATCGGGCTTTTCGATGAAGCGGGTCAGCGCGCGCACGCCCTCGTGGGTCGCCTCGCCCGCCTCGATCCAGCCATAGCCGGTCTCGGGCCGGGTGGGCTCGATCCCGAAGGTGACGATCCGCCCCTCGGCCGCCGCAACGGCCCCCTGCGCTACCGCCGCGCGGAACGTGTCGGGCTCTTTGATGACATGGTCCGCGGGGCTGAGCAGCATCAGCGCGTCCGGCTCGCGCGCCGCCAGATCGAGCGCCGCCGCCACCGCCGCCGGGGCCGTGTTGCGCCCCTCGGGCTCGATCAGCACCCGCGCCGGGCTGATCCCGAGCGCGCCCAGCTGCTCGAGCACGATGAAGCGGAACGCGTCGGCGGTAACGACGACGGGTGCTGCGAACCCCGCCCCCGACACCCGCCGCGCCGAGGCCTGAAACAGGCTCTCGCCCCCGACGATATCGGCGAACTGCTTGGGATAGCTCTTGCGCGACAACGGCCAAAGCCGCGTGCCCGAGCCACCGCAGAGAAGGACGGGGGTGATGGTCATGGCTGCCTCATATTTACGAAGGTGTTTTTTCTACTTGCGCATCGCCCGGCCCATGAACTCAAAAACCACTTACTCCCTTTAAAGTGTTGCGGCTCATTGACCGTCTTCTCGCACTCAGAATACATAGAATGTATATTAAGTCCGCACTCGCTGATCGTTGTGCACAGATGAATCGCACTCCCTTTGTTTCCCCGGTGAGATCTATGGAAGATGCCTTCTAAGTGATTAGTGAGCCCTGCCGCTCTAATAAAGCTCTCTTAGAGAACTGTCTTCCAGCACCTTGTCGATCAGCCGATTGACCAGCGTCGGATCCAAAGACGTTGTGTGTGGCTTCGCGAACAGCGTATTGCGCATATCCTTTATACGCAGAATTGTTTTTTCATCAAGAGGCACCCTTGAAAAGCCAAAGATGCGCTCCGCCGTTGACAACACATCATTCTGGACGTCATCATATCTCACCAATAAGTATTGATCCGGCTTTACAGAAAGAGTGCGTAGTTTTTCATTCACGAAGCGCCATCTCCAGAGCTCAACTTCAATCAAGTTCTCAGGTGTCGGTTGCCGAAGGTCTTCTGCGTAAGAACGATTGAAATATCCCAAAATCTTCGGAACATCTTTGAAGTTTTCTTCGAAAGATGCTGTTCCTGTTCGACGATGTATGAACCTGTTGTACCATGACTGCAAATATTGAGCCGGATGGCGAATGTTGTGAATAACGAGACATTCAGGATCCTGCTTCACCAAAGCGACCGTCCACCCCGGGCACGAGTTTAGTTTCAAGACTAAACGTGTCTGCGGCATGAGTGCGGATTTCAAGCCAAGATCTGGAAACCTCCATTCGTTCGGATCTTGCATCACTCCGACACGATGAAACGCTTTCCTGGCTTTGGTTTTCGACATTGGAACAAGCATACGTTTGCCAAAAGTGTTTAGAAACGCCTTGTCAACTTGATCGAACCTATCACGCACACTACGCCGTTTTGAAGCGTTCGCGATTGCAGATTGTAATTTTTCAAGTTGATCCCATTCTAAATCAGCCCCGAACAGTTCTCCATTAATTCCAAAAAAATTACTGCCTTCAATTTCGTTTACCTCATTTCTACATGTCGTCAGGGGGCTGGCATCGAGGATGTCAAGCAGTCGGTTTGATCCGGATCGACCTTTGCCAGATATGATGACGTATGGAACGCCGTTCATACTTTCTTCGGATAGCGCATGTATCTTCACGGAAATCTCCATTACTGCCGGTGCTGTAACAAAAGATCGGTCAGATAGCCGCCATAGCTGGTCTTGCGAAAGATCTCCGCCCGCTTCTCCAACCCTGCCCGGTCGATCCAGCCTTGCGCGTAGGCGATCTCGTCGGGGCTGCCCGATTGCAGGCCCTGTCGCTCGGTGAGTGTGCGCACGAAGTTACCCGCATCCAGCAGGGACGCGTGGGTGCCGGTGTCGAGCCAGGCATAGCCGCGGCCCATCCGCTCCACCGAGAGTTGGCCGTCGGCGAGATACATCTCCAGCAGACTCGTGATCTCCAACTCGCCCCGCTCCGAGGGCGCAACCCGGCGCGCCCGAGCGGGTGCCGTGCCGTCGAGGAAGTAGAGCCCCGTCACCGCGAAGTTCGAGGGCGGCACCTTCGGCTTCTCGATGATCTGCGTGACCTGGCCCGCATCGTCGAAATCCACCACGCCGTAGCGCTCGGGATCGGCCACGTGGTAGCCGAAGACCGTGCCACCGGTCTCGCGCGTGTCGGCGGCGGCCAGCATCTCGGGCAGGCCATGGCCGAAGAAGATGTTGTCGCCCAAAACCATGGCTGAAGGCGCGCCGTCGAGGAAGTCTTCGGCCAGGATATAGGCCTGCGCCAGCCCGTCGGGGCTGGGCTGTTCGATGAAGGTCAGCGACAGTCCCCATTGCGACCCGTCGCCCAGCGTGCGGATGAACTGCTCGCGGTCCTGCGGCGTCGTGATCACCGCGATCTCGCGGATCCCCGCCAGCATCAGCACCGTTAGCGGATAATAGATCATCGGCTTGTCGTAGATCGGCAGCAACTGCTTCGACACGCCCATGGTGATCGGATAGAGCCGCGTGCCCGAGCCGCCGGCGAGGATGATGCCCTTGCGTTGTGTCATGGGGTCCGGGTGCCCTGCGACTGTGCCCCGAGCGTGGCGAGAACATGGGAGAGGCCAGATTTCCAGTCGGGCCGCGCGATCCCGAAGGCGGCTTGCGTCGCCGAGCAATCGAGGCGGCTGTTCAGCGGCCGCGGCGCGGGTGTCGGATACTCGGCGGTCGGGATACCGGTGACGGTCACGTCGCGCCCCGCCTGTGCAAAGATCTCGCGCGCGAACCCCGCCCAGCTCACATCCGGCGCGCCCGAGAAATGATAGGTCCCGCTCTTGCCCGGATCGGCCTTCAGCGCCTCGGCGATGGTCAGGCAGGCCGCCGCGATATCGCCCGCGGGGGTTGGCCCGCCGATCTGATCATCCACCACGTTCAGAGCGTCGCGCGTCTCGCCGAGACGCAGCATGGTCTTCACGAAATTGCCCCCATGCGCCGAGAAGACCCACGACGTGCGCAGGATTGCATACACCCCGCCAGCGTCCCGCACCACGTCCTCGCCCGCCAGCTTCGTCCGCCCGTAGGCCCCGAGCGGCCCGGTTGCGTCGCCCGGCGCGAAGGGTGCCTCCCCTGCCCCGTCGAACACGTAATCGGTTGAGATATGGACGAAGGGGATGCCGAGCGCGGCACAGGCTTCCGCCATGGCACCGGGTGCTTCGGCATTGACGCGGCGGGCGGTATCTTCGTCCTCCTCGGCGCGGTCCACGGCGGTATAGGCGGCAGCGTTGATGACCGCTTGCGGTCGCCGCGCCTGAATCGCCGCCGCGCAGGTCGCGAGTTCGGAGAGATCGGCCAAGTCGCGCCCGAGAAACACGCAATTGGACACTCGGCAACCAAGTTCCCTAGCCACTTGGCCCGACTTCCCAAAGACCAGAATGCTCATGGGTGCCCCGGGACCAAATGCCCGAACCCGGACTTCACAAGCGCCTCTGCGATTTCGTCGTAATTCTCAAGAATTTCGCTTGGCTCTGTCGAGAGAACCTTTTTCAGGGGGGTGGCCACGGTCTCTGTCGGTACACCCAAGGCATTGCAGATACGGTCGAGCGTCGCGCGCTGCTCATCGCGATCAACGAGCTCGAGATCGTAATCTACCGTCAGATGCTCGACTTCGCTGAAGAATTCTCTTTCATAGGCGAGCAGGGCTTCGCTCCAGGCAATCCGCTTGCAAAACTCCTCCGGCTCTATCCAGATCATACCCTCGAGTTGGGTACGGCCCTGATCGCTATGGTAAAAGGATCGCCGTTGGGCCACGGCCAAGGACAAGGTCTGAAAGAAGGTATCCCGCTTCAGATGGATCAGCGCAAAGCCCCGGCGGCGTAACTCGCGCGCGACGAGTGTTGGGTCTTTGATCCGGTGGACCTGAACCATTTGGTAGGACAGAAACTTCGCGCCGTAGACAGCCGCGTTGCTCTTGTCGGCCAGCTTCTCGAGGTGGGACAAAGGAGCCAGAACATTGCGCTTCAGAACCTCCCCGTCGCAATGGATACGACTGTGGCCATTCAAAAGGCGCGTGAGAAGCGTCGTTCCAGATCGCGCACGTCCGACGATTAGAAAACGGCGGTTGTCAGTACGCGGGATCACAAGACTCTTGAGAAAGACCCGCGCTTCCACTCCAAAACCACCAAGCGACACGCGATCATGATGCCATCGGCCGAGCACGTATTGGGTATCGACAGGTTCCATCTCGTGAATGGCGGCGGCGATGTTCTTCGTCATTTATGCCACCCCAATCGCTCACCCACGCCCTGCCGATCCTGCAGCGCGTGCCACCAGGCCTCGTTGTCGAGATACCACCGCACCGTCTTCTCCAGCCCTTCCTCCACCGTTACGGAGGGCCGCCAGCCCAGCTCCTCGCGGATACGGCTGGGGTCGATGGCGTAGCGCGCGTCGTGGCCGGGGCGGTCGGTGACGTGAGCGATCTGGTCGGCGTAGCTGCCCTGCCCCTTCGGGCGCATCCGGTCGAGGATCGCGCAGAGCATTCGCACGAGCTCCAGATTGCTCAGCTCGTTCTCGCCGCCGATATTGTAACTGCGCCCGATCTCGCCCTTTTCCAGCACGCAGAGCAGCGCGTCGGCGTGGTCCTCGACGTAGAGCCAGTCGCGCACGTTCGAGCCGTCGCCGTAGATCGGCAGTTCCTTCCCCGCCAGCGCGTTCAGGATCACCACGGGCACCAGCTTTTCGGGGAAATGGTAGGGACCGTAATTGTTCGAGCAATTGGTCAGCACCACCGGCAGCCCGTAGGTCTCGGCCCACGCCCGCACCAAGTGGTCCGAGCTCGCCTTGCTGGCCGAATAGGGGCTGCGCGGGTCGTAGGGCGTGCTTTCCGTGAACTTCACCGCCGGGTCGTCGGGCAGCGAGCCGAACACCTCGTCGGTGGAGATATGGTGGAAGCGAAACCCGTCGGGCCGCCCCTGCCCCGCCCAGTACTTGCGCGCAGCTTCGAGCATGTTGAACGTGCCGGTGACATTGGTCTCGACGAAATCGGCGGGTCCGTCGATGGAGCGGTCTACATGGCTCTCGGCGGCCAGATGCATCACCGCATCGGGCGCATGGGTGTCGAACACCCGGTCCAGCGCGTCGCGGTCGCGGATGTCGACCTGCTCAAAGGCGTAGAGACCGCTCCCCTCTACCTCGGTCACGTTGGCCTCACAGGCCGCATAGGTCAGCGCGTCGAGGTTGATTACGCCATGCCCGCGCGCCACCGCCAGCCGCACCACCGCCGAGCCGATGAAGCCCATGCCACCCGTGACGAGTATCTTCATCTGCGCCATCCGTTCCAAGTCTCGCGCCGCGCCATAGCAGCTTGAGCGCGGCGCGTCTGCCCCTCTTGGCAGCTTGACTCGACCGGGCCTGCCGCATCATTTTCGCAGAAGAGCATTTGATACTCGAAGGACATATTTCGATGATTGCACGCCTGCGCCTCGGCGCCGCCATGGGGCTGTTCGCGGCCCTCACGCTCACCCATCCCGCCGTCGCCGCCACGCTCGGCTACAGCTACACCGTCCAGGGCCTGGGCGACCTGCCGGGGGGGGACGATTCCAGCTATGCCACCGGTCTCAACGACGCTGGGCAGGTCGTGGGACACAGCGTCTCTTCCACCGGCACCCGCGGGTTCCTGTGGGACAGCGGCACGATGACCGATCTGGGCGACCTGCCGGGGGGAAGCGATTTCAGCGTCGCCTACGACATCAACGACGCCGGGCAGGTCGTGGGATTCAGCGTCTCTTCCACCGGCACCCGCGGGTTCCTGTGGGACAGCGGCACGATGACCGATCTGGGCGACCTGCCGGGGGGAAGCGATTCAAGTGTCGCCTACGATATCAACGAGGCCGGGCAGGTCGTGGGATACAGCGGCTCTTCCACCGGCACCCGCGGAGTCCTGTGGGACAGCGGCACGATGACCGATCTCGGCGACCTACCGGGGGGGAGCGATCGCAGCTACGCCTACGGCATCAACGACGCTGGGCAGGTCGTGGGAAACAGCAGCAACGCCACCGGCACCCGCGGGTTCCTGTGGGACAGCGGCACGATGACCGATCTGGGCGACCTGCCGGGGGGAAACGATTTCAGCATTGCCTACGATATCAACGAGGACGGGCAGGTCGTGGGATACAGCCGCGCCGCCACCGGCGCCCGCGGGGTCCTGTGGGACAGCGGCACGATGACCGATCTCGGCGACCTGCCGGGGGGGACCGATTCAAGTGTCGCCTACGGAATCAACGAGGCCGGGCAGGTCGTGGGATACGGCCAGGTTGTCGCCGGCACCAGCGCGTTCCTGTGGGAGGCCGGGACTGGCATGCGGGCGCTGGACGACCTGATCGACCCCGCCTCAGGCTGGTCGATCTTCGACGCCCGGGCCATCAACGACGCGGGCCAGATCGCTGCCACAGGCAGCTTCGAGGGCGGCTATCGACAGGCTGTCCTGCTCACCCCGGTCGCCGCGGTGCCGCTGCCCGCGGGTCTGCCGCTTCTGCTGGCGGGCCTCGGCGGTCTGGCGCTCTTGCGGCGGGGCCGACGCACTCAGTCCTGACGCGTGAAGGGCGTCTCCACCTCCGCCAGCCGCGGGGCGGCGGCGTCCTTCTCCGACAGCACCGGGTCGAGCCCCTCGAGCGGCCAGTCGATCCCCAGATCCGGATCGTCCCACCGCACTGCGCCTTCGGTCTCGGGGGCGTAGGTGTCGGTGCATTTGTAGACGATCTCGGTCTCGGGTTCGAGCGTCAGGAAGCCGTGGGCGAAGCCCGCCGGCACCAGGAGCTGCCGCCCGTTCTCGAAGCTCAGTTCGGTGCCGAACCACGCGCCGAAGGTGGGGCTGCCTGCCCGGATATCTACGGCCACGTCCCAGAGGCGGCCACGCCCGCAGCGCACCAGTTTGTCCTGAGCGCGCGGCGGGGCCTGAAAATGCAGTCCGCGGATCGTGCCTGCTGCCTGCGAAAACGAATGATTGTCCTGCACGAAATCGAGGTCGATCCCGGCCGCGGCCAGTTTCGGGCGTGACCAGGTCTCGGCAAAGAAACCACGCGCATCCCCGAACCGGGGCGGCGTGATCACTACCAAGCCCGCTAGAGGCGTCTCCTCGATATCCATGGATGTCCCCGGCCAGTGTCACCCGCGACGGTCTAGCAAGGGATCGTAACGATGTCTCAACCGGAACACGGATAATTTCGCGTCAGCGGAGGGGGACCGGTGCTTTGTGGTCACTTTCGCGGCGGCCGAGCGTATCGCGCAGAACAAGTGCACACATGAAGAGCAGGGAAAAGGCGACACCTGTGCCCGACAGGACCGCCAGTGACATGAGCCATCCCGCCCCCATCGACAAAGCGAGCCCTCCGGCAAGATAGGCCAAGACGGCGGCGGCGATCACGATCATAAAACCCATACTATTTCCTCTCCACACAAAACGTCTTCTACCAACTCCAGCCTATATCTCCCCAGGGTTGTGGTAAGAATGTGGCATGCTCAGGCCATCATTACGATGATAGCGTCGCCTTGCGTCGAGCACGGCCAAGAAATTGCCTTCCGTTGGCCTTTTACTGTCCACGTTGAGCGGGTTTTCTTACGCTCACTGTGTATCGAGGATTGCAACGGATATGGCAAAAAGCAACCTTAAGTTGACCATTCTTCGGACCGTTGGCTTGCTGGCACTTTGTGGACTCGTATCGGGTGCAACCTCGCCCGTTTGGGCCGCGATGCCCGGCGTCACGCCGAGTGTGCATGTCGTCTCGACCGATCGGGGCGGCGCAGTGGCCGAGCGGATACGCGCGGTGCGCGACCTCCGCCACGCAGGCACCGAGGTGCAGATTACCGGCGATCTGTGCCTGTCGACCTGCACGATGCTTCTGGGCCTCGCGGAGGCTTGCGTGTCACCGCACACGACGTTCGGATTTCACGGCCCGTCGCGCCGTGGTCGCCCCCTTGATGCTGACACTTTCGAAAAGGTATCGCGTCTGATCGCGGCTCATTATCCGCGCCAGATCCGGCAATGGTACATGAGTGTCGCCCGCTACCGCCTCGACGGTGTGTATGAGATCGGTGGCGACCAGCTGATCGCGGCGGGACTCAAAGCCTGCTGAAGCTCAGCCGTTCCGTCGCCGTCGCCCGGTCCAGCCCATGAGCCCCAATGCGCCCAAAAGTGCCAGACCCGCCGGCGGCAGTGGCACGGCGGCGACGGAGGTCACGCCGTCCTGCGCGTCGTCATCACCTTCGCCGCTCGAGGACCCGCCGCCCGTGCCAGCCGCGAAACCGCCCGCGCCTGGGGCACCGCCGCCCGGTCCTTGGCTCTGTTGCCTGGAGAGCTGGGTTCCCACGCCATTGCCGCTTGTCGCGGCTGCGGGCGCGAAGACGGGATCGATCTCACCGATCCCGTCCGGCACATCATCCGGCACGAAATTGGTGATGCCTTCGTCGAGCGCGGCCAGAAGCGCCTGAAACTCGCTGAGTTCCTGACATGCTGCGGCAAGAAGATCACAGCCGCCGACCACGGCACCATCGGGTCCGGACGACAGCGCGGGCGACCCGTCGAACGACAGCTGGAACGCACCCAGGTCCTCGATGCCGTAGCGCGGGCCGTCTTGCACGAGTTGTACGGTCCCGTCCCATGCCGCACGCGTAAGCTGCGCGTCACCTATGGGCGCGTCTTCGCCGCCGGGCGTCAGGCGATAGAAATGCAAACCGTCCGGTGCGCGCCCAAAGACCAGAATTGCGCCGTTGTCGTAGAAACCGCGAGCTTCCAGGAGCGTGACGCCCGGGATCGGAACGATCGCATCGTTCAGGTCACGCGGCGTGCCAGTCGTGTCCCACAGCATGGCCCGCGCACCCTCGGGCGTTTCGATCCGGCCCGCTGCGAAACCATCCGCCGTCATGGCGTTCACCGTGCCGGATCGATCGTCGAGCCGCACGATCCCCGCATCCTGCCGCCAGAGTGCAGGAAGCTGGTTGCCGTCCGCGTCGACCGCCTGCCCTAGCACCGCGCCGTCCGCACCGAGCGCCGTGACGGTCGCGAACCGCAGCCCGCTCGTTGCGGTCGCGTCGGGGACGATGTCGAGATGGTCGCGCGTCAGATCATAGATGAAGACCCGGACCGTGCCGTCGGGGGCCTCGGCATGGCCGACGATCCGGCCCGCCCCGTCGATGTCACGGGCTTCGGTCAGAACGACGCCGTCCTTCGGAGCCGCAAGGTCATGGAGATCGAGAAGCCCGCGCTCGGGGTGCCAAGCGACGGCGCGCGGGCCAGCCGGCCCATGTCCCTGCCCCACCGCGATGCCGTCGGCATTGACCGCATTGGCGACCGAGGACACCGGACCGCCCGGCAAATCGCCGAGATCGGTCATGCCGCGCCCGTCGGTCCAGCGGAAAGCGTGCAGACCGCCCTCGACGCCGCTTTCTCCGACGATGAAGCGGCCGGTCGCGTCCATGTCCAAGGCCACCGACATGTCGTCTCCGCCCGGCAGATCACCGAGGTCGCGCATCTCGCCCGCGCGCGTCAGAAGAAAGGCGCGATCGCCGGACATCGTCGTGTCCGGCGCGAAGACCGGGTTGGTCACGAAACCGGGCACGCGCTCGGTCACGGGAACCGCGACGGCCGGGCTCGACAGACACACCGCGAGTAGGAAGGGCGAAAGGGTACGTTTCATCTTCTACGAAATAGGGTGTGGCAGTGCGGTTTGCCAGCAATTTCATCCCTCCGCCTTCGTTCTGACACAATCCGCAGAAGCGACAGGTTCTGTTTCAATTCAGCGTGCTGGCGCGGAGTGACAAAACAGGTCCTGCGCGATATGGAGCAGCGTCGCCGGCGCGCGCTTTCGGATCGGTGTGCGACCGTGATCGGCATGCGCTTCGCACCCTTCCGGGACGGCCCCGCAGTTCACGTGTTTCGCGCGCGAAACATTACATCGTACACGACAAAATTCAGCCGCGAGATACGCGCTTGTCGGCCCAGGCAAGAAAGGCGCGGTCCGCATTGCCCAAACGGGGGCGGCCGCTGTCTTCCCACCAGGCACGCCACTCCGCTTCCAGCGCGTACACGTCCCAACCAGCCGCCCGCGCTTTCAGGGCATCGCGGGCCTCGTCCGAGACCACGGGCCCCTGCCCTGCCCCCGCGGCCCGGCGGCGGGTGACGCGGATCAGATCGCCCGCCTCTTCCTCCAGCCGGTAATCGGGCAGCGCATCCTCGGCGATGCTCCGGCGCAGGGCCGCGCGAAACACCCGGCGTGGGGCGGCTGAGCCCGACTTCTTGTGCAGCGTGTCGACCGAGACGCGCCACTCGCGCTGGCGCCCGCAATGCTTGCGCGCGAGCTCGTAGAGGCGCCGCTCCAGCGGCTTGCGGATCGAGAAATAGTCGCGAGAAAGCGTCAGCACCGATTTCGACAGCACCGCGCGGAACAGCCATTCCGACAGTGTCACCGCCACCGACACCATCCGCCCCCCGCGGGTGCGGCGCACGATCTCCCAGCTTTCGATCAGGCCGAACCCGCTGGTCGTCTCGATCCCGCCCGTGGCGAGATTGGTAGTGATGCGCGTGCCCGCCAGCCGCTCGAAGGCTTCGCGCAGGCGGGTATAGGCATCTCCGCTCGTATCGCGGTTGGTGGCGGTCAGCAGGTCGTGGGCGGTCAGCGTCAGCCGCCGCGAGATCGCGCGGCCCGCATTCACCGCCGCCATGAGCTGGCTGATGCAGTAGATCAGGATGTCCTTGTCGTGGATCGTGGCGCGACCCTTCACCGACGGGATCACCTCGATCTCGGCGCCGTTATGGGTGTAGCTCAGCACCCGCCGGTCGGGGCGCGTGGCGAGAGAAAAGATCGGATGCTCCATCGTTCCGAGGTCGTTCTTGGGACGCGCGCCAAGCACGTCGCACGGGAAGAACTCCGTCGTCACCAGTGGCAAAGCTCCCGCTCCGCCGACCGCGTCACTGCCCATCTCGACCTCCTGCCCCCCGTTATTCAGATTCGGGGTTTCAGTGACACCAAGCGTAAAGTTATCCACAGCCCCCGTCCAGCGCGGCAACGGGGGATCGGAGTCGCGACCCCGTGGGTTCAGAGTCGCATGATCGGGGGTTCGGAGTCGGTCAGGCCCTCGGCCACACCCGTTTGGACCAAGTCCTGCAGGGGATTGAGCGAGAGGCGATCCCTCCGTAACGATATAACTAACTAAAAATAACTGGATCATGCGAGAGACAGCGCATCGACCCTCCGTCCCGCACGGGAACCAACCCCCTGATTTGCTTAGAATATGACATGCGTGTGAGGTATTTCCTTCCATGTGATGCGTTTTGCCGTATGGTGGGTGAAAACGCGCACATCGTACGCGGGCAGAGCGGATGAAACAGGATACGGGCCAAGGGGGCACGCCCCCCTATTTCAACATCGACCCCGACGCGGCGGCGGCCCAGATCGGGGCGGGGACGGATACCGCGGGCTTCGGTGCCATCGCAGAGGCCTGCACCAAGGGCCGGGACGATCTCGCCGCGCGGGGGCTGCAATCGGACGGGTCGCGCAGCCTGCGCCACTTCTCCACCTGGGAGATCACGCGCTACCTGATCCCCGTGGCCCAGGCCCATTTCCGCCGCGTGCTGAAACAGAACCCCGACCTGCCCCAGGGCCGGTCCGAGACCGAGGGCGGGGCCAAGTGGTTCACCCTCGACGAGGTGCTGCGCCTGCGCGCCCATTTCGGGGCCGAAGGGTCGAAGGCCAAGGAGTACCTGCCCTACCGCCCAAAGGGGCAGCCCGCGAAGATCATGGCGGTGGCGAACTTCAAGGGCGGCGTCGGCAAGACCTCGACGGCGGCGCATCTGGCCATGTCTGCGGCCCTCGACGGCTACAAGGTGCTGGTGATCGATCTGGACAGCCAAGGCTCCATGACCTCGATCTTCGGGGGCCGCGTGGCCGACGAATGGCAGACGGTCTTCCCGCTGCTTGCGAAACATTACGCGCGGCATCTGAGGGGCGAGAACCAGCGCCGTCTCGACCGGGGCGAGGCCCCCCTGCCGCTGGACGACACGCTGGGCGAGGCGCTCGAGACGGACGCGTCGGCGCTGGTGCAGACGACCCACTGGCCCAATATCGATCTCATCGGCGCGCAGCTGAACCTCTACTGGGCCGAGTTCCAGATCCCGGTCTGGCGGATGGCGGCGCGCGGCTGGAAGCTCTGGGACGCGCTGTCGGACGCGCTGGCCGACGAGGGCATCCTCGATACCTACGATGTCGTCATCCTCGATACGCCCCCGGCCCTCGGCTACCTCACGATCAACGGGCTGGCCGCCGCCGACATCCTGCTGGTGCCCACGGGTGCGTCCTTTCTGGAGTTCGACAGCACGGGGCGGTTCTTCGACATGCTCCACACCACCTTCACCTCCATCGAGGAGGGGGAGAACATGGCCGCCCGCGCGCTGGGGCGCGAAGGGGTGGCCTTCCAGTGGGATGCGGTGCGCGCCCTCGTCACCCGCTACGACGGCGCGCAGCAGGGCGAGATGGCCGCCCTCATGCAGGCCTATCTCGGCCCCACCCTCTCGCCCCACCGGCAGGGCTACACCGCACTGATCGGACAGGCGGGAGAACAGGTGCAGGGCATCTACGAGGCCGACTACCGCGACTTCAACCGCGAGACCTATGCGCGCGGGCGCGAGACCTTCGATGCCACCTATGCGGCGGTGAAGACCCTGCTGATCGGGGCCTGGCGACGGGACGAACTGGCCTCGAGGGAGGCCGCGAAATGAGCGGTTCGTGCCTTGTCGGAGGGCGGTCAGGCTCTTCGAAAGCAGTTTTAGACACTCTTGCAGTGATTTTAGTCTCTTCGGCGCGTTTCGCGCGCGAAACAATGGATCGTGCGCGATGTAATGTTTCGCGCGCGAAACATCCGCCCTTCACCGCGCGGCACCCTCACTCTTTCTTCGCCCCTGCCCGCCCATCCTCGTGTCGCCCCGGCGACAGAGAAGGAGCCTGACCATGGCCAAGCGCAAACGCCTTTCCCCCCTGCCCGCCTTCGGTAACGCGGCCCCCGAGACGAGGTCTCCCTCTGCCGCCTCCCTCCGCGCGCCCATTGCCGACATGGCCGGTGCCACCGCGGCAACCTCCGCCGCTTCGGAGATGGCCGAGGCGCTCGACACCGCGCGCGAGGGCGGGCGCATGGTTCTCGACCTCGCCCTCGGCCAGATCGTGCAGGACCACCTCGTGCGCGACCGGGTAGGGTTCGACGCGGACGAGATGGAGGCGCTGAAGACCTCCATCGCCGCCCGCGGTCAGCAGGTGCCGATCGAGGTCACGCGGCTCGGGCCCGACAGCTACGGCCTGATTTCGGGATGGCGGCGGGTGACGGCCATGTCCGCCCTCTACGCCGAGACTCAGGAGAAGCGTTTCGCGACCGTACAGGCCGTGCTGCGGCGCCCCAAGGAGGCGGCGGAAGCCTATCTCGCCATGGTCGAGGAGAACGAGATCCGCGCGGGCCTGAGTTACTACGAGCGCGCCCGCATCGCACGCACCGCCACCGCGCAGGGTGCCTTCGAGACCGAGCAGGACGCGCTCCGGGTGCTCTTCGCCGCCGCCTCCCGCGCACGGCGCTCGAAGATCGGCAGTTTCCTCGGACTCGTCAGCGCGCTCGACGGCGCGTTGCGCTTTCCCCGGGCCATCGGCGAGCGCTTGGGGCTGCGGCTCGCCAAGGCGCTGGAGGAGGATCCAGACCTCGGTCCCCGCCTGCGCGCCGAGCTCGAGGCCCTGCCCGCCGAGACACCCGAGGACGAGATTGCCGGGCTCGAGGCCGCGCTCGCCCCGCGGCGGGATCCGGTGCGAAACGGACCGCGCACCTTCAGCGCCACCCCGGGCGTCACCGTCACCTCTCACAATGGTCGGGTGACGCTGACGGGGGCGATGGTCTCGGACGATCTCGCCGCGCGCGTGGCGGCGTGGTTGAAGCAGACGATGGGGTGAGGTCGGGGGTGTTTCGCGCGCGAAACATCCCGCATGATTCCTACTTGTCGAGCGGTGGCGTCCCGGACGTCGCGTGACCTGCGCCGAGGCGGACGTTCAGGATCACGAATTGCAGCGCCACGTCGCGGTTGGCATCGGCAAGGCCGCGCTCCGCGTTTGATAGTTGGTCCTCGACGGTGACGAGATCGGTGAGCGTGATCAGTCCCGCCTCGATCAATTCTTCCGTCGCCCCAAGCGCCTCGCGCGACAGCCGGACGGAGCGGGCGGCGGCCTGCCGGGTCGCCCCTGCGGCGCGCCAGGCGGCCAGGGCGGTCTCGACCTCGGCGATGGCGTCGACCACCAGCGCCTGCCATTCGGCGTGCGCGGCAGTGGCCAGCGCATGGCGCCGTGCAAGTTCGGCGCGGACGGGGCCACGGGGCAGGGCGGGTAGCGTGAGCGCAGGCCCGAAAAGCGCCTGTCGGCCGACGCGCCCGTCCGAGAGGTCGAGCCCGATCGTGCCGCCGAGCGACAAGGTGGGGTAGAGCGCCGCACGCGCCGCGTCGATGCGCGCAACGGCGGCGGCATAGGCCAGCTCGGCGGCACGGATATCGGGCCGATTGCGCAACAGGTCTGCGGGAATTCCCAGATCGGGGGCAAGGCCCGGCACGGGTTGGCCGCGCGGGGGCAGGGGAGCCGCATGCGCCGCGCTCCGCCCGGTCAGGGCCGCGAGATCCGCACGACGCGCGGTGACGGTGGCATCCAGACCCGGCAGTTCGGCGTCGATCTCCGCGATCTGGGACCGGATGCGCAGGGGATCGAGCCGGGTCGCTTCTCCGGCCTGCTTCAGCCGGTTGAAGAGCGCGAGGGTGTCTTGCCTGCGCGCGCGGGAGTCGCGGCGCAGGGCCGCCACACGCTGCTGGTGGCGCAGTTCCACGTAGCCGGTCGAGACCTCAAGAAGGACAGCGAGTTCGGCGGCCGCGCGCTCTGCCTCTGCCGCGTCGGCCTCGGCCAGGGCCGCCCGTAGCCGCGCCCGCCGCCCGCCCCATGGGTCGAGCAGCCAGTCGAGCGTGGCCGTCACCCCGACCCGCGCACTGCCACCTCGGGACAACTGGCCGTCCGCCCGCCCGGTGACGGTGGCACCGGATCCGATCGTATCCACCGCCGCCCGGGCTGCGTCGCGACGCGCCCGGGCGGCGGCAAGCGACAGGTTCGCGTCGAGCGCCTCGGCCACCAGCGTGTCGAGCACCGGATCGTCCATGGCCCGCCACCAGGCCGCGTTGGTCAGCAGGACGGGGGCGGTGGGACCGCTCGTGTAGGCGCGTCCGGTCTCGACACCGAGGGGTCGGGGCAGGCTGATGCCAAGGCATCCCGGCAGCACCAGAAGGGCTGCGAGCGCCAGCGGGGCGGTCGTGCGGGTCGGTCGTCTCATCTGCTCGCTCCGGCCCGGTCGGGGCCCTGCCGGTCTGGTGCCGGTCTTGGGCGCAAACCTACGCCCTCATCCGGGACCGCACCAAACGCCACGGCTCTCGCCTGTGCGTTTTGCAACAACCTGTGACTCGGATGTGCCGTTAGTCGCTGGTCGTGGGAAGGGCGGCGGCCAAAGCCGCGCCGGCGATGAAGCCGCCCAGATGAGCCTGCCAGGCCAGCACCGCGTCGCGCAGGATGTAGTCGAGCACCGATAGCCCCGCGATCGCCGCGCAGATCAAAGCCGTGCGTCGCGCCGCGCGCGCGGCACCGTCGAGGCCGTGCGCCTCGCGGTAGTCGAGCACCACGAACGCTCCGAGCAACCCGAAGAGACCGCCCGAGGCACCGATCATGGGCGAATAGCCGGGGCCCAGAAGGCCGAACGCCACGCCGCCGCCCAGCACCGAGACGGCCCAGATTTCCCAGCTCTTCGTCCGCTCCAGGCGCGGCCCGACCCGCAGACCGAACCAGCCGATGATGGCGAGATTGCCGAAGAGATGGGCAGGCCCTGCATGGACCAGCCAGTAGGTCGCGAACATGGTCAGGGGCTGGAGCCGGAAATTCGATTGCCAATCTCCGAGAAGACCGGGCCAGAAACCGAAGAACCCCACCGCCAGGGAGCGCAGGCGCCCCGAATTGCCCGCCGCCAGACCGAAGCCCTGCACAGCGAGTTCGACGGCGACGAGGATCGCGCAGATCCAGAGATATGGGTGCAGACGTCGGGGGAGGGATCTCAATAGGGGATCCGGAAGGATCGGTTCAGCGAGACCGAAACGGTATTGCTCGAGGCGTCGCTGCCGCCACCATTTTCCTCGAACCGGTGGCTGACACCCATGGTCAGGCCCCAATCCTCGGTCAACGGGCGCGACAGGTCCGCGCCGATCTGGCCGAAGCTTTCGCTCTCGCCGGCCCCTTCGATCACGTCGGTCTGCACGATCTGTGCATCGACACCCAGGCGCCACAGGCGAGTGATGTCCTGGCTGTAATCGGCGGACAGCGTGGTCACGGCGCGCTCGCGGTCCGGATCGCCCGGGTTCAGCCCGTCGAGCCGGGTCACCCGGCGCCTCAGGTCGAGGCGGATGTCTTGGGTTCGCGACAGCTCCTGCGCGTAGCCGAGCGATCCCACCAAAGCGAGATTTCCGCCCCCCGCGCGGGTGATCCCGGCCGAGCCGCTGATCCGCCCGGTGGAGAATTCGCGCGCGGCGTTTGCGCTGAGGCTGATGCGGTTGCCGTTCCCGTCCTCGATCACTCCCAGAGATAGACCGATCTGGTCGGTGGCCAGCGCCCGGGTGATGCCGAGATCGAGGGCGTAGCGGTCCTCCTCGGTGTCGTCATCGGTCGTGACGACGCTGAGATCGGCGCTGGCTTGGGTGATCTCGTCGAGATCGAAGCGAAACCCGAGCCCCCCCGAGACGCGCGTCTCGTCGTCGAAGTCCGCGGGCGCGTCCGAGTAGCGCACGCCCGACACGCCCAGCGAATAGGTTACGCCGAAGGGCGAGCCGCGCCGTGTTTCGAGCGTCGCGCCGAGATCAAAAGTCAGCCGCCGCGCGTCGCGCGGGATCTGGTTCGCGTTGATGAGGGTTTCGAGCTCCTCGATATCCTCGAGATCGATCAGATCGTCGAGGCTGAGCTCGAGCGGGCTTAGCGTACTTATCTCATCGCGTGAGAAAGAGCCTTCGAGCGTGAGTTCCGTGGTGCGCGAGCGGCGGCTGTAGAGGATCGAGCCGTTCGGGTCTGACAGCGCGAACCTATCGACCCCGTCCTCGCCGCCCGCGATCGCTCGCAGCGAGGCCGTGGTGCCAAGCTCGAACCGTTGGGTCGGCGTCAGCGCCAGAAGCCCTGCCGAAAGGGACGTCGTCGCTCTGAGCTCGTCCCGCGACGTCTGGTCGAGATCGGGGTTGTCCGAAGCCGTGATCCCGGTCGATAGTCCGAAGGTCAGAAGCCGCCCGCCGGGCACCCGATCCTGCGCCGCAGTGGGCAGGACAAGGGCCAACGACGCGGCTGCCGTGGCGCAAAGCGGAATGGAAAGGATGCGGTACATCGGCAGGGACGCCCCTTTCGGGGTTATTATTCGAACAGGGCCCGGGTCGGGACGAGGATCACGTCGCCTTCCTGCATGATGACCGTGCCGTTGGCACTGCGACCGGACATGATCGCCTCGTAGTTCAGAGGATAGATCTTCTCGCGCCCTTCATGGGGATCGTAGCGGCGCAGCTGGATGCGCTTTTTCGCGGCGAAATCGGTAAAGCCGCCGAGTTGGGCCAAGGCTTGGAGGAGCCGTGTGCCGGGTACGAGTTCGATGCGACCGGCATTGGCCACCTCGCCCATGGCGAAGATCGCGACGGTGGGATCCTCGGCGGGGGGCATGGGGATGCGCGGCTCTTCGGGAGCGAGCTGTTCGAGGGAAACGAAGACCGTGGGCCGGGTCGAGAAGTTGGGTTCGAGCCGGGTGACGAGATCGGTCTGGATCGCTCCGAGCGAGCGCCCCGCCGCGCTGAGCGTGCCAGCAAGCGGCACGGTAATGCGCCCGTCGGGGGCTACGAGGACGTTGCGGTTCAGGCTGTCGTCCTGCAGCACCTCGACCCGCAGGACGTCACCCGGCTGGATCTGGTATCCTTGGGCGCTGGCGGTCGTGGCACCGACGAGGCAGGCGAGACCGACGAGAATCTGTCTGATGTACGTGAGCATTTTGAGGTATCCGGATCCCGCGAAACATAAACTTTCGATCCGACCCTAGCGGGCGAGTGCCCGAGAGGGCAGGGGGGAGTGTTCCGATACGGTCAGATCGGTGCAGTTCCGCCTCTTTCCGTGACCCGCGGGTCACGGAAAGAGGCATCTAGAGCCCTTCGAGCGCTTGCCGCGCGCGGTCGATCTGGGGCAAGGACCGGTCCCCGGCCAGTTCGACCGCCTGTTCGAGCGCCGTGCGCGCCTCGTCCGGGCGCTCGAGTGCGGCGTAGGTCATGCCGAGATGGTAGAGCACCACAGGGTTGTCGGGCAGGCCTTCGGCCGCAGGCTCGAGATAGGACAGCGCCTCCTCGAACTGGCCCTGCTGGTAGGCGATCCAGCCATAGGTATCCTGGAAGGCGGGGATCTCGGTCTCGGCGAGGCGGCGGGCGATGTCGGCGGCGCGGGTGAGACTTTCCTCGTCGTCGCGCAGATCGCTCAGGAGGCTCGCATAGTTGTTGGCGATGACGAGATTACCGCTGTCTTGCTCGTAGAGAATCTCGTAGACGCCGAGCGCACTTTCCAGATCGCCATCGGTTTCGAAATTACCCGCCCGGATGAGCTGCAAGCTGCTGGCCTGGGGCATCCGCTCGACCGCCTCGTTCAGAAGCGTACGCGCCTCGTCCGGTCGGCCGTCGTTCTGAAGAAGACCGTAGAGCTGGCGCACCGGGGCTTCGGCCTCGGGGAATTCCTCGACCAGCGACCTGAGGCCCGATTCGGCGTCGCCGGTCTCGCCCTCGGCCATCTGCAACACGGCCTGCGCGAAACGCAGGGTCGCATCGTCGGGACGCTCCTCGAGGCGGGTCTCGAGATAGGCGCGGGCTTCCTCGACCTGACCGGCCTGGAGGCGGGTACGGACGACATCGAGCACCAAGGCACCCGGCGCGTCGCCTTCCGCGCGCTGCTCGAGCAGGGCCAAGCCTTCGTCAAAGCGCTGCTGACCCAAGAGCAGGGCCGCGTTCAGCGCCGTCGCACGGTCTGCCGCGGCGGGGCTGTCGATGCGCTCGATGGCGGCGATGGCGTTGCGGGCGACGGCGGTGTCTTCCTGGCTTAGCGCCAGTCGAGCCTGCTCGGTCAGAAGGTCGAGATTGCCGGGGTTGGCGGCAGTGGCCTCGGCCAGCAAGGATCGCGCAGCGCCTACGCGGCCCTGCTCGACCAGGAAGCTTGCGTAGCGCATCGATTCCGCAGGAGCGTTTTCGGACATATCCACGGCAAGCGCGAGGCGTTCGCCGGCGAGCTGGGTGGATCCGGCGCGCAGGTGGGCGCGGGCCATCAGGGTCAGAATATCGGAATCGTTCGGGGCCTGATCGAGCGCGGTGCGCAGGGCGGCGATCGCTGCGTTCGGATCGTCGGCCTCGATCAACCACCCGGCGCGCAGCTTGAGGGCGGCGACGTTGCTTTCGTCGGCGGCCAGCGCCTCTTCGACCAGCGCACGGGCGCTCACCTGATCACCGGTGACGGCAAGCATCTCCGCCAGCATGGTGCGGATGTCGTTGGTGACGGGCGTGTCCGCCTCGTTGTTCAGGCGCGCGCGCAGCAGGTCGATGGCCTGGTCGCGATTTCCGGTATCGAAAGCGAAGCCGGCGTCGAGCCGGGTGTAGCGATCTACGGTCTCGGCATCGCCCGCATTGGCCTGGACCAGTTCGCGCAACTCGTCGCGGGCCGCCTCGGCACCTTCGGTCTGGGCGAGGAACTGCACGAGCGTCAGATGGTCTGCGACCGAGCCTTCGGCGTCGCGGTCCCCCGCGACCTCGCGAAGGAGCGCCTCGACCGCGGCGAGATCGTCGCGCTGGATATACCATGCGACGAGGTTCTGCCGGATCTCCTCGTTCTCGGGGAAGCGGTCGTACATGTCGCTAAGCAGCGTCTCAACGTCCTCGGGACGCTCGAGCGTGTTCAGCAGTTGCAGCTTCAGCGTGTTGAGCGCGAGATCGTCGGGGCTGCGCTCGAGCGCTGCGTTCAGCGCCTCGAGTGCTGCGTCGAGCTCGCCCGCCTCGACCGTGCCGTAGATCACCAGCCGCCGGGCGCTGGAAAGGTCGGGGTTCTCCGCCAGCAGGGTCCGCGCGCGCTCGAGTGCCGCGCGGCGGCCGGCGGCATTCTCGTTCCGCGACGCGTCGATATAGTCGATCATCGCGGCGATGGCCTGCACTTCGGGCCGCTCCGGGGCCTCCTCGATGGCGATGTTGCCGTGACGCTCGAGCTCGCTCCAGGCTTGCTGTGCGATGGCGAGATCGGCCAGGGCGATGCGCACATCGGCATTGTCGGGATATTGTTCTGCAAGGCGAAGGTACTGGGAAAAGGCGGCATTCGGGTTGCCTTGCGCGATCAGTACCTCGGCTAGGGCGATGCGCGCTTCGTAATGGGCCCCGTCGTAACGGAAGACGTTGCGGAAGGAGACGGCGGCGCGATCCAGATCGCCCTCTTCGCGCAGTTCGAGCCCGGTCTGGAAGAAGTCTTCCGCCCGATCCTCGGAGCTTTGGCAGGCCGCGAGACCGGCGGCGAACGCGAGGGGCAACAGGACGGAACGGACGAAGCGCATGGTCATGTCTCCAAAAATCGTCGCCCGGGGCAGAATACCACGGGCGGCGGAAGTAATACGTATTGAGGGGTCTTGTGTCACCCGCGGGGCAGAAATGCTACTCGGGGATGACGAAACGTCAGCAGCCGGTGCCGCGCAGGATCACCCGGGTCGTCGCCACGAGCAGACCGAGATCGGTCCGGAAGGACACGGTCTTGTAGTAGGTGCTGTCGAAGGCGGCGCGGGAGGCAAAGCTGCAGGAGTTGCGATCCGAAACCTGCCAGGGACCGGTGATGCCCGGACGGAGCGCGAAATAGGCGCGGCCGGGATAGAGTGCTTTTTGTTCGACCATCATTGGGCGGGGGCCGACAAGGCTCATGTCGCCCGTCAGCACGTTGATGAGCTGCGGCAGTTCATCGAACGAACTCTTGCGCAGCGCCCGGCCCACCAGCGTAATGCGCGGGTCGTGCTCGAGCTTCTGCTTGATCGACCACTCGGCCCGCGCCTCGGGATTTTCGGCTAGGTATTTGACCAGATGAAGGTCGGCATTGGGGACCATGGTCCGAAGCTTCCAGATGCGGAATTCGCGACCGCCCCGGCCCAGACGCTTCTGTGAATAGATCGGGCTTCCGCCATCGAGCGCCACGGCGAAGCCCAAGAGCAGCAGGAGCGGCAGGACGATCGGCAGGCTCAGTACGACCAGCGTGACGTCGATGACCCGCTTGAACGTCCGGGCATAGAGCCGGGACGCCGTCCCGGGAGAGCCGTTCGCGACCTTAATATCTGTTTCGTAAAAAGACATGCAGCAATCCTCAAATTGACCGACCGGTCGATAACTCTTCAACGTCACAACATCGGCGCGGATGCACCACTGTGCCCACTGTCCCCCAACAAGATGCGACACATCATGTTCCTGCCTCAATTTTACCAAATTTGACAGAGCTTTTTGGTTTTGGTGCCTTCCGCACAGCTATAGCGCGAGCTCTGTCGTCCAATGTCGAACAATGCGTATTTTCTTGGCAAAATGTACATCCGATCAAGGCCGAAATATGTCGACAAACGAAGCTTTCCTGCGGGTCGCCGATCATGAATGCCTGAACCGCGTTTGTCGGTAGAATCATGGTGGTCATATGATAAAAGGCGCAGGTCGCGCGCACGGTGCCGCGTCTTCGCTTGGACGAGGTTCGTCATCGGCTTCTATACCGAATATTTCGGTCTTCACGCACGGCCCTTCACGCTCGTGCCGGACCCCGACTTCCTGTTCTGGGGGCCGGTCCATCGCGGTGCGTTCGCGATGATGGAATACGGTATGATGACCCAGGCACCGATCACGCTGATCACCGGCGAGGTGGGAGCGGGCAAGACTACGCTGCTGCATTACCTGCTGCGATCGGTGGAGGACGATGTCATCGTGGGCCTCGTCGCCAACACCCAAGGCGACCGCGGCGAGATTCTTCGCTGGGCGATGCTGGCGCTCGACCAGCGCTCCGAGCCGGGAGAAACCTATGTGGACCTCTTCTCGCGCTTTCAGTCCTACCTGATCGCGCAATACGCCGCCGGGAGGCGCGTGATGCTGATCTTCGACGAAGCGCAGAACCTCAGCCGCGAGGCGCTGGAGGAGCTCAGGATGCTCACCAACATCAATTCGGGGCGCGACGAGCTTCTGCAACTGGTGCTGGTCGGTCAGCCCGAGCTGCGCGAGATCGTCTCGGCTCCGGACCTGACGCAGTTCGCGCAGCGCGTCTCGGCCAGCTTCCATCTCAAGGCGATGGATGCCGAGGCGGTGTCCGGCTACATCACCCACCGTCTGTCGGTGGCGGGAGCGAAGCGTGAGATTTTCTCGCCGGATGTGCGCCAACTGGTGTTCGAGGCGACGGGCGGTGTCCCACGACTGGTCAACAAGCTGTGCGATATGGCACTTGTCTATGCGTATTCGGCCGACAGCCCTGTCGTCGATGCGTCGATTGTGGAACAGGTGATCGAGGACGGAATGCTTGTCGGTGCGCCGGTGCGTCCTACGGAAAAGACGAACGGGCCCTTGGTGCTCGACGCGCGAACACGGGTGTAAGAAATGGATCTGGGGTTCTATGTCCGGCTGCTGCTGCGACGTCTGCATTACGTCATTCTGCTGACTATTCTCGGCACAGCGCTCGGGCTGACCGTAGCGTTGATCCTGCCGCCGCGCTACGTCTCCGAGTCGCTCTTGGTGGTTGAGAGCCAGCAGATCCCCGACGAGCTCGCGGCCTCGACTGTGCGGACAGAGGCAGTGGAGCAGTTGCAGATCATCCGCCAGCGCATCCTGTCGCGCGACACGCTTCTCGACATGGCCGACCGGTTCAATCTCTATACGGCCGAGGCCGGCGAGGCGCTGTCGCCAGACAGCATCGTCTCAGACATGCGGTCGCGCATTACGATCAACACGAGCGGTGGCGGGCGCAATCCGCAGGCGACTTTGGTGAATGTGAGATTCTCGGCCGAGACCGCACAGCGCTCCGCGGCGGTGGCCAACGAGATTGTCACGCTGATCCTGCAGGAAAACGTCGAGATGCGGACCACCGTGTCCGGCCAGACGCTCGATTTCTTCGAGCAGGAAGTCAGTCGGCTTGACCGGGAACTCGCCGAGCGCAGCGCCCAGGTCGCGGCGTTCCAGGAGGACAACCGCGACGCCTTGCCAGAAAGCCTCGAGTTCCGCCGCAACCAGCTGATCTCGCAGCAGGAACGCGGACTCGAGATCGACCGGGAGCTCGAGCAGCTGCGCGACCGGCGGCAGAGTCTCGAGGATATTTTCGCCCAGACGGGATCGCTCGGAGTTCAAAACGAGGCCGACCTCTCGCCCGAGGCACGCCAGCTGCAGCGTCTGCGAGAGCAATACGCCTCGAACGCGGCGGTGATGAGCGACCAGAACCCGCGTATGCAGATCCTGACCCGGCAGATCGATGCGCTCGAGCGCGTGGTGGCGGCACAGAGCAGTGCTTCGGCGGATGAAGAGACCGCCGCCGGTGGCGAAGCAATGAGCGCCTTCGACTTGCAGATCGCCGATATCGACAACCAGATCGAGTTTCTCGAGTCGCGTCGGGCTGATCTCGACACTTCCATGGAAGAGTTGCAGCGCACGATCCAGGCGACGCCCAACAATGCCATCACCCTTGGCGGACTGGAACGCGATCTGGAGGCGACGCGCCAGCAATACGATCGCGCGGTCGAAAGCCGCGCCCGTGCCGAGACCGGCGATACGATCGAGGCGCTGTCGCGGGGGCAACGCATCTCGGTGATCGAGACCGCCGTTGCGCCCAACGAACCCAACAGCCCCAACCGGCGCAAGATCGCCATTGCGGGGGTCGGTGGCGGGCTGATGGCGGGGCTCGGCCTCGTGCTTCTGCTGGAGCTGCTGAACACCTCAGTCCGGCGCTCTTCCGAGATCGAGGAGGCGCTCGACATCACGCCGATCGCCACGCTCAGCTACATGCGCACGCGCGGCGAGATCCGCCGCCGCCGGGCGATGATCGCGGCGGCCTTCCTCGTGGCGGCCGCGGGAATATCCGCGGGCCTTTGGGCCATCGACACCTATTACCAGCCGCTCGACCTGGTGATGGAGAAGGTGCTCGACCGCCTGCCGGACATCTCCGTGATCACGGGAGCGAGCTGATGGAACGTATCCAGTCCGCCATCGCCAAGGCGCGCGCGGCACGGGAAGGGCAAGTGCCCGCCCGACAACCTGCGGCACGGTCCAAGCCGGACGGCCCGCGCGACGAGGCCGCCTGGTCCGCTATTCCCCGCGTCGAGGTAAACGCCCGGCGGCTGCGTGCGAACCGCGTCACCGCTTTTGAGGGTGGGGTGGAGGCCGCGGAGTTCGACCGGCTGCGCACGCGTGTGATGCAGCGCATGCACAGCGAAGGGTGGAGGCGCGTCGCGGTGGTCTCATCGGGGCCGCGGAACGGAAAGTCTACCGTCGCCGCGAACCTTGCCTTCAGTCTTGCAAAGCAAAATCATTTGAGGACGCTTCTCGTGGAGCTGGACTTGCGTCGGCCGAGCCTCACGGGGCTCCTGTCGCTGCCGCGCGGTCTCGATGTGACGCGGGTGCTGTCGGGCGAAGGGGCGCTTGCGGATCACGCGGTGCGGTTGCGCGACAACCTGATCGTGGCACCTGCCCAGGTGATGGGCAGCGGGTCGGCCGAGTTCCTGCAGGATCCGGTCACGACCGCCGCGCTCGATGCGGTGACGAACGAACTCGAACCGTCGGTCACGGTGTTCGACATGCCGCCGCTCGGTGTGGGCGACGACGTGATCGGCTTTCTGGCCAATGTCGATTGTGCGCTGATCGTGGCGGCAGCGGGCATGACCTCGATCGACGAGATCGACGCCTGCGAGCGGGAGGTGGCCGAGCGCACCGGTGTCCTGGGCGTGGTGCTCAACAAATGTCGCTTCGAGCCGCGCCAGTCGGGCTACGGCGACTATTACTGAGGCGGATACGCAAAAGGCCGCGGGAGGGAGCCGCGGCCTTTCCGGGGGGACCCGTCGTGGTGACGGTTGAATCAGGCGGCTGTCTTACGGCACCGCGATGCGACACCACCGGCGGCGAGCAGCGACAGCAGCATCAGGCCGGCGGCAGGCAGGGGAACGGCGGCGATATTGAACTGGACGCCGACGATCGTGCCATTGGGTGTGCCGATCGCCGAGGAATCGAACACGATGTCGAAATCGCTCGAAAACACGCCGCCGGGTGCAGTTGCGTCACCTGTGACCGGGAAGGCTCCAGCGTAGTTGCCGAAGGAGAACGGCGTTCCGCCGTCGATGGTGATCGTCACCGCGGCGAGATCGATCCCGCTGTTGAAACCGGCGCCGCCGAAGGTGAAGCCGCTGATGCTGACGGGGCTCGCCACCTCGTAGGAGAAGGTCAGGCTTCCGCCGTTGGGCAGGAAGAACCCGCTGTCGTCGATGCTGTCGCCGGGCGCGATCGGCACGGCACCCGCGACACCTGCCGAGGCGGTCAGGACGGCTGCGAGAGCGGCGCTTTTCCAGATATTGGTCTGTGTCACTGCGAAGACTCCTTCTGCAGGATATAGCTGATCCTATATTAAAGATGGATCTCCTGCATGGCAACGGTGCGTTGCGAATTTCCGTGCCCGTTCTGCGTGTTTCTCTCGACATGCGCGAAATAGCGCGCCGTCCGGTACGCCCTGCTTGCTCTTCGGGCAGCGTGCGCCCGGCGCACGTTTCCTTTACGCCCTTCGCGGCAGGGTGCGGCGACTTTCCCAAGGACGGAGCCTGCCATGACCGATCTCTTCGCCAGCCGCCCCGACACCGTCGCCGACCCCGCCCGCCGTGCCGTCGCGATCACGCCCGACGACGGCGCAGACCTGCCCTGGGTCAGCCGCGCGCTCTATGTGGGACAGGGAGGCGACCTGCGGGTGACAATGGCCGATGGCGATGTCGTCACGCTCGAGGCCCTGCCCGGCGGCGCGATCTACCCGCTGCGCGTTGGGCGGGTGCATGCGAGCGGCACGAGTGCGGGCAGCGTGGTGGCGTTAGGCTAGGCCCGCGCGTCCTGACAGGCATCGAAAAAGGGCCGCGGAATCCCGCGGCCCTCTTGTCTGTCGTCGTTCGATCGGTGGATCAGGCGGATTTCGTCTTGCGGCGCGAGGCCACGGCCCCCGCACCGAGCGCGCTGAGAAGAAGCAGCGCACCGGCCGGCAGCGGCACGGCGGCGACGGAGAAGGTCAAGCCGGTGCCGACCGCGCCCGAACCGGTCGTGTCATTGTCAAAGGTAAAGGAGAACGAGTTGCCGGAGGCGAGGACGAAACCGGACCGGCTTGTGCTGGCCGAGGCCGTAGCGCCGTTTGGGTCGAACTCTCCCGCAACAAAGCTTTCGGTCACGTTCCCGTCGAAACCGAAGAGAAGGTTGCCGATATCGGTGCCTTCGGAAAAGCCCTCGGCATTGATCGTGATCAGATCGAGGATCCGCACATCATTCGCACCGGCGGTGAACGTGTAGGTGATCGTCTCGCCCTGAAGAAGGTTTTCGGACGCGAGGACGTTGTCCCCGACGTTGATCGTGCCGCTGTCAAACAGGGTCGCAGCGGAGGCGCCCCCGGCAGCGAGAGTCATGGTGACTGCCAACGCGGTAGCTCTGAGAGAAATCGTCATGGGGTGGCCTCGATCTGAATACATTGAGTTAAGATTTTGAGTACTGAAAAAAATCCGCAGCGCGCCAGATTCAAATCACGATGCTGACGCATTATTGAGCGGATCGTCCTGTAACCGGCGTCGATCTGACCCGTGGCTGCGGATTGTTCAATACAAGTGCAAATCAGGGTTGATTAATAATTGTAATATACACGCTCAGGTTAAATCCGCCTGACTGCCCTGATTCTCGGTCACCAGACTCACCTTTTCATCTCCGCCGAGCGCAGCTGAAGGCGGAGGTGCCTAAAAGGCATGGAGATTAGTCTCTCCGGGGAGGTGACGTGACGTTTGGTCGTCCGTTGATTTCGTCGACAGAACCGATGGTTCGCGTCATTCCCCTGCGAGGCTCTCGTCTTCGGGCATGTAGCGCGGCAGCAGCTCGATCGTCTCCAGAAACACGTCCGACAGGCGCTCTTCGGCCACGGCCTCGCTTTCGTCGCGGCCGATGGGGGTCAGCAGGCGGACGAGGGCACCGTCGGTGCGGCCCAGCCGGACACCGTCCCAGAGCAGCCAGAACTTCGCCGCGTAGTCCCAGGCGATGTGGCGGCCGTGCTGCTCGAACCAGTAATAGGCCATCATCCGTTGCTCGCCCTTCTGGATGATCGCCCGGTTGATCGGGTATTCCTCGCCCAGACCCAGCTCGGCGCCGATATCGACGCGCTCGATCCAGGCGATTTCCCAGCCCGAGCCGGGCAGGCAGACCTCGGGCGAATGGGTGCCGCCGTCGGACTGGTCCTCGTACCACGCCATGAAGAGGCCCACGGGGGCGGCGGCGTCTGCGGTGGTCAGCTCGACCGAATGGTAGTCGTCGGCACCGAGGGTTTCCTCGATTTCGGGCGTCAGCGGCAGGGTGGGCGAGCTTTCCCAGTCGCCGACCTGGCGCGGGAAGAGCAGGAAGGGATCGCGTTCGATGGCCTGCTGCTCGGGCTCCGGGCGGATCTGCCAGGCCGTCGCGGCGGCACCGACGATCACTGCCGCGGCAATCATCGCCCAGGAGGCGCGTACCAGCCGGATCCGGGCGGCCTGCGTGCCCCAGCCAGAGGTGTCGAGGTCGAGCGCCTCGACGAGGCCGGGCCGCTCGGGGTGGAGGAAGAGCATCAGCCAGGCGAGCAGGAACAGCAGCGCCACGCAGATCATGAAGATGATCCAGCCTTCGAAGAAATGGGTGAAGCCTTCGAGATACTCGATGCCGGCGTAGTTCACGATCCAGCCCGCGAAGGCGATGCGCACCGAGTTCATCACCACGGTGATCGGGGCGGCGGCGAGCAGCAGCACCGCCTTGTGCCACATGGGCCCCTTGTAGAGCACCGCGAAGATGTAGCTGAACGACAGGATCGGGAAGAGGTAGCGCAGCCCCGAGCAGGCCTCGGCCACGTGCAGTTTGTAGACCCCCAGATCGATGATGTTGCCCTCGAGGAAGACCGGCACGCCGATCAGATGCAGCATCCAGACGCCGAACTCGGACGAGACCATCTGCAACCAGGTCGAGACCTTGTAATAGAGCACGCCGGGCAGCGGCAGCATGTAGACGAGGTGGACGACGGGCGGCCAGAATTGCTTGCCCGTCCGCCAGCCGAAGGAAATCAGCAGGATCGCCGCAACCCACAGGATGAGGGCATAGGCGACGATATCGTCGATGCGGGAGAGCTTGCCCACAAGGCCCAGCAGCAGCGCGAAGACGAGCACCGCCACGCCGACACCGCGGTCGGAGACGGGGCCGTCATGGACCGGCACCTCCTTCAGCTGGCGCAGGAACAGCAGACCCGACAGCACCGGAATGAGCGGCCCGTGGCTGTATTCCGGCAGTTGCCAGGCAACGAGAAGCGCACCGATCCCTTCGCGGAAATAGATGCCCGCCGCGACAGTCGCGAGAAACAGGCAGAATACGCCGGGATTCAGGAAGGCCGCGAGCGACGTTGCGCGGGGCGGGGTGGTGCTGGAATAGGCCATGCGAAACGATACCTTGGAAATCATGCTGGGCGGCGATTCCCTCGCCACCATTCCGTGCATATACTGCTTCTACCCTCGGGCGACAGCCTAGAGGGTTCAAAATGACGTATGGGGAAACAATTTCAGCCCGTCAGGGTCGAAGGTCGCCAATCAAATCGAGAAAGGCCTGTCCGAACAGGGCATCGACGCTGGGACGATAATGCCCGTCGGACAGGAACGCGGACGGATCGCGTGGATCCTGATGATCTGCGGTGGCCAGATAGGGGATGTCGCCCATGCGTAACGTCTCTTTCAGAAGGCCGAGAAGATCGGGATCTCCGGGGTTTCGGCCTTGGACGAGAAAGACGACCGGGATCTGGCCGTCCTGCCGGGCGACATCTGCAAAGCGTGTGATCATCCGCGACAGGACGGTTGGAGTGCCCCCACTGAAGTGGTCCAGCAACTGGGATAGGATTATCCCGTTCAGGAGGACCAGAGATGGCAGGAAAGCGAGACAAACCCGAAGAGATCGTGCTGAAGCTCCGGCAGGTCGAAGTGTTGCAAGGGCAAGGAGTGGCGGTTGCGGATGCGGTGCGCCAGATCGGCGTGACGGAGCCGACGTACTACCGCTGGCGCAAGCAGTATGGTGGCATGAACCGGAACCAGCTCAAGCGGCTCAAGGAGCTTGAGATGGAGAACCAGCGGTTGCGGCGCGCGGTCTCAGATCTGACGCTGGACAAGATGATCCTAACGGAGGCTGCACGGGGAAACTTCTGAGCCCTTCGCGCCGTCGCAAGTGCATCGAGCACGTGCGGCAGTCGCTCGATATATCCGAGCGCCGCGCCTGCCGCACACTCGGCCAGCACCGATCGACACAACGCAAGGTTCCAAGCGGCACCCCGGACGAGGAACGGCTGACGGAAGACATCATCGAGCTGACGCGTGCCCACGGGCGTTACGGCTATCGAATGATCACCGGACTGCTGAACAACGCCGGGTGGCATGTGAACCACAAGCGGGTCGAGCGGATCTGGCGGCGCGAAGGGCTGAAGATCCCACAGAAACAGGCAAGGAAGGGCAGGCTTTGGTTGAACGACGGATCGTGTGTCCGGCTCCGGCCGGAGC